>Ga0187781_10001026_pt1 | contig 20989 bp, 21 predicted proteins | sample 0715_SJ02_MP02_2_FD_132447 | JGI IMG/M metagenome (GOLD analysis project Ga0187781, IMG submission 132447) | Tropical peat soil microbial communities from peatlands in Department of Meta, Colombia - 0715_SJ02_MP02_20_MG | ecosystem: Environmental > Terrestrial > Soil > Wetlands > Peat | place... | reverse complement strand
GAGCGAAGCTCACGTCGGCGATCAGGCTGCCGCCGCTGGTATGACCGGCGACCTGGGCCCAGGACAACGCCGTGTCCGGGTCACCGCGCACCTGCCACAGCCCGGTGCTGGTATCGAGCACCACGTCGGCTTCGGCGGCCTCGAGCATCTCCGCCGCCTGGTGGCGCGCCTCGTCCTTGACCTCGAGCGCCGCCTTGTGCACGGCCGAGCCGCCGAGTTGCAGCGAGCGGGAGCCGTAGGTGCCGACCCCGGCCGGGATCAGATCGGTGTCACCGTGGATGACGGTGATCTGGTCCATCGGGATGCCGAGCTCGTCCTGCACGAGCATGGCCCACGCGGTGTGGTGCCCCTGGCCGTGCGCCGAGCTGCCGGTGTAGACGACGGCAGAGCCGTTGTCCGTCACCTCGATCTTGGCCGTCTCACCGGCGTCTGGGTCCGGCGCGGTGATCTCCACGTAGGAGGACACGCCGATGCCGAGCTGCTTAGGGTCACCGCTGGCGCGCCGACGCCGCTGCTCCTCGCGGAGCTGCTCGTAGCCCGCCACGGTCAAGGCCTTGTCCAGTGCCTCCTCGTATCGGCCGGTGTCGTACATGGCGCCGGTCTTGGTCTGGAAGGGGAACTTGTCCGGGGCAATGAAATTGCGCCGCCTGACCTCTGCCGGGTCCAGGCCGATCTCGGCGGCGAACAGGTCGACCGCGCGCTCGATGGCCGCCGTGGCCTCCGGCCGGCCGGCCCCCCGGTAGGCGGCGATCGGGGTGGTGTTAGTGACGGCCTGCCGGAACCCGGCTTGCACGTCCGGGATGTCGTACACGCCGGGCGCCATCAGGCAGGTGAGGAAGGGCAGAAGTCCGCCGACGCGCTGGTAGGCGCCGATGTCCTGGATCACGTCGATGCGGTAGGCGAGGATGCGGCCGTCCCGGCTGCCGCCGATCTTGATGTGCTGCAGCTGGGCGCGTCCTTGCGTCATCGCGACGAGGTTCTCGCTGCGGGTCTCGGCCCAGCGCAGCGACCGGCCGAGTTTCCTGGCCGCCCAGGCGATGGTGATCGTGTCCCGGTCGATACCGACCTTGGCGCCGAACCCGCCGCCTACGTCGGGCACCACCACGCGGATCTGGTCGGGCGCCATGCCCAGGGCGCCAGCCAGGATGAACCGGCTCACCTGCGCGTTCTGCGAGCTGGCCCAGACGGTCAGCTTGCCGTTCTCGAAGGTGGCGGCCGTGGCCCGGCCCTCCATCGGGATGCAGGCGACCCGCTGGTTGACGATGTCCTGCTCGATGACCACCTCGCAGGCGTCGAACGGGGCATCGTCGGTGGGCACGGGGTTCGCGATCGCGACGTTGGTACCGGCCGCGGGGAACAGCAGTGTCTCGTCGCTCACGGCGGCCGTGGGCCCGAGCACCACGGGCAGCGGCTCGTAATCCACGCTGACCAGGTCGGCTGCGTCCTCGCCCTGGTAGCGACCATCTGTAATCACCGCCGCTACCGGCTCACCGACGAACCGCACCGTATCGACCGCCAGCAAGGGCTCGGCCCATGGGCCGCCGAGCGGCGTCGGGCTGCCGTCCCACTCACCTGAGCTCGGCGGGGGCGGGGCCAGGTCGTCCATGTCGCGGACGGTCAGCACGGCGATCACGCCGGGCTCGCTGAGGGCCGCACTGGCGTCGATGCCGGTGATCCGCGCGTGGGCCAGCGGGCTGCGCACGAAGGTCAGGCGCGCCGCGGCGTTCAGCTCCGGCGTCCGGAGGTCATCGACGTAGACGCCGCCCGCGGTCAGCAGCCGCGGGTCCTCGGTCCGGATAACCCGGGTGCCCATGATGCTCATAGAACCTCCGCTACATGTTCCCTTACCGGCCTTCGCCTGCGAAACTACACCGCAGCGGCCCGCGGAACCATTGCCGGTCCCACCAAAGCCGCGTGTAGGCAATTATGACCCAAGCACGCAGAAAGGCGATGAAGCCCGGCCCAGACGGTCATACGACCGGTCCGCTCTCATGAGCTAGCGTCGAACCATGCCAGGTGCCGCGAACTGGACACCCCGTCTAGGCAGACGAGCGGGTGCGGCGGCCGGAATCGCCGGGCCGGCCGCCTTCACCGGCGCGTGGATCGCCAGCTCGCTGCGCCAGACCCCGTATCCGGCGGCCGAGATCCAGATCAGCGGGCTGGCCGCCCCCGACGCCCGGGACCCGTGGATCATGGTGGCGGGATTCGTGGTGCTGGGCGGGTGCACCGTGGCGTTCGGCGCGGCGCTGCGCGACGCCCTGGGTGGGCGCGGCGGGGTCGGCCCGGGGCGCTGGCGCGGCGGGGCGGGCCCGGCACCGCGGCTCATCCAGGGCGCCGGGCTGCTGACGATCGCGGCCGGCCTGCTGCGCCGGGACCGGATGCTGCTCACCCCGGGCAGCGTGTCCTGGCATAACCACGCGCACGACGTGCTCAGCGCCGTGATCTACGTGGATCTGGTCGCGGCGCAGGTGCTGCTGGCCGCGCGGTTCGGCCGGGATCCTGAGCCCGGTGAGCGGACCTGGCGACCATGGCGGCCGTGGCTGCTGGCCAGCGGCCTGGCCACCGGCGCGGTACTGATCGCGTTCGCCGCCGATACGTCGGCGGCCGGGGCGGGCGTGCTGCAGCGGGTCGCCGTCACCATCCCGCTGGCCGCCATCGCCGCCGTCGCGGCCCGGCTGCTCAGGACTCCGGCGAGGTCCGGTTGGCCGTGACCCGCGGGTGATCCGCCCAGGCGGGCATGGTGGCCATGTAATCGAGGGTCTGGCGCTCGATCTCCTGCCTGCTCGCGCCCGGGTGGCGCCGGGCCTGCCAGCCGACCATCCGCTCGAAGCGGATGTCGAAGGACTGCAGGACGCCGTTCTCGTCCGTGCAGTAGCTGCAGTAGCGGCCGGTCTCGATGGGCATCCCGCAGCTCTCGCAGGATTTCGTGGTGGTCATGTCAATCCTCCTTGGGGGCGGCCAGGTCGACCAGGGTCCGGAGCCCGGCAATGAGATCGTCGGCCCGGCCGGGCGGCAGCCGGGCCATGGTGCGGGCCAGATGGTCCACGCCGAGCACCTCGCGGTCACGGCGCAACGCTTCATGGCCGGCCGGGGTCAGCCAGATCAGCGTCCGGCGCCGATCGGCGGGATCGTCCTCCCGCTCCAGCAGGCCCTGGTGTTCCAGGTGGGTCACGATCTCGCTGATCACCGACTGCGCCCTGGCCATGTGCGCCGCGGCCTCACCCACAGTGAGCGGACCGGCCAGCGCCAGGTGCTCCAGTACGGCCCGGGAGGCACCGGCCAGCTGGTTCCGGGGCCTGTCCCGGCGGTGAAACGTCAGGTAGACGGCCCGGAAGAGTTCCGCGAACCGTTCGGCCTGCGCTCGTTCCTCGGTCACGGCACCAGGGTTGCGGCTGGGGAATCCATCGTCAATCCCGATGGATTCCAGCGGTGTGATACGGGTGCATCAGCGCAGGTTGTAAGGGAGGACCACTGAACGCTGCTCTCGGCGAGACGGTTTCCGTACTGGCCCTGTTCGCCGTGCTGGCCTGGGCGGTGATCAGGCCGCGCGGCTGGCCGGAGGCGGTCGCGGCGGGGCCCGCCGCGGTCATCTTGATCGCGGTCGGCGCGATCTCGGCCGGGGACGCGGGTGCGGTAGCCCGGCGGCTGGGGCCGGTGATCGGGTTCCTGATCGCCATCTTGGTCCTGGCTCACCTGTGTGACGACGACGGGCTGTTCCGGGCCTGCGGCACGTGGTTGGCACGATCGGCGGCCGGCCGCCCGCGCAGGCTGCTGGCCCTGGTGTTCGTGACCGCGGCGGTGACCACGGCCACGCTGAGCCTGGACACCACGGTGGTCCTGCTCACCCCGGTGGTGTTCGCCACCTCGGCGCGGTTGGACCTACGGGCCCGGCCGCATGTGTACGCGTGCACGCACCTGGCCAACTCCGCCTCGCTGCTGCTGCCGGTGTCCAACCTCACCAACCTGCTGGCGTTCGCGGCCAGCGGGCTGGCGTTCGGCCGCTTCGCGGCGCTGATGGCCCTGCCATGGCTGGCGGTCATCGGGGTGGAGTACGCGGTGTTCGGCCGGTTCTTCGCCTCGGACCTGAGTCCGGGGCCGCGGACCCGGCCGGACGCCGGGAACGGGGACGCGAGGATGCCGTTGTTCACCGTGGCGGTAGTCGGTCTCACGCTGGCCGGGTTCGTCGTGGCGTCGGCGGCCGGGGTGAGCCCGGCCTGGGCCGCACTGGCGGGCGCGGCGGTGCTGGCGGTCCGCGCGCTGGCCCGGCGGCGGACCACGCCGCTGAGCCTGCTGCAGGCCGCGGACCTACCCTTCGCCGTGTTCGTGCTCGGGCTGGGGATCGTGGTGGCGGCGGTGGTGGGCAACGGGCTCGGCACCGCGCTGCGGCCGCTGCTGCCCGCCGGGACGTCGCTGCCCGCGCTGCTGGCCATCGCGGCGCTGGCGGCCGTCCTGGCCAATGTCTGCAACAACCTGCCCGCCGTCCTGGTGCTGCTGCCGCTGGCCGCGCCCTCCGGCGCAGGGGCGGTGCTCGCCGTACTGCTCGGCGTCAACATCGGCCCGAACCTCACTTACACCGGCTCGCTGGCCACCCTGCTCTGGCGCCGTACCCTCCGTCACCACGGATCAGCGCCGGACCTCGCGGAATTCACCCGGCTAGGGTTGCTGACCGTACCGGCCGGACTCGTCCTCGCGGTGCTGGCCCTGTGGGCCGGGCTGCGGGTCATGGGAGGCTGATCAACGTTGACTGACAGTGACACCACGGTCCGTTCCGTATACATATGGGTCCGCGAGGGGACCTGGCGGGCCAGCGTGGACGCGGCCCTCAGCCTGGCCCCTGCCCCGGCGAGATTCACCCTGCTGCACGTCACGTCGCCCGCTGCGGCCGACGCCGCGTACGGTGCCTACCGAGGGCTGCTGGGCCGGGTTGGGCGCGATCCGGGCGAACGGGTCGAGGCGCTCGCTTCGGCGTCGGCCGCCGACCTGGTCGAGGCGGCGGCACGCAGGCTCGGTAGCGAATGTGAACGCCTGGAGATTCAGGATGATACGGAACGGGCCGTGGTGGCTGCCTCCGCCGACGCGGACCTGCTAATCGTGGCGCGAGATGGCGACCGGTCCCGGCTCGGCCCGCGAAGCTTGGGCAAGGCCACCCGGTTCGTCGTGGATCATGCCGCGTGTCCGGTGCTGCTCGTCTGGCCCGAGGCGGCGCCGGACGTCGGCACCATTCCCCCGCCGCCACATCACCTGGACCACCGCGGCCGGTGACTTGGACCAGGTGGTCAACCTGTGGTTGACGGCCTGTTTGCGTCAACCTATAGTTGACGAATGGACCAGCCGCCGGTACGACTCGACGATCTCATCGGCTACGTCAAGAGCCAGGAAGGAACGGCCCTTGACCACGTGTCGGCGGCCATGCGGATCTCCGAGCACCTCGGGGAACTGGCCGACCACGTGATCGGGCACTTCGTGGACCAGGCCCGCAAGGCGGGCGCATCCTGGACCGAGATCGGCCAGTCCATGGGTGTGACCAAGCAGGCCGCGCAGAAGCGCTTCGTGCCGAAGGCCGCCGAGTTGCCCTATGCGCCCGAGGAGACCGACTGGCAGGCGTTGCTGACCGACGCCTTCCGTTCACACCCCTTCTCCCGGTTCACGCCTCGGGCCAGGAACTCGATCAAGGCGGCCGCCGAGGAGGCCCGGCAGCGCCGGCACGATTTCCTCTCCCCCGAGCACCTCGCCCTCGGCCTGCTGCATGAGCCGGAAGGCCTGGCCGTCAAGGCCATCGAGGCGCTCGGCGTGCCCGCCGATACGGCGCGCGACGCGCTGGTCAAGGTGCTGCCGCCGGCTTCCGTAGACGAGCCGGTCACGGGCCGGATCCCGTTCACCCGGGGCGCTAAGAAGACCATGGAACTGACCGTGCGGGAGGCGCTGCGGCTGGGGCACAACTACATCGGGACAGAGCACATCCTGCTCGGTTCGCTCGAGGATTCAGTAGGAACCGCCGGCGGCGTGCTGATCGAGCTGGGCGTCACCCGGGAGCGGGTGGAGCAGTGGCTCGGCGCCGAACTGCAGCGTCTCGCCGAGGAAAAACGCCAGGCCGCGGACTGAGTCGACGGGCCGGCCGGGTCTTCGGGCGCAGCGCTAGCTGGCCGCCCGGGACGCTGGCGGGCGGCGGCGGGCGGCGGGGTCGGCGAGCACCGGCGGCTGCCAGCCCGAGTCGGCGGGGTTCAGCGTCACGCCGGGCGGGACGATCTGGTCGATCCGGTCCAGCACGTCGTCGTCGAGCGTCACGCTCGCGCCGGCCAGCAGGTCCGTGAGCTGGTCCATCGTGCGCGGGCCGATGATCGCCGACGTCACCGCGGGGTGCCCGATCACGAAGGCCAGCGCCATGTGGGTCAGCGAGCAGCCCGCGTCGGCGGCGATCTTGATGAGTTCCTCCACCGCGGCCAGCTTGGCCTGGTTGCCAGGCAGCGCCGGGTCGAAGCGCTGCGGTATCCGCTGCGCGCGGCCCCGGGTCATGTCCACGCCGGTGTCGCGGCGGATCCGGCCGGTCAGCCAGCCGCCGGCCAGCGGGCTCCAAGCGATGACGCCCATGCCGTACTTCTGGCAGGCCGGCAGGACGTTTCCCTCGATGCCGCGGACGAAGATCGAGTAGGGAGGCTGTTCGCAGCGGAACCGGACGTAGCCGCGGCTCTGCGCCACCCACTGGGCCTCGACGATCTGCTCGGCGGGGAACGTGGACGAGCCGATCGCGCGCACCTTGCCGCTGTGCACCAGGTCGGACAGCGCGGACAGGGTCTCGTCGAGGTCGGTGTCCGGGTCCGGCCGGTGCATCTGGTACAGGTCGATGTAGTCGGTCTGCAGCCGGCGCAGGCTGTTCTCCACCTCGCGGACGATCCAGCGGCGCGAGTTGCCCTGCATGTTGACGTCCCGGCCCATCCGGGCGTGCGCCTTCGTGGCGAGCACCACCTCGTCGCGGCGGCCCCGCAACGCCTGGCCGACGATCTCCTCCGACTCCCCGGCCGAGTACACGTCCGCGGTGTCGATGAAGTTGACGCCACCGTCCAAGGCGGCGTGGATGATCCGGATGCTCTCCTCGTGATCGGGATTGCCCCATGCGCCGAACATCATCGCGCCGAGGCAGTACGGGCTCACCTTGATCCCGGTGCCGCCGAGTGTTCGCATCCGCATCCTGGTGCCGCCTTCCTCGGTGCTGGTTGGTTCGCTTCCCTAGCCTATGGGCGGACCTTTTCGCGGCCTCCGCCGCCGTCAGAGAACGAAGCCGACCATGGCAGGCGTCCCGTGAGCCTGTCTCGTCCCGTGGCCCGTCTCGTCCCGCGGCCTTCTTGTCCCGTGAGCCTCGTTGATCCCACACATCCCATTTACGCGGAAGATCCGACCGTCGCGGAGGATCTGGGCAACGATAGTTGCCCTTTTTATCCGTCAAAGCCGAATCCTCCGCGTTGATTTCCGAATCATGGAACTGATGAGCGAGGGGCGGTGCGTGCGGGGATAGCGGGACGGGCGATGATCGTACGACACGAAACCACGGACCGCGAACGCCCGGATCATCGAGCTCTCCGGCTCAGGGCGACCTATCGTCTGGCTTCTCTCGCATCCGCAGGAACCATGGGCGCGACGATCGAACGAATTGGGAGGTCAGGCGGATGCTTAGCTCTTCCATTGTTGCTAAGAGCAGATATATCTTTGACTTAGGCAAATATTTCAAGGGATGATATGAGCGAACTGGCGGCGGATGACCGGATAAGCGCGGGTGCGGCCGATGACCGGGTCAGCGCGGGCGGCGAGGGGACTCCGGGCGACGGGACGGCCGGTGACGGGACAGCGGGTGAGGGAATGGCGGGGGACGCGGCGGTGGCGGCGGTGCGAGCGTTCAACCGGTTCTACACGAACATGATCGGGTTGCTGCGTGGCAAGTACCTGGACACGCCGTACTCGCTCACGGAGGCGAGGATCCTGTTCGAGCTGACTCAGCGCGATGCTAGCGAGGTCACTGACCTGCGTCGCACAGTCGACATCGACGCGGGTTACCTGAGCCGCATCCTGGCCAGGTTCGAGTCCGCTGGCCTCATTGCCAGGCAGCGCTCTGCCGCCGACGGACGGCGTCAGGTGATACGGCTGACAGACAACGGCCGTTCGGTAGTGGCGGGCCTGGACTCCAGGTCTGCCGCGCAGACCCGGGACATGCTAGCTGCGGTGCACGACGAAGACCGGCGCAGGCTGCTCGACGCGATGCACGTCATCACCGGCGTACTGGCCGAGTCCCCGAAGCCGCGCGGATACGTGCTGCGGACGCCTCGGCCGGGCGACCTGGGCTGGGTCGTGCAGCGGCATGGGGCGTTGTACGCGCAGCAGTTCGGCTGGGACGAGACGTTTGAGGCGCTCGTGGCCAGGATCGTCGCCGATTACGTGAGCAACAGGGATCCCGACCGCGAAGCCGCCTGGATCGCCGAGGTCGACGGCACGCCGGCCGGCTGCGTGTTCTGCGTGCGCAAGGACGAGAGGACGGCCCGGCTGCGGATGCTGCTCGTGGAGCCGTGGGCCAGGGGCCTCGGGATCGGCTCCCGGTTGGTCGAGGAGGTGCTCCGGTTCGCTCGCCGGGCCGGGTACTCCGACATCACGCTGTGGACCAACGACGTACTCGTCGATGCCCGGCGAATCTACCAGCGGGCTGGTTTCACCCTGGACGACGAGGCACGCCACCACAGCTTCGGCCAGGACCTGGTCGAGCAGAACTGGTCCCGCCGGCTGTAGGCGGCGGGACCAGGCGGACTGGTCAGGGTGCTCGGGCCAAGTGAGTGCACGTTAGCTGCCGGTGGCTACCAGGCGGGCTGGGTCGGCGATCCAGTCCGACCACGATCCCACGTACAGCGCGGCAGGGATGCCGCCAGCGCAAGGGCCAGGACCTCATGCGCCGCGGTCATGCGGCGGTGAAGGACAGAGCCGGGACGAACTGTTCAGACGGCGTGAGCGAGCCGTGCATAGCGAAGAGCGCAGATTCGCCTGGCTCTGCCTTGGTGGCCACGACAGCGGAACTGCCCGCGGCCGCCACCACGACATCGCCGATCCTGTCGGCCACGCGCGCGTCCACCGGGCCGAACCATCCTTCCTTGATGGCCTCGTCCCTCGACAGGACCCACGCCCGTTCGCCGAGCACCTCGCGCCAGGTGGCGAGAACATCGGCGGCGGCGCCGGGTCGCGCGTAAAGATGCCTGGCCCGCGCCTCACCGCCGAGCCACGCCAGCCCGGCCCGGAGCTCCGGCATATCGTCTGCGTCGAGCCGTTCGTCCGGACCGACGTCCACCATGCCATGGTCGGCCGTCACGTACAGGCAACTCTGCGGGGGCAGCCCGCTCGCGAGCTGTTCGGCCAGCTTGTCCACATGGGTCAGCTGGTAGTACCAGGAATCCGAGCCCACGCCGAACATATGCCCGGTACTGTCCAGGTCGCCATGGTAGACCGTCACGAACGCACGCCCGTGCTCCGCAAGGGCTGCCGCGCCTTGCGCGGCCAGGGCACCCAGGCTGTCGGCGGGGCGGAGTTCCGCGCCGCGCAGCGCCGCAATGGTCAGACCCCGTCCGCGAAAGGCGCCCCGAGCCACATGGACCGCCGCGATGCCAGCCGCACTGGCCCGCTGGTAGACCGTGGGCAGGGGCTGCCACTGGCGGGGATCGACCCGCGAGTCCCAGCGAAGCGCGTTGAGCACCAGATCCGTGCCCGGCACCAGGACCTTGTAGCCGAACATCCCATGCTGGCCGGGAGGCCTTCCGGTGCCCAGCGAGGCCATGCTCGTGGTCGTCGTGGCCGGGAACCCGGCCGTGATCGGCTTGGAGTTGCGGGCCAGCTCGGACAGGAACGGCGCGGCGGCGGGATGATCGCGTAGCTGGTCCCAGCCGAGCCCGTCCACGATCAGCAGGCACGCGCGCTGGGCGGCGGCCAGGCCGAGGACGTTCTGCTCCTGGGGCGCGTCGGGGTCGAGGGACGCGAGAATCGACGAAGACAAATCGGCCAGGGTCGCGATCCCATAGGACGGCACGATCGGCGACTGTCTCGGCTCGAGCGTCATGCGGGAATCCTCATCTGCTACTCGTGGGTGCCACTGCTCGTTCTTGCTCGGCGCCTAGCCTGAGGATCGTACTTCCGTAGCGCCGTCTTGCCTGTGCCTCATGCCGGAACATCGTGCCACTGGGCGGGCGCCAGCGGCAAAACAGTGAGCTATCTGGCAGCCGTGGTTACGCTACCGGGCGGCCGCGGTAGCGTCGGAAAGGACGCGTACGAAGCTGAGCAGCTGCCGCACGGCCTCCTCACCGTCGGCGTCCTGGCTGACCCGCAGGGAGAAGTCATCGGCCGTGATCGTGCCCAGGTAGCCATGGTCAGCTTCGCAGCTCTCGTCGCCGCAGTGAGCCGGCTCGAGCTCCAGGTGGGACAGCACGTTCCAGCCGATGGTCAGCATGACCTCCGCCGGAAGGGTGACGCCCGGCACGTAAGCGGCCGGGTCCGGGACCACGCGGGTCAGGGCGACGGACGAGATCCGGCCGAACCGGATCGCCTCGCTGCTGGTTTCGGCGCGCGGCCGGCCGTCGGGATCCTCGGCCGGGTGCTCGTCGGTGTGCGAATACACCAGCCGGGTCGGCGTGAGCGCCAGCACGGTCATGTGACGGCGCACCTCCATGCCGGGATCGAAGATCGCGTCGTGGTGGACGACGTAGGCCGTGACCGGTTCTGATCCGAGCGCCGAGGCCACCGCATCGGACACCAAGCCCGGGTAATAGCCGCTGCGCTCGATGGCGGCCCGCAGGCCATCGGTCATGACTCGACTTTCCCTCATGCCCCCATCCTGCACCGTCCAGGTGGATGCTTCGCCCGCGGGACTGAATATGCGTCGGCCGCTGGAGCTCAGGCGGGTCAGGTGGGTCAGGCGCCCCAGGCGAGCAGGTCGGTTTCCGGCTGTCCCGGCGGGGTGATCTCGGCCAGATGCAGCATGCGCTCCTCCTCCGGCTCGGGCAAGGCCATCGCGCTCGAGCTCGGAGCGGGCTTCGGTTTGCGTGGCTTCCTCGGCCCGGACCCGCCACCCCGGCCCCGGTAGATGATCAGGCCGTTCACCGGATCGGGCACGCCGTCCAGCGCCGAACGGACCGCGGGCAGCGCGCGGAATGCTTCCCACTGCGCATCGGAGTCGAACAGCACCTCGAACACCACGCCGTATCGGTGCTCATGCCACTCCCAGTACGTCGCCCCGTTGGTGAGCGCGGCCTCGATGAGTTCGTCCTGATGGGAGTCCTTCCAGCGGCGAGCGGGTAGCGCCGCTGCGTCGAAGACCTCGATTGACCACCACTCGGACACGCCTTTACCACCGCCATCGGTCAGCTCTGGTCCTATTGAGATAGTACGTCTTTCTCGCCGTGGCCCGATAGGCTCCTGCGGCATGAGATGGAACGGCCTGCGGCTGTCCCTCACGCTGCTTACCGTAATCCCGCTTCGCGCCGCCGCTCCGGCCACGTCGCCAGCACTCCAGACCTCCGCCGAGCCTGGGGCCGCCGACCCATCAGCCGGTCCGGCGTGGCCGACGCCGGATCCAGCGACCGCGGCCGCCGCCATGGCTTGGGCGCCGGTTGTCGGGCTGCTGCTCGGCGTGATTGCCGCGATTGTCCTGGTCGCCACGGATCGTCCACTCGGCGCAGGCCCGCTGACCGGCGCAGCGCTCGCGGTCGCGTCGCTCGCCCTGCTCAGCCGGGGGATGCATCTGGACGGCCTGGCTGATTTGGCCGATGGCCTGGGCAGCGGCCAGCCCGCACCGATAGCGCTGGACGTCATGCGCCGCTCCGACATCGGGCCGTTCGGCACCGTCACGCTGATCCTGGCGCTGCTCATCCAGGTGGCCGCGCTCAGCCACGCGGAAACCTCAGGCCCTGGGCGTGGGGCCGCCGCGTTGATCACCGCGGTCGTCACCGGCAGACTGGCGCTGACCTGGGCCTGCCGCCGGGGTGTACCGGCGGCCAGGCCGGACGGCCTGGGCGCCATGGTGGCCGGCACGGTACGTCTCACGATCCCGGTTGCGCTCACGCTGGCCACTGTCCTGGCCGCTACCGCGGCGGTAGTGCTCTGGCCGACGGTGACCGGTGAACCGCTCGGCTGGACACTGCCGCTCGCTGTCGTCGCCGGACTGGTCGCCGCGTTCGCGGTGCAGCGGCAGTCGGTGCTCCGACTCGGCGGAATCACCGGGGATGTTCTCGGCGCGCTAGCAGAGGTCGCGGTGACCGTCGCTCTGGTCGTGGCGGCTATGGGCCCGCGGGCTTTACCGGGGCCGTCACCTCCGGAAGCGGTCGCCGATGCGCCGCGCGACGATCTCTGGCGGCATGTCGACGGCACCCTCCCAGTGCAACCGCTCAAGGAACGTCGAGTCCGAGCGGTAGAAGGCCTTGAGGTTCGAGCGGCAGGCCAGGCGCAAATTGAGCGGGTATCCCTCGGTACCAGGGGGTGCCCCGTAGATCGCGCAGTTGAAGCTCTGGAAACCCATCTCGGCGTACGCCGCGAGGGCCAGCGCCAGCCCATGGGCCAGCTCCGCGATGAGATCGTCGTCAAGCTCGGCGGGCGAGGAGATACCCGCGGCGAACGCCCTGAGCTCGGCGGGGGCGATCGGGGCGAAGCTGACGATCCACTCGAAGCGCCCGGTCTTGCCCAGGTAACGCTCTCCGAGGCGGCGTTCGGTGTCCAGATAGTTGTCGAACCGCTGCGCCGGTACCTCAAAGAGCAGGCGCTGCATCGTCGTGGGCTGCGAATCAACGATCCCCTGCGTGTGGGGATGGAACAGGGAACTGCCCGAGGGCAGCATGTGGTTGGCGTTGATCGACGCCCATCGGGACCGCGGGTCAGCGGCCATCACGGCCTGGGCGAAAGCGACCTGCGTGGCTAGGTTGTCGGTGAGCAGGCGCCGGGTTATCTGGCCCAGTGGCAGGTAATGCAACCGCGGTGAATAGATCGATACCGAGCTGTGCGATGAGTACGCGTGCAGGTTGGCGAACAGCACCGCCTCGCCGCGCATGATCCTTCCGTCGGGGTGGATGCTGGCCGACAGTTTGGGCGTCAGCTGGTCGACCCGGCCCGGGCAGAACGGGCAGTTCGGCTGCACCTCGCGCGCGAACGCCTCGAGGTCGAAGTCGCTGGCGGGCATCAGGCCGCGCTCGGGCACGATGCGTGAGCTGTGCCCCGTCAGCGGATCGTGGCGCACCTCGATGGTCGTGCGGGCAGGCTCGCCGGTGCCCGGGTCGATCATCTCAGCGGTCAGCAGCTCACGGCTCAGGTCCATATGTTCGCCTCGCCTTGGTACTCCGGGATGTAAACAGAACGCGGCCGTGGCGGTCGCGGCCGGGAAGCCGATCTCCAGCATCGCGTACGAACATGTTTCAATGACGGGAAAGATCAGCACACCGTCCATCTTGCCGACCTGGCACTGACGGATGGCCCCGGGAGCGGAATCGGACATGCCATCGACCCATGTGGTATTCAACCAGCCGCCGGTACTGGCCGACTATGACGTCGCCGCAGACCCCGCGATGCTCGACGCACTGCGCCGCGAGGGCGCGGGCTGGGCCGAGGACGGCGTCCGGGAGCTCGGCCGCCTGGCCGGCTCGGCCCAGGCGCAGGAGTGGGGCCGCCAGGCCAACGAGCATCCGCCTGTGCTGCGGACCCACGACCGCTTCGGCCGCCGCCTCGATGAGGTGGAATTCCATCCGGCCTGGCACGAGCTGATGACCGTCGCGGTCCGGCACGGCCTGCACGCCCCGCCCTGGCGGGATCCGCGGCCCGGCACGCACGTCGCCCGGGCCGCGGGCTTTTACGTCTGGGGCACCGCCGACGCCGGACACTGCTGCCCCATCTCGATGACCTACGCCATCGTGCCCGCGCTGCGGCATGCACCGGAGCTGGCCGACCGCTTCGAACCGCTCCTGGCCGCCCGGGAATACGACTTCGGCCTGCGTCCTCCCGGCACCAAGCGCGGGCTGCTGGCGGGCATGTCGATGACCGAGAAGCAGGGCGGCTCCGATGTCCGGGCCAACACCACCCGGGCTGTCCCGGCCGGCGACGGTAGCTACCTGCTGACCGGGCACAAGTGGTTCACGTCGGCACCCATGTGTGACCTGTTCCTGGTGCTCGCGCAGGCTCCCGGCGGACTGTCCTGCTTCCTGCTCCCCCGGGTGCTGCCGGACGGCAGCAGGAACGGCATGCACCTGCAGCGCCTGAAGGACAAGCTCGGCAACCGGTCGAACGCGTCGGCCGAGGTCGAGTACCACGAGGCGGCCGCGTGGCTGGTCGGCGACGAAGGCCGCGGAGTCCGCACCATCATCGAGATGGTGAACATGACCAGGCTGGATTGCGTGCTCGGCACGGCGACCGGGATGCGGGCCGGTGTCACGCTCGCGGCGCACCATGCCGCGCACCGGACGGCGTTCGGCCGGAAGCTGGCCGATCAGCCGCTGATGGCTAATGTGCTGGCGGACCTGGCGATCGAGTCGGAGGCGACGACGCTGGCGGCGTTCCGGCTGGCCGGGGCGAACGACCGTGCGGCCCGGGGTGACGACCAGGAGGCCGCGTTCCGACGGCTGGCCCTGGCGGCGACGAAGTACTGGGTGTGCAAGCGAGGGCCGGTCCACGCCGCCGAAGCCCTCGAATGCCTGGGCGGCAACGGTTACGTGGAGGAGTCCGGGATGCCGCGTCTGTACCGCGAGGCGCCGCTGGCATCGATCTGGGAGGGCTCAGGCAATGTCGCCGCGCTGGACGCACTGCGGGCGCTGACCAGGCAGCCGGAGACGGCCGAGGCTTTCTTCGCGGAACTCGATAAGGCGGCGGGAGCCGACCGCCGCCTGGACCAGGCAGTCGCCCGGTTGCGCAAGGAAGTCAGCGACCCCGCGGAGGAGCGGGCCCGCTGGCTGGCCGAAGCCATGGCGCTGACCCTCCAGGGAGCCCTGCTGACCCGCTACGGTCACCCGGTCGTGGCCGACGCGTTCGCCGTGTCCCGCCTGGGTGAGGACGCTGGATGGGGTCGCGCCTACGGCACGCTGCCCTCCGGCACCGACACCGCCGCCATCGTCAGCCGCGCGACGCCCGAGATCTTGCCCCGTTGACCGGGTGACCAGCGTCCTCCGTCGGGCACCCTGGAGACGGTTTGAGGAATTCAGGTCGCTCGGCTATCACGCCTCATGCTGAACCGACAGTGATACCCGCCGGAAGGTGAGCCACCGGGATCGCGGGCTACATCTGACCCAGACGCCGGGATCCGATGGCCCAGACCTAGCTGAGAACCCGGCCGGACATGGATCAGATGTAGCCCGCGAGATTCGCGCCCATCGGTGATCTGGTGACCGCAGAGGAGCACAGTAACCCCGAAAAGCGGTGGCAGATAGTCTAGGACGGACTGGCCGGGCGTCTGGCGCACACGGGCCGGTACCCGATTACGAGCCACCATCAGAGCCGTGGGCGGGCCTAGTTCCCGGTCGCCGCCCGGAACCTGACCACCAATTCGGCGGGCACGCGCCCGCGGTCCTTGACCTCGATGCCCTGTGCCTTTGCCCACTCCCGGACTTCGGTGGTGTTGACCCCGCTGGCCGAGGCCCGCCGCCCGCCTCGGGCCGACCGCCGAGCCGCACCCGAGCTGCGCCGCGCGGCGTCAATGTACCTGGCCAATGACTTCCGCAGCGCCTCGGCGTGCTTTGCGTTCAGGTCGATCTCGTACTCGGCACCATCCAGCGCAAAGCGGACAGTGCCCTCAGCCTCACTGCCATCGATGTCATCGATGAACAGGGTCTGTATCTTCTGGGCCACGTGTGCTCCGTTTCTCTCGTTGAATTGTGCACTAGATTAGACGATAGACCGCCGATAAGCACACTCTGGGTCCCATCTTGAGAATGCGTGTCCTTCGCTGAACGGTGACTACAGCGATCTCGGTGTGCGGAGTAACCATCGGTATGCAGGTGTATACTTTGAGCCGATAGTCGGGGGAAGTTCTCAAACCCAACTGCACGACTTGCCCACCGGCCGACATCATTCCCGTCATGGCGGGAACGGGTCGGTGCGCGTGGCCTGATCCCGCACTTGATCCGGACACCAGTTCATTAATAGTGCCTCAGCCGTACATCGGCTTAGCTCGTCGGCACCCCGTTGCGTCGACATGACAACCTGACGTGCGGGCACGGGGCGGCGTCCCGCGCCGCACCGTGTTGCCGTGTACGGATCCGACCTAAATGCACGTGCATTTCGTCGTATTCGCAACGCCCTATCGCTAAATGAGAACGAGTCCTCGCTACTGGTAGCCAGATCGGGACGACTCGCTCAGCGCCCCGGCTCCTCGCCCCTGTCTACGCCCATACACGGTTGCTTTCGGTCAGAGCGTTTCCGGCTGAAGATATCAGCGGTCATTACCGATATTTCAGTCACGCCATCGCGAGTCACCGAGAGTCACTGTACCGGCGCATAACCGGAGGGTGCTAACCACCAGGCGAGACGATTTGCTCGCCACCACGCAATTGCGTCCACGTCTTGCCGCTCCGGACGCTGGCCGGCTGTTCCGCGACGATGTCCGAGCCGGGGCGGGCGTCCTCGTCTCGGACCTTGACCAGGATCCACCGCTTCTGGCCGGTCCTGGTCAGCGCGAAGCCACCGGACAGCTTGCGGCCGTGCAGGATGAAGGACACGTGGCCCGGTTCGTCGCGGACGATGTCGGCGGTCCCCTCATCCCAGATGATCACCACGCCGGTTCCGTGCCGCTGGCTGTCGTGAACGCCCTCGAACTCGCCGGCCGCCAGGGAATGATCCTCCACCGGGACCGCCAGCCGGCGGACGCCCGGGTCGAGCGATGGTCCCTTGGGCACCGCCCATGACCGTAGCACGCCGCCCGACTGCAGCCGGAAGTCGAAGTGCAGCGTCGTGGCGTCATGCAACTGCACGACAAAACGCGGCGGGACGGCCACGTTCCCAGTATGTGCCGCAGGCCGAGCGGTCAGAACGTCAGCCCACCGTCCGTCACTCTCATTGATGCTGTTATCCCCCTGGCGTCCTCGACGTGGAGTTGCCCCTCGCGCCAATGTGCCCGCTCGATAACGTCGCCGAGCTCGACCCGAGATCGCTCGTCCTGGCCGATGATCAGCCGAACAGATGTCTCGCACACGAGCAGCCAGCCGTTTTCGATCTTGAACACGAATAGGAGGTCCTCGTCGAAGGTGAGGATGTGCGGGTCATCGTCATGATCGTCAGGTAGTACCACGAGATCCCGTGCGGACCAGATATATGCCGTGCCTCCGCCGCAACCGACAGCCAGAGGCCGCCACGATGCATGGCGATAGGTCCACTGAACGCGATCATCTCGCGTGATCGTGACCTTCATACGCTGATCGGACGAATCCTCGCCTTGCTGGATGGTGAAGGTCGACGCTCCGACCACAAATATTGTGCTCATCTGGCTAGGGCCTTCAGGGTGTTGCCGTAATCAGCCGGATCAGAGCGTCCGGGTCCGTCCCCCAGGCAGTGGTGATATCCCATGCCGCACCCCTTGGTCCGATCATGGGGCCTGTCGCGCTGAACTTACTTCCGCCGCCGACCATAGGAACAGACTCCGTCGCTTTACCAAAGTTGTCGGTGAGATGCCTGCGCAGCGCTGCGTCCAGAGACTGCTGATCGAAGCCCATGGAGGCGCTGAACACCCCAGCCTTACTCGGGTTCTTCAAGAGATACCCGAACTTTCCCTCGGGGATGGTGATCCGCGAAGTATCGAGCGTGTCACCGGCAATATTCGTGACAAACCAAGCCCCATCCGCTGGACCGCAGGACATGAGGCCGAGGGGGTCGGTCTGGACGACCGGGTTGGGGACGTACGCGTGTGGATTCGGCGCGGGGGCGAGGCCCAGCGGGTCCGAGCTGAGATAGCTGGCGGTCACGGGGTCGTAGTAGCGCTGCTGGTTGTAGTGCAGGCACCTCCTGCGGGGCAGCGCCGGATGAGGTGCTCTCGGACTGGGCGAGCGGAGTGAACGTGCCGGGGCGGTAGTCCCAGGTCACGCGGCGCCGGTGACCCAGCTCTGGCGTGCTGGCGGATTCCTCGGCCAGGACGGCGCCGTCCCAACGCCCCCTCGGGTGCGGTAACCGCCGTCACCCGGCCGGACGGGTCCCGGGTATACCGCGTGCCGCCGCCGCCGGGGATCGCCCACCGCTACCGGTAGGCCCGCGGGGTCGCATTCCACCGTGGTGACCGCGCCGAGCGGGCCGGTGACCGAGGCCAGCTGCCCGCGCGGATCGTAGCCATAGGACGTGACGACCTGGTCCGGCGCGGTCTGCCGCAGGAGGTCGCCGTGCGCGTCGTCGAAGCTCGACGCCCACGACGGCCCGAACCACCGTCCCGCCCGCCACGACGACCGGTAGGCCCGCCCGATGATCAGAGGCAGCACCCCCGGCAGCGATGCGTCGTCCTGGAACAGCAGCACGTCCCCCGTGGCCACGTCGACCGGGTCTGCGGCCTGCGGGACGTCCGCCGGCGACCGCGCCAGCCGGGCCAGGTCTCCGCCGGCGTCCCAGGACCAGCGGGCCCGGTCGGGAAACGAGGCGGCCTCGGCCAGCGGCTCCGGCGGTCGGCCCGGGTCTGCGGCCGACCGCTCCGGCGCTCGGTCCGCGTCCGCGGCGCGCGGCCGCGGGACGAACCTAGGGGCATCGGCCACCCGGTCGCCCAGCGGCCGGGTGACCTCCGCCATATCGGAGAACCTGTCGCTCACCGGTCAGGCCAGCCCCGGCGTCGGCGTGCATACAGGCAGCGCCGCGAGCCGGCTCCCGTCCGGCACCAGCGGCCAGCGGTCGCGGACCCCGCCGACCGCCTGCGGAACCGGGACGTTCTCAGCGTGCAGCCCCGAAGGGCCATACCCCGATCCACCGGGAACCTGCCAGCCATCGGCCACCTCCAACCGTGCTTGCCCATGCTTCGGATCACGGCCGTCAAGGGCGCCGGGTTCGCCGGGATTTCTTACTTTTTCCGAACGGACCGTGGTGCTACCTGCGCGGACCGCGGTTCCGGGCCGGGATGGGACGGCCGTCAGGCTGGACCGCAGGCTGCGGTGCCACAATGACGCGTGTGGATCTCGAAGCGTTTGAGCTGGTGCTGCTGCGGACGCCGGAGAACGCGCCGGCCTACGACGACGCCGAGCTGGCGCGCATCCAGGCCGAGCATCTGGCCCATCATGCCCGGCTGCGCGAGTCCGGCCAGGTGGTGACGAACGGCCCGGTCCGGGATCAGCCGGACACCTCGCTGCGCGGGCTGACGTTCTACCGGACCGGATCGCTGGAGCAGGCGCGACAGCTCGCCGAGGCCGACCCCGCGGTCCGGGCCGGGCGGCTGGCCATCGAGATCATGACCTGGTACTGCCCGCCCGGCACGATGAGCAAGCCGGGGCGGCCCGTGACGCTCTGAGCAGGGGCGATCCGATAGTTACCAAGCCGTGACGAGGTTTCTGTTGTCGTCCCGGTGTCTCTGCAATCTTAGGGAGGGGCCCGCGGTGAGCAGGCGATAAGGCAACCGCTGAACGACCCGTTCCACGCTCCGTTCGGCCTACATATATTCAGGGTGCGGCCGGGTGGTTACTTACGGTACAAAGCATTCGCCAGTTTGCTTGCAGACTGTAACCGGGCTAGCGTGCCAGGCATGGCAGCGGACGGGCAGCGGCACATCATCGCGATCGGCGGCGGCATGCTGGCGCCAGAGGGCGAGGTGCCCGTGCACCTGGCCAACGCGCTCCGGCTGACCGGGCAGCGCGAGCCGCGGCTGTGCCTGCTGAACACGGCCGGCGGCGACGACCCGCGGTGGACGCTGGCCATGTACGACCGCCTGGCCGGGTACCCGGTCCGGGTCAGCCACCTGACGCTGTTCCCGATGCCGAACGTCCGTGACCCCGAGGACCTGCTGCTGTCCCAGGACCTGATCTTCGTCGGCGGCGGCAGCGTGGCGAACATGCTGGCCGTGTGGCGGGTGCACGGGCTGGACGTGATCTTGCGCAAGGCCTGGCAGGCCGGCATCGTGCTGGCCGGGTCCAGCGCCGGGGCAATCTGCTGGTTCGAGGGGGGAACCACGGATTCGTTCGGACGGGAGCTGCGGGCCTTTACCGACGGGCTCGGGCTGCTGCCGGGCAGCTACTGCCCGCACTACAACTCCGAGCCCGGCCGCCGGCCGCTGTACCACCGGCTGATCACCGACGGCACCCTGCCCGGCGGCATCGCCTGCGACGACGGGGCGGCCGCCCATTTCACCGACGACACGCTGACGGAGCTGATCGCGGACCGCCCGACCTCGATCGCGTACCGCGTCTCCGGGCCGGCGGGCTCGGGGGTCACCGAGACCCCTCTCCCGACCAGGTGCCTGGACCTGTCCGAGGCTCCTCTCGTGTGATGAAGCCCCGGATACACCCCGCAAGAGGGTGGTGAAACCCGGGTTTCATCACGTTCGGCGGCCCGCGATCGTGGCACACCGTCCACGCGGGCCGGCCACCGCTGCTGGGTCACCGCTTGCCGCTGGTAGCCCGCCGCAGCGACCAGGCCAGGGCGGCGAAGGCGGCCAGCGCGAGCAGCCACCAGGCGTTGACCCTTGCTGCGTGCACGAGCAGCGCGGTGACTGCCAGCGCGACGAGCACGATGGCGGCGACCTGCCAGTCGTCACCGATCACGAAGTCGTACCAGAACGCCCCGAACGATTTCAGCGCCCGCAGCATAAACCTGTCACCCCTTCCGTTTCCGGCCAGGCCGTCTGCGGCTGCGATCCGCTCGCGACCTCGCTGAGCCGGTGAGCGCGCCGCATCCATGCGGCATAGCTCAGGGACACCACAGCCACCACCGGGACCAGCACCAGCAGCGCCGCGTCGCTGCCCGGCCACCGCACCCCGGCTCCCTCCGCGCCCCAGAAGGTACCGAACGACGTCAGCATGATCCCGACCGCGAACTTCATCGCGTTCTC
>Ga0187781_10001025_pt1 | contig 21006 bp, 18 predicted proteins | sample 0715_SJ02_MP02_2_FD_132447 | JGI IMG/M metagenome (GOLD analysis project Ga0187781, IMG submission 132447) | Tropical peat soil microbial communities from peatlands in Department of Meta, Colombia - 0715_SJ02_MP02_20_MG | ecosystem: Environmental > Terrestrial > Soil > Wetlands > Peat | place... | reverse complement strand
GCCGATGGCTATGAGGTGTTCCTTGTCCTCAACGTGATCAATAAGCAGGACGAAGAGCAAACGAGGCCGGAAAGGCTGAAGTGCGCGGTCAAGCCCGGCCTCACGCCGCACGACATCAAGTTTCTTAAGTCGATGCACATCAGCGCGGGTAAATGACAAAGCTGGGGTCGCAGCCAACCGCACCAGCTCGATTGGAGTATCGCTCCGCAAAATGATTATACCTGGGCAACGGAAAGTAAGACACGTATGAAAAACTTGATGCGTGTATTCGCCGTTGTTTGCGCCATCCAAGGTGTGCCTCTGTCGGCGCAGTCGCCATCCTGGATGAATCCAGCCTGGCTCTATCAGAATGAGGTGAGCGTCAGCAACCCAAATGGTTCATCGCTGTCTCAGTTCCAGGTGCGCGTGAATCTGGGATCCGGATTTGACTTCACCAAGGCTCAATCAAATGCTGCCGACCTGCGGGTGACGGCTAGCGACGGAGTAACTCAGATCCCATTCTGGATCGAGAGCTGGGATGCATCCCGCGGTTCTGCCAGCATTTGGGTGCAGGTACCGTCGATACCGCCCACGGGTACGGAAATTTACTTGTATTACGGCAACCCCACCGCACCAGCTGTGTCCAATGGCAGCGCGACTTTTGAATTCTTCGACGATTTTGAAACTGTCACCACGACGCAGTCTGGTTATTACCCACTCGGCTCAGCGACCACCACCCTGACTACAACTCAAGCGTGGGAGACCAGTCCCCCGCACGATCTTAGTGTGATCCAGTTCGACTCAGGCGGCTATAGCTACTGGGGCTATTACGGCCTGGCGGGAAGCTGCAGTGGTGTGGGGCTGGCATGGAGCAATGACCTAATCAACTGGGCCAAGTACACCTCCAATCCGCTTAACACTAATGCCAGCTGGCCGTCGGTTATCTACGCAAACGCAACCATCTACATGATGTACGTGCAAAACTACTGCACGGACAGCTCCATTGTCTTGGCCACCAGTACAGACGGTATTAACTTTACGGACCTTAAGACGATCGTCGCGCCACAATCCGGCTGGCGCAATCAGGACCCTAACCTGTTTTATAACACCAACGACGGACTGTATTACCTGTATTACTACCATGGGGACGACTCAAGCAGTTATGACATACGCACGCGCAGTGCTTCCAATATCACTGACCTGGATACCGCGGCCGAGACAGTGGTGATGCACTCCGACACGAAGCTCGCTGCGCCAAACATGTTGTTTGCCAACAACACCTACTATCTGCTGACGGAACAGTACGACAGCAATAACAACTGGATTGTGGTGGCAAACTCCAGTTTAGCGACGACTTCTGGATTCACGCTCCTGCCCGGCAACCCTGTGCTAGCGAACAACTCCGCGTGCATGTTCCAGCATGCTTTCGGCACGACTTTGCACAACTACTACTGCAGACTTGATTCAGCGGGCTGGACATTGGAGCACCGTTCAGCCAGCTTGACAGACGGCCCCCAACAATTTGGAGTTGTCGATCCTACTAAGTGGGCCGTAAGCGGAGGTGGCGTTTGGTCCATCGTTACCAACACCCAGCAGGATGGCAAATCGAAAAACGTAGCAGAGGCTCAAACGACGGATCGCCAGGTACTATACACGCCTAATTACAATGCCACGGATTACATCCTGGAAGCACATGTAAGACAAATTACTGGAAACGTTTCGGGCCTAGGTGTCCGGTCAACCGGTGATGACAATCTCTATTCTATTAACCTCTACAACGGTGTCGGCGGTCAACTATACGTGTACAGCTGGATTAATAATCCGAGCGATGTCGCCAATAACACTCTAGCATCGATTGGAGTGGGACCCATAACGCCCTATACCTGGTACAGGCTCATGGCCAAGGTTCATTCTAACACCACCGACTTGTACCTAAATGGAACGTTGCAGGGCCAGGCGACAGATTCACTGCTTGATTCAGGTGGTGTGGCGCTCTACGGTGAAGCCGGGACGACGGCAGAGTTTTCTAACGTTTTTGTACGCAAGTACGCCCCAGCCGACCCTGCCACTACAGTCGGTAACATGTCGCAATCAGGAATTAGTTCGCTGACACTAACGCCGAGCAGTGGCTTGGGTGGAACCGCCTTCCAGGGAACCGTTACGCTGGCGACAGCCGCCCCAGCGGGAGGGGCAACCATCTCCCTTTCAAGCGACAACGCAGCGGCCAGTGTGCCTCCTACGGTAACTGTGCCCCAGGGTGCAACCAGTGCGATCTTTGCGGTGACAACGAATACGGTGACGGCTATCACGACAGCAGATATCTCCGCTATTTACGGGAGCACGGGACAGACCGCGAGTATAACTATAAATCCTTACTTAATATCTATCGGCGTAAGCCCCAGCTCCGTGTTGGGCGGCAACCCGTCCCAGGGTACCGTAACCTTGTTCACCGCTGCTCCTGCAGGCGGGGCGCTGATCACCCTGAGCAGCGACAACCCAGTGGCTACGGTGTCGCCCAGCGTGACGGTTCCGGGCGGTTCGAGCAGTGCCTCTTTTGTGATCAATACGAGCAGCGTTAGCGCGTCGACGACTGCTAACCTCACCGCCAATTACCTGGGATCCTCCCAAGGGGCTTCGCTAACCGTTACTCCTGTTGGTTCGGGCTGGATTGGGAGCGGGTGGTTATACCGCTCGGTGGTGACGGTCAACAATCCCGGCGGCGCGCAACTCAGTAATTACCAGGTGCTGGTGGTTCTAGATTCGACCTTCGATTTCACGAAGACTGCCGCAGGTGGCGCCGACGTGAGATTCACCAGCAGTGACGGTGCTACACAGATTCCGTTCTGGATCGAAAGCTGGAATCCGAGTACGTCTTCGGCGACTATCTGGGTCAACGTTCCCTCTATTGCGAGCAACGGCACCACCATTTACATGTACTACGGCAATGCCGCTGCCACCACCGCATCCAACGGCAATGCAACGTTCGATTTCTTTGACGACTTTTCGGGGGGCACGCTTGACCCGACGAAATGGACGGCCAGCGGGGGAACTTGGAGTGTCGTCAGCGACACGAAGCCGGACGGAACCGTCGGCAACGTAGCTCAAGGCAGCACGAGTTCTCGACAGATACTTTACTCGAGCTACACCGGAACGGACTATGTGCTTGATGCCTACGGCCAGCAGATCTCAGGCCGGGTCTGGGGTCTCGGCGTCCGCGCCACCGGGGTAGCGAACCTTTACTCGATCAACCTGTATGACGATCTTGGGAGCGGTACTAATCTCTACGTCTACAGCTGGGTGAACAACTCGTCCTTAGAAGCGACCGCAACTCTGGGCGCCACGTCCGTGGGGGGCGTCACTTCGCAAACCTGGTACAAGTTCTCCATTCGGGCCCACTCCAGCACCATCGACATTTACGAGCAGGGCGCTCTGGCTCTCTCCGTGAACGACTCGTCTTTGGCGAGTGGGGGAGTGGCGCTGTACGGGGAAGCTAACACGGTGGCCGAGTGGAGCAACATAATCGTTCGCAAGTACGCGGCCACGGAACCCACAACCAGTGTCGGACCGGCGACCACACCACAGTGACCGTGAATGGTGTGTCGCCTTAGCGCCCGACATATTCCTAGATAGCCATCTAACCCGCTAAACCGCAATGGCAAGGTTTGCAAGCCTGCACAGCAGACATTTGGAGCATAACCTTGTTTGTCTGTGGCTTGAGACCCCGGCCGGAGATTAGAGGCAGGGAAATGCCGAACTCCCGACGCTCAACGAACGGTGATGCGAGCCCCGCCGCGGTCGCCCATCGAAACATGTCGAATGGCGACCGCCAGATACTGGACGATCAATCGTTCCACAAGATGATTGCGCTCGAGAGAAAACGATCAGAACGCTCTCACAAATCGTTTCTTCTCATGCTGCTCGATTCGGGTGGTCAGTTGCCATCACAACAGAACGGAGAGGCCCTTGGCAAAATCCTAGCAGCGCTCTCTCTGGCAACCCGCGAGACTGATATAACCGGCTGGTACCAGAACAACGCCACCGTCGGGGTGATGTTTACCGAGATTGCCAGTGAAGACCGCAACTCAATTGTGAGCACGTTGCTGACTCGAATCAGTGTGGCGCTGAAAAGCAGCTTGAGCCTCGACCAGTTCAATCAGGTCAGCATCTCGTTCCATCTGTTTCCGGAAGAGTTCAACCGCGAGACCCCGCAACGCCCAAGCGATCCGACGCTCTATCCAGACGTCTTACACCGCGATAAAACGAAAAAATTGTTCTCCATTATGAAAAGGTTAATGGACGTCGCCGGCAGCGCGACAGCCCTGGCATTGTTCTCGCCCATTTTTGTGTTGATCGCTGTGCTCATCAAACTCGGTTCAAAAGGGCCGGTTATCTTAAAACAAGAGCGTCTAGGCCAGTTTGGAAAGACATTTACGCTCCTGAAATTCCGCACGATGTACGCCAACAGTGATTCTCAGATTCATCGCCAGTTCATGCAGCGCGTAATTAGCGGGAATTACGACGGCACAATGGAAAGAGGAAAACCGGTCTACACCAAGATGACCGATGATCCGCGTGTCACTCGCATTGGGCGTCTTCTCCGGCGTACGAGTTTGGATGAATTGCCGCAGTTCATCAACGTGCTAAAGGGAGATATGTCTCTCGTCGGCCCCAGGCCGCCTCTCGCGTACGAATACGTCAACTATGACATCTGGCATCGTCGCCGTGTTGTCGAGGGAAAACCAGGGATCACCGGTCTCTGGCAGGTCAGCGGGCGAAGCCGCGTGCCCTTCGACGAAATGGTGCGCCTCGACATCCGGTACGAACGCACCTCCTCTTTTTGGTTAGACCTTCAAATCCTGATGCAAACACCTCGGGCCATCCTGCTAGGCGACGATGCGTTTTGATTGGGGTACTGACAGACATTTGTTGGGGTGTTGCAAGCAGAAGTCTTGAGCCGGAGTCTTCGCATACGCTGGGGGGCTGTTACATGTTGAATCGCAACAGCAATGGAAACGCGGGTTACTTGGAAAGTACTTCTATCCAGACTGAGCAAGTTGAGTATTCTTCGATCTACAAGCCTGCTTCTGTAGATGTGGCAACTGGGGAAAAAAGGATTTGGATCGATCTCGATAATTCTCCCCACGTCCCGTTTTTTCTCCCCATCATTGATGAGCTAAAAAAGCATGAGATTGGCGTCATCGTAACCGCTCGAGACATGTATCAGGTCTGTCAGCTTGTGGACTTCGCTCATCTGAGTTGCAAGGTGGTTGGCCGCCATTATGGTAAGAACAAGCTGCTCAAAGTATTGGGCAACATCCTGCGCGCATTCCAGTTGACGCCGACGGCGGCCCAGCTTCGCCCAGACCTCGCACTTTCGCACGGTTCCCGCGCCCAAATTCTCGCCTGCAGGGCACTGCGCATTCCCACGATCATGATGCACGACTATGAACACAGCATGCGAAAGGGGTTCATCAAGCCCAACTGGACCCTGGTGCCCGATGTGATACCAGACGATGTGATGAGCAAGATAACAAACAGAGTGATGAAATACCCAGGTTTGAAGGAGGATGTCTACGTACACCGTTTCAGGCCGGATCGGTCCGTCTTGAGTCAGCTGGGAATTTCTGCAGAGGATCTTGTTGTGACCTTGCGTCCGCCCGCGAGCGAGGCCCATTACCACAACCCCGAGAGTGACCAGCTGTTTGCAGCAACGCTCCGATTTCTCGCGACCAAACCACATCTGCGAATTGTCATGCTTCCCCGAAACGCGAGGCAGAATCAGCAGTTGCAGAGGGATTGGGCTGACCTGATCGCCACGGGCCGTTTGGTCATCCCCAGGACAGCAGTCGACGGCCTAAGTCTGATGTGGTTTTCCGATCTTGTGATCAGCGGAGGCGGCACAATGAATCGGGAAGCCGCAGCACTCGGTGTTCCAGCGTACAGTATTTTTCGAGGAACAATCGGTGCGGTAGATCAATATCTGGCCCGACAGCGAAGGCTAGTGCTTATTGAGAATACTTGGGATCTTAAGAGCAAAATCAAGCTTGCCCGATGGCACCGACCACCCAAACCGGAAAGCAGCGACCCGCTGACTCTGCATAGTATTGTCTGTAGCATCCTTGGGGTTTTGTATGCTGGACAAACCGTGCGTCCTTTACCGCAACCAGCAGTTGTTCGGTAGCTCTCGGTACATCGACCGTGCCCGACGAAACCTCTATCCACGTGTTACCTCACGTTTCTTCATGATTGTGGGCACCGGCATCGACATTGTGGAAGTCTCGCGCATCGCGGCGGCGGTCGAGCGCTTCGGCGAGCGCTTCCTGAATCGCGTGTTCACCTCCAGTGAGATCCGCTATTGCCGGTCGAAGCAGAACGCGATGGAGCGCTTCGCTGCACGCTTTGCTGCCAAGGAGGCCGGGTTCAAGGCCTTCGGCACGGGCTGGCGCCACGGAGTGACATGGAAAGACATCGAGGTTGGCCGTGAGCCCAACGGACGTCCAACTGTTTGCTACTCAGGGAAGGCTGAGGAATTGGCGAGCAAACTCGGCGTACGGCAAGCATCGCTTTCGCTCTCCCACGCCGCCAACCAGGCAATTGCGCAGGTCATCCTTGAGGACTGATCTTTGCCGATGAGGGAAGCGACCGTTCTCTTACGCTGCGCTGACGTGATCGAAACCGACCGGAGGGTCTTGATCGCTGGCGTGGGCTTGGGAGGCTTCGCCAGCCTGCTGCTGGAGTTGGCGCTCATCGGCTCGTGCTGTTCTAACACTTCGCTTTTCTCGCTTTAAGTTGCCAAAACGAACGCGTCTGAGGTTGACGACAATGAAAAGATTTCTGACGCTATTTCTATTGCTGGCGTTGCTGCCTGCTAATACACAAGTTACGAATAACAAGCCGCATAAAGTTACCCTAAAATGGAACGTGCCTGCTGCGGGAGCCTCCAAGGAACCTGTGGTCGGCTACAACGTGTATCGCAGTGAAGAAGAGCACGGCAAATACACCGCTATCGCCAGCAAGGTCACTGCGCTCACCTACATAGACACCAACGTGAAGTCGGGGCACACATACTACTACAGGGTGACCAGTGTAGATGCCCGCGGACGAGAGAGCACGGCTATTACCACCAAAGCCACGATCCCTTGAATTGCGTTCATGATCCGCCAGCTATTGGAACAACTCTGCACGGAGCATAGATCCGGCTCGTCGTGGCGACGGATCCCCTAAGAGCGACATCGGAAGAGATCGTCAGAATGTCCATGCAGTTCAAAATCATGATCGTGGTCGGTGCAAGACCAAATTTTATGAAGGCGGCGCCGCTCATCGCCGCTCTTCGCAATTACAACAAGCGCCGAGAGCGTAAACGGTTCGGTCGGACCGCAGCACGTTTCGAATACGTTCTGGTCCATACGGGGCAACATTACGACGGGCAGATGTCGGACCAGTTTTTTGAAGATCTTGGCTTGCCGCCACCGAGCGTGAACCTAAACGTCGGGTCGGGGTCGCATGCAACCCAGACTGCCGAAATCATGAAGAGATTCGAGCCTGTCCTGTTACAGGAACGGCCCAATGCCATCATCGTTGTCGGCGACGTGAATTCAACTCTCGCATGCTCCCTGGTCGCGGCCAAGATTGTTACTAAGTCCTCTGATACTCGGCCATTGATTGTGCATGTAGAAGCGGGACTTCGCTCGTTCGATCGGTTGATGCCTGAGGAATGCAATCGCGTGGTGACGGATCATTTGGCGGATATGCTCTTCGCCACGGAAGACAGCGGCGTAATCAACCTCGCCAAAGAAGGTATCAGTAGGGACCGCATATATTTCGTCGGCAACACGATGGTGGATTCGCTTGTGGCTTCGAAAGAGAGGGCACGGCATTCGACTATCCTCGACCAGTTCGGTCTCCGATCTGCCTCCAATGGCAACGGATCCAGAAGCTGTCCGATGCCATATGTGCTAATGACACTACATCGTCCCTCGAATGTTGATGATCGCGAGGTGCTCGTGAACATCCTCGATGGATTGAGGAGCCTCGTTGCGGAATACCCAGTCATCTTCCCCTGCCATCCCAGAACGTTGGAGCGCATCAGGGAATTCGCTCTGGAGCACTACTTTACGACCAACGGCCATGGTTCAAACATGCAATCCTCCCCCAGCATCAAGTTGATCCAACCGCTCGGTTACTTGGATTTTCTCTGTCTGATGATGCACGCACGGTTGGTGGTCACTGATTCGGGCGGGATACAGGAAGAGACCACCTGTCTTGGGGTACCCTGCGTGACCGTTCGAGAGAATACAGAAAGACCGGTGACATTGACCTGTGGAACCAATGTGATCGCAGGGACTAGGAAGGAGAATATCCGAAAGGCAGTTGAAAGCCAGATGAAAAAGGGAGTCACTCCTTCCACACCGGATAAATGGGACGGCAAGGCAGCAGCTCGTATTGTGGAGACTGTCGCGCTTGAATTGGAAAGAAGAAGTGCGGTTGCTCATTCAGCGTCTAGCCAACCTCGAATAGCATCGTAAAGTACTTCGTGGTAAGCGGAGAACAGCTTTGACGAGCATTTTCAAAGCCGCCCGAGCATTGGTTTTCGGTGGCTGCCTCCACAAGAAGATGGGCTGGCCGATTTGGCTTGGCGGGCACGCCTACCAAGTTTGTCTGGAGTGTGGTATCAAGCGGCTTTTCGACGAAGAGAGGATGCGCGGCTACGGCCCGCACAGCTACCAGATTCGGGATCTCCTCCCGCGCGAAGGCGGCACAGAACGCGGTGGGCGTCAAGTCGCTTAGGGACAATCTCAGGGACGCAGGCTTGGATGCCGCCTGGCCGGATTCAGGCTACTGCCCCCGCAAACCCTTCAGGTAAAGAAATGGCTCCTCAGGAAGCACTCTCTTATATGCAGGGGCGTTTACGCCAATGATAGATGGTAGATCGTGCGGGAGCCAGCTACCCGACACTATGTATTCGGCAGTGCAGTACTTAGTTGCCAGAGCTGCGGTTGGCCTGGTGCAGATGTTCGATCGGGAAAGACAATTGTTCTGTTACCGACTTAAGAAGACCGACCGCGGGCTAGTGCAGGAAGGCATTTCACGGCGGTATACCGTGATTGCCTTGCTGGGCCTCCACCAATTCGAACAGGCGGGGTTTGCATCTCCCATTGACACAAAACCCGTGCTGCAAGTTCTCTCCACAGACACTGGTTGGGTGAACAACATCGGGGATCTCGGCCTGCTTCTGTGGCTGTGCGCGTTGGCAGCACCGGAAAGTCTGGTGGAACTCGACAGCCGCCTTGATGTTGCGAGTGCCTTACGGCGTTATCGAGATGCAAGGCAAGGTCTAACCATGGAGTTAGCGTGGTTCCTCTCGGGCCTCTCCCACTGGGCCTTGGCGCAACCGGAGAAGTTGCCCAATTTGCGAGCTCTGGCTTTCGAGACCTACGGAATGCTGAGAAGCAACCGGGGCAGTGGCGGCCTCTTTGGCCATGTGGCAAGCAAAGGAAGTACCGCCGGCTGGATTCGAGGAAGGATCGGCAGTCTGGCAGATCAGCTCTATCCAATCTATGCGATGACCAAGTTCTCCGGAGCGTACGGAGATGACGCAGCTGCGAAGGAAGCACTAGATTGCGCGAGGGGGCTCTGCAATGCCCAGGGGCCCCTGGGACAATGGTGGTGGCATTATGACGCCTCGAGCGGACGGGTCGTGCAGGAATACCCAGTGTTTTCCGTCCATCAGCATGGCATGTGTCCGATGACCCTGTTCGCTTTGGGCGACGTCCTTCAAGTCGACTTCGGACCTTGGATCTACAAGGGGCTTCGCTGGATCAATTCAGAGAACGAGTTGGGTTTTGACATGGAGGATGCTTCCGCGAACGTGATTTGGCGAAGCATCTACCATCCGACTTTCAGGAGGTTGTGGAACGCAGCGCTCAATGCAGGGATAGGGCGCGAAGAACACCAGCCAGGCAACGGCTTAAGAATCTTGTTTGAATGTCGTCCCTACGAGTTGGGTTGGCTGCTGTACGCCTTTGCCGGCCGGGCTTACAACCCGCAATCGCTTCAAACGGCCAAGGCGCAGATCGCTGATCTCACCACAGCGGATGCGCTCTACGTGCCGAACATGAAAAAAGACAAGAACGTAGTTGACAATCTATGAGGGATCGCCATGCAGATCCGAATCGAATCAAGACACCTGGAAGACGTAGTTGTAGTGGTGCCCGAGATTTTTCGAGACGGCCGTGGTTTTTTTTCGGAAATCTTTAGAGCCGACCAATTTGAAGCGTTTGGGTTACCCACGCAATTCGTCCAGGACAACCACTCGCGGTCGGTGAGAGGTGTTATACGCGGCTTGCACTTCCAATGGTCCCCGCCGATGGGGAAGCTGATGCGAGTCACAGTAGGTTCCGCCTTCCTGGTTGCCGTGGACATTCGCAAAGGGTCACCCACGCTCGGAGAGTGGGTGGGAATAGAAGCCACGTCGGAGAACCGGCGTTGCGTGTGGGCACCCGCGGGCTTCGCTCGTGGATTCTGCGGTCTGTCAGATGTAACGGAAATCCAATACAAGTGCACTGGGATTTACAACGGCAAGGCCGAATCGGCAATTCGCTGGAACGATCCTGCAATTGGTATTCGATGGCCAATCACGGATCCGATCGTATCCGAAAAAGACCGCAACGCGCTCCCGTTGGCGGAGTGGCTGGCCTCGCCGGAGTCTGACAACTTCGTGTGTTCTCGGACATCTGAACTCGAGTTTTCCATGGGGGACTGACCATGAGATTGCTTATCGCGGGTGGTGCTGGATATTTGGGATCGGTCCTGATTCCCAAACTGTTGGAGCGTGGTTACAGGGTCGACGTGGTAGATCTATTCTGGTTCGGCAATCACCTGCCGCGCCAAGCCGGTGTTCTGAACAAGGACATCTTTCAACTGACGGCCGAGGATCTGGAACCGTATGACCAAGTTCTATTCCTGGCCGGCCTTTCCAATGATCCGATGGCGGAGTATTCCCCGAGCAAGAATTTCATCTTCAATGCAGCCGCACCAGCATATCTCGGCTACATCGCCAAGATTGCTAAAGTTAAACGATACATCTATGCCTCTTCTTGCTCCTTGTACGGTTACACCGAGAATGAGCTTTATGACGAAACCCGTCCTGTCAGCTCGAGTTACCCCTACGGGATTTCCAAGCTTCAGGGCGAACAGGCCGTCATGCAGCTTGCTGATGAAAGCTTTTCGGTGATCGCGCTGAGAAAGGGCACGATCTCAGGGTACAGCCCCCGGATGCGCCTGGACCTGATCATCAACACCATGTTCAAAACCGCCATGAAGGAGCGCACCATCACCGTCAACAATCCTTCGATCTGGCGCCCTATCCTCAGCATCGAGGATGCCGCCACCGCCTACATCCGCGCGGTTGAGGCTGATCAAAAGATCTCCGGCGTCTTTAACCTGGCGTCAGGCAATTACACGGTGGGCGAAGTGGCCGATCTTGTGAAGATCGCCATCGAGGAGCGCCTGAATGTCCGGCTCAATCTCTGCATCAAGCATCTGCAGGACTTCCGAAACTACAAAGTGAGCGTGGAAAAATCGGCCAATGTCCTGAGCTTCCATCCCACGGGGAGCGTCCGCTCGATCGTGAATAACCTCATTGACAACATGGATAAGTTCAGTGACTGGGACAACCCCGAATACTCCAATATTCAAACTTTCAAACAACTGGAAAACGGCATCCAGGTTCACTCCATGGTTGGCGCAGCATGAAGATTGTCGTCATTGGCGCGGATGGACAACTCGGCAGCGATGTAGTTCGCGCTTTCGCCGACAACGGTGACGATGTCTGCGCGCTGACCCATGCCGATATTGAAGTGTCCATTCTGAACTCGGTGAGGGCCAGCCTCGGTCAGCAGGATTTTGCCCTGGTGGTGAATACCGCGGCCATGCATCACGTGGAAGACTGCGAGCGGGAGCCCGACAAGGCTTATGCCGTGAACGCAATAGGCGCGCGGAATCTGGCCATGGTGACTCGCGACCAGGGAGCAGCGCTCATTCACATCAGTACCGATTATGTGTTCGATGGCCGCAAGCGCGAGCCGTACGTCGAGGAGGATGCGCCGCTCCCGCTCAACGTCTACGGCAACTCCAAGCTGGCGGGGGAGTACTTTGTGCGGACTCTCAACCCCAGGCACTTCGTGCTGCGCACCTCGGCGCTCTACGGGAAGCACCCGTGCCGGGCCAAAGGCGGCAAGAATTTTGTGGAGCTCATGCTGCAACTGGCCCGGGACCGCGGTCGCGTTCGGGTGGTGGATAGCGAGTTCGTAAGCCCCACGCCCACTCCCGATTTGGCACGCCAGATTGTTGTCCTGAGCCGCTCTAATGCCTATGGCCTGTATCACAGCACTGCGGAAGGCAGTTGCTCGTGGTACGAGTTTGCCCGGGAAATCTTCGCGATTTCCGGCACCGACGTGGAGCTCCAGGTTGCCCAACCCGGAGACTTCCCCGCCAAGGTGCCTCGCCCGCTCTGCTCGGTGCTCGAGAACCGTGCCTTGAAAGCTGCCGGCCTGAATTCATTTTCGCCCTGGCAGGACGGGCTCCGCGAATACCTGTCGCAGGCTGCCGCCGTCGACGCTCGCCGGGAGCTGCGGCCGCCGGCTTTCGCTCCGCACTCAGCCGCAATGACGCCTTGATTCTCATCTCGCGTTCGTCATCGGTCTTCGAGGGTGTCACTATATTGTGCAGCCCTCAATAATCAGCCGAGAATGCCTATGATCGGATATAGCTCTGGCAAAGCACCATTTCCTACGTTGGTGCGAGAAGCATACAGCCTCTATCGTTACTCGCGGAAGATCCCCGAAAGGGTTCAGGCATCAATCGACGACGTGCGCCGCCTCGAGGCCCTGTTAAGTGAGCGATTCGGACTCAAACTCCGCGACCTGGATGTCCTCGAGGTCGGCCCTGGACAGTTCTTAAGCCAGATGCGCTGCCTTGCGGCTCAGAATCGAGTAGTCGGGATCGATTTGGATATCATAGTGCAGGGCTTCAGGCCACTCGCCTACATCACAATGCTTCGAGAGAATGGGCTGCGCCGAACGGTAAAAACGATCGGCCGAAAGGTGCTTGGAGCCGATCGCAGATTTGCCGCCGAGATGAAACTTCGATTGGGCACTTCCCGGCTTCCGAAGTTGAAGATCCTACAGATGGACACCTGTCAAATGACATTTGCGGACGCATCGTTCGATTTCGTCCACGCCCGGTCGGTCCTCCACCATCTTCCCGACCCAGGAGCGGCGGTCGAAGGAATCGTACGTGTCCTCAGGCCGGGGGGGGCCGCCTACATTCTGCTTCATCTGTACACAAGTGAAACGGGTTGCCTAGACCCCCGGATTTACACTGAGCGGAGGAGCGAAACCCGGGGGTGGCCGCACTTGAGACCGCAGCTGCGGAACACACTGGCAAATCAGAACACCTACGTGAACAAGCTTCGGCTTCGCGAGTGGCACAAGTTGTTCGCTGCGAAATTGCCCGACGCCGAATGCGTCACAACCAGGAGCGACTCAGCCACGATCGAAATGGCAAAGTCACTGCAGCGCCAAGGCGAGCTGCTGGATTACTCAATCGAAGAACTTACCACGGTCGATTTGGCTGTGCTTTGGAGAAAGCCGCTCGCCTCCGAGCCCAACCTTCAGCTTCGAGCGCAAGACGCCTTGACCCTGGATTGTCCGTTTGGCCGTGGTCAACTGGACAAGAGTAAGTGACAGAATACGTACGACCCCTTTCGACACGTCGCACGGCGCCTGGATGTTGTGTAAGGTCTTTATTGTCGATAAGTAAGGCACCATGCCGACGGGAGGATGCATCATGGAACGAGCCATTCGCTTCGCCATCTGCCTGATCATCATTTCGCTTATGGCTGCGCCAGCCATTATCATCATTTCGCTCATGGCTGCGCCAGCCGCCTCCGCGGCGACGTACTACATCGCCGCCAGCGGCTTGGATTCAAGTAGCGGTGCGTCGAAGACAGCGCCCTGGCTCCATGCTCCCGGCATGACGGGATGTTCCAGCAACTGCGCTTCCTACACGCCGCAGGCTGGAGACCAATTCATCTTCCGCGGTGGCGACACCTGGCATACCTCAACAGGTTCACCCATCGGCTTGCCGTGGACGTGGAGTTGGAGCGGATCTTCGGGCAATCCCATCTACATCGGCGTCGATCAGACGTGGTACTCGGGGGGCTCGTGGACTCGACCAATCCTGACTTACGACAATCCCGCTACGACGTCCCAGCCGTCCAGCTGCACTTATGCTGACGATGGCCAGACGGCTTTCTCCCTTGGGTATGGCAGCAGCGGACAGACTTATGTGACCTTCGACAACTTCGAGATTACGGGGTGGTGCTGGGCCACGGGCAACCAGTCCGCCGTCACTGTCTTTGGCGGGAACCACAACACGCTCTCTAACTGCTACTTCCACGGTTGGTCAATGAGCACCGCGGCCACGGGCGACAACTTCTCCATGGTCGAGGGGAATTTGCCGGGTGGCAACTACTTGCTCATCACGCAGAACGTCTTTGACGGCTCGGACTCCACCTTCGGGACGAATACCGCTTCCCCCCATACCGGCGAAGTGATCTACAACACCGGCGCCGAAGTCTCATTCAATGTGTTTAACAATGTCTCGAATGTGATGGTCAACGAGGCTCCGCATATCCATGACAACATCTTTGAAAATGTCTTCGAGCCTCTGAATGATTCGCCCCACGGCAACATCTGGGAACTGAACGGGGCTTCGGGAACCACGGGAGAGATTTTCCTGTACAACAATCTTGAAATCGGGGGGAACGTCGGAGTCGGCTTTGATGCCAATTTCACAGGCGCTGGCTTGCATATCTTTAACAATGTCGTGGTGACGCTGGGCAACACGGGTTCCAGCACTACGGCAAACTGCTGGATGATTGAAGGTGGCGGCACGCAATCGGCGGACATTCACAACAACACCATGAGCACGGGATGCACGCTGCCGCGCATGGTTACCAACTGGAATGGAGCGGTAACCTTCGAGAACGGGCACTACATCGGCTACAGTCCAGCAACGCTTGCCACGACTTACAGCGCTTGCTGTACCTACACTGTTACAGACAATGGGGGGGAACTATTCCAGACGGCATCTGTCGCCAGCGGGCAGGGTTACACGACAAGCAACAATTACGCTCCTACCTCAAGCAGCGGATCGACCGTCGGAGCGGGAAACAACATGACCTCGGCATGTAACGCGATGCCGGCACCAACTCCAACCTATGCGACCAACCCGGTTACTTCCTGTAAGGCCGGATTCCAGGGCGTGACCTACAACACCTCTAATCACACCGCCGTGCCGAATGCGGCAGGGAATGCCCGGCCCAGCAGCGGAGCATGGGATGTGGGAGCCTATCAGTACGCTGGCAGCAGCACCCCGCAAAAGCCAAACCCGCCGACCGGCCTCTCGGTGACCGTTCAATAGCCCTGTTTGGTGGCCATGCCACCAAGTTGGCTGGCAGCATAGCTGATTTCACGAACTCTAGCGTCGAATGTGTTGTCGCCGAAAACAAGGCTTCGTCTTGCGTTCCTGTAGTCCTCGGGAGATACGACACGCACCCCACTACGATTCTGCCGAATTGATGAACAAGGGCCTTCGAGTACTGTACAGCTTCCCCAACAAGCTTGGGGGCGCACGCATTTGCTTCACAGCCTGGCAGCAGATCAATGGACTCGCCGCTGCCGGGGCTGACGTCCTGGTATTTCCAGCCTCGAGCTGTCGTCCCCTCCCTTCGGGGGTAGCGATGCAGCCAACTTTAGCCCGGGGCAAGCTGAGGGTACCCTTCAGGCTCCTCGGCAAAAGACGGGCGCGTTTTGTGCACGACCATATTGTGGCCCGCAGGATAGAGAAGTTAGCAGGCCAAATCGACATTATTCACACATGGCCTTCTGGAGCGTGTCAAACTCTTAAGGCTGCAGCGAGACTTGGTATTCCAACTGTGCTTGAGCGGTGCAACTCTCATACGCGTCACGCATTTGAGGTGGTTAATAAGGAATGCGGACGTTTGGGAATTTGTCTTCCGCCAGACTATGAGGGCGCCGCCGGTGAAGACGCTCTCGAGCTAGAAGAAGAAGAGTTTGGGCTTGCCGACCGCCTTTTATGTCCGTCGCCCTTCGTCGTTCGAACCTTTCTGGATAAAGGATTCCCGGAGGAGCGGCTTGCGCGTCACATGTACGGTTTTGACGATTCGAAATACTTTCCCGCAGCAGACTACCAGCCAAACAAAGCGAGGGGCCTGCGAATGCTGTTTGTTGGTGTTTGCTCGGTTAGAAAGGGATTGCACTTTGCGCTGGAAGCGTGGCTCCGATCATCTGCCCACCGAAATGGGATCTTTACGATTGTCGGAGAGTTTCTCCCCGATTACGCCAAGAAGCTTGCCCCGATGCTCTCACACCCCAGCGTTCGGGCTTTGGGTCACCGAAAAGACGTGCCGGAGCTGATGCGCAATAACGAGGTGCTTGTGCTCCCAAGCATCGAGGAGGGTTCGCCACTCGTTTGCTCGGAGGCAATTGCCAGCGGCTGTGTTCCGCTCGTCTCGGATATCTGTACGGATCCGTGCCGACACATGCTAAACGCCCTAGTCCACAATGTAGGCGACGTCGAAGCGCTTGCACAGCACATTACTCTTATGGATGAAGACCGGGAACTTCTTCAAGCGCTGCGCGCCGCCGGACTCAACCAGCGCAGCAGACTCACGTGGCAAGCCGCAGGGCTCAGACTTCTCGAAGTTTATCGCGAAACAGTCAGCATGTATCTGGAAAACCGGGAGAACCATTCGATGGCTATCTGTGGGAACTGACGAGTCATAGACGCGATGAAACTCTCCATCGTCATCCTGTGCTGGAATGACCTCAAGGTAATCGGGGACTGCCTCGAGTCTATCTATGCGGGCACCCGCTCCACGGAATTTGAGGTCATCGTCTCCGACAATTGCTCGACCGACGGGACCATCGAGCATATCCGCAGGAGCTTTCCTCAGGTTCGCCTCATCGAGAACGGTACAAATCTCAGGTTCGCAAAAGGCAATAACGTCGGCATCCGCGCAAGCCAGGGTGAGTACGTTCTCATCCTGAATCCCGACACGATCGTCCATCCTGGATCGTTGGACAAACTCGTGGCCTATGCCGGCGAGCATCCGGAAGCAGGCGCATTCGGGTGCAGGATCCTGCATGCGGATGGGTCGTACCATGAGTCTGGCCGTCCTTTCCCGTCACTTCGCGGCGACTTGGTTGCCGCGCTCTATCTGCGAAGCCTGGCTCGCGTGTCCGACTGGTTTATTGCCGATACATACACCGGCTGGGAAGGGGACACCGAACGAAAGGTGGACTGGCAATCGGGATGCTGCGTCTTGTTCCGCGGGGAACTGCTGAAGCGATTGGGCGGATTTGACGAGCAATTCTTTTACTATTACGAGGATGTTGACCTGTGCAAGCGGGTGTGGGACGCCGGCTATCCAATTTTCTACACACCCCAGCCGACGGTTACTCACCTCGGCGGGCAGTCTACCAAGCAGCGTCTGCCGCTGGGATTCGAACTGGATAAGTACGTCACCCGCTACCGGTACTACTACAAGCACTACGGGAAGCAGGGAGCGCGTCGTTGCCGCTACGTGTCGCTAGTATCGCTACTCAGCAGGCTGGCCGGCCTGCGCGCGATGCAACTGGTCAAGCCGACGGAGGCAAGAGCCCGCCGCCTGGAGCTCTATAAAATGGCCGCCAGATGGAACCTGCGCGTCGATCCGCTTCGGCTCGTCGAAAATGGGGAGGAACCCGCACTGGATCTTGTTCCCATGACTCGCGTGCTTGACAGGTGAACACCGCGCCGGTCGTACCGGCCTCCGCGATAACAGCCCACCCTCTCACAATGAAGCCGGCACCTATGGGTGTACTCGCACAGCCAATCCGCAGCGATTCTGGAGATAAGTCGTATGTCCTGCTGACCGCGGCATACAACGAAGAGCACTACATTGAAGAAACTCTCGCGAGTGTCCTGTCGCAAACGCTGCCGCCGCGACGCTGGGTGATCGTCAGCGACGGGTCTACGGACGGCACCGACGCGCTTGTCGAGCGTTATGCCAAGGATCACAAGTTCATACGCTTCCTGCGAGTGAGCCGCCCCCCGGGGCGCAACTTTCGTTTCAAGGCCCTGGCTCTGCGGGCGGGCAGCGAGCTGCTGGAGGATATCCCGTATTCTTATATCGGCAACATCGACGCTGATGTGTCTGTAGGGCCCCGCTACTTTGAGGACCTTATTCATTATTTTGAGCAGGACCCCATCCTCGGCCTGGCCGCAGGGTTCGTCTATGAGCAGTGGCGTGGAGAGTTCAGGATCCGCAACATCGACAGAGTGCATTCCGTCTGTCATGCGGCACAGCTGGTGCGGCGGGAGTGTTACGCGGCGATTGGTGGCTACGCCGCTCTCCGCTATGGAGGAGAAGACTGGCACGCGCAAACCTCCGCGAAGATGCAGGGCTGGCACGTCAGGGCAGTGCCTACGCTGAAAATCATGCACCATAGGCACACGGGAGCCGCCGAGGGCGTCCTGCGGGACAGGTTTCGCCTCGGCAGGCTGGCCTATTCCCTCGGAAGCCATCCGCTGTTTGAAGCCATCAAGTCCCTGCGGCTTATCCCCAACAAGCCGCTTCTGATCGGTGCCCTGGTGCGGTTCATGGGGTTTGTTTCACCTTATTTTCAGGCGGAATCCAGGGTGGTTTCTGACCAGTTTGTCGCATTCCTGCGAAATGAGCAGCGGGAGAGAATCTGCTCCAGCCTGCGTCACGTCCGATCTTTACTCCCAAAGAGCTGGCGTCCTCACGCCCCGCGTAAGCCAGCCCGGCAAGCCTAGCCCTCTCTTTTCCCATGGCCGCTCCGTCTCACACAAGGCAGATCACATTCGTCGTCGCGGTCCGGAATAGGGGCGAAATACTGGAAAACAATTTTCTGGCGTCACCCTGCTTTCGCGCGCCCCACGGCCATCAAATCCTCATTCAGGAAAACTTTGTCTCTGCGGCCAAAGCCTACAATGATGCGCTCGATCGCGCTGTCAACGACCTCATCATATTCGCCCACCAGGACGTTATTTTTCCGCCAGCCTGGCTCTCGCAGTTGGAGGGCGCACTCGATTATCTGCAGGCGGAAGACGCGAAATGGGGGGTCCTGGGATGTGGCGGCATCAACCCCGATGGTTCCGGCTGGGGATACCTGTATTCCACCGGCCTGGGCATTACTGGTCCGCCATTCGAGCGCCCCGGAGCTGTTCAAACACTTGACGAGATCGTTTTAATCCTCAGAAAGTCATCGGGCTTGCGGTTTGACGATCGCTTGCCCCACTTTCATTTGTACGGCACGGACATCTGCCTGCGAGCGGCGAAGATGGGAATGAAGAGCTACGTTATCGATGCTTTCTGCATACATAACACGACCCAGAACCTGATTCTGGCGAAGGAGTTTTACGAGTGTTGCAGGTATATCAAGCGAGAGTGGAAGGACTGCCTACCCATCCAAACCACATGCATCAAGATCACCAGATTTAACCTTCCCCTATACGCCAGAAAGTTGAGAGAGGCTTATCTGCGTTTTATTCGGCGGAAGGAAGTTGTCGTGCCGCGTGTGACAGATGTAACGCAGCTACTCGAGAAAATCGGCGTCAGTTCGTAGGTAATGTTAGAGATTATGGGCGACAATGAAATTGTGCTGAAACGCAGAACGGTTTCATTCCTTTTGCCGGGAGGGGCAGCAGTGCCGACCGGCGGATACAAGGTTGTCTATGAGTATGCCAATGGCCTGGCGGAACGCGGTTGGCGCGTCAGGATAGTTCACCCCTGCATGTTGACTCATGAGGAAATTGAGACCACTCGGGCTGCTTTCATCCTTCGTGCGCGGAGATGGCTTGGATACCAGCGTCGCAGGATCACAGGCTGTTACCGTCCCGACCGGTGGTTCAAGGTTAGCCCTGAAGTCGAATTACTTTGTACCCGGACGCCTGATGCTCACTACATGCCGCCATCCGATATCTGGGTAGCTACCTGGTGGTACACGGCAAAGTGGGTCGCGACTTATCCTGGCGTCCGCGCTTACCTTATTCAGAGCCTGGAAACCTGGGGTGGGCCCGAGGCAGACGTCATTGCTACCTGGAGGCTCCCACTTAGGAAAGTGGTCATTTCCCGCTGGCTCCAGGATTTTGCGCGGAGCCTCGGAGAACCAGCCCATTACATCCCTAACGGCCTCAACTTCGAAGACTACGGGCTGGACACTGCTCCCGAAAGACGAGACCCGCACACGGTTGCAATGCTTTATCACACATCAGCACTGAAGGGGTCCTCCGACGCCTTCAAAGCTCTCCAAAAGGCCAAGACAAAAGTGCCTCGGCTTAAGGTTCTTGTTTTTGGCGTCCCTCCACGTCCTGTCGGCCTGCCAAGCTGGATGGAGTACCACCAAAACCCACCGCAACGCACGCTGCGCGAGATTTACAACCGAGCTGCAATCTTTGTGTCTCCAAGTTGGACGGAAGGATGGCCCCTTCCCCCCGCCGAGGCCTTACAGTGTGGGGCAGCGTTGGTGGCCACGGATATTGGCGGACACCGCGAATACGCGCTCCCAGGGAAAACCGCCCTCCTCAGTCCGCCGAAAAATCCTGATGCCTTGGCCGAGAATGTTCTCCGCCTGCTGGAAAGCCGGGACCTGAGGCTCCGGCTGGCTCGTCAGGGCCACTCTCATATTCAACAGTTTACCTGGGACCGAGCGGTGACAAGCTTTGAGTCTGTTCTGCAAGACGCCCTCGCCCAGGCTCGGAACGAACCTGTACCGCTGCGTCACCGGAGGGAAGGAAGCACATCGGTGCGGGTTGCTGGTTTTGCTGAAGACTCACGCGCGGCAGTGTCCCACCCAATACGCTGAGCCCCCCGAAAAATTCCGGTGGGGCAAATTTGGCAAGGTCCGTCCAGTTGAAGACAGAGTACTCATCAGT
>Ga0187781_10001024_pt1 | contig 21011 bp, 20 predicted proteins | sample 0715_SJ02_MP02_2_FD_132447 | JGI IMG/M metagenome (GOLD analysis project Ga0187781, IMG submission 132447) | Tropical peat soil microbial communities from peatlands in Department of Meta, Colombia - 0715_SJ02_MP02_20_MG | ecosystem: Environmental > Terrestrial > Soil > Wetlands > Peat | place... | reverse complement strand
TTGCGGCATCAAATGCTTCTGATATGGTGCCTATTTGGTTTAACTTTAAAAGAAGTGAATTTGCAGCACACATCTCGATCCCCTTAGCCAGCCGCTCCGTATTTGTAACAAAGATGTCATCTCCAACAATGACCTCTGCTGAAAGTCGCGAAGTTAAACGTGCAAAATCATCAAAGCTATCCTGTTCAAATGGGTCTTCAATAAGAATTATAGGATAGCTATTTACGAGCTGTTCATAATAATCCATTAGCTCAATATTCGAAAATGTTTTCCCGTCTATTGTATATTTACCTTCTTTAAAAAATTCTGATGCAGCACAGTCCATACCAAGTCTAATTTCCTTATCGTACCCCACAGCATCTACTGCCTTCATAATTGCATCGAATGCCTCAGAAGTTGTAGTTAGAAACGGCGCAAATCCTCCTTCATCGCCTACATTAGTTGCTCCAGGCCCATATCGTGCTCGCAACACATTTTCTAATTCGTGATATGTTTCAACTCCTATCCTTAGAGCCTCAGAGAACGTTTCTGCTCCTATCGGTAAAATGTGAAATTCTTGAATTGAGAGTTCATTACCAGCATGCCGCCCACCATTTATAACATTCATAACAGGAACAGGGAGGGTATATACATTTGAACCACCAAGGTATTGAAACAGTGGAACGTCAATAGAATTAGCCGCTGCTCGAGCTACCGCAATTGAAACCCCAAGAATGGCATTTGCACCTAGATTAGACTTATTTGGCGTACCATCTAGCTCAGTTAACGATCTATCTACATCTCTCTGAGCACGCACATCAATCCCAACAATACAATCAGAGATAATATTATTTACATTATTAACAGCTTTCGTTACCCCTTTTCCTCCATATCGACTCTCTTTGTCTCTAAGCTCTAATGCTTCGTAGGTTCCAGTAGAAGCTCCTGATGGTACCATAGCTCGCCCAAAACCACAGTCAGTGAAAACTTCCACCTCAATACTGGGATTCCCCCTCGAATCAAGAATTTCCCTACCTTTCACACGCTCTATTTCAAACGTGGTACCACCACCACAAACACGCGATCACTAGAGTATCATAAGATATTGCTTTAAATCATTTGCGTTCGGCTGCGAAATATACTTCTTATAAATATAATAACGGCTACGACACTTTGTAAAACTAGAAGGACCTCCATAGATCTTTGTAAACTTGTAAGCTACTGTTGTTTATACAGAAAGCTGCGCGTATGTTCACGAACGCACTAAAATAAATTAACAGGAGACAAAAATTCAAATGTTCTAATATTATCATAATCCGTATGAGAATATGAGACGAAGCTTAAGACTTTGTTAAATACTCGTTAAAAAATTCAACTATTAACTAAGCTTTTATATGCATTAAAATGATAAGAAAACAGTTCAGCAGAGACAGATTCATATATGGGGTCAGTTTTAATGTTTTAATCCTAGGGGTCGTAAGCCTATTCGCTGATATGAGCACTGAGATGATCTATCCCCTTGTTCCACTTTTCCTTATAAACGTGCTCGGTGCTTCGTTTATCGACGTAGGAGTAATAGAAGGTATCGCTGAAAGCACAGCCAGCATTTTTAAAATTATTTCAGGATACGTATCGGATAAGTTTGGAAAACGAAAACCACTCGTATATTCTGGGTATGGAATTGCGGCCATAGCAAAACCCCTACTTGCTTTGACTACGGCGTGGCAACAAGTCCTAGGCCTGAGATTCATCGACCGCCTTGGAAAAGGTGTCAGAGACTCAGCTCGAGACGCAATAATTTCTGAATCAGGAGGAAAAGGGGCAGGCAGATCGTTTGGATTCCAGCGATCACTCGACACGTTAGGCGCAATAATAGGCCCGCTCATCGCAGCGTCTCTCTTCATCTACTTAAGCTATAGGGGGCTGTTTTTGCTAGCCTTTATTCCAGGACTTTTCGCAACATTACTCGTAGTGTTTTTCGTGAAAGATACGGTGGTCGGAACGTCACACGCTCACTTGTACCAAATTTCATTTAAATCATTCGACAGAAACTTCAAAATCTTGCTCATCGGTCTTGGCCTCTTTTTTATCGGAAATTCGAGTGATGCATTCTTGTTTTTACGTGCGCAAAACCTCGGAATTACAACGTTATTTATACCAGTACTATATCTCGCATCTAACCTTGTATATGCCTTAACCTCATTTCCTTTTGGCATTCTCTCAGATAAGATTGATCGAAAAAAAGTACTTCTCTTAGGTTTTGGTATATTCTCTCTAGCTTATTTTGGATTCGCCTTTGCAAGCTCTTCAATATTAATGTGGATACTCTTTCCTGTTTACGGACTTTACTATGGTCTTACAGATGGGGTATCAAAGGCTTTAGTTTCAGATCTCGCACCTACAACTCTTAAGGCAACTGCCTTTGGAACATATTATACTGTGATCGGTATTGTAGCATTACCTGCGAGCTTGATAGCTGGAACGCTTTGGCAAGCATTTGGACCTCAATTTGCGTTCTTCTATGGAGCTATAATGTCCATAGCTGCTATCATAATAATCGGGTTATTTGTTAAAAAAATTGAGACTAATGAGGGCTAAAAACTTTTTTTCCCCGTAAGGGATTGGAAACTATAGTCTTGATTAAAGTAAATCCAGTCGACGTTTTCTTTGTTAACGATGCTTATTACGTTGTTTTGTTTTTATATACATAAGGCACACCACTTCGTTTTCTAATTGATTTTATTAAAAGAGAGAATGATCGTGGACTTCAGTTAATGCGGCCATATAGAATAGAGGGTGGTTATCTCCATCATTTACGCATTTCTTTATAAAAGTAGGATTGCCCAATCCAATTGATGTTGAGAATTTGTGATGACTTCGCTCGTCAACAAAGTAATGACGACCAATCTACTTTTTAATCGAATATAATTTTGAGGCGTGATTTTTGACAGTTTTTTATAATGGCAAGAAAAGCCGACAACTTTACAGAACCGTTCAGAATAAATTTTATATAGAACAACTACTCTACTAAAATCGGAGGTATTGAGAGTGATTGGTGGTCAACCGATTCTCATTTTAAGAGAGGGAACTCAAAGGACGAGGGGCAAAGATGCCCAGTCTACAAATTTTATGGCGAGCAGGGCAGTTGCCGAAGCCGTCAGAACCACGCTCGGACCAAAAGGAATGGATAAAATGCTAGTTGAGTCGATGGGCGATGTGGTAATCACAAACGACGGAGCGACGATTTTAAAAGAAATGGATATTGAACATCCTGCAGCTAAGATGATGGTTGAAGTAGCAAAGACGCAAGACGATGAAGTTGGAGACGGAACAACGACAGCAGTCGTGCTCGCGGGAGAACTATTAAGAAAAGCGGAAGAGCTGCTAGAACAAGATATACACCCCACAATTATAGAAAAGGGCTATGGCTTGGCTGCAGAAAAAGCAGTAGAGATCGTTAATACCCTATCACGAGAGGTTTCAATAAACGACGATGAGCTTCTTCAAAAGATAGCAAAAACTGCGCTTACCGGAAAAGGTGCCGAAGAAGGAAAAGATTTTCTACCCGGAATGGTGGTAAAAGCCGTAAAATATGTAGCGCAAGAAATTGGAGGCAAATACATAATCGATGAAGATGACGTCAAGATTGAAAAGAAAGTCGGTGGTTCAATTAATGATTCCGAATTAATCGAAGGGGTTGTCATCGATAAAGAGCGCGCTGCAAAGGGAATGCCGAAAAAAGTCTGCGACGCAAAGATTCTAATATACGATCAACCGCTTGAACTGAAGAAGACTAAGACTGATGCCAAGATAAAAATCAAAGATCCTACACAGATGCAACTCTTTATGGAGCGCGACCACGAAGCATTAATAGAAAAAGTTGAAAAGATAAGAGATTGCGGTGCAAATGTCGTCTTTTGCCAAAAAGGAATCGATGATCTCGTACAGTGGCACTTTGCACGAAATGATATATTAGCGGTCGAGAACGTTAAGCGCGAGGACATTGAGACTATTTCAAAAGTCACGGGGGCGCGAATCACATCAAGCCTTGATGACCTCAACGCAGCTGACTTGGGATATGCTGGCGAGATTGAAGAGACGACTGATATCGAAGCCGGATGCGAAACTTGTGGGATTGATTAAATCGGGGGAGAATAATGATCACAATAAAAAATTGCAAAAATCCGCGTGCTGTTAGTATACTGATTCACGGCGGATCAGATCATATTGTCGAAGAGATGGATCGCGCAGTGTACGATGCAATTCGCGTGGTACAAGCATCCATAGAAGATGGAAAGATCGTGGCAGGAGGTAGCGCCCCAGAAATTGAGATCGCTTTAGGGCTGAGAAATTACGCTTCGACCCTTAGTGGACGAGAACAGCTCGCAGTTATGGCGTTTGCTGATGCAATTGAAGTAATACCAAAAACTCTCGCCGAAAATTCTGGCCTCGATCCGATCGATACACTTGTTACTTTACGAACATCTCATGAGACCGGAAATAAAACGACAGGACTTGATATAAACACCGGGAAGGCTGTCGAAATGTGGCCAGATGTTGTGGAACCCTCGCGAACTAAAAAACAGGCCATTTTGTCGGCCTCAGAAGCAGCTAACATGATCGTTAGAATCGACGATGTCATTCAGGCAGCCAAATTCGAACGACCCGCTCCGCCAGGAGGCGGAATGGGTGGGATGCCGGAAGATATGATGGATTAAATATAGTCAACAAAAACGGAATTAGGGTGTTTTAATACACCCATTTAGTTTTATTATTTTACTTTAGTAATCCCATTTGAAAATGTTTTCTCAAGTTTTGCGCGACTAAATCGGTATAAAAAAGCAACTGATTCTTAATTAATATCACGAATGATACGCACTTAGCGTTATAAAATAACAGTGACAAACTGTAAACTAACTACTTCCACAGGAAAATTCAAACGATCATTGCGCCTGTAGTTTCATTCGTTGGCCCAAAATACACTTCCCTCCACGTAGCCCACCAAATGGATTCGTTGGCGTTCCTAGTGAGTTCATGCACCTCGCCATAATAGCTGCACCTCGGGCGAGGCCGTCATCTACAAACACAATGTAATCTTGTGGTTTGTCATACAGCCCCATTTCCTTAACAATCTTTAAAATGTGATGCGGCTTGCTACCAGTAATGCCCGCGCGTCCGGTTATACCAATTGTCGTCTTGTCGCTAATTAGACCTTTTGTTAATGCCGTACTTATGATTCGCTCGGCAATCCCTGATGACACCCAATCGATAACGTTAAAGAGCATTTCTACTCCAAAATCGTGGTAGATTTCTCGACCCACCTTTGAAATTTTATAGAGATCACTCCCGTTCTCGCCAGAATCGACGCCTATTAGCGTAAGTCCGATTTTTTCGGCTGCTTTTGGATTTACGGGAACGCTCCCAAACCGACGTGAAGAAATTGGAACCTCTTCTATTCTTATGTGCTCATGAATTTCGTGAGCAAGAGCTCTCACATCTTTTTCCTTGAGGAGCGAACTCTTGAGCCTATTTGGTTTAGGAAGATCAAAAGTAGTTCCGCTCGTTTCATTCACGAGCCCCGTGCCGCGTCCTATGGAATCAATAATTTCGCCAGAAATCCCACAAAAGTTTGCAATAGTATTTGCATATGGAAGTGCATCATTCGTTATGCGACCTTTAAACGTTGTTCCAAAATCCATAGAAAGACATGGATTTCTAAAATCAACGTTTGCCCACTTTGCTCCTTCTTTTATTCCGGCTGTCGCAAGCTCACCCTCCATTTCATTAGCCACCACTTCGACGCCCGTTGAACCGATTGGGGGTAGTACTCCACTGACTGAACCATCAAATGCTACCTTGTTAAGGAGACTGTACTCGCGAAACTTCTTGGGAAGATGATCTATTGTCATCGCAGGAGTCATCTTCCGCGGACTAACTCCTGCCATAAGACAGCCATCTGCAAGAGCTATGATAAATTCTCCTATGTCTTCTGGACGGTCGAAACCAGCGACTACCCCCGTCGATCTCACAACAAAATGGAGGTCATCTGCTAGCTCGAGATTTGCTGTTCTGACTGATTGAATGAGTGTGTCTTTCACCATCTCAGCTATCGATCCTCGTGTTAGCGGTCTGTAAGTAAGAGTGCGGCCAAATACTTCCTCTCCTGGTTTCGGATCACGCACATCTCGCGTCATATGTACGATTTTGTTAACAATGTACGCTTTGCCGTTTTTCATGTTCGAGGCGGTTAAAATGCATTTGGTAGTGGTATTACCAACTTCTACAGATGCTACTACATAATAGGGGCCTTTCTTGATTTCGAGAAGCGACACCTCTGCATTTCTCGCTATCCTTGGCTTTGATCCCAAAAGACTAAAAACCATTATGATGTCTCCTTTATAAAAATAATCACGTAAAGCAAAGCCGTGGGCTCAAATCAGATCTTTCAATGGCCTACTTACTCCCACATTTTGATTTTTCAATACCGCATTGTTGTAGTCACTAGTGTTATATAGGTATCGACGTTTATTTATGTTCTCTTGACAACACGCGACCGAGGAATTTTTTTCCTTCAGAAGATCCAAAAACTGGCAGATTCCAATTTTGGACAACATTCGTCCGCGAAGTCACAACTTCTTGTTTTAAGAGCATATTATATCCGGACTTTTGATACCTCTCTTTGTATACAAGAATCCCTCGTCGCTGCCAAACTGGAGTTTTTGCAAGATTCACTCCATGCATGAATACGAGTTCGTGGATTTCACTCGACGACATATAGCGAATCTTCTCGTGCGCTTCTTTAGCACTAGATCCTGCTTTTCGTAAACAGTAATATCCGTAGGCGTTCGTGTGATTTCTCCAAGCTTCTGCTTGCCTCCAAACAAGGTAGGCGGGAATATCATCAGGGCTCAAAGGAATGGCTCGACAATCAAATGCTACAGGTGCGTTGAGATGCATTTTCAATGTAAAAGCGCTGGAGATATAGCTGGCGCTTACAGAATTTAACTTCTCAACCCTCCCACTAAATGGCGTCTTATAAAAAAGTAAATTTATCTCATCTGAAAAAGTGAAAGCAAGTGTAGGAGATAAACCGCTAGTACGTATGAACAGTTCTGACGTATCTACCAAGATCTTAGCAAATCGAAGATCATATGGCTGCTCGCACTTTAAGTTCGTAAGCGTCTTTCTGAAATTTCTTCCATCAGCCCTAAGAAAACAGGGGGCGACGACACGCAAATTAGAATAGATCTCGTGATCCTTCATCACGACTCTTCTTTTGGTTTGGCGCGAGAAATTAACGTCTTAACAACACTACTAACGACTATAATATCAGCGATTGATTTAGCAAAACGATAAGGTATAACGATAAATCTGTATTTAATATCGAATAGATTATGGTTAACATCTCCGACTACTATACCTGTTACCTTCTTTTCGTTTGTATCTATCTTTATGTCCTCCACCTTTCCAATGTACTCACCTTTATCGGTGTACACATTTAGATCCATAATCTGGGTCAATTCAATCCGCATAATGACGCTTCCCTTATAATTATTACAGAAATACAATCACATACGCTTTATGACTAAAGTAATATATAGTTTATTAAATAATAGGGTATAGTAGGTCGTTTTTATGCCCTGGTCATTCCAAATTGCCAAAATAAAAGGCATACCTATACGCATTCATATCACTTTTTTGCTTATTATTCCGTTCTTTGCTGTACTTTTTGCGATATCTCCATCTCCAATTGGATTTGGAAACATACAAAATGCATATATATATGGAATCGCTGCTGCCCTTGGGCTATTTGGTTGTGTAACGCTCCACGAATTAGGTCACTCGCTTTTGGCTATGAGGTATGGCATCAAAATAGAGAGTATAACTCTCTATCTGTTTGGAGGAGTTTCAGCTATCGAGATTCCAAAAAATCCACGAATCGAGCTTCCCGTGGCACTAATTGGTCCCATGGTGAGCGTTGCTCTCGGAATTATATTTTTGATACCTTCATTTTTTATTACAGAACAAGTACCAAGTCTGTTCGTTAAACTTTTTGCATACATAAATCTTGTTTTAGGGGGCTTCAACCTAATACCCGCTTTTCCAATGGATGGCGGCCGAGTATTAAGGGCAGTTTTAGCTAGGAATAGATCGTATCTACAAGCTACACGAATATCAGTTCAAATAGGCAAAACTCTTGCAGTTTTCATGGGACTAATTGGACTTTTTTATAATGCGTTCTTAATAATAATCGCATTTTTTATCTACATAGCAGCGTCAGAGGAGGGACGCCAAACCTCGGTTTCCGAAACGCTTTCAGGCATAAAAGTAAAAGATATCATGACGACAGATGTGGTCATAGTATCTCCTGAAATGAAGATATCCGAGCTTATCGACCTAATGTTTGAACGAAAACACATGGGGTACCCTGTTGTTGATAGCGGAAAACTAGTCGGTATAGTGACGTTTACGGATGCTCGACAAGTTCCAGTAGATCGTCGCGATGACATAATGGTAGGAAATATTATGAGGCGGGAATTGGTCGTTGCAACTCCAGATGAAGATGCGAGCGACATTATAATGAAGATTTCGCAAAAGAACATCGGTAGGATCCCAGTCGTTGATGGAGAATCGCTCGTAGGCATAATTACTAGGAATGATCTAACTAACGCCATTACACTTCTTGCAGAAGCTCGAGAAGAGATAATACGACCTGACGGGACCATAGCGCGCGTTATCCAGACCTGACCTACATGAACGACGAATTAACAGATAATTTAGACATCACTATTATAGGAACCGCACACGTATCAGAAAAAAGTATTCGCGAAGTACAGCAGGCTATAGAAACGCAAAAGCCTGACGTTGTGGCTGTAGAACTGTGTGCGAACCGCTACAATGCTTTAATCTCTTCTGAGACCCCAGATGTATCTGTAAAGGATATTCTCGCTAGCGGCAAAGTTTATCATTTCTTAGTTCATTGGCTTCTGGCATACGTACAGAATAAAATTGGCAAGGACGTCAATGTAAAACCCGGAAGTGATATGCTAGCTGCTATAGAATCCGCTCAAAACGTTGGGGCGAGGGTTGCACTTGTTGACCGGGACATTAGCGTCACTATTGGGCGATTCTGGTCAAAAATGAGTATATTTGAAAAGTTTAAAATGCTCAAAGCACTCCTTGACATTATTAGGAGCGACGATCAAATTGAAGTTGATGACATTACCGACGACGATGTTATCGCACAGCTCATGCAAGAGCTAAGACAGTTTTCACCCAACGCAGCGAGTGTGCTTGTAGATGAACGAGATGCCTATATTGCTGGGTCATTGCTGAGGTTGCGGGGAAGGATCTTAGCAGTAGTCGGCGCTGGGCATAAAGACGGCATCCAAAAGTACTTGGATAACCCTGAGCGCATTCTTCCGCTCGACTCAATAAATACAGTGCCTAAGAAACGTTTCAGCTCCGTAAAGATTGTTGGCATCGTTTTTCTAGGTATAATATGTGCTCTATTTGCTTTACTGTTTACTTCTGGAGTGCCATTTAATCAGCTGATACTCGCTCTTGGGTGCTGGTTTTTGTTACATTCAACTTTGGCGGCAACATGTGCAACCTTAAGCAAAAGTCATCCGCTCGCTATAATAACATCGGCTTGTTATGCTGGGTTTAGCCCGTTTATACCAATACCATTTTTGAAAGTGGGAGTAATTGCGGGCGTTATCGAAGCCGGAAAAAGACCTCCAACCGCAGCAGATTTCAAGGGGCTGACTAAAGTGGGGTCCGTACGAGAGTTATTCTCAAATAAACTTTTTAGAATACTAATGAATGTCGCATTTATAAACATAGGAAGTTCAGTTGCAACATTCATTGCCCTACTCGTAATATTTCCGATGACCGGTGTCAATATCTATGACATCCTAACCCATGCCCTTTCACGACTGATAGGAGGGATACTTTAGGTAATGCCAACGATAAGCACGAGCAGGAAAGAACTCCAAGACCTTACTCTGTCGTGGTTAGCAGTATCATTTGCTTTTTCTCTCGTGCTTAGACCAGCTTTTTTCACAACGTCAATACCTAATTTAGTTCAGGGTTTCATAATCTCACTCTTAGTTGTAGGAACGGGATTTGTGTTGCACGAATTGATGCACAAATTTACAGCTCAGCGATTTGGATTTTGGTCTGAATTTCGAGCAAACTACACTATGCTCATATTTTCAGTATTCCTTGCGTATATAATACGCATAGTCTTCGCTGCTCCAGGAGCTACTCTGATCTATGGCCGAGGCATTACAAAGAAACAAAATGGCGTTATTTCAGCATCTGGTCCGCTCCTAAATTTGGGGCTTGCAGGCATTTATCTGCTCGTAACATTGCTTGGAGGAATTATCGCACAGATCGGATACTACGGATTTATAATCAATATATGGCTCTCGGCATTCAATTTGCTCCCAATAAGTGTTCTCGATGGAAAAAAAGTACTTGCATGGGGAGTCCCTCAATATATTGCGATCGCCATACTGCCATTCTTAGGAGCCACTTATGTGCTTTTAACGATTTTTTCTTAAGCTATAGATGTAACATGATGCGCATAAAACGCGTTCCTTATTTTCGTCTTATAATTTATAACTGAGGCAACGACGCTATTTAACAACGCACACCACGTTCTCACTAGTATTATTTTGCGATGAATAGAATACAAACACAAAAAGAGAGTTGCTTATACTTGTAGGAGTTAATAACAGACTTAAAAGATAACAAGAGATAACTTGTGGCTAGAACTTAGCAGGAAAAAATAGTCGTAGTACTTCATTTTGCCCAAACGAAGTTGTATAACACCTTTTTTTTAAAAAAAGAAAACGAGGTCTCACAAGATTGTATCTTTAACTATCAAGGATCAAAAAGCTAAGCCACACATTAAATCTAGCAGTATTAAGAAAAAAGCTTAAAATTTAATCTGAAAAAAATGTTTTGAACATGAAAACTCACTTACAGAAGGCTTTAATATAATTATATCGATATTAAACCGTTATCGGGCCGTAAAGGAACTTCATTATGAGATATGCGATGAAATTCGGTGGTACTTCAGTAGGCAACGGTGATAGAATAAAAAAAGTTGCTGAGCTTGTTAAGAGATATTACGATGCAGGAAATGAAATTGTAGTCATTGTATCTGCTATGGCGGGCATAACTGATATGCTCCAATCTGTAGCAGAAAGTATGACAACTGAATACGCAGAATTGAATGCAGTAACAGAATTTGTAAAACAACTCGGCAAACGACACTTTGATGCGGTGTACAGCGCTATTGAAGATGAAATGATAATTACAGACGTAATTTCAGAACTCGAAGTACGTCTTGAAGAGTTGAAAAATGTACTGTCAGGAATTTATTATCTTGGAGAACTAACTGATCGATCACATGATTATATCTCCTCTTTTGGTGAAAGACTTTCTGCACCTATTGTCTCAGGAGCATTAAAATCGTTAAAGGTCCAATCCGTTTCTCTAATGGGCGGAGAAGCGGGGATAATTACAAATAGCCAACACAGAGCTGCTAGGCCTACAGAGATAACCGATAGACAGGTACGAGAACGCATAGTGCCACTAATAGACGTAGGAGTTATACCTGTGATAATGGGTTTTATTGCATACGATACCCATAATATTATAACCACCCTCGGTAGAGGAGGTTCAGATTATACAGCGGCAATCGTTGGAGCAGCTTCTGAAGCAGACGAAATATGGATTTGGACTGATGTCGATGGAATAATGACCGCTGATCCAAAATTAGTGAAAAATTCTAAAACTCTCCCTGAGATTTCGTATCTCGAGGCTATGGAAATATCATTCTTTGGTGCAAAAGTGATACATCCTAAAACAATCGAACCTGCAATCAGCAGGGGCATTCCAGTAAGAGTAAAAAATACATTTAACCCAGATGGGCAAGGAACTGTAATCGTTCACCGAGTGGAAAACAATAAAAATATTGTAAAAGCTGTGACAACAATTAGTGATGTTTCACTTGTAAACATCTCAGGTGCAGGAATGGCCGGGACTATCGGGATAGCTGCTCATGTTTTTTCGAAGTTGGCAACTGCGGGCGTTAACATAATTATGATCAGTCAGGCATCAAGTGAGTCAAACATCTCAATACTCGTTGAGGAGGCGCATTTGAGTAGCGCACTAACTGCTCTTCACCAATTAAAATCTGAATTCGAAGGAAACATTATACGAGAGATTACTTGCGATGAAGACGTGAGTGCAATAGCCGTTGTAGGTTCGGGAATGGCGGGCAACCCTGGCATAGCAGGTAGAATATTTAGATCTGTAGGCAAAATTCATGTTAGTGTAACTATGATAAGTCAGGGATCAAGCGAGTATAACGTATCTTTTGTGGTGAAGAGAAACGCGGCGAAAAATGTTGTTGCAGCATTACACGACGAATTCAAGCTCTCTGAAATAAATTGATTCAATATTACTCCTGTCAAGGTTTAATAAAAAAAGATCGTTTAAATAGAGTATTTTGCGCTTCAACCATTTAACTCATTATCTAACGTCACTATGCCAAAAGTATTCATCTCATTGAAATTCATTGGAGAGACAAGGTGATTCATTTTGTGAAACTCACTACTTCTATTAACATAATGTAATTTTCACTTTAACTAGTTAATTTTAGCAACAGATAAAACTTAATACGTAAACCTAAGAATGGATAAACAAGAAACCGTTAGCGATAAACATCATTCTACGTCGTTAAGTTATGCAGATATGTGGTCGCAGCTATATTTACGAACTTAGAATCACTCTGTAATGAAATGAATAGGTTAGGATTACAAAGGCAAACTTCATGACTGATAGACACCCATTAACATATGCTGAATCTGGGGTAGACATCTTAGCGGAAGAATCAGCAGTAAAAGCCCTGACTAAACACTTCACATATAAACGTAAGGGATTCGGATCTCCAATAGATGTTGATATGGGCTACGCTGGACTTTTAAATCTAGGAAATTACATTATTGGTATTACTACAGACGGCGTTGGGTCTAAGGTGCTTGTAGCTAGTGAAATGGACAATTGGCGGACGATTGGAATAGATTGCATTGCTATGAATGTTAATGATCTTTATGCTATGGGGCTTGAACCAGTAGCTTTTGTTGACTATCTCGCTATGGAAAGCATTGAACCCTCTATAATAGATCAGATTGGTATGGGGCTAGAAAACGGAGCTAGAATTGCAAATATTTCGATTGTTGGAGGAGAAACTGCAAGTCTTCCAGAAATAATTAGAGGATTCGACCTTGCTGGGGCTTGCATAGGAATTACGAAAAAAGGCGCCGTAATCACAGGAGAAAAAATAACAGAAGGAGATATCATAATCGGGATTCCTAGCAGTGGAATTCATAGCAACGGATTAACTCTAGCCAGAAAACTTCTCACGAAGTATTCATATTACAAACAATATGAGGCAATGGAACGAATCCTAGGAGATGAACTTCTTGTTCCGACAAGGATCTACTCTGAAGTTTTGAGCATAGTTAAAAATTGTGAAATTCACGGCCTCGCTCATATAACAGGCGGGGGCATTTTAAATCTGCGAAGACTCACACACTTAGGATTCGATATATTTGATCCTCTTGAACCCCAAGCGATATTCAAAATGATACATTCAGAAGGAGTAGATATAGAAGAAATGTATAAGACGTTCAACATGGGCATGGGTTTTGCCATAATTGCTCCTGAGTCCGAAATAGAAAAAATTACGCAAGTAAGCAGTGATGCAAAAGTAGTCGGTAAAATCCATGGAAATGGTATTAAAATAAAAATTAGTGGTAAGTACGTCGAAATTGTAAAATGACAGCAGATTATGCCTACAAAACTTAACTTAATAGAGTACGAGAAGAGAACCCGAGGGAGATACATACTTTTGATTGTAGCGTCAGTTTCCTTATCAATGGCTGTATAAATCTCTCGGTGCAGCTAACGATGCCATCTCCTTCGCCTGTACCTACAAGGACCATCGAGTACTATCGAGCTCGAAGTTTCAGTGAATTTATCAGTAGGATATTTAAAAGTTTTTGCAACAACATAAGATGGCACTAGCTATACGTTGACGGAACCCACGTATCAATATTTAACTTCAATTTATGAACGAAGCAGTGATACAACGACTCCTGTCCAAGAGAACTCGAATGTTTTAAAGTCGTTGGACATAACTAGACAATTCGATATAAAATCCATTACCAACAACACAATATACTTAGCAAATGGAAAAATGGTTCTACTCGAGTCCGAATATCATAACTTGTCATAATCGAAAAATCGACGATTAAGTGACAGCAAATGTCCAGTTGCGAGGTTTAAAAATGTGATCATTTTTAGCAAGACTATTTAGCAAACAGCCAGCCATAATAAAGCAATCTATAAGTACAAACTATAATCTTAATAAAACAAACTACAGCATATCAAGTGACAGCACAAATGTTTGCCAAGATATAAGACTTATCAGATTTTATGCTGTCTCAAAAATATTTGTAGAAAGGTTTGATGAAATATCTTACAGACAAATGTGATCATAGAATCCAAATAGTTGAATCAGTCACAGTAATGTAAATGAACTATACGTATTTTAGATTCATTTCGATTTTTAAAACATCTATGAAAATTTACATTGCTGTAGACATTATAAGCAAAACTAACATAGAAAAATAAGTTTTTGAAAGGTGGTTAAATGGACATTAGAGAAATGATGCGTATAATTGGAATTACGTTTGATGACATAACTGAAACAGCAATGAAACTTTGGGTACCACATCCGGGCGTTGAAACATTGGACAAAGCGAGGCGAGTATTTAACGACGAATTATCCCACGCTTTTTCTGACCCTAACCTCTGTATTTTAGTTTATATAGGAATAGCGCTTGAACGAGATGCACAAAATGGCCTTATTCCTGGCCTAGATCCTACCACGTATGGCAATGATCTTACTTGTTTAATAGCTGACGAAGTTTTGGGGAGTTGCGTAGCTACCTATATCGGAGGTTATAAAGGACATTTCGACTACATTAGGTTTGATAACAAAAAGCCCGGGATTCTAGGTGAACTCGGACCTTTTATGGATGATGTCATAGCAGGGTTAATAGGAGGTGTATCGGCGAATATGTACGATAGAGGAATGAAGAATGTCCCATAGAATGTTTGAAGCCACAAGAGCTGGACTAGGTTTTCTAACGACAATTCCAGTAGGTTTCAGTTTAAATGGGCTTGAAGATCTAGCAAATAACATGTATATTTACGTCTTAATTGGGGCCTTCATAGGATTCCTAACTGGAATTGTTGGGTTGGCACTATCGCTCCTCCCCAATGCCAATGTTTTTTTGCAATCATCAATTACAGTAGTGGCACTTTATTCAATCACAGGTTTTATACATCTCGATGGGTTAGTCGATATGGGAGATGGACTCCTCAAACACGGGACTATGGAGGAGAGGCGCAAAGTAATAAAAGAACCTTATGTTGGGGTTGGCGGAATCGCCTTTTGCGTACTCTCATTCTTACTCTTGTTTGTTGGTATAATCTCTGTACGAAACGTCTTACTGCCTGCATTGATCACTGCAGAGATTTCAGGTAAGTTATCCATGGTCGAGATAGCAGCATTTGGAAAAGCAACACATAAAGGCCTCGGATCATTATTTTCTGAACGTTCGACCCCGACCACATTTATAATCGCATTGATCCTCGCGTTTCTCGTTTCATTTATCTGCTTGAGTTGGAAAGGTATTGTAGGACTCCTCTCAGCTACTATTTTAGCTAGTGGATTGCTAAAACTCGCAGATGTATCTTTTGGTGGTATAAGTGGCGATGTCATAGGATCCTCCAATGAACTTGGCCGTGTGGTAGCGTTAATCGCAATAAGCCTTATTAGGTGACATTTATGGAAGCAATTGTGATGGCAGGTGGGAAAGGCACAAGATTTAATTCTAAGAGTACAGAAAAACCATTAATAGAATTTATTGGCCAGCCAATGATAGCTCACGTTATTCGAGAGCTAAAACGTTCAAAAATTGAAAAAATAACTGTAGCAGTATCCCCTTATACACCAAAAACTAAGAAGTGGGTAGAAAATTCAAAATTAAATATTATACTTACGTCTGGGAAGAGTTTTATTGACGACTATGTTTGGGCTGCCAAAAAACTTAATATTAAAAATCCTTTTCTTACAGTCACAGCAGATATTCCACTGATAAATAAAAATCTCATAAATAAGGTCGTTGATTTTTATTTACTAAAGTGTAGCGGAGCACTTGCAGTTTACATTCCATCTCGCTTGCTTGAAGCTGTCTCAGTAAAACCAGATTTAATCTTTAAAATTGACGATAATCAATTAGTCCCTGTTGGACTTAATGTTGTTGACGGAAAGAGCATAGACAACATACAAGAGGAAATCATACTTGTCCTTAACGATAATTCGCTTGCTTTTAATATAAATACGCCTTCAGACTTAGACGCACTATTCACTCATTATTATAAAGTTTTGCAACGAGATACTTTATTTCAAACCGATGATCCGACACTAATTTAGTCGCAACATTATCTGAGCACGAGATCTTATGTACGCATAAAAGTATTAAATCGGTTTAATTAATCTTCGCACTGCTTCCTATCCATCTTTACTGACAAACCGTATAAATTCATTCGTCAAAGGTGTTCTTATCAAAGCTCTAGACTACACACTTCTACGATGTCAACGATTCGTGAAACATCTGTAATAGCATTTATGATGGGTAAATTCAAATATTTTGATAATTGAGTTGAAACAACACCCGCAATGCAGAAGACAGATTTCTGCATATCATCTTGTATACCTTTCTCGTTCTTTGCACAGAGTATTTTGGGGATTGCAATGTCTCTGAAACCTTCAAATATAAGATAGTCTGTATCGAAGTGTTCCATCAGCTTAAAAACACTCACTGGTTTCTTGATCATTATCGTACTCTCATTAGTAGTTCTTATTCCAACGATTTCTGCTCCAGCTTTCCAATGTCGCCAAGTATCCTTTCCTACGACATCAACAGTAAAATCATTCACGTGAATATCTTTAATCGTTGATACGGAATATCCGCGTAGTTTAAGCTCTTTAATTATCTCAACTATGGTTGTAGTTTTACCCGATTTAGAAAAACCATAAACGGAAAATACTTTCATTATAACCGTCAATCTTCTAAACTTAAAGTGTTATCCTATCAATAGACAATATAGTTCAATCACAAGTTAAACTTGCTAAAAGATAGTTTTAACTCTAACAAAGTTCAGCGAATGTTCCACAAACACCATAGAGATTCTTAGTGCCAATATGGAACTTGATAGTAACAGAACATCAAGCCTATGCTAACGTTCCTTTGATTTCCAATACCGAGGGTATGTGCCGGGTTCCATTATAACTCTCTTTGTTTCCGCAATAATTCCTCCCTCAAGCACTGAAATTCCTAGTGCTATGATCTCACCATCGCGCGTATAGATTCCAACAAGTTGCTTTTTTTTAAAATCGCCTACTGATATAACTCCAGGATCTGTAAGCTTTGCTCCGTGACAAATAGCATCAACAGCTGTGTCTCGAATGACAATCTTCGGTAAATGACGTAACCCGTACTCTAACGGTTTTATTATGTCCTTTATCGGGCCGTCCTCTCCATCTTCAACCCAAAAATGATGAGCATCTTTCAAATCGTGAAGGGTTACAATTGTAGATTCGTCAAAGATCCCGGATTTTGTTCTCCGTAGCTCTGACATATGTCCTCCGACGCCAAGCGCCTCACCTACATCATGACAAAGCTTTCTAATGTACGTTCCTGCTTCACAACCTACTTTAAACAAGACATCTTTTCCAGTGTGTTCCAAAAAATCGATGTTATAAATTTCGCGCTTTCGTATTTGTCGTTTTACCGCTGACTTAACTGGAGGACGTTGATAAATTACTCCGGTAAATTCCGTAAATATTTCAGAAACTTTCTTCACAGGTACTTCTTTGTGTAGATGGAGGACGCATACATATTCTTTCGATACATTGACTAAGCCTCCGATAGCCTTCGTAGCATCCTGAAGCATTATCGGAAGAACGCCGGTAACTTTTGGGTCCAAGGTTCCACTATGTCCTGCCTTATTGATCATAAGCGCCCGTTTCACCCACGCAGCCACTTCGTGACTACTTGGACCTCGAGGCTTATCGATATTGACTACACCTTTTCTAATAAGTTCTTCAACACTTCGATCTTTCGGGTTCACCATGGCGAAACAACTTATCTTTTAATCATTTCACTTTGTTTAACTGCGGTTAAAATTATATCGATAACAGAATGTTGGTTCCAATGCTGAGTATCGATGACAAGATCATAAGTGCTCAAGTTAAAAATATCAATGTTATAAATTTCTAAGTACCGCTTCGCTTCGCTGATCTCTCTTAATCGTGTTTCATTGCAAGCCTGTGCGTAAGATTTTTGCTCCCGCTTCGCAATTCGCTTCACTCTAACTTCAAGAGGTGCCTTGAGCCAGACTTTAAGGTCGCCATTTACGATCCTGCCTGAGAGTCTGCCTTCAAATATAACATCTTTATAGCGACTCACTATGTCAACTTGTCTTTTATCAATCATTCTGTCAATTTCTGGATCATGTTCCGCAAGGATACTAAATTGCTCCAGATTCATGCTGCGCTCGCAAGCTAGCTGTCTAAAAGCATCTCCAGATGACACGTATTTATAGTTGAGATTTTCAGATAAAGCCTTTGCGACTGTTGTCTTGCCACTTCCAGATAGGCCGCTGATAGTGATGATCAAAGATCAGATCTCCTTGCTAAATCTAAGACGTGGTCTGTCTTAAAGCGTTTAGAAATTCCTCCACTGCATCTAAAAGTTTACCATCTTTGTTCTGCAGAATCTTTACGGGGGCACCAGTGTAGAATGCGTATGCCATGCAGGTAGCCCTGTTTACCTCTTGATGTTCCCTTACTCCTGCCACATCCTGAACATCACGCATCCTCGATTTATCAGCGCTTCTTCTCCTTAGAATCTGCTCCTCCGAAGCCTCGACGACTATAATCATTTCTGGTTTTAACTTATCCAAGACCCAAATTGGAAGTCCTGGAAGGTACCCCTTAGTAGTTCTTATCGTAGCGTGAGTGTCAACAATAATCGACGCAGTTTTTATTTCCGCAATTTTTTTCGCGGCGATTATTTGAAGCTCTTTCTGTCTTGTGGGATCCATTTTTCTCATGTCGTCACGTACCGCGACCCAATTCCGCAATAAAGCCTCTTCAAGCATTATATCACTGTATGTTACCATTTTAAACCGTTCGCCTTCAGCTTCTAGTTTTTCAATTGCGTGTTTTGTGACAGTGGTTCCTCCACTAGCAGGAACTCCGGTCAATATAGTGACATGTGTCAAATTATTCAATCCTCCAAATAACGGGTAGGTCTACGTAGCTCTCAATCTCAACATACATCCAATCATTCTAAAACCAAGTTACGGCTGTAAACCGTGCTTTGATAGAAACTCATTATATGCGTTATTTGTTGCTTCAACAAGTTTGTCAAATTGTTTAGGGGTCATAAAAATCCTTACAGAGGGCATTTCATCTTCTCGAATGGGCTGCTGAGCAAAATCTATCACAAACTCATTTTCATTAAAGTATATGCTGATGAAGTTCGAAAAGAACGACATCATTATTTTTTGCTTTTTAGACGTTATATCGACATTAAGTTCGCCTTGTGGGGGTGTAAAGTCTCCAGGAGGGTATCCAGCGGCCACATAATCACCTCGTTAATTTTAAGTTATAACCAATGAAAATATTGTAGCCGTTCTCATCCAACTAATTGCTCATTATTACAGTTTCGAATTTAAGCGCTCTCCTCTCGCTTTGAGCTCTTTCAATAACCAATCTACTCTACTTTCTGCATCTTTTGTAGCGTTCTCGTCAAATTCAACCGATATTGTTATTTTGCTACCTGGTTTTAATCCAGAAGGTAATAATGCTTTGTGGAGTTCTTCTGTAGATCCATCTTCGGCTATCAGAATAGCATAATCATCTTCATACCTATCGAGATCCGCTCGGGTTATCTTAACATTCGACATTGTATATTCATCTCCTTGCCCGTCTTTATCTCAACAGTTTGTTCTTTGTTACAACTTCAATAATACTATACGTTTGGTCCAATAAATTGTTGCCCCCACTGCTTTCAATGTATTAATAATTTCTTTAATTTGTTTATCTAAAATTGTTTTGTTTTGTGAAAAATGACTTCTTATAATTTACTTGACTTAACATAATAACGTTATGAGTTTGCAGCTTAGGTGTTTGCTGCTACCTGACTACATATTCTACACGTTATAAGGTCTTTTAGTACGTTATGTCCTTCAGTAGCTGAACTAAAATTTCTTGATTTCGATTAACAGTAATTGTTATAAAACTAATTTTTTAGTCGTAATTGCTGATTTTGCGGTTTCTGCGAGGTTTGTGTTATAATATTTCCTACTACTGTTACAATACCACTGAAATGATATAAATGAAAGATGGACATTACCAAATCAACTTGTGTATCTAAGTGTTTCGTCTTACAAATTATGTATTGAATAGCTGTTTGCCCATACTGAATAACTATGTCCCGTACCCAATTATTTTAATTTTCACTCACGAAAATGATAAAAAAACTAAAAAATCTAAAAGCTGCGTCAGGCCCTTCTCACATGTGCTATGCTTCTCCTAAGAAACGTCTTAACATTGGATGCATCTCCATGACCTGCTCATTAGCTAGTTGCTCGTACAACCTGTAAACGATGCTTACAGCTAACAACAAAGATGTCCCACCAACATTACCAATTGTTCCTAAGAAATTCGCAACAACTGCGAGAATTCCAATAAATGCACCACCTATCACAGTAACCTTTGGGATGTATCGAGACATTACCTTTTCAATAATTTTAGGATCTCGCCGAAAGCCCGGGATGCTCATTCCCGAATTTTGTATCTGTTCTGCTAC
>Ga0187781_10001023_pt1 | contig 21019 bp, 8 predicted proteins | sample 0715_SJ02_MP02_2_FD_132447 | JGI IMG/M metagenome (GOLD analysis project Ga0187781, IMG submission 132447) | Tropical peat soil microbial communities from peatlands in Department of Meta, Colombia - 0715_SJ02_MP02_20_MG | ecosystem: Environmental > Terrestrial > Soil > Wetlands > Peat | place... | reverse complement strand
TCGAGTGGCCTGCGAACCTGTAGGTTTCCAGTTCCAGAAGGGTCGGGCCGTTTCCCGCGCGGGCTCGCCGGGCGGCAATCGACATGGCGTAGTAAACCGCCTCGACATCGTTGCCGTCGACCGTCTCGCCTGGAATCCCATACGCCGCGGCGCGCTCGCTAACGTGCTTGACCTTCATGACCTTGCTGACCGAGGTCGAGGCACCATATTTGTTGTTCTCGCAAACAAAGACCACGGGGAGATTCCAAATGGCCGCCATGTTGATCCCTTCGTGGAAGGTGCCGATATTCGCCGCTCCATCCCCGAAAAAGCAGGCCACAATGTTCTTCTTGTTCAAAGTCTGGAAGGCCAAGGCGAGTCCGGCTGCGATTGGGATTCCCCCGCCGACGATCGCGATGGCAGGAAGCATGCCCGCCGCGAGATCGCCGACGTGCATCGACCCGCCCTTCCCCTGGCAACAACCTGTCTTCTTGGCAAGGAGTTCCGCCATCAGGCTCTCGACGCTCACCCCGCGCGCGATGGCGTGGGAGTGCGGGCGGTGGGTGCTGGTGATTACGTCGCCCTCCACCAATACCGAGCAGACTCCTACCGCGCTGGCCTCCTGGCCTTGAGATTGGTGGACCGTTCCTGGCAGTTTCCCCTCAAGAAAGAGGTAGTAGATACGGTCTTCAAACATCCGGCAAAGCAGCATGCGGCGATACAAGGCCAGCTTCTGGTCGAGCGAAAGTTGGGGAAGAGCGATGGTGTGTTCAGGCGCCTCCGAAGCGCTCGTGGACTCTGCTTGCGGCGTCGAGCGCGCCGCCGCAAAGCGCTCGACATCCCGGCGAGTGATCAATCCCTCCGGCCCCGTTCCTGAGACCGCCCCGAGATCGACGCCCAACTCGCGGGCCGCGGACGCCGCCGCCGGAGCTGCCAGGAATTTTCTACTGGTGGGGGTTGCCTTGCTCGGTGTTGAAGCAGACGCGCCGACGGTAGACGGCCGGCCGCCCGTGCCCTCCGCAGGGCGTTCGAACGGCTCGTCCGGCCCTTCCGTTACGATAGCGATCGGGCTCAGCGCACTGCCCATCTGACCCACCTCGATAAGCGTCGCGCGCAGATACCCGCTGACGTAGGACTCGACCTCCATCGTCACCTTATCGGTTTCAACTTCCAGGAGCGATTCCCCACGGGACACTTTGTCTCCGGGCTTCTTCAGCCACTTCAGGATTTTCCCTTCGCTGACCGTCTGCCCCAGATCGGGCATGGTTATCGTGTGGACCATTCGGTTCTTTTCGCCTTCCTTGCCACAGGTGTGGAAAAACGCCAAACGTCCTGACCAGCCACCGACTTTTTGTCCTTGTGCTTTGTTTTCATCAACATTCGCGGATTGTTCCTGGCAATCCGCGTAGCGCAGACCTGCTTTCTAGGTCTGCGGCCCTTGGCGATTTCCCCGCACGAACCGCGGACCTTGAAAAGCAGGTCCGCGCTACCACTGCGCGTTCACCCCCGGTATGCAGCGAAAAATGTGGGTAACAATCAGTCCCCAGATCAGTACCCGTTATCGACGGATTAGGGGCTTGCCTATTCACGCGTTCAAGCCGGCGCCTTCGGCGCGCTCTGTGGCCCTGCCGGCGGATCCTGTCGCGGCCAGCAACTCCTTTACCTTCTTCTTCACGGCTTCCTTGCCCGCAACCATTATATCCTTGCTGCCGCCCATGCCGAGGAAGGGATGGGGGTCCGAGGAGGGTGAATAATCTTTGAGCCTCTCGTCGACCGCCTTCAGGTAGGCTTGCTTGAGTGCGGTGCCGAAATTGAATTTGGCCACTCCCAATCGAATCGCGTCCGCGGCAAGCTGCAACGGGAACCCGCTGCCTCCGTGGATGACTAGGGGGATCTCAATGGCCTCATGAATGCGCTCCAGGTTCTCGAGATCTATCGAGGCCTTCCCCTTGGTAAGAACATGCACGTTGCCAATCGAAATTCCCAAGGCATCCACTTCTGTTTCCTCGACAAACCTCTTCGCAATGACCGGGTCGGTAATCTCTCCTTCGAGCTCGCCTCTGTCCCCGACGTAAGGCAGGCGCCCGACCTGGGCCTCGACGGAGACTCCGCGAGCGTGCGCAATCCGGACGACTTCTTTAACGAGTTGCCGGTATTCCGCGGCGTTCAGGTGGTCGCCCTCGACCATCACCGCGTTGAACCCCAACTCGATGCCTTGCCTGATCTGGCCCACATCATCAGTCTCGTTAAGCAGAAACGCCACCGGAACAGGCGCTGCCTTAAGGGCTTGGCCCACGCCGGCGTAGAGAGCCAGGTTTTCCGGCTGGTTTCTTTGGGGATGCATCAAAAAGCCGCCGTTGAATCCGGCGATGATGGGAGAATCCGTTTCTTCGGCCGCCTCGAGCACGGCCGCGAACGATTCGAGGTTCCAGGCTTCGCAATAGCACACCGCATAATGGCGGCGTCGAGCGTCCAACAACAAATCTGTCATCGATTGCAAAGGCATGCTGTCCCCTTAGCGTTAACACTCGTGGCCTTGCCAGGTGTGCGGTTCACTGGTAGCGCGGACCGCCGGTTTTGCGGTCCGCGGCTTTCCCGCAGACCGGTGGAAGAACCGCGGACCGCAAAAGCAGCGGTCCGCGCTACCACGTTCTTGTGAATGGGTCGCCGGCTTCGGCGCGTTTCTGCGTGGTGCCCTTCGTCCAGCCGGAGTCCCGATCCTGTTGAAAGACGTAATTTGTGAGCCCCGAAGAGTGCTGGGCGATGGCCTCAAAAAGCCTGTTGCCGAGCACCAGGTTGCCCACTTTGTTAGCATGAACGCCGTCATAATGGATCAACCAGTCGGCGCCGCCTTCCGCCGACCACAGATCGGCGACAATGCAGCCGAACTCCTGCGCAAGAGAACGGATACAGTCATTGTACTCGAGCGTCAGCTCGATGCTGCCCTTATTGATGGGCGGCCAACTCCGGTAACCGGTCATGTAGTAGACCGTGGTGAGCACGGTTACGGGATCACACGCGTTCTTCACGTTGCGGATGATGGTGGCCATGTCTTCGCGGAACTGATCGAGCGGCATGCCGGCGCGCATGTCGTTCAGGCCGTAGGCCAGGATGAAAAGGTCGGGGCGCTGCTCGATGACGTCCTTTCTGTAACGTTCGATGGCGCTGGGCTTTGCCGATTGCGCATAGCCCGGGCTGCGGGGCGAAATCGCGTTATTACCGATTCCCTTGTTGAGGTATTCGACGGGCTGTTCCTGCACCGCGTTGATGAGTCGCACCAGAACGTCGGCGTAACGATCTTCCTTTGCGTGGAGCCACGGCCCGCCCTCCACGGTGCTCTCTCCCAGGATCACCAAGCGGCGGAAGGGTTCCTTCCGGTAGTCCTTGGGCTTCACAAACTGGGTCGATTCCGGCGGGGCCAGAAGGAAACTGCCAGTTCCCTCGGCCCGCCCAGACTTCGAGGCGTACGCTGCACCTGCCCCAAGCCCTATCAGACCGGAAGAGGTATCCGTCAGAAAAAGTCGACGATTCATCTTAGCGTCTCTCCAAAAAGACTGTCATTCTGAGCGAAGCGAAGAATCTGCATTGGTTCGTGCCGGACCGGAACTGCAGATCCTTCGCGAAGTTTACCCCGAGTGAGCAAACTGCAGACCCTTCGCTTCGCTCAGGGTGACAGCAAAGGGCTCAGGATTACAGCCATTTCATGGCTCGGGTGGGCCAAAGGCCCATGATAACTCCTCACTCAAACCTCTAGCTTCAGCGTGGCAATCTCCCACGGTTTTATCTTCAGACTAAGTGAGCCGTCAGCGTTTGGCGCGAGCGACTCCTGATTTTCCTCGATCAAGCTGGTCCTCCAGGCGCTTCGAATGGGGCGCGGCAATTGAATTCGAGCATCACTCAAGTACCCTTCCGCTTCGTAGAAGCGGAGCACCACCTGGTTGCCATCCTCGCTTTTCTTCAGCGCGGTCAGGATCAAATTGGAGGGTTCGAGCCGCAGGAAGCTTTGCTCGGCCGGCAGATCTGGATCGTTAGGCGTTTGCTGTTCTTCGCCGACGAATGCGATGAGCGGGTAGTTGAAGGCGATCGCGTCGCGATAGCGCAGTCTCCAGTCGCCGTGATGCGGCAGCAACGCTGCCCGGTAGCGATGATTACCGGCTTGCGTGAACCAGTACTCGGGGTTCCAGGCAAGACTCTTGCGTGTCGAGAGCAGGACGTGCTGCAAAATGGGGTAGGACACCGGGTCAGTGGTTTCATCCCGGAATAAGTGGACTGTGCAGTCCGAGGCGGCCAGGCAGCCGTTTCGTTGGTAACTACGGGAGGAGGCATCGATCCAGTTGATGGCTTCACGGAAGCGGAGAGGCGCGGTCCCGCCGTAGATACTGGGGGCGAACTGGGTGTCGTCGTCGAAAGGAAGGAGGGTGAAATCCAGCTCATCCTTACCGATCTCCACTGTCCCGAAAGGAACCTCGTAGCTGAGACGAGCATCGTCGAGGTTAATCGGGAAGACTAAGCGCAACTCGCGATCCTTTTGCCCGTCCCAGCCTAGTATTTCGGTCTCGATATCCAGGCGCGCGAGACCGTCGTAAAGATGAACGCTTTGCCGTAACTCGACGCCGTCATATGCAGCCTCGCGCACGGCTGTGGTGCGAGCGGGCGTTCGGACAAAAGTCTGTACAGGAAAAGGATGGTTGCCGGTCCGGTCGAAGTCCGCCATCGTGACAATTTCAGGGTCTTCCCAGGCGAGGCCGGGGGCGGTGAATTGCAACACCTCGCCGCCCTCGAATTTCTCAGTCCTCAGTACTTCCCACTTTTGTTGCTTGTCGAAAAGGCTCTTGAGCCCGGCTTGCCCCAGGACAACCCGCAGGAATTGATTTTCGAGAACGTCGCCTGAAAGCGGACTTGGCTGGGTGGGCGCAGCGGCCCGCTCAAGGTAGTAGGTGCGATAACCGGTGGGCGGCATGTCTGCCGCGAGGAAGACCAGGGTCGCAGGGGACGCCGCTGACTTCGCAGAAATCAACTCCAGGTCAGTTTTGTGTCCGGCTTCATCGTGCAGTTTTGCTCCGTTCCAACCGGCGGGTAACGTCAACTCGCATTTCACCACATCGGTCCGCCGCCAGGAAAGAGGATTAAACACCACCACCGGAATTTGCGCGGGTGCCGTTCGTTTCACTCCTGCCGTCAGAGCAGCGCCTGCCTCTGAAAGGAGCTTCTGGGAAATCTCTTTTGATTTGAAATAGGTTTTCGTGTAAACGGCGTCAGTCAGCAGTCCTTGGTTCCCGCCCCAGCCGTGGTCCGGCCAGCAGTTAGCCTGCCAGCCCTCGGCGATAGCACTCGAGGGATAATTCGCAAGGCCGGCGCCCAGACCGAGCCCGGTGTAAAGCCGCTCGGCGGCGAGCAGTTGATTGTGTGCGATGCGGCCCGCGAGCAAAGCCTCGCGGTTCCCAGGCTCGTCGTAGTAGGTCCAGGCGAAGGGCCAGTCGCCTCGCAACGTGGTGATGTCGAGCGGGAGCTTGGTAAAGTTGTCGAGGAAATCTTCCGCCGCGACAAAGGTGATTTCAGGGGGATGAATCTGGCGATCGGGCGTCGAGCTGAAGTGATCGTTCCAGGCGGATGCAAACCGCTTCATCGCCTGGTTCTGAGCCGTTGCGTAGGGCGGAAGGGCGGGTTGCGGCGGGAGGTAATCGCTTGTGTAATCGTACATGAACTGCGGGGGAAGTTGATGGCCCTGGTAATAGGCCTGACGCTGATCGGCGTAGCGCAGCCAGCCCCGGTTGTCGAGAGGATCCAGCAGACGCATCGGATCGACATAATGCTGGGCGTAAACGAAGACTCGCGAACCGTCGGGCGCGTCCCAATTGTAGTAACCAAACGGCATGCGCCCCTGAATGATGTATTTGATGCCGGCTTTGGTGAGGATCTGCGGCATCTGCAGAGTCATGGAAGGGGGATCCGTCTTGACGTAAAACCGGGTATCCACGCCCGGGAAAGTCTTCTTCAGCCAGAGGCGGCCCAAATAGAATTGCCGAACCAGTTTCTCGGGACCGACGTGTACCTCCTGGCACTGAACGTAACTCGCTCCCCAGCGGAAGCGCCGCTCGCGCATCCGCTCGACCATTTCGTCGCGCAGTTCCGGATGGCGCTCCAGGAACTCCATCAGGTAAGTTGTGGATTCCATCATGTAGTCGAACTCGGGATACTGTTTGAGCAGCTTTAAGGCCGGCAAGATGATGTCGGAGGAGCGAAAGTCCGCTGTTTTGGCTTGCGTATTAAGCCATCCAAGATCGTTATGACAGGTGCAGTGGAGCGCGAAGAGACCGCCATCGAAGTAAGAGCGGTAAGGCTCGACTTTCAAAGAGCGTTTCGGGCCCAGCGAGACGCTTCCTGCGGTCAGCTCGAAATCCATGCAGGTGGGCTCGAACGGTGCGGGTATCCAAACGTCTTGCGGAGTGAGCGAGCGCGCGGGGACCGGCGCCAGCGGAACGCGCATGGCCTCTTTGCCGGCCTGCGAGATGACCAGTTGCGCGTCGCGAAGTTCTTCACCTGGATTGATGACATGCAGGGTGGCGGATTGGACCGGAACGCCCTCGCGCACGTCGTACTGTTTGTAGACGTCGATCTCGAAGCTGCGATCGTGAGGGTGCGGGTAAATCCGCAGCTTGCCCACTCCGGTTTCTTTTCCACCCGGTTTCGTCCATACCTCATCCACGGTGAGGCGGACATACGAGGTCTTGACGGGTTTAGGAATTTTGACGATTTCGAAATATGCGTGCTGCCCCAATTCTACAGGTATGCTGGTATGATCCGAGAAAGAGCAGGTGAGCTTGCGCGGCGCTTCGAGCAGAGCCAGGCGCGAGTAAGTCATCGAGTAGACGTCTTGTCCAATGATATCGCGTGGCAGCGGCTGCCCTAGGATGGATAGTTCGCTGACCTGTCGTGGCTCGGGAAACTCAATCTGCAGCCAGGAGCCGGCGGCCTGCTGGTCGGCTTCCCATCCGACATAGAGGTTGTCCCCGGCCACATTCTCGGGGGCATAACCGCCCGGCGGGTCGCCGTAAAAGCTCGAGGCCGTGGCTTTAGACCCATGCGCCACCCAATCGGGATTAGGAGTTTCGGCCGGCGCCTCCGCCGCCATAAGGCGCATTCCGCCACACCGCAAGCCGTTGCCGGCCGCCAGCGATAAAGCTGCAAGAGTACCGCCCTTCAAGAAAGTTCGTCGGTCCATACGATCTCCTGTGTTCACAGAGAAATTCTAATCCTTCACCAGTCCGTCCGGCGCAAACTCGGCCGCCTTCGCGTAATCTCCCCGCGTCGCGAGCTTCCCATCTTGATAGATCTGGTAATCCCACGGGCCGAGATCCAAGTCATAGGCATGACCGCGAAACCGGTAACCGGTCAAACGGGCTCGGCCCAGTTCCTGATGGTAGGAGGGAGCGACGGTCAAGGATCCGTCGACGTGAGGCCGGAGGCCGAATACCCCGAAGATAACCGCTTGCACGCCGCTCGCGGGAGCGATCTCGAGCGGCATCTCAACTTCCGGGGAGCGGAAATAATCCGCAAAGATTTCCTGTGGAATGTAAGGAAAATGCTCGGTCCATTTCGTGCAGCGATTGAGGATGTCCCAGCCCAAGCCCGGGCGTCCCAGCCGGTACATGCTTTCCGCGAGCCGTAAAGGTTCGCCCGTGTATTGTCCGCCCCCGCCCCAGTCTGTGTCCTCGAGATCCCAATGGATGCGATCGGCCTTCGAAATGGAATAGACTCCGAGGGGGCCGAGGAATTCGCCCTCCTTCAGATGGCCGATCATGGCGTCGCGTTGCGCGTCGGAGAGGATGCCGGCGTCGAGCAAATCGAATTGGTGATAGCTCAGCACCAAGTGCTTGCTTCCGTCCGGATAAAGGTTCACAAACCAGCCATCGGGCTCAGACCAGAGTTTCTGGTTCATGGAGTCCTGAAGCTTTTTGGCCCAACCTTCAAACTGCGCGGCCTCGGAATCGTTTCGCGCGCGGCACCATTCGGCGACTTGCCGGAAATAGGCGACCGCCATGCCGTTGGTCGCCGCCACAACGTGCTGGTATCCATCGGTGCGAATCTCCAGCATCTTTTCCGAGCCGGCGCCAAAATCCAGCAGGCCATCGGGGCGGGCGTAGAGTTTTTCAACCTCCCGGCCCATACGCTTCATCCATTCGAAGACCGTCGCCCCCTCAACGGAATAGTCGAGAAATCCCATATCTCCGGTCTGGGTAAGATAGTCCTGAAGAATGCGCATTTCCGCGAACGGATTCTGCGCATACCAGTAGGTGTTGGCCTTGCCGTTCCAAGGCACGTAACTGCTGGTGAGGAGTCCCGCCCGGACGTACGTCAGAAAGGCGTCGCGAAGACCCTGGGGATCAAGAATGCTGAGCATCTCGGAGGCATAAGACGTGTCCCAAGGAATGGTAAAGGTCCAAGTGCCGACGGCATAGAAGGGCTTGACGATGAAGTTCGGCCGCTCCCACCGCGACTCGAGGACACTCAGAATGCAGCGGCGATAGAGGTCATCGAAAGCGGGCTCGCTGGTGCTGACTTGCGGCAAGGTATCTCCTGCCCATCGCAGGCGGGCGCGCAACGCCTGGTCGGCACGTTCCATGCGCTGGGCGAGGTCAGGCGCCACGACGCTGGGCGCTTGCTCCGAAGCCTGTTGAAGAACGATAGCGAAGTATGCCTTGCGCTTTGAGTGACCGGGAATTTCCCATCGCCAACCGTCTTTCTGTTGTCCCGAAAGGTCGCTGAGCACGGTAATCCTGATTTGGCTGCTCGCAAGAGTGAATGCGTCCGGGTGGGTCACGGGCCCCGAGGGCTTGTCAGGCTGGTTGGGAATCGAAAGCGTCAACTCCGGAGCGCGTTGGTCCGGGCTGACTACAAGCTCCAGCGGATCGGCTTGCCGGTTTTCAATCTCTACCGCCATGTAGATTTCATCCGCCTCGGCTGCGACGCTGGCTTTGGTTGAGATCGCGAAGGATAGCCATCGCTCGCCATACTGTTTGTGGAAGGTGCCGGTGCGAAAGATGGCGTCCGGCTCCCAGTAGGCCTGCTGCAAAAGCATGACAATGGGAGTGCCCGGTGTCTGGAAGTTGAGGCCCAACGGATGTGGCCCCTTGCCGGTGTCCACCATGTAATCGTAAACGTCCGGAACAACGTCCTGAATCAGAACATTCGATTTAGTCTCACGGAAGGCGAGGAAAAAGCGGTAATCCCGAATATCAATGGGCGGGAATTGCAGCGTTTCGAGGCCCGTCAGGCTCTTGTCGCGAATCGATATCGCACCTCTTCCATTGAAGAGCCGCAGCATGCGGTCGCCGAAGTCGATCTGGGTGCGAGGCATGCCGAGCATTTCAGGGGTCAGGGACGATGCTGACTGAGCCAACGATGAACGTCCCGGCTCGCCGCCGAGAGGAATCTGGGCCCGACTCGCAGTCACAAAGCTAAGAAGACAAAAAACAAACGTAACTCTGAAGGACGATTTGAGGATAACAGGCATGGTCATTTGCGGATGTCCTTGCGATAGAAATATCGACAGAAATTGGAGAGTCTTTTTGAATCTGGTCTCCACGGCGCCACACTCTTGCCGACGGGAACGGCGGACTCCGGCACGTATCTTACTCGCGATGCGTCGCCGCCACAACATCCTGTTTCCCCCGCCCACGTAATGACGTTGACCCTAGGCGAGCTGACGCCGTGGCAAATGCTTAGCGCAGTTTTTGCGCGACGATTCGCAATGTCAACGATTCGTGCGGTTTCAAGTTCACCTCTACTGAATGAGCGTTGACCTTGAGCTCTTCTTGATTCTCTTCGGCAGCGTTGGCCAGCCATGCTCGATCGATGGTGAAGAGTGGCAGACTCAACTGCGCTACGGCCGCTTTGCCTCCGATTTCGAGCAAGCGAACTATGGTACCGTCGCCGTCTTCGGCCATTTTCCAGCTCTCCACAGTCACATTGGCAGCATCCAAGCCAAGAAAGCTGGTCGGCGCCTCGCTCAGAGGGCGCTCGGGGTTCCCGAATTTGTCGTTGGGGAGCAATTGCCCGATCTCCAAGGGTGTCATGGCCGAACGGCCAAGCTTCGCCATGTCTCCAGGCGCCAGGTCAGGTCCGCTCGTCAACACGTATCGAAAGACGAAATCGCCACTCTGCACGCGGCGGAAATTCGTATGCCAGTAGTTGTTCAGGGCGTAAGAGAAAATCGTGCCACTCTTCGCTTCGAAATGCGCAGGCCAGGTTCCCCGATTGATGTCGCCCAGCGTCACCAGCGGGGAATCAATTGGCACAAGCCCGACGCTTAAACCCGGCGCAGCGACTCTTACCCAATGCTGCACCGTGAACCACGCCGAGTTTGCGCCTTTCAGCAGATCATGAAGCGGGTCCACCCACCCATTCTGGATTTCGTAACTAAACTCCGGAGGCGCAGCGGCGACGGGAAAGGCAAAATAGACAGCCTCCTTCCGGTCAGAGGGGTCCTTGCGCAGGCGGTTGATAAACTCGATCTTCTTTTCATGGTCGAACAGAATGATTTCGGACTCGACGGATGGCGCGTGCGGCCCACTCGTTACGTAGGTCAGGACCTGGCCATACGAAGTCTTGTGGACTCCAGTCACCCGTCCGCCACTTGCAGTGCTGAGGGTCAGAGTCGCAAGAGGAAGCGACAAGCGCAGGTAAACTAGTTGCGTCTCACCGTCGCCGCCGGAGACGTAGAGATACTGATTGAAGCGGTAAGGGCTCGCTGCATCCACAAGCTCCCGGCCGATTTGCTTATCGTAAACGCTCTTCAGCGCTCCGGCTGCCGGATCCACCTCGATCCGATAATAATCGTTTTCACACACGTTTGAAGCGGGCAACTCTTCGTCGCCCGGCCGCGCAGCTCGCCGATCTTTGCGTGGCACTGCTGGGTAGTAACGGTAGCCGAGCGAGGGCACGTCGCGGGCAAGAAACCTGACGTGATCGTAACCCTCGTGGTGAGCGAGAACTTCCACCGGCAGCGGCGAACCGCCTGAAGACTCGACAATGTCGAAGTCGGCATCGAGGTCGGTTTCGACCAGTTCGCTCCGCGCCCAGTTCAGCGGGTTGAAGACCAATCCTCCAGGTGCCGGAACGTGAATTTGGTCCGCCAGTTGGCTTAAGGCCTGGTCGAGAACGGCATTAACTCTCTGCCGGCCGTCGACGGCGAACTGATCTTTGGTGGCAAGTTGGCGGATCGTTTCTTCGCTGTCGGGCCGTGAGTATCCAGCCCAGGAAGTGAACGTGTGCTCGGCGTAGAGAACCAGATCGTCCCACATGCTGCGAATTGTCGCTGCGGGGCCTGACAGATTCGGGTGAAGAAAGGCGGCAATCGTTGCCAGTTTCTCAGCGGACGGAGCGCGCTGTTGGGTCGAGCGGTCGATGGCGAGGTAATGTGCGTCAGTGCCGTAGCCGTCCTCCCAGTAGGGTCCTCCATCGCCCACGACCGTAGGAAGATCCGCGCCAAAGTGCTGGTCAACGTACTGCATGTAATCTCGAAAAGTCGCCAGGATCATCCGGGGATACGCGTATTTCGAATTCCATTTCTGGACAAACTCCGGCTCGCCAGGGATGAGGTCGGTATTCTCGATCTGGCTGCCATACATCAGCACCGCATCCGGCTTGTATTCCGGTGACGCGTACTGTTGGAAGAACGTGGGCAGCGACTGGCGGCACGCCGCTTCCTGTGCCGGCACCCCACACACAAAGGAAAGTTGGAAATACTGCCGTGAATAGGACATCAGGACCTTGCTGCCGTCAGGTCCCTGCCACCAAAAGGGAGACACTTGATTCCAACGACCTTGGAGCAGAATCGGCGCTCGATCATTATTGCTGGCAGCAGAAAAATACTTGATTCCAAGCGCGTGCAGGACGGACGGGTACGACCACGTATAGCTCGGAACATCCGTGATGTTGGCGTAATCGAAAGGTGTTTTCTCCTCCCGGTGTAGTTGAGCGGAATAGGCCGTGGAGCGAATCAGCTCTTCCATGGTCGGATAGCCGGTCATCAGGTTCGCGAGCTGAGCCGGAATTGCGATCTTTCCGGCGCGCACCAAGTCGAGGAGGCGCGCACGCGCCTGTGCGTTGCGGGAAGCAAGGTATTGCCGAACGATCCAAGAGCCGTCGAGGCTGAAACGCATCTCCGGATGCGCATCAATCTCATCCAACAGTTTATCGATGTTGCGATTATGAATTTCCGCCACTTTAGCCTGGTAATCCGTATAGCCGACATCAAGGTGGGCGTGTGGAGCAACGTACGCCGTCCACTTGCGCTGCGGAAGCAATTGAAGGTGAGTGGTGAGGGTTTTGCCGTTGACTCGGATCGTAACATCGGCATCGGCTAGTCCGCTTAACTCCGGGACGGCCAATTCCTGGCGCCACTGGCCGAAATCAGCTTGAGTAGCGATCGCACTGCGAAGCTTTTGCCCTGCCACCGAGAGCACAATTTCGCCCACGCGGACAGGTTCGTCGAGGGTGACCGTGACCGTCATCAATTCCGCCAAGCCTCCGTTATGCTTTACGTAGAAGATGCTGGGCGCCACGTTAGCCTGCCACTGTCCCGCGGGCTTGCCTGTCTCATCCTGCGTCAGGCTCAGCGCATCATACGAAAGCCATGAATCACCCTCGCCGTCGCTCGGGTCGTCCACCGCGGTTAAGACAAGTTTGTTCTCTCCAGGCTTGAAGAGCCGGGTGGGAATCTGCACCCGCACGCGATCGCCGCCATAGATGGGGGAATCCACGCCAAAATCGCCGGGGTAGTAGCTCACCTTGCGCTGGAAATAGAACAACCCCGACTTCCCGTTGATCTCGACCTGAAGGGCAGGTACTCGCGAGCGAGAAAGGATGACCGACACATCCAGCCACCAGGCGCCCCGGGGCGGCCCGTCCAAGTTGAAGACTATGGTGTAAGGGTGCGCTCTTCCCCCCGCATCTTTATTGGCGGAACCGGGCTGCTCCGCCGGCCAGTCCTTGTTCGGATCGCTCTTGCCGACGGTAAATACCGGGTTGTCCTGAGGATTGCCAAAGTCCACCCGCCTCGTGAACTCCAATGACGATTGATCGAATTTGCCGATCTCCCAAACGGTGCGCTCCGCCCCTGCGAGCGGTCGCGCCGCGGAAAGAACGCAAACTAAGACGTATGAAATAAGTACGGCAGCTTTGCAACCCAAACGCATCGAATCCTCCATGAGGTCGAAGACGATCAACGCTCAAGCCGACTGGACATGAATGTGCTTCGCCGTCGCAGCCTTGTCAGAGCGTAAGATTTCTAGCACGGCGTCAGAGCCGAATGCAACCCAAGAGTTGGGTCGGTAATCCGTCGACAACGGCAAGCGATGTAGGGGGACGGCTTGCCGTCCCCTTATTGCGGCCCTCTGGGCCGCGGGTAGCGCAAGCCCTACCCCTACACGGCGCGACTTATTGTTGCATTCGACCGGCCTCAGAAGTACGGTACACTAACAACGATGGGTCAGGAGCTTCTATGACAGCGAACGAGCGGCGAGGAATTGGCTGCGGTGGCATCTGGGTCGTGGATCTCGTGAAGGTGACCGACCACTACCCGCAGGAGAACTCAATCGCATATATTTCCGAAACATCCAAGGGCGGCGGCGGCTTGGCCCACAACGTGATCATCAGTTTGGCGAAGTTTGACTCGAACCTGCCACTTTATGCCGTTGGACTCATTGGCAACGACGCCTACGGCGACTATCTCGTCGAAGAGTGCCGTCGCCATCCTAATCTCAACGTCGATCAACTGCGCCGAACCGACCTTGACTCCACCTCTTTCACCGATGTTTTCAGCATCAAGGCCAGCGGGCGCCGGACGTTTTTTCATTACCGGGGAACCAACCGACTGTTCGAACCCGCCCACGTGGATATCCAGAGCTTGCCCGTTAGGATGTTTCACTTCGGATACCTCCTCATGATGGATGCCATGGACCAACCCGACGAGGAGTTTGGGACCGTGGCGGCGCGTTTTCTCGCAGAACTTCAACGCCACAACATCCGGACCTCCATCGATCTGGTGTCCGAGAACAGCGACCGCTTTCGTCACATCGTGCCGCCGGCGCTGAAGTATACCGACTACTGCATCATCAATGATTGGGAAGCGGAGAAATTGACGGGCATCCCCCTGCGGTCGGGAGGCAAGCTGCTGCCCGAAAACCTGGGCAAGATTGGGCAGACGATTTTCGGGTTTGGGGTCAAAGATCTGGTCGTCGTTCATTTCCCCGAAGGAAGTTATCTGGCTTCCAAAAACGGAGTCGAGTTATTACAGCCCTCGCTGGAGCTTGCCGACGATTACGTTGTGGGCAGCGCCGGCGCGGGAGATTCCTTTTGCGCCGGCATTCTCTATGGGTTATATCAAGGTTGGAATCACGACAAGACCCTCCGCCTTGCCACCTGCGCCGGTGGCATGAACTTGAGCAGCTTGACTACCACCGGCGGCATCAAGTCGTGCCAGGAAGTACTGAGCATGGAGGAAAGGTTTCCCTATCGCAAGCGGGTGGCGTAATCATGCCGGTTGGGCGCCTCGGCTCGAGACGACATAGTCTTTGCCCTGGTAGTTCAGGTTGCGAAGCTCGGCGGCGGGATCGAAATCTGCCAAACGGGGCTTCACCTGAATGCCGTCATAGAGAGTCAAGTCGGCGCCGAAAATCGAATCGATGACGAGATCCGTGAAGCTGCCGCCGGAAACGCAGCACCAATCATTTCCATACGGTTGCTCGAGGGGGCACTTGAACGCCCCGCCGCTTTCGGGCGGGAAAATGGTTTCGGCAATGTGTGCCTGCCCGAAGGGACCCTGATTGGCGGATTTCGCCAACCCTTTCACCCAGGCCGCAACTCTGGCGGACGGATCGATCCGATAAAGGCCCTTGGCCGTCATTGAAGGCCAGGCGGTATAGGCGCCCAGCCAACTGTGATCGGCGCGTAGATTCCAGGTGGCGTCCACATCGCCGGGCGAGAGGGCGTGCATCCACAGCGGGGTATGCAGTTCGCTCCAGAAGAAATGGCTCATCTCGCTTTGTTGTTTTTGGCTTAGATCCTCGAACATGGTGTCGAGCACGGTGAGCAGGTCGTAGCAGTGCCGGACTTCGTTGAAAGTGCCATCGGGCTGGCCGCATTTCCACCAACCCTTGCCGTCCACATAAAGCAGGCGATTGATGCGAGCCGCAAGCTCGCCGGCCTCCGATCGCAACTGAGCCGCCCGCGGGTCGCCGCGCCGCTCGAGTAACGAGGCTGCGAAACGCATACCGTACACATTACCGGCGTTCATGGCTGGGACTTCGTGGAGCCAGGTGCTGACGACTTCGAGCAAATCGTCGAGATTGCCATAGTCGGCCAGGCCGTGCCCGAACTTATCCAGCCTCTTCCAGTAGAGGGCATGGTCCACCAAATGCTCGAGCGCGGTCTTCCGCTCGATGGATTTATCGAGCCAGGCGAAGTCCCCCGTGACGCGCAGGTAGGCGTGCGCGCTGCGCAAGATGCCCATGTCGTTGACGGCATACCACGGCCCAACGCCCTGGCCGGTGAGATAATCGGTCGCCAGGTGCGCGTGCATGTCCTGCACAAGCCAGTTTTCGATCAGTTGCCGTAACGCCTGGGGATCGAGGAGCGCGAGGCTGAGGGACGTTAACATCGCGTCCCAAATGAAGCTCAGGGTGGGGCAGAAACGCGGTATGGTGACGTACGTCGTTCCGTAAAACGATTCCGGCGACATTCTCCGGTTAATCAGCAGGTTGGTAAAGCCGGCGTGGTAGAGTTTCCAGAGTTCTCTGCTTCGGGTTGCAAGCAGCGGCAAGTGGCCGGAGAATTCCGAATTGCCCGGTGTGAAGGCGGAACGAAGCACGCTGGTGAACCGTTCTTCATTCTGCTCGAGAAGTCGAGCAAAGTTGGCTTGCTGCTCTTGGTAGGAGTTCAGCGTCGCGTCCGGTTCCTCGCCGAGCAAGTTCAGGTAGTGAAACGTGCGGCTTTCTCCGGGATTCAAGGAGAAGTTGTGCACCAGCATGCGCCCGTGCTCGATGCGCGCGGGGTGCGGGACGACCCCTTGTATGGAAACCGCACGGCTATGCCGGGCCTCGAAGACCACACAGCCGTGGGACTCGCTCGACGTGAGCTTGTTGTCCGCCTCCGCCGCGGAATCAGCGAACCAGGGCTTTTCGCGTTTCACACTCACACCCGCGCGCAGGTCGAACCCCAGGGAAATCTCCCGCCGTTCGCGGCTATCGTTCTTCACTTCGATCAGTTCCGCCGCCGCGCGTTGCTTCGAGGGCAGGAAAGTCTCAGTTCGAAATCGGATTGCCTCTACGACTGTCTCCCGCAATATCCGGTGAGGAAACCACGTGTAAGCGACCTCCCCGGCCGGCGCGGGGTAGGACGTGAGAATCCGCCCATTCAGGAAAACTTCGCAGGTTATGAGATTGCCCGGGCTGAAAGGCATCTCGGGGACGCCGCAGCAGATGAAAGGCGGAAAGCTGATGGCGGTAATTCCTGAGACCGACTTGGTAGCCTGAAGATAGCCGGAGTCGTTCTGCGCTGCAGGCGGGCTGAACAGGTCGCGAAAATGATGAACCAACCGGTCACTGGCAAGGTCCGCAGGCTTGGGAATAAGTGGGAGCAATTCGCCTTTGGCCGCGGTCGGAGGCTCAGAAATAGATGGCGCTGAACTGTTGCCTGCTCCAGTCGCGGCGAGTGGCAACGCGGTGGTGAGGGCGCTGAGTTTCAAAAACGACCGACGGTCCAATGCGGGTGATCGCAGGTTGTCACGGTTAGACTTTTTGATGATCATGGCTGGATTTTCCTTGCTAGATTCTTGGTCACGGGCGAAAGGCTCCGGACTTCTGAAGAAATCGCTGCCCGTGTCGGCCTTCGCTGCCATGATAATGCGCGAAGCGCCTTGGAGTGCGGCGGCTTGACGCCGCCTTCGCTCCTTCCGAAGCCTGCCAGAGCTTCACCTGTTTCAGCCCTGCACCATTCCAAGGCGGCGTCAAGCCGCCGCACTCCAAGGCGCTTCGCGCATTGCCGTGTATGACATCAGGAGGCGGTTGTTGCTTTAAATGGCTTGTAGGGTGACGGGACCTGTCCTTCTCCTTCGCGCACTAGCAGGATTTGGTTCGCGCCCACATGTGTCAGCCGGTCGATCTTCCCGCTGGGCCAATTGATTTCGACCAAATCCGCTTCCTGGCGCGGACCGAGGCCGAAGTGAAGCCGGATGTCGTTTCCGGAAAGCCAGTTTCCGCCCGCGCGCACGCGATCATACTGAGTTAAGTCTCCGGCAACGACTTTCACCCACGCCCCAATTCCATCGCGGTTGCTTTGGGTCCCGACAGTTCTTAGCTGGAGCCAATGTCCTGCCGAGGCGCCCCTTTCGTTGCGCAGCAGAACCGGCCGGCTGTCGATGTTAGTGATGGCTACGTCTAACGCCCCGTCGTTGTTATAGTCACAACACGCGCCTCCACGGCCGCCCAATTGGAATGCCGCCAGCCCGACCTCTTTAGTGACCTCGCGAAATTTACCGTTTCCCAGGTTTTCGAACAGTTGAGGGTTCTGGTGATAGTGTTCGTCGGTAAAGAGCCGATCAACCTCGGGGTAGAGGTGGCCATTGACCCAGAAAATATCCCGCCACCCGTCATTGTTGTAATCCATGAAAAAGGTGGCCATTCCGAGCAGCGGAATCGAAGGCTCTCCTATGCCGGAAGGGTAGGACACATCGGTAAAAACACCTTTCCCGTCATTATGGAACAAGGTCTTATTATCATTGGCATAGGTTGTGATGAACAGGTCCGTCCAGCCGTCGTGGTCGTAGTCGCCGGGGGCAATGCCCATATTGGCTTGCTCGGAACCCTCCCCGTTGTACGCGATGCCCACCACGCCGCCTACCTCTTCAAAGGTCCCGTTTCCTTTGTTTCTGTAAAAGTAATTGGGGCCGGAGTCGTTGGCGACCACAATGTCAGGCCATCCGTCGCCGTTCAGGTCTTCGATGAGAACGGAAAAGCCATAGCCCAGATTCTTGTCGGCCACGCCTGCCTTTTCAGTTACATCCGTGAACGTGCCATTTCCGTTGTTGTGATAAAGGACGTCGGGCGCTCCTTTCAAGCCTCGCGGGCCGCAAGCTCGCATTACTTTGTTGCGATAGGTGCAAGTGGGTTGGGCAGGTTGAGGAGGGTGGCGCAGGTCGAAGTCGATGTGACCCGCCACATAGAGGTCCACGAAGCCATCGTTGTCGAAGTCGCCAAAGGCCGCGCCGCCACTCCAGATCTGGTGCGGGGCCGCAACTCCCGCTTGGGCGGTCACGTCCGTGAAGGTTCCGTCGCCATTATTCCGATACAGAATGTTGGGCCCGTAGTTATAAACATACAAGTCTTGAAACCCGTCGTTGTTGTAATCCGCGGCAACCGCGCCGAACCCCCAGCCGTGCCCCTCGACGCCCGCCTGGCGTGTTACGTCGGTGAAGGTCCCATCGCCGTTATTGCGAAAGAGGTAGTTGCGGGGAGGGTGCTTGACCTGGGAAGGATGGAGCAGGTTTTCGATGGTAGACCCGTTAACGATGTAAAGATCGACGTAGCCGTCATTGTTGTAATCGAACCAGACGCAACCACTTCCGTAGACTTCCAGAATCCAGTTCTTTTCCCGGCTCCCACAGGTCAGTTGAGCGTCAATCCCGGCTTCCGGTGCGACATCTCGAAAGAACGCGGCATTCGGCGCCGGTCCGGCAGGCTGATCAGCGTAGTGCCCTGCTGCTCGGGCAAGCAGACTTCCCCAAGTCTTGCCGCTGATTGCCGGCAACAGCAAAGGCGCGCAGAGACGCTCGATGAAGCGGCGGCGGGAATTCCTGCGAGAACGAACGAACATAGATAACTACGATCCTCTTCGATTGCGCCGGTTAGAGGCTCGCCAGAGAGATAATCCCCAACGGGTCGGAAGACAACGCTGGCGGAGCGCGCCAAACCAGTCGATCGCGAACTGTCTAACTGCGTTAAACTATAACACGCAGTAAGACGTGTGTGTAACGAGTGCCGATTGGACGAGGGCTCCGAAAGTGCAATCTATAAGGACAAGTATGAGAACGCGGGGCCTCGGAGTGGCAGAAGATGTGAATCCATCAGCGATTGTCATCCTGAGCGCAGCGAAGGATCTGCGCATTTTTTCCAGGTACTGCCAACCGAAACAACTACAGAGATCCTTCGCTGCGCTCAGGATGACACCTGTACACTCCGCTTCGTTCAGGATGACAGCTTCCGAATTCTCTTACACCTTTGCAATGCGCGGGAAACTCTGCGTAGTCTGCGTTGGCCTCTTCCTAAGTCTCTTTGCTTCCTCCGCGGCTGCACAAAAGCTGCCCTCCGGAACTCTAATGGCACCGCGAGCGGCTGAAGAAGTCTCGGAGCACGAGCGCCGGGGCGATGAACTGCTCGCAGCGCGCCACTTCGATCAAGCCATTGCGGAGTATCAAAGGGCGCTGGCCGCCAGCCCTGGGATTCCATCCATTCATGAGAAACTGGGCGTGGCCTTGGCGGCGTCGGGCGATATGAAAGGAGCGGTGCGCGAATTCGGGGAGGCTGTGCGCCTCGATCCGGGAAACGCTCGGGCACGGTCCGATCTGGGCATGGCGCTCGCCAAGACGGGTAATCGGGCTGAAGCACTCCAGGCGCTCCAAGCTGCCGTCAGGCTGGATCCCTCCGACGCCGTCGCGCATTATCGTCTGGGCGTGGTCCTTTCAGCCGGGGAAGATGCCGCCGGCGCGTTGCAGGAATTCCGCAAGGCCGTGGAACTGCGGCCTGATTATCCCGCGGCACACAACGATCTGGGTGTTTCTTTCATGGCGCTCGGCAAAGCGGACGAGGCCGCCGCGCAGTTCCGCCAGGCGCTCAAGTTACAGCCGGATGACTCCGAGGCCCATTTTAATTTGGGCTTGGCCTGCGCGAACAAGAAGGATTTCGTTCCGGCGGTGGTCGAATTCCGTGAGGCGCTGCGATTGCGGCCCTCCTACCCGGCGGCGCGCATTCAGCTTGGCGCAACGTTGCTCGACGCAGGCCGTGTCGAGGAAGCCATGGTGGAGCTGAAGACGGCGGTCGCCGATTTTCCTAACGAGGCCGGCGCTCATTACAATTTGGGCAGGGTCTATGCGCGCCGGAGCGAACTCCGCGAAGCCGAGCTGGAATTCCAAAAAGCATTGAGCCTGCGCCCTGCATTCGCGGACGCTTACAATAACCTGGGCGTTGTGCAAGCCGATCAAGGGCGCGTGGAGGCAGCCACGAAAGAGTTCGAGCAGGCCGCCACGCTGGATGGCCGCAACGCCGACGCGCATTACAACCTCGGGATGATGTACCTGATGCGGGCTGAGCAAAAGACGGCGGTGGCCGAACTTCAGAAGGCGGTCGAACTCGATCCGAAGAATCCCCGCTTTCGCTCCCGCCTGGGCACGGCGCTCGACCAAGCCGGAGAACTCGAGAGCGCCATCCTGCAACTGCGCCAGGCGCTGGAGCTTGATCCCCAGGATTCCGCCGCACGCTACAACCTGGCGCGATTACTCCTGAAGAAAGGCGACCAACAAGCGGCTGCAGCGCAGTTCGCAAAGGTAGCGCAGATCAAAGGTGCGGCCGAGTCGAAGGAAAGGGCTTCCACAAAAGCGTTCGAGGCGATTGGCGACGGTCTGAAAGCGATCGCGGAGGGCAAGACTCAGGAGGCGATTCAAGCCTTCACGCTGGCGGTTGAAATCGATCCGAACTCGCCGGAGGCCCACAACCACCTCGGTGTGGCGCTGGCAAAAGTTGGAGATACGGAAGGAGCCAAAGCGCAGTTCGAGAAGGCCATTGTTCTCCAGCCCTTGAATGCGGAAGCCTATAACAATGCCGGGGGAATGCTGGCGAAGCAGGGCAACATCGACGCCGCGATCGACGAGATGGAAAAGGCTCTCGCCCTCGACGCCGACCTTGCTCAAGCACACCACAATCTGGGACTGATATTGCAGAAGAAGGGCGACCTGAAACGCGCTGCCGAGGAATTCCGCAAAGCCGCG
>Ga0187781_10001021_pt1 | contig 21025 bp, 18 predicted proteins | sample 0715_SJ02_MP02_2_FD_132447 | JGI IMG/M metagenome (GOLD analysis project Ga0187781, IMG submission 132447) | Tropical peat soil microbial communities from peatlands in Department of Meta, Colombia - 0715_SJ02_MP02_20_MG | ecosystem: Environmental > Terrestrial > Soil > Wetlands > Peat | place... | reverse complement strand
CGGGCGCGAGTTTCGGAGCAGGCGTGGACAAAGGGCGGACTCCCGGCAGACTCCTTCCCCCGCTTGCGGGAGAAGGTGGCCTCGCGAAGCGAGGTCGGATGAGGGCCGCTGGGCGTAAGGGGAAACCTCCCAAAGCGGATTAGGGCTCGACCGTCCCTCATCCGCCCTTGGGCCGCCTCCTCGCGCAAGCGGGAGAAGGGGATGACGCCCTGCGCTGATTCTACGCAGCATACACCGGAACGAAGCGCGAATCACGCGCCGCCGCCTTGCCGCGGCGGGCAGGTCGCCCTCACCTCAGGAAGCCAAGGCCCGTGATGCCGACGACGATAAGGTAGATCGCCACGATGTAGTTGAGCAGGCGCGGCATGACCAGGATCAGAACGCCGGCGATGAGCGCGACGATCGGCTGAATATGGGCGGCGCTTATGACCATTTGCATTCTCCGGTTCTTGCGGAAGGCGAAAAGCCGAGGCCCCTATGTAAAGCGCCCCGCCCCAAAGAGCGAGCCCTCGGAGGCTTCCAAGACGACGCCTGGAAGGCTTCCGCTTCCGGCCAAACCACGTTAAGAGAAGCCCGCCGGATTTTCGTCCGCCGCGCGGGCAGATGCGCGAAACGCTTGAACTGAGGGGCACAGAGGTGAGCGGAACTTTCAACGCCAGCGATCGCGCCAGCGCGAGCGTCAATCTCCTCGCCGGCGAGATCGTGGACCGGCTGGCCGCAGGCGCCGAGCGCTACCGCGTCGCCGTCTCGCGCGGCGCTTCTGGCGAGCTCTTGATCGACGCCGGCGCCAAGGTCGCGGGCGGGATCGAGGCCGGTCTGCTGCTCACCAAAATATGCATGGGCGGCTTGGGCCGCGTCTCGCTCGCCCACGCCCCGGCTGCGGCGAGATGGCCGTTCTGGCTCACAGTGTCGAGCAGCGATCCGGTCGTCGCCTGTCTTGCCAGCCAATACGCCGGCTGGAGCCTGCAGCACGAGAAGTTCTTCGCTCTCGGCTCGGGCCCTGGCCGCGCCAAGGCGCGGGTCGAGAAGCTCTTTGAAGAGCTCCCTTACAAGGACGAGGCCGACCGTGTGACGATCGTGCTCGAAAGCGGGTCCGCGCCCCCAGCCGAGGTCGTCGCCAAGGTCGCCGACAAGGCCAGGGTGAGGCCCGAAAACGTCGCCTTTATTTACGCGCCGACGCAGAGCCTCGCCGGCAGCGTGCAGGTCGTCGGGCGGGTGCTCGAGGTCGCGCTGCACAAGGCGCACGAGCTGAAGTTTCCGCTGGAGCACATCATCGACGGAACCGCGACCGCGCCGCTGTCGCCGCCGCACCCGGATTTCGTGCAGGCCATGGGCCGCACCAATGACGCGATCATCTACGCCGGACGCGTGCATCTCTTCGTGAAGGGCTCGGCGGAGGCGGCGCGCGAGCTCGCGAAGAACCTGCCGAGCAGCACCTCGCGCGACTATGGGCGGCCCTTCGCCGACGTGTTCAAGGCCTATAAGGGCGATTTCTACCAGATCGACCCGAGCCTGTTCTCGCCCGCCGAGGCGACCGTGACGGCGGTCGAGACCGGCGAGACGTTCAGAGGCGGCGCGATCGACGAGAAGCTGCTCGACGCGTCGTTTGGGGGATAGGCCGGCTCGGGCGCGCTCCTTCTCCCGCTTGCGCGAGAAGGCGGGTCGGATGAGGGTTCGTTCCGCTACAGCGGGTCTCGGCGAAGAATCCGCTGTGGACGTTGGAGATAATCACGCAGGAGGATTGGCGCGGCGCGAGCCCTCATCCGGCTTCGCTTCGCGAACCCACCTTCTCCCGCCAGCGGGAGAAGGTATATCCAGCCCCAGCTGTCACAATTCTGAAGCGCAGCCCCTCTAAGCGGCGTTCCCTCGCGCATTGAGGAGATATCCAACTCATGAACATCACGATGATCGGCTCGGGATATGTCGGCCTCGTCTCCGGCGCCTGCTTCGCCGATTTCGGCCATATCGTCACCTGCGTCGACACGGACGCCGGCAAGATCGAGCGTCTCAAGCGCGGGGAAATCCCGATCTACGAGCCCGGCCTCGACGAGCTCGTCGCGACCAATGTGCGTCAGGAGCGGCTGTTCTTCACCACCGACCTTGCGCCGGCGGTCAAGGGCGCCGACGCGGTGTTCATCGGCGTCGGCACGCCGTCGCGGCGCGGCGACGGGCACGCCGATCTCTCCTATGTGTTCGCGGCGGCGAAGACCATCGCCGAGGCGCTCGACGGCTTCACCGTCGTCGTCAACAAGTCGACGGTGCCGGTCGGCACTGGCGACGAGGTCGAGCGCATCATTCGCGAGATTCGCCCCGACGCCGAATTCGCCGTCGTCTCCAATCCCGAGTTCCTGCGCGAGGGCGCCGCGATCGAGGACTTCAAGCGCCCCGATCGCGTCGTCATCGGCACGGAAGACGCGCGCGCCCGCGAGGTCATGGCCGAGATCTATCGGCCGCTGAGCCTCAACGAGCCGCCGCTGCATTTCGTCGGACGACGCACGGCGGAGCTCACCAAATACGCGGCCAACGCCTTCCTCGCGACGAAGATCACCTTCATCAACGAGATCGCGGATCTGTGCGAGAAGACCGGCGCCGACGTGCAGGACGTCGCCCGCGGCATCGGCCTCGACAAGCGCATCGGCGGCAAGTTTCTTCATGCGGGGCCTGGCTATGGCGGCTCCTGCTTCCCCAAGGACACGCTCGCTCTTCTCAAGACGGGGCAAGACGAGGGCGCGCCGCTGCGCATCGTCGAGACGGTCGTCGCGGTCAACGACGCTCGGAAGCGCAAGATGGCGCGCAAGATCATGGCGGCGCTCGGCGGCTCCGCGCGCGGCAAGCGCATCGCGCTTTTAGGGCTCGCCTTCAAGCCCAACACCGACGACATGCGCGACGCGCCGTCGATCGCGATCGTCGCCTCGCTCGCCGGCGATGGCGCCGAGGTCCATGCTTACGACCCCGAGAGCATGGAGCAGGCGCGGCCGATGATGCCGGAGGTGGTCTTCCATGAGGACGCCTATTCGGCGATCGAAGGCGCGGACGCCATGGCGATCGTGACAGAATGGGACGCCTTCCGCGCGCTCGACCTCGACCGCGTGAAGCGGCTTCTGAAAGCGCCGGTGGTGGTCGATCTGCGCAACGTCTACCGCCCGGCGGAGATGAGGAAGCGCGGCTTCACCTATGTGAGTGTGGGGCGGGCCTGATTTGCCGGCGGGCGGCCGCACCTCGCGTTCAAGCGCGGCTGTGAACCGTTTGCGACCGCGCTGAAGAATCCGTCCGGCGCCTGAATTGCCGGCTTGTCCACGGACTCGATTCATGAAGATATGGTTGATGGGGTATTCGTTGGCGTTCCAAAATTAGAGGCCATAGTCGTGCCCAAACGAAAGATATTCTTCAAATCGGCCCATGCTCTTGCGGCCGTCAGCCTCGCGGCGTTCACCTTGAGCGGCTGCATCGTTCCAGACGTCGCGCCGATGTTGAACCGAGTCGAGAAGCAGAATCTGCTCGCCGCCGTGATCCGCGGCGTGCAATGCGAGATCCGACGGGCGGTGAAAGCGCAGGTCGCCGAGGATCCGCGGCTGGAATGGTTGTTCCGCTGGTCGGCGATCATCAATCTGCAGCTCTCCTTCAAGAACATGACGAGCTTCAATCCCGGGCTCACCCTCAACACGCCGATGATCCCGGCCAATCCGTATTTTCCCGGCGGCATCACATACCCGGTTATGCAAAGCTACAATTTAGGCCTCGGCGGCAACGCGTCCCTGTCGGGAACGCGGACGGAGATCGTGGACTACTATTACGATTTTCATGACTTCGAGAAATATCCCAGCGAGCCGACCGACGCCGAAAGCTGCTATCGTCACGACGGGCTGACGATCACCGGCAATCTCGATCTGAATTCCTGGTTCCGCGACGCGCTGGAGCCAATCAAGCAATGCGCCTTCGAGGGGAGGCCGGAGGAAATCCACGACGATCCGCCACAGGAACAGGCGGCGGAAGCCTATAAACGGTCGTGTCCGCATCCGCGCAACCCGATCACGACGCTATCGCATCAAATCGACTTCGAGCTCATACTCGGCGGCAGCATCACGCCGACCTGGACTCTGGTGCGCGTCTCGACGACCTCTTCCAATGGATCGCCGCTGTTCAGCGCCTCGCGCGACGATCACAGCACGCTGTTGATGACGCTCGGGCCCGGAAACGACGCCCCCAAGGACTACGCTTCCTCGAGCAAGGCGCACGGACGTTGGGGGGCCGCCAGCACAGCGCCGTCGGCGGCCATGCAAGCGCGGAGCCTCTCCCTTATGATCGGAGCCGCCGTGCAGGAATCGCTGCGGTGAGGCCACGGGATTTGTCGGGAACAGAAAAGGCGGCTACAGACGCCGGAAAGAATTCCCTTCGCGGCGAAGGGACCGGGCTCGGCTTATGCGAAGGCGTGAGAGCCCTTATGTTTTGTGCGGCTCCTTGCCGGCGTCGCCGTTCGAGGCGAGCGAGCCGATGACGGACCGAGCGACGAACGCTTTACAGGGATTTCCTCCTTCGCCATGATCGCCGTCCATCGCGCGAATCGCGGGCGGCGACGGATCTTTGTCTCGCCTTGGCGAATCGGTTGAGGCGCAGCGCCTAGCCGGACGCGCGGGCGTGACCGCAAATCACCCGCAAGAAGGACCAACATGCGCGTCTTAGGCATCGAAACCACTTGCGACGAAACCGCCGTCGGCATCGTCGAGGAGCGGCTCGGCGGCGGCGAGATCCTCGCGAACGAGGTCATGAGCCAGATCGCCCGTCACGCCGCTTACGGCGGCGTCGTGCCGGAAATCGCCGCGCGGGCCCATATCGAGGTGCTCGAGCGCCTGATCGACCGGGCGCTGCGCCGCGCGGGGCTGGAGGTCGGGCGTCTCGACGCCATCGCCGCCGCCGCAGGGCCCGGCCTCATCGGCGGCGTGCTCGTCGGGCTCACCGCCGGAAAGGCGCTGGCGCTCGCCGCGGGCAAGCCCTTCATCGCCGTCAATCACCTCGAGGCCCATGCGCTCACCGCGCGTCTCACCGAAGGCGTCGAATTCCCCTATCTCGCGCTGATTGTCTCGGGTGGCCATACGCAGCTCGTGGCCGTGCGCGGCGTCGGCGACTATCGCCGGCTCGGCTCGACCGTCGACGACGCCGCCGGCGAAGCTTTCGACAAGGTGGGCAAGATGCTGGGCCTCCCCTATCCCGGCGGTCCCGCCGTCGAGGAGCTCGCGCGCGAGGGCGAGCCGTCGCGCTTCGACCTGCCGCGCCCGATGCTCGGCCGGCCTGGCGCCGATTTCTCGCTCTCGGGGCTCAAGACCGCGGTGCGCCAGGAGCTCCTGAAGCTCGGGGAGAATCCGAGCGAGACCGACAAGCGCGATCTCGCCGCTTCGTTCCAGGCGGCGATCGTCGACGTGATCGTCGACCGCGTGCGCTCGGGCCTGCGCGACTTCGCGCCGGAGCGTCCCAATGCGCTCGTCATCGGCGGCGGCGTCGGCGCCAATGGCGCGATCCGCCGAGCGCTGACTCGTTTTTGCGCCGAAGCCGGCCTGCGGTTTCTGGCGCCGCCGCCGGAGCTTTGCGCCGACAACGGCGCGATGATCGCCTGGGCCGGTCTCGAGCGCCTCAAGCTCAACCTCGTCGACGATCTCGACTTCGCGGCGCGTCCACGCTGGCCGCTCGACAATGCCGCCAGCGCGGCGCATCACGGCAAGGCTTGAGTCCAGAGTAAAAAATTGCGAGCCTCGCAGGCTCGCATCGCGCCACAACACGCCAGAGCGGCCGTCTGATGAAAAATTCAAACGTCATGGTGCTGGGCGCAGGCGCCTGGGGCTCGGCGCTCGCCAATGTCGCGGCCGAAGGACGCGCGCGCGTGCCGCTCTGGGCGCGCGATGGCGCCCATGTCGAAGCGCTCGCCAAGGATCGCGAGAATCGCAAATATCTGCCGGGCCTGCCGTTGGCGGTGGCCGTGGCGCCGACGAGCGATCTTTCCGAGCTCGAGCAGGCGGACATCGTGCTCGCCGTCGCGCCGGCGCAGGCGCTGCGCGACCTCTTGCAAAAGGCGAGGCCGCATCTGCGCCGGGGCGCGGCCCTTGTGGTCTGCGCCAAGGGCATCGAGCGCGCGACCCGCAAATTCCTGAGCGAGGTCGTCAGGGAGGAAGCGCCGAAGGTCGCGCCGGCAGTGCTTTCGGGCCCGAGCTTCGCCGCCGACGTGTGCCGCGGCCTGCCCACCGCGGTGACGATCGCCGCAACGGAGGCCGCCCTCGCGCGCAAGCTCGCCGAGGCGCTTTCGACAAAAACGTTTCGGCTCTATCACTCCAGCGATCTTCGTGGCGTCGAGATTGGCGGGGCGGCGAAGAACGTGCTCGCCATTGCGAGCGGCATGGCGGCAGGGCGCAAGCTCGGCGCCTCCGCCGGCGCGGCGCTCGTTGCGCGCGGCTTCGCCGAGCTCACGCGTTTCGGCGCGGCTCTCGGCGCGCGCCCCGAGACGCTGATGGGACTTTCCGGCCTCGGCGATCTGGTGCTGACCTGCGGCTCGGCGCAGTCGCGCAACTTCGCTCTCGGTCAAGCGCTGGGGCAGGGCGATGCGCCAAGCGAAGCGAGCCACGGCAAGCTCGCCGAGGGCGCCTTCACCGCGCAGGCGCTGGTCGAGATCGCGCGCGAGCATAAGATTGAGATGCCGATCGCCGAGGCCGTGAACGCAATTCTTGCCGGAAAGCTGAGCGTCGACGGCGCGATCAGCGCGCTGCTGACGCGTCCCTTGCGGGCCGAGGCCGAGTAGCGCGCGGCGGCGCCCGACTCAGCGTCACGGCCGCCTCGGCGACCTCGATCAGGACCTCAGCAAGCGTCAGCTTGAGGCGCGCGCGGCGCTCGAGCGCATCGGCGACCGCCTCGGTCGCGCGTTCGAGCCGGTCGAGCCGCGGCGCCTTCGCCCCCAAGCGAAGGATTTGCCCCTCAAGAAGCCTGAGCAGAATTTCGAGCGGAAGCTCGCGCAGCGCGTCGGAGTCGAATCGCGCGCGGTTTGCTTCGCGCTCTGCGAGCGCACGCTCTTGCGCTTGCGCCGCGCTAGCTTTGATGGCCTCCTCGGCCCGCGCCGCGCGGCGCCCGAGCCGCAGCAGCGCATCGCGATCGAGTCCCTGCTGGCTAAGCGTTGCGGCGAGCGCGCGAAGCTTCGCCCGGGCGAACTTGGGATTCTCGTTGCTGGGGTCGCGAAAGTAAGGCTGCCTCGCTTCGTTGCAGAGCGCTTCGAGCGCGGCCTTCGGAAGGTCGAGCAAGGGCCGCAGGAGCTTCAGCCCGTCGAGGCTCGACGCCTTCGCCATCGCGCTGAGCCCTGCGACGCCGCTGCCGCGCGCAAGCCGAAAGAGAATCGTCTCGGCCTGATCGTCGGCGTGATGCGCGGTGACGACGGCGCAACGGGGATCAATCTTGCGGGCGCAAGCGGCGAGCAGCGCATAGCGAACCTCCCGGGCGCGCTCCTGCATCCGCGTTGCAGGCTTTGGCCCTTCCCAGCGCAGCAGGCGATGCGCGAAGCCCAGCGCCTGCGCCCATTCGGCGACGCGTTGCGCCTCCTCATGCGCCTCGGGGCGCAAGCCGTGATCCACGGTGGCGACGACGGTCTTTTCCGGCCGCCGCGACCATCGCGCGGCGAGCAGCATCAGCGCGACCGAATCGGGCCCGCCGGAAACGGCGAGCAGCAGAGCGGGCTCTGCGGCGAGCGGCGCAAAGAGCGCGTCCGCGTCAGCCGCGTCGCCTAGCCGCATTGCTGCTTTTTGCTCTCGCGTTGCGCCGCGTCGCGAACGCGCGCCGGGGAACCGGGGTATTTTGCCCCGATCTCCGAGAAGGAGGCGCAGGCCTGCTCATGCGCGCCCATCGCCGCCAACGCTTGGCCGAGACGCAGCAGCGCGTCCGGCGCCTGGGCCGACTGCGGATATTTTGTCGTGATCTCGAGATATTTTTCCGCCGCCTCGCGGTTGCGCTGGCGCAGGAAGAAGCTCTCGCCCAAGCCATATGTCGCAGCGGGAGCGTATTTGCTCTTCGAATATTTCGCTAGGAACACTGACAGGCTCTTCTCGGCGGCCTCATACTGCCCGTTGCGCATGAGCGCGACGGCTTCGTCATACTCGTCCTTGACGGAAGGCGGAGGCGGGGGCGGCACGGCTTCGGCGCCCTGAGGCGGCGCAGGGGGAGGGGCGACCGCCGGCTCGGCGCCGCCCTTGAGGCCCGGCGTCACGTCGAGCGGCGCGCCGACCTCGCGCACAGAGGCCGTCGCGACGGCGCGCGGCGGGGGCGAGAGCGGCGCCGAGGGGGCGGTCTGCCCGATCTGGCGAGGCGCGCCGACCGCATTGGGGTTCGCCGTAGGGTCGAAGGAGTCGCCCCGCCGCTCGACCGCTGGCGGGGGCGGGGGCGCGCCCGGCGCGGGCCGGGCGTTGCGCAGCTGCTCCTCCAACAGCTGGACGGCGTGCTGCAGCTCCTCCACCCTGCCGGTCATCTGCCGCAACTCGCGTTCGAGTCGCTCGACGCGCAGCTCGACGCCGCTTGAGGTCGAGGGCCGCTGCGGCGCCTCCATGCGGTCGTCGTAAGGGTCGTCGTAAAGCGGGCGATTGTAGGTCTGCGCCATGACGGACGAAGGTCCGCCTGCGGCGCCGCCCAGGCAAAAGGTGAACGCCAACGCGACTGCGGAGCGGAGAGCGGAGCGGGGAATCATGACGGTCCGAAGGGCTGAGGAGTGGAGCTTTTGGCGCCAAGCATAGACCCTGTTTCGGCCAAATTTGGGCGGCGGGCGTTAAGTTTTTTTCATGTGGCGGGGCTTGATCTCCCGGAAATGCGGGAAAATTGGGTTCGTTCTGTCAAAAATCGCCGATCGTCGCAAAGATACGTAAAAAACGCGAATATTCTGTATAATTGGCGCCGGGCTTGCCTTGCCGTTCCGTCGTGCAAGGGCGACCCTGGCGTATACGGCGCCCCAACTTCGCGGCCCCTTCGCGCCCTTCGCGCCTTCGTGGTTCATTTCACCACCATGGCGCGAAGAAGTGGAAAAGCTTCAGGCCACACGACAGGCTCCCTGTGCGGCGTATCCTCGCGAACCGGCCTGAACGACGTCCGGCCTTGCCGGAAAATCCCGTTCGGGGCATCATGACCGTGACAGCAGGGATCATTCAACCAAAGCCGGCGCAGCGTCTCGCCGCGCCTCGAGTGGAGGCTCGTTATGCGGTTTGATCTCGTTGGCGCAGTTTCATGTCTGCTCCTCATTTGCGTCGGCTCGGCCCAGGCCTGCGGCGGCGGAAATCCGTCCAAGGCTCAGCATTGGTCGCTCGACGCCAAGGAATACGCCGGCGACGCCGGTCTGCCCTTCCTCAGCCCCGGCAACGACAGCCGCATCAACTTGCAACTCCTTATGCTGGACATGGAGCCGCGAACGATTCCGACGCCGGCGGCCGCGCTCGATGCGGCGCGTGATCTCGATTCGGCTTCGCTCTTCACGATTTACGATCTCAACACGGCCTGCGGGCGCGATCCCCGCGCCTACGCGCTCTCGCCGGAGGCGCGCCTGAGCGACTCCGCGCCCTCCCTCGCCGATGGCGAGGGCAGCCGCTGCCTCTCGCTCGAAGCCGGCAAGCAGGCCTTCATTCAGGCGGTCCAGGCCGAGCGCGCGCTTGCCGACGCCGAGCGCGCCTCGCTCGTCGCGGCGCGAAACCGGATGACGTCGACTTGCGACGACAAGAGCTCAAGCGCTTCTCCCTTCGAGAATCCGCTCGCCGGAAATGCGAAATCCTCGGCCGCCGCCCGCGATTTCGCCGCCTATCTTACCGGCGCGAAAGCGTTCTATGACGGCGCTTTCGATCAGGCGCTCGCCCAGTTCGGCCTGCCCGCCAAATCGGAGAACGCCTGGCTGCGCGAGACGGCGCGCTACATGACCGCGCGCACGCTGCTCAACAAGGCGCAGGTCGGCGCCTTCGCCGACTTCGACGGCGTGCCCGAGCCGAAGGTCACGGACCGGGCTTCGCTCGCCGCCGCGGAGGCCGAATTCAAATCCTATCTCGCCGCCTATCCATCGGGGCGCTACGCCGAATCGGCGCGCGGGCTCATGCGTCGGCTCTTCTGGCTCTCGGGCGACAAGGCGCGGCTCTCCGCCGAATACGGCTCGCGGATGGCGCAGGCCGCCAAAGCCGGGTCGAACATCGGCGTCGCGGATCTCGCGCAGGAGATCGACACCAAATTCATCAGCGGCGCCAAAGGCGAAAGCCAGGAAGCGAACCTGCTGGCCGTCATGGATCTGATGCGCATGCGCGCCGAAGGGCGCAAGGCGCCGACGTTTCCGGCGGGCGATCTCGAAGGCCAAGCGAAACATTTCGCCGGACATGAGGCGCTGCTCGCCTATCTGAAAGCGGCGCGCGCCTATTACGTCGACGGCGATTACGCGGCGACGTTGCGCACGCTCGGCGCCGCCGCGCCGGGCCCGCTCTCGCCGCCCTATCTCGCCTTCAGCCGGGAGACGCTGCGGGGGCAGGCGCTAATGGCCTCGGGCCAGTTCCAGGCCGCGGCGGAGCATTGGCAGAGCCTCCTGCCTCTTGCCTCGGAGCCCTGGCAGAAGGAGGCGGCCGAGCTCGGCCTCGCAATGAGCTGGGAGCGCGCGGGGACGCTGAACAAAGTCTTCCTGCCCGGCGCGCGCATCTCCTCGCCGCGAATCCGCGCGATCCTCCTGCGTCACGCCGCGGGCCCGATCCTGCTACGCATGGCGGTCGCCGATGCCCAATCGCTTCCCGCCGAGCGGCGGCTCGCGCGCTTCGTGCTGCTCTTCAAGGAGGCGACGAGGGGCCAATACGCCGGCTTCCTGCGCGACTTCACCGCCGAGGGCCTGGCGAAGGACGACGCCGAAGCGGGGGTGAATTCCAACGGAACCAAATCGGGAATTTTCCTGTGGTCGGGAGAAAGCGAGCCCTATTCTTGCCCTGCCCTCAAGGCGGTCATCGGCGAGCTCGCCGCCAATCCCCACGCGACGAGCGCCCTGCTGTGCCTCGGCGAATTCGTCCGCACGGCGGATCTCGACGATTTCGAATCGGATCGTCCTGCGCTCAACGAGCTGGGCGGCGGCAAGCCGATCTTTCCTGGTGAGCCTTTTTCGCGCGGGGAAATCTACAAAAAGCTGATCGCAGACCCTTCGACGCCCGACCACGACAAAGCCTATGCGCTCTTTCGCGCGATAAACTGCTACGCCCCGACCGGCGCCAACGGCTGTGGCGGCAAGGACGTCGCTCAGGCTCAGCGAAAGGCCTGGTACAATCAGTTGAAGTCGCGCTACGGCTCGAGCTCCTGGGCGCAGGGCCTGAAATACTACTGGTGAGATTGAAGCGCCTCCTCCTGGTCCCGCTCCTGCTCGCCGGCACGGCCGTCGCGGCGGAAAGCTTTGTGCGCGCCGCCGATTACGACTCCTATTGGCTTTGGGCGGGCGTCAAGTCGCGTCCGGAGCTCGCAAAGGCGAAGACCGTCTATCTGCTGCAGGGCGAGATCGGTCCCGACCGTTCCGGCGCCGTCCGCCTAAAGGCGCAGGGGGGAACCGAGCCAAGCCCTCATAAGCCGGCGCTCTGGCTGGTCTATCGCGTGCGCAGCCTGGAGTGGACGCCGGAGATCCTGACGGCGGTCAATCGGAGGCTCTCCTTATGGCGCGCTCAACCTGGCCGCGTGGCGGGCGTGCAGGTGGATTTCGACGCTTCGACGCGCGGACTGAAGGGCTACGCCGCGTTCCTGGCCGAGCTGCGCAAGTCGCTGCCCGAAGGCTGCGCGCTCGGCGTGACGGGCCTGATGGACTGGGCCTCGCAAGCTGCGCCGGAGGATATCGACGCTCTTTCTGGAACGGTCGACGAGCTGATTTTCCAGACCTATCGCGGTCGCGAGACCGTCTCGGACATCGACGCCTATCTGGCGCGCCTCGACCGGCTGCATGTTCCGTTCCGGCTGGGCCTTTCGGAAGGGGCCGCCTGGTCGCCGCCCGCCGCGCTCGCGCGCCATCCGCAATTTCTGGGCTACGTCGTCTTTTTGCGCAACCAGCCCCAGGAGCCGCAAGCGGATCGCGATGAGCGGGGAGCGGCGTCTCGTTGAGGCGCAGGCGGAAGATGCTCATCTGAGAGATTTTGTAGGGGGCGGCTTGAAAGGACGCTAGCAGCCGGGGTAAGAGACCGATGCACGCTTAGCCGGGGAATTGGCCGTGGGAAAGCTCGGTTGCGCACTCCTGATAGCGGCTTTGCTTTCTTCGGGTCTCGCTCATGCGTCCGACGAAGAGGGGCGCGACTCGACCCACGAAAAGGATGGATCGACAGAGGAAAAACGTGAGTCCACTGTCGATACCGAGCATATTTTCGGGTTCGCCGAAGGCTCCGACATCGGCGAAAAGGGCGAGAAGGAAGTAGACCACAGCTCCTACTTTTTTACAGGCAAGCAAGGAAGATTCCTTGCGATCATGAACGAGACCGATTTTCGCTACGGCATCGACAACGGCTTCCGTGCTTCTTTCAACCTCCTGACGGATTATCATGGCGGCTACGACTCGCCGGGAATCCCGGATCGCACGGCTTTTGCCTTCAGCGGTTTAAGCAGCGAGCTCGATTGGATGTTGCTCGAACGCGAGAAAGCGCCGTTTGGTTTGACGCTTTCATTCGTCCCGCAGTGGCGGCGTATCGACGACGCGTCCGGCGTGCGGCAGGCAAGTTTCGGTTTTCCAATCCAACTGCTTGCCGACCTCGCGCTCACCCCAGGCAAGTGGTTTGCCGCCGCCAACCTGATCTACTCACCCAGCTTTGCCCAGGCTGACGGAAGCTGGACGATCAGCCAGCCCGTGGAAATGTCGTCCGCCACGTCATTCGCGATCTCCCCAGAGATTTTCCTTGGTGGGGAAATTCGCCACCTCACGCAGAATCAGCGCGGTTTCTTCACGGAGCACGCTCTCTTTGTTGGTCCGAGCGTCTACGTGAGGCTTGGAGAGAACACGAACGTCAAGCTTGCGTGGTCGGCGCAGATTCCCGACGAAACGACGCAAAGGATTGATCTTGTGAACTACGAGCGCCATCAGGTGCGGCTACAGTTCGCGACGGGGTTTTAGAACATCCCGATCGCTCGGCTTGTTGCGCAAGCATGACACTTTCGAGAAGAAACTGACCGACTGATGGCGCCGCGGGCTTTTGTGCAAAAATCCATTGCGACTTGAAGGGTGCGGAGATCGCCGCCTTGGGAGCCAACCGCGGGTTAAAGTCGATGTAGCCGCGGGCGACGGGACGAGAAAGAGAACTTAGTGTAAAATCAGCCGGGCGAAGCCTTAATCAGGTGAGTCGACCTTGTCCGACCCGATCGGAAATCGCCTAGCCGCGCGCGTGAAAATTCGCATCGCATCCGCCGACCCCGACCGGGCGCAGAACTTGCTCGTGCATATTATCGAAAGCGACGGCTCTGGCTTGCTCGAGGCCGTGCTTGCCGAGGAGCCGCAAATCCGGACTTTGGCGCTCGGCGTCTTCGGCTGCTCGCCCTACCTTGCCGATCTTTCGGCGCGTGATCCGGCTCGTCTCGCGCGGCTGCTGACAGACGACCCCGAAAGCTCTCTGGAGAGACTGCTCGCGCGCGCGAAGGACCCTGCGCCGGAGAACGAAGCGGGGCTCATGCGGCATCTACGCCTGCTGAAACAGGAGGCGGCGCTGCTGGTCGCGCTGGCGGACCTCGCCAAGGTCTGGGACACGATGACCGGAACGCGCGCGCTGACGCAGTTCGCCGACGCCGCGCTCGAAGCCGCCGTCTCCTTCACCCTGCGCGAGGCGTCCATCGCCGGCAAGCTCGAGCTGTTCGACCTGCGCTTACCGGCGCGCGGCTCGGGCTATATCGTGATCGGCATGGGCAAGCAGGGCGCGTACGAGCTCAACTACTCGTCCGATATCGACCTCATCGTCTTCTTCGACCGTTCACGTGCAAGGCCGACAAAGCCAGACGAGGACACCGAGCTTTACGTTCGCCTCACGCAGCGCGTCGTCAGGATCATGAGCGAGCGCACTTCTGAGGGTTATGTGTTCCGCACCGATCTGCGGCTGCGGCCCGACGCCTCGGCGACGCCCATCGCCCTGCCGCTCGAGGCCGCCTACGCCTATTACGAGAGCATCGCGCAGAACTGGGAGCGCGCGGCCTTCATCAAGGCGCGCCCCGTCGCCGGCGATCTCGCCGCCGGCGAGGAGTTCCTGAAGAATCTTACGCCTTTCGTCTATCGCAAATATCTCGACTTCACGGCGATCGCCGACGTGCACGCCATCAAGCGGCAAATTCACGCGCACAAGGGACATGGCGCGATTGCGATCAATGGCCATGACGTGAAGCTCGGGCGCGGCGGCATCCGCGAGATCGAGTTTTTCGTCCAGACGCAGCAGCTCCTCGCCGGCGGACGTAATCCAGGGCTGCGCCAGCGCGCGACGCTCGACGCGCTGAACGCGCTCGCGTCCGGCGGCTGGATCGAGGCCGCAACGCGCGACGAGCTCACGGAGGCCTATCTCTTCCTGCGCGACGTCGAGCATCGCCTCCAGATGGTCGCCGACGCGCAGACGCACAGCCTGCCCAAGGACGACGCGGGCGTCGGAACGATCGCCTGCATGATGGGCTTTGACGATCGCGAGAGCTTCGCTAGCGCGCTGCGCCGCCGGCTCGAATGCGTGCAGGGCCATTACGCGCGCCTTTTCGAGCGCGAGCCGCAATCCTCGACGCTCGCCGACGATCTGAATTTTGCGGGCGAGGACGACGATCCCGAAACGCTGGCGGCGCTGTCAGCGCTCGGCTTCGAGGAGCCGTCGATGGTCGCCTCGAGCGTGCGCGCCTGGCGCTTCGGACGCTTTGCCGCGACGCGCTCGCCAAGGGCGCAGGAGCTGCTCAATGAGCTGACGCCGGCGCTGCTCGAGGCGCTGGCTTCGACCGAGAACGCCGATCAGGCCTTTCTCGCCTTCGACAGATTCATGAGCCGTCTGCCGGCGGGCGTGCAGCTGTTTTCGATGCTGGCGCAAAATCCGCGGCTGCTTGGCCTTATCGCGACGATCATGGGCGCGGCGCCCAAGCTCGCACAGACGATCGCGCGCCGCCCGCGCCTGCTCGACGCCCTGATCGAGCCGGCCTTCTTCGAGACACTGCCCGGCAGGGACGAGCTTGCGGCGCGGCTCGATCAGCAGCTCGGCGAGGCGCGCAGCTATGAGGACGCGCTCAACCGCGCCCGCATCTTCGGACAGGAGCAGAAATTTCTCGTCGGCGTGCGCGTGCTGACCGGCGCGCTTTCCGCGCGCGACGCGGGGCGCGCCTATGCGACGCTGGCTGAGGTTGTCGTCGACGCGCTCTTCGCGCTGGCGAGCGAAGAATTTGCGAAGACGCATGGGCGCGTCGGCGGCGCTACGGCGGCGATCGTGGCGCTGGGGAAGCTCGGCGGACGCGAGATGACCGCCTCTTCCGATCTCGACCTGATGCTTATCTATGACGCGGACCTGCTCGCCGACTCCGACGGCGAACAGCCACTGCCGGCCGCGCAATATTTCGCCCGCCTCACGCAAAGGCTCATCGCGGCGCTCTCGGCCGCGACGGCGGAGGGGCCGCTCTATGAGGTCGATTTCCGCCTGCGTCCGTCGGGCAACAAGGGACCGATCGCGGTGCGGCTTCAGGGTTTTGAAGACTACCAGGCCAATGAGGCCTGGACTTGGGAGCACATGGCGCTGACGCGCGCGCGCGTCGTCGCGGGGCCGGGCGAGTTCGCCGCGCGCGTCGAAGCGGCGCTCCGCACGGCTTTGACCCGTGCGCACGACGCGGCGAAGCTGCGCGAAGACGTGATCTCGATGCGCGCGCGCATCGAACGCGAGAAGGGAAGCAAGGATCCCTGGAGCCTGAAGCAGGTCGCGGGTGGGCAGATCGACATCGAGTTCGTCGCGCAGTTCTTGCAGCTGCGCCATGGCGCCGAGCGACCCGATTGTCTCTCCACGTCGACGATCGAGGCATTGGAGAAGCTGGACGCAGCGGGGCTCATTGCGCCCCAGTCCGCGCGCACGCTGAGCGAGGCGAGCGATCTTTATCAGGCGCTGACGCAGGCGCTGCGGCTGGCGATCGACGAGGATTTCTCGCCGGAGCATGCGCCGCGCGGGCTATGCGAGCTGCTGCTGCGGGCTGCCGGCGCGACCGACATTGCTGAGCTGGAGGCGCGGTTGCGGGAAAAGCAAATGCAAGTGAGGAAGCTTCTAGTTCATATCGTCGGGCCCGTCGAGCCATCGACATGAGCCGGTCGCCATTCACTCTGACCACCGAACGCCTTCGCCTGCGGAGCTGGCGTGAGGCGGATATCGCGCCCTTTGCAGCGCTGAACGCCGATCCGCGCGTCATGGAGTTCTATCCCCGGCTGGCGACCTTCGCAGAAAGCGAGGTTTTTGCAAAGCGCGCCAATGCGAAGCTATTTGAGCGCGGCTTCGGTCTCTGGGCGGTCGAGGCCCCGGGACTGGCGCCGTTCATCGGCTATGTCGGCTTGGCCGAGCCGAGCTTCAGCGCGCATTTTACGCCTTGTGTCGAAATCGGCTGGCGTCTCGCCTGGGAGCATTGGGGGCGCGGTTACGCCACCGAGGCCGCAAGGGCGGCGCTCCGTCACGCCTTCGGCTTCCTCGGCTTGCAGGAGGTCGTCTCCTTCACCGCGCAGGACAATTGGCGTTCTCGCCGGGTCATGGAACGTCTGGGGATGCGCCATAGTCCTACGGACGACTTCGACCATCCGAGCCTGCCCGAGGGACACGCTTTGCGCCGTCATGTCCTCTTTCGTCTGAACCGCAATCAGTGGCGGTGCGCTGTCGGCGCCGGGGTCAGCGCGCACTAGCGTCTCTCAGATCAAGCCCCATGAGGACGTCGTCCACATAGGAGCCGTCTGCATATTTGATGTGCCGCGGGCGGCGGCCTTCCACGTTGAAGCCGAATTTTCGATAAAGACCGATCGCCGGGACGTTGGTCGAAATCACGCGCAATTCTATCCACTCGATCTGCGAGACGCTCGAAGCCCACTCTATCATGCGCCCAAGCAGCAAGCCGCCGATCCCCCGCCCGCGATGCGCGGGCGCCACCGCCATGCCGAATTCGCCCGTGTGCCGAATGCGGCGACGGTCACCGATGTGAAAATCGATATTGCCGAGGATCTGGCCATCCTGCTGGGCGAGCAAGAGAATTTCACACTCATTGGCAAGCATGCCGACGATCCAGGCCCTTATGTCGGCTTCGGTCTTTTGATGCTCTCCAGGTTCCCATAAAATTCCATCATTCTGGAGGATGTAGCTCTCTATGGCCTCAAGCAGCCGAGGCGCGTCATCCTCGACGCCACTGCGGAGAACGACGGAGCCACCGTCTTTCAGCCTATGCGTTTCGGGCGGAAGAAACATCGGGCTAAGGCTCTGCTCCAGCCACGCGCTTTCAGGAAAGGATGGTGGCAGGGTGAACCGGTTGCACCCCGAAACGGGCGAAATCGTCCCCATTGAAGGTGAGAATACGAGGAACTGCATGCACATTCATCGCGGCGACCAAGCGGGCGTCATGCGCCTTGACGCCGCGGACGTTATGCTTCGCAATCAGTCGCTTCCATTCGGGATAGATGGCCGGCGTGTCTGGGAGCAGCACGAGCAGCCGCTCGATCTTTTCCACCTCGCGCGCTGCGAGCATTGTTGAGAAGCCGAGCCCATTATTCTCCACGGGCCGTGTCGCGACATTCCAAAATTCCGCAATATTTTGCGGCGTGAAGTGCAGAGTTTCACCGGCGCGAAAGAGCTTGGCGACGCTTTCGAGGGCGAGAACATGATGAGCGTGATCGGGCTGCGTGCGACGCAGGAGCACGTTGGTATCGACGAGGGCGCTCATTTACCCTCGCTCGCCATAGATGCTCTCTCGACTGATCGCCTCATCCGAAAGCGGCGGGGTGTGCGGAAGGTCGCGCGCCGCCTCGCGCCAGGCGGCGGCGCGCCCTTCCGGAGAAAGACCGGCGGTTGCTTGTGGCGGCAATTGTTCTTCGAGAACGCATTTGAGATATTCGGGCAAGGACAGGCCACGCGCTGCGGCCATAGCCGAAAGCCCAGACTCGAGTTCGGGCGAGAGTTCAAGCGTGATCGTCATCGTCGCCTTCCTCTGCTGGTGTATATTTCCACGGTGGCTATCAAATTCAAATCGGCTCCGGCCCGCGCGAAATCGCCGCCACTCCCGTGCGCGAGACCTCGACCAGGCCGATCGGCCGCAGGAGGTCCACGAGCTCGTCGATCTTCTCGGGCTTGCCCGTCAGCTCGAAGATGAAGCTCTCGATCGTGGCGTCGACGACCCGCGCCCGAAACGCCTCGGCGAGCTGAAGCGCGTCGTTGCGATTCTCTCCGCGTCCTCTGACCTTGATCATCGCCAGCTCGCGCTCGAGGCTGCGCCCGGAAAGCGTCAGATCGGTGACCTGCCGCACCGGCACGAGCCGCTCGAGCTGATGGCGGATCTGCTCGATCGTCTCGGGAGCGCCGGAGGTGCGGATCGTGATGCGCGACAGATGCTCGGCGTGGGCGACCTCCGCCACGGTCAAGCTCTCGATGTTGTAGCCGCGGCCCGAGAACAGCCCGACGACTCGGGCGAGCACGCCCGGCTCGTTGTCCACGAGCACGGAGAGCGTGTGCGCCTCGATCTTGGATTGCGCCGTCGAGGCGCTGTAGGGCGAGGGCGGGGAGACGACCGCGTTCATTTTGGGCTGCCTTCCTTGAAAACTTCATGCGGCTGGGGCACAAGACCCCGCCTCCGCCCGATCCTTACGCATTCCTTGCGTCCATCTCAAGCTTTCCGCATTGATCCTTGACGGAGGCGCGGTCAATTCCTCAGCGCGTAAAGGAGAAGGTTATGCTCGATCTCGCCTATCTCGGACTTGGCCTGGCGCTCTTCGCCGTCTCGGCGCTCTACGCCCGCTTCTGCGCACGCCTTTAACCGTCAGGAGGCCCTCGTGGCGGAACCCATCATCGGACTGATCGTCGCCTTGGCGCTCTGCGCCTTCCTTTTCCACACCCTGTTGCATCCCGAGGACTACTAAAGGGCCGGAGTCTCAAATGTCGCCGATCGGCTTCCTGCAAATCGCGATCGTTCTCGCGCTCGTCCTCGCCGCCGCCGCACCGCTCGGCGGCTACGTCCAACGCGTGATGGCGGGCGAGCGCGTGGCGCTCACACCCATTCTCGGCCCGCTGGAGCGCGGGCTCTACCGAGTCGCCGGCGTCGATCCCCAGCGCGAGCAGAGCGCGCTCGCCTACGCCCTAGCCATGCTGGCTTTCAGCCTGGCGGGCTTTGTGTCGCTCTACGCCATCCAGCGCTTGCAGAACTATCTGCCGCTTAATCCCAGCGGCTTCGATCCCGTGCCGCCCGATCTCGCCTTCAACACGTCGCTGAGCTTCATCACCAACACCAACTGGCAGAGTTACAGCGGCGAGACGACGATGAGTCACCTCACGCAAATGCTGGGGCTCACCGTCCACAACTTCGTCTCGGCGGCGACCGGCCTCGCCATGGCCTTTGCGCTCATTCGCGCCTTCGCGCGCGCCACGTCGCCGACGCTCGGCAATTTTTGGGTCGACATGACGCGGGCGACCCTGTATCTGCTGCTGCCGCTCGCGATCGTTGTAGCCCTGCTGCTGATCGTCTCCGGCGTGCCGCAGACGCTCGCGGGCACAGTCGACGCGACGACGCTCGAGGGCGCGAAGCAGGTGATCTCGATCGGCCCGGTCGCGAGCCAGGAGGCGATCAAGGAGCTCGGCACCAACGGCGGCGGCTTCTTCAACGCCAACTCGGCGCATCCTTACGAGAACCCCAACGCCTTCTCCAATATCATAGAGATTTGGGCGATTCTCGTCATTCCTGTCGCGACGGTGTTCGCCTTCGGCCGCGCCATCGGCGACGAGCGGCAGGGCCACGCCATTCTCGTCGCGATGGCGATCGTGCTGCTCACGGGCGTGCTCACGGCTTATTGGGCGGAGGCCGCCGGCAATCCGCTGCTGACGGAGCTCGGCGTCGATCCCGCCCCGGGCAATATGGAAGGCAAGGAGACGCGCTTCGGGGTCGCCATGAGCGCGTTCTTCGCCGCGGCCACGACCGGCACCAGCACCGGCGCGGTCAACGCCATGCACGACAGCTTCATGCCGCTCGGAGGCCTCGTGCCGCTGTTCAACATGCTGCTGGGGTGCATCTCGCCGGGCGGCGTCGGCGCCGGCCTCTATGGCTTTCTAGTCATCGTCGTGATCGCCGTGTTCGTCGCCGGCCTCATGGTCGGACGCACGCCCGAATATCTCGGCAAGAAGATCGAGGCGCGCGAGATGAAGCTCGCCATGCTCGCGGTGCTAATCTACCCCTTCACCGTGCTCGGATTCTCGGCCGCTTCCGTGCTGCTCAAGACGGGGCTCGACAGCCTCGGCAACAACGGGCCGCACGGGCTCTCGGAAGTGCTCTACGCCTTCGCTTCGACCGCCGCCAACAACGGCTCGGCCTTCGCGGGGCTCACCGCCAGCACCACCTGGTTCAACACGACCCTCGGCATCGCCATGTTCCTTGGGCGCTTCGCCTATGTGCTCCCGGTTCTGGCGCTTGCGGGCTCCTTCGCCGGAAAGAAGAAGGCGCCGCCGTCCGCCGGCACGTTCCCGACGCATGGTCCGCTGTTCATCGGCCTGCTGCTCGGCGTCATCGTCATTCTCTACCTGCTCCAATACTTCCCGGCGCTGGCGCTGGGCCCCATCGTCGAGCACTTCCTGCTTGAGGCCGGAAAGACTTTTTGAGGGAAAGAGCCATGTCCCATAAGTTCGCCGCCCCCGGTCTCTTCGATCGCGCCATCGTCAGCCGCGCCGCGCTCGATTCATTCAAGAAGCTTGATCCGCGCAAGCTCGCTAAGAACCCGGTCATCTTCGTCACCGAGGTCGTCTCGGTCGTCGTCACCTTCTTCTTCGCGCGCGACCTCGCGACGCAGGACGGCGTGGCCTTCTTCACCGGACAGATCGCCGCCTGGCTCTGG
>Ga0187781_10001020_pt1 | contig 21027 bp, 15 predicted proteins | sample 0715_SJ02_MP02_2_FD_132447 | JGI IMG/M metagenome (GOLD analysis project Ga0187781, IMG submission 132447) | Tropical peat soil microbial communities from peatlands in Department of Meta, Colombia - 0715_SJ02_MP02_20_MG | ecosystem: Environmental > Terrestrial > Soil > Wetlands > Peat | place... | reverse complement strand
GTCTCCGACTGCGGCTGCACGCCGGCGACCGAGTCGAACAGCGCCACCGCCGAGTCGAGCACCCGCAGTGAGCGCTCAACCTCGATGGTGAAGTCGACGTGCCCCGGGGTATCGAGGATGTTGATGCGGTGCTCGGGGAAGCTGTTGTCCATCCCCTTCCAGAAGCAGGTGGTGGCGGCCGCCGTGATGGTGATGCCGCGCTCCTGCTCCTGCTCCATGTAGTCCATGACGGCCGCGCCGTCGTGGACCTCACCGATCTTGTGCGAGACGCCGGTATAGAAAAGGATGCGCTCGGTCGTGGTCGTCTTCCCCGCGTCGATGTGCGCGGAGATGCCGATGTTCCGATAGCGCTCGATGGGCGTCGCGCGTGGCACGTCAGTGTCCTTTGATCCTTACCAGCGATAGTGGGCGAAGGCCTTGTTGGCCTCCGCCATGCGATGGGTGTCCTCGCGCTTGCGCACCGCGGCGCCGCGGTTCTCGGATGCGTCCATCAGCTCGTGCGCCAGGCGGAACGCCATGGACTTCTCGCTCCGGTCGCGCGCGGCCTCGATGACCCAGCGCATGGCCAGTGTCTGGCGGCGCGTGGCCCGGACTTCCACCGGCACCTGGTAGGTGGCGCCGCCAACGCGGCGCGACTTCACCTCGACCACGGGCTTGACGTTGTCGAGCGCGGCCGACAGCACCTCGATGGCCTCGGTGCCCTGCTTGCCGGTCTTCTCGGCGATGCGATCGAGGGCACCGTAGATGATGCGCTCGGCGGCGGACTTCTTGCCGCTCTTCATGATGACGTTCATGAACTTGGCAAGCATCTCGTTACTGAACTTCGGATCGGGAAGAATGGTGCGGACCGGTGCCTGGGCACGACGCGACATGGCTCAATACCCCTTACTTCTTCGGGCGCTTGGCGCCGTACTTGGAGCGACCCTGCTTGCGCTCGCCGACCCCGGCACAGTCGAGCGTGCCGCGAACGGTGTGGTAACGCACTCCGGGCAGATCCTTGACGCGTCCGCCGCGGATCAGCACCACCGAGTGCTCCTGCAGGTTGTGGCCCTCGCCACCGATATAGCTCGTGACCTCGTAGCCGTTGGTGAGGCGCACGCGGCATACCTTGCGCAGCGCCGAGTTGGGCTTCTTCGGCGTCGTGGTATAGACGCGCGTACAGACGCCGCGCTTCTGGGGCGAAGCCCCGAGCGCCGGTACCTTGGTTTTCTCTGCCCCCATCCGGCGTGGTTGCCGGATGAGCTGACCCGTGGTCGCCATCGTTAACTCGTCTCCAAGCTCAGGTGCGGGGGTGGGTACTCGCACAATGGGCGACCCAGAGAACAACCGGGCCGCCTATGTCAGGCGGCCCGGTGCTTCTAAGTCGCTGTTTCCGGTGCCGGCGTGCTTATGAAGGGCCGGCCCGACAAAGGCCGGCGATTCTAGGTAGGGACCCCGGGAGTGTCAACCGCCCTCAGGACCGGTTTGCTGCTTTGCGATTGATTTGGCGCCCGGCCCCGCTACGATAGGCCGTAAACGGGTAGCGGCGCTCCCGCGCCCCACCCCCATACTAAAGGTGTCGGCCCAGGGCCGGGTCAGGGATTCCGTGGTCTCCAGGGAGCTCAGCTGGCTTTTGGCCCTCGCGGCGTGCCTCACGGCAGGCTCTGCGGCCGCCTTGACCGTTCCGGCGCCCCCTCCCGCGCTCCAGACCCCTCTTGCGGTCGAAGCTCTCGAGTCGACGGGCATAAGTCCTCCCGAGGGCGCGGTCACGGACGGCTCGCTCGATAGCCAGTTCCGCCCCTTTAAGGCGCGCGGCTCGTATCGCATCACCGCCACCGTCTGGTTCCGCTTAGCCCCGCCTTCCGCCTCGGCAGGGGGCGAGACGCCGGTGCTGCTCGCGCGCTCGGGGATGGACCAGCGCGTCGAGGTGTTCGCGCGGCGCAATGGCTCGGCCGTGCCCCTCCAGGTCACCACCGTGGTGCCGAAGTTCGGCGGCGGTCAGGACACGGTGTTTGCGCTCACTCCGCCGCCCGATCCCGGCACGGCGCTGTACGCACGCGTCTCCCGCACCGGCTTCACCACCACCGATCTGCAGTTTGCCAGCTCGACGCTCGAGCGCACGCTGCCGCGGGCCGCCACGCACTCCCGCATGATCTCGCTTGCCTTCGGGGCGCTGATGGCGATGGCGCTCTCGGCGCTGCTGGTGCGCTTCGTGCTCACCGACCGGCTCTACCCGCTCTACGGCACGTTGTTCGCGCTCGAGGCGATCTATCTCGCCTACTTCTCGGGCGAGGGGTTCAGCTGGCCGCTGCTCTCCTGGGCCCGCCCGCTCGGCAGCTACGCCTGGAACGTGCCGATCGCCGTGTGCGGCACGGCCGCGTCGCTGTTCGTGCGCGAGTTCGCCAACCTGCGGCTGTTCTCGGAACGGGTATACCGGGCCTTCGGCGCTCTGGCGCTCGCCTTCCTGGTGCTCGCCGCCTCGAACCTGCTGCGCCTCATCGGGCTCGCGACGCTCATCAAGAACGTCGGCAATCTCATGTTCCTCGGCGCCGCGGTCTTCACGCTGGTCGTGTGCTTTCTCGCCTGGCGCCGCGGCAACCGCGCCGCCGGCTGGTTCCTCATCGCCTGGACGCTGCTGTGCGTGTTTGAGATCGCGACCACGCTGTGGCTGCTCTATGGACGCGCGGACAACGCCGAGGCGCTCCTCTACTACGGGTTTTCCCCGTCGATCGTGGCTGCGGCCGTGCTGATCGCGCTCGGGGTGGCCGACCGCATGCGCGCCCAGAACGCCGCGCTCACCGAGGCCGAGCGGCGTGCGCAGATCGATGCGCTCACCGGCGTGCTGAACCGCCCGACGCTCATCGAGCGGCTGGATGCCGCATGCCTGCGGCTGCAGCGGCGCGGGCTGCCGGTCTCGGTACTGTTCATCGATCTCGATCACTTCAAGCAGATCAACGACACCCGCGGGCATGCAGCCGGCGATGCCTGCCTCGCGGCAGTCAGTGCGTCGATTCAGGCGGAGCTGCGCCCGTCGGACGTCATCGGGCGCTACGGCGGCGAGGAGTTCGTGGTAGTGCTCACCGGGGCGGATGCCTCCGCCGCGGCACCCATCGCGCAGCGTATATGCAAGCGGGTCTCCGACGTGCCAGTCGTAGGCTTCGGGACACCCATCCGCCTCAGTTGCAGCATCGGCGTGGCGAGCAGTGACACCCTGCAGGTGTGGGGGCAGCACCTGATCGCACAGGCCGACGCAGCGCAGTACGCTGCCAAGCGCGCCGGTCGCAACCAGGTGCACCCCCGCACAGTACCCTACGTGCCATGACGCCCGTCATACTGACGGCCGCGCGGGTCAGGTTGCGCCGCGCAGAGGAGATGTCATGGCTGCCGCGAATCCCGTGCTGCCGCGCGCCTGCTTACTGGGCGCGTTCCTCACCCTGAGCGCGCTCGGCGCCGCGGGCGCCAGCGCCGACATCTATGACGCCGCCGTTGCCCACGCCGGCCGCAGCGCCGAGGATCTCGAGCGCGATGCCATCGACCACCCGGCGGAGGTGCTGCGGCTCTCAGGTATAGGGCCCGGGATGCACGTGGCAGACATCCTGGCCGGCGGCGGCTATTTCAGCGAGCTGCTGAGCTTCATCGTCGGATCCCGGGGCGAAGTGCTGATGCTCAACAACAAGGCCTCCGACTACTGGAGCGACAACTACTGGGAGAAGCGCCTCGCGAACCACCGCCTGCCCAACGTCGAGCACCGCAGCATCGACCTCGAGCATCTGCCGCTCGCCAACGGCTCGCTCGATGCAGAGATCTTCATCAAGAACTACCACGACATCTACTGGGTGGACCGCGATATCAACACCGTGTGGCCGAAGATGGACCCGGGCAAGGTGCTCGATGAGATGGCGCGCGTCCTGAAGCCGGGTGGGATCCTACTGCTGGTGGATCACTCCGCCAGGCCCGGCACCGGCAGCAGCGCCGCCGGCCCGCTGCACCGGATCGACGAGGCCTTCGCGCGCGCCGACTTCGAGAAGCACGGCTTCGAATTCGTCGCCGCGAGCGACGTGCTGCGCCGGCCCGACGATGCGCGCGACCAGATCTCCTACAAGCCGCCGGCACTCGGCAGGACCGACCGCTTCGTCATGGTGTTCCACAGGCGCTAGAATCGCGCCGCGATCAGAGGATGGAACCGTGGCTACGGTCGGCACCCGAAAGGCGTCCCTGAGCGCCTGCTGTGCGCTCGCTGCGCTCGCCACTGCGCCGAACATCGGCGCGGCCGTGCCGCTCGAGATATACGGGCGACTGCCGCGTTACGAGAACGTCGTGCTGTCACCCGACGGCACGCGCGTGGCCTTCATAAGGACCGACGAGAACGCGCGCACCGTGGTGGTGCAGCAGCTGGCCAGTGGCAAAACGCTCGGCCAGCTGCGCGCCGGCGATCAGAAGCTGCGCGGCATCCGCTGGGCGGATGACGATCGTCTGATGATCTTCACCTCCGTCACGGCGATACCTAACACGTTGGCAGCTATCGGCCCGTCAGCCGGATTCCTCTGGCGCGAGAGCGAGTGGCGCCAGCTACAGATCTTCGACCTGAAGAGCGGCAGGAACTACCTGGTTCCCCAGCCCGACGCCTCCGGCGGCATCAGCCTGATGACTATGATCACCGGCCAGGCAACCGTGAGGCGTATCAAGGACCGCACGGTACTGTTCGTCGGGGGTCTGCAGGTCGTCGGGCGCCCGGGACTGCATGGCCGCGGGCGCGAAGTAGTGCCGGTGCTCGTGCGTGTCGACCTCGAGTCGGACAGCTCGCGCATCGTGATCCCCGGCCGGCGCGGGTTCATCGAGTCCTGGACCATCGACGATGCCGGAGAAGTTGCCGCCGATGAGCTCTACGACCAGAGAAGCCACCACTGGAGCATTCTCATCAGCCGCAACGGTCGCCTGCAGGAAGTCGCCGCGGGCGATGAGGCCATCGACTTTCCCCGCGTGCTCGGCCCGGGCCCGATCGCCGACACGCTGCTCCTGCAGCGCATCGAGGACGGCGATGCTGTGTGGCGGTTGCTGTCGCTCAAAGACGGGTCCATCGGCGCCCCCATGGCCGAGAAGCAGACGCTCGATCGGCCGATCGAGGATCCGCTGACGTTCCGCATGCTGGGTGGCGTGCACGTCGGCGACAGCGACGACTACGTGTTCTTCGATCCGTCCGCGCGGCAGTCGTGGCAAGCCGCAGTGCGGGCTTTCCCCAACGAGCGCGTGCTGCTCGAGTCAGTGGCGGCCGGCTTCAGTAAGCTGATCGTGCGCGTCGAGGGCGAGCGCGACGGCTACTGCTTCGAACTGGTCGACCTCACTACCCACCGTGCCGAGCCGCTCGGAGACGTGTACGAGGGCATCGGTAAACCGTTCGAGGTGCGCCGCATCGCCTACAGCGCCGCGGACGGCCTGCAGATCCCGGCCTACCTGACGCTGCCGCGCGGCAAACCCGCGCACCAGCTCCCGCTCATTGTGCTACCGCACGCCAACCCGGCGGGGCGCGACACAGCGGACTTCGACTGGTGGTCGCAGGCGCTCGCCGATCAGGGCTACGCGGTGCTGCAGCCCAACTACCGCGGCTCCGAACTCAACCGCGCGTTCCTCGCCAGGGGCTTCGGCGAATGGGGGCGCAAGATGCAGACCGACCTGTCCGACGGTGTGCGCTATCTCGCCCATGAAGGAGTGGTCGATCCGGCGCGCGTCTGCATCGTCGGCGCGAGCTACGGCGGCTACGCGGCGCTGGCCGCAGTAGCGCTCGATCCCGGCGTCTATCGCTGCGCCGTCTCAGTAGCGGGAATTTCCGATCTGCACAGCTGGCTCCTGTGGGTAAACCACCAGCACTACGGGCGGGATACGGCCGCGCAACGCTATTGGGAGCGTTTCATCGGCGCCAGCGGCCCGGATGACCCGTTGGCGGAGGCGATTTCTCCTGTCAGACACTTCGATGCGATCACGGTGCCGGTGCTCCTGATCCATGGCAAGGACGACACGGTCGTGCCGTTCAAGCAGAGCCAGGAGATGTACGACGCGCTCCATGGCGCGCACAAGGACGCGCAGTTGCTGCTGCTGCAGGGCGAGGATCACTGGCTGTCGCGCAGCGAGACGCGGCTGCAGATGCTCGAGACCTCGGTGGCGTTCCTGCGCGCCCACAATCCGCCTGAGCCGTGAGCGCCGATTCCTACGACCTGGCGCGCTTCGTCGAAGCCCAGGCGCGCTGCTATGCGCGCGTGCTGGAAGAGCTCGCCGCCGGCCAGAAGACCAGCCACTGGATGTGGTTCATCTTTCCGCAGCTGCGCGGCCTCGGCCTGAGCTCGACGGCGCGCCGCTTCGGGCTCTCCGGGCTCGAGGAGGCGTGCGCCTATCTCGCGCATCCGCTGCTCGGCGGGCGGCTGCGCGAGTGCACGCGCTTGCTGCTGGCGCTCGAGGGGCGCACGGCGCACGAGATCTTCGGCAGCCCCGATGACCTCAAGCTCCGCTCCTGCCTGACGCTGTTCGCATACGCCGCAGAGCCCGCGCCGCTCCCGGACACCCGGGTGTTCGGCGAGGCGCTCGCGAAGTACTACCGCGGGGAGCCGGATCCCCGCACGCTCGAGCTGCTTATTTCTTCGGCTTCCTGAACTTCAGCAGGAACTGATCCGTGTGCCCCTGGATCGGGGCCTCGAACACCTTGCCGGTGTGCGGGTCGTCCTTGTTGCGCAGGATGTCGCTCTCACCGACGAGCTCGAAGCCCGCCGCCTTCACCTCCTGCTTGACCGTTTCCTCGTCGATCCGGTGCGTGGTGTTGGTATCGCGCGTGCCGGAGCCGGCCTCGGCGGCGTGATCCAGTATGAAGTAGATGCCGCCCGGCTTCAGCGCCTCGAAGATCGCGTGGTTGATGGTGGCCACTTCGAGGCCCTGAATGTTGTGGAAGTCGTGGTAGTTCTGCGTGGTCCACACGACGTCGAAGCTGTTGGTGGGCTTGACGTCGACCAGCCGAACCAGCGTGACCTTCACGTTGCTGTAGTGCGGGTCGGCGGCGATCGCCACGATCGGAGGCGGCGGCGCGTCGGCCTTGGGCGTCGTCATGGTGTAGTTCGACACCTCCCCCTTGGGTCCCACCACCGCGCTCAGCAGGCGCGTGTAGTAGCCCCGGCCCGGAGCGAGCTCGAGAACCCAGTCGCCCGGCTTGACGCCGGCGAAGGCCAGCGTCTCGGCGGGCTTGCGGCTGGCGTCGCGCTCGGTATCGGCTGCGGGGCGGGCCTTGTCGGCAACCGCTGCAGTGATGTACTTCGGCACCGGCACGGGATGGGCATAGGCGCCGGGGGTTGCGAGGCCGAGGGTCACAAGCGCCGCGGCCGCAAGAATCGCTGCACGTTCCATGGATCGCCTCCTCGAGAAGGAGCGGGTTGCTCGGATGGGCGCGGCACTCTAGCAGGAGTCCGAGCGCCCTCACCATCGCTCCGGCGCGCGCTGGCGCCGTTGTATCGCGTCTTCTGTGTCAGAATCGCCCGCCGCACCCCATAAGCCTCGAATCGAACCAAGGGCCGAATGCTCCACCAGCTCTCTGCGATCCCTGCGATCGCTCTGTGCACCTGCCTCGCCGCCGCGGGCACCGCGGGCGCCGCAGCGCCGGAGACCCCGTCCCCCGGAACGCGCGACCCGCAGAACAGTGTCGTCAAGGTGTTCGCCACGCTAAGCGCTCCGGACCTGTCGCGGCCGTGGTCGAAGCAGCCGCCCGCGGAGGTGACCGCTTCCGGCGTGGTCATCGAGGGCAAGCGCATCCTGACCAACGCTCACGTGGTGAACTATGCCAGCCAGCTTCAGATCCAGGCCAATCAGGCGGGCGACAAGGTGTCCGCCACGGTCGCGGCGGTGGCCCCGGGCATCGATCTGGCGGTCCTGAAGCTCGATGACGAGTCCTTCTTCGACACCCACCCCCCGCTGCCGCGCGCCGCCAAGCTGCCGCGCATCAAGGACGCCGTGCTGGCCTACGGCTTCCCGACGGGCGGCACCTCGCTCTCGATCACCAAGGGGATCGTGTCGCGCATCGAGTTTGTGCCTTACCAGAGCCTCAACTTCGGTCTGCGCATCCAGATCGATGCGGCCATCAACCCCGGCAACAGCGGGGGACCGGCGGTCGCCGACGGCCGGATGATCGGGTTGGCGTTCAGCCACCTCAGCAATTCGGAGAACATCGGCTACATCATTCCCGACGAGGAGATCGAGCTGTTCCTGAAGCAGATCGCCACCGGACCCTATGCGGGCAAGCCCGCGCTGCGCGATGAGTTCCAGACGCTCGAGAATCCGGCGCTGCGCGCCTTCCTCAAGCTCGACGGCTCGGTGCACGGGGTCGTGGTCCGGCGCACCTTCGGGCCGGCCGCCACCGCGGTCCTGAGGCAATGGGATGTAGTCACGAGGATCGCGGACGTGCCGGTCGACGATCAGGGGATGATCCACCTCGAGCCCGATCTGCGGCTGTCGGCGGGTTACCAGGTGCAGAAGGCGGCGCGCAACGGCACGGTGCCGCTCACCGTGGTGCGCGAAGGCAAGACCCTGCAGCTCAACGCGCCGGCCCCCGCGCATTACCCGATGATGGTCGAGAGCCTCGAGGGGCAGTACCCGCGGTACTTCATCTACGGACCGCTGATCTTCGAGGCGGCCACGCAGGATTTCGTGGCGGCGAGCGGCAAGGAGCTGGGGGGCATGTTGATCGCAATCGGCAGCCCGCTGATAACCGAGCTCGGTGCCCTGCGGCGGCCCGAGCGCAGCGAGCTCGTCGTGGTCCCGGCGGCGATGTTTCCGCACAAGATCTCCAAGGGCTACAGCTCGCCGATGGGTGCGGTCGTCAAGAGCGTCAATGGCACACCGGTGAAGAGCCTCGCGCACCTGGTCGAGGTGCTGCACGATCTCAAGGACGAGTTCGTGACATTCGAGTTCGACGGCCGCCTCGGGGAAGCGCTGGTGTTCCGCCGCGAGGAGATGCTCGCCGCCACTGAGCAGATCCTGACCGACAACGGCGTCCGTGCCCAGGGCTCGCCGGACCTGATGAAAATCTGGCAGGCGAACTAGCGCGGCTCAGGCGCGCGTCAGCGAGGCGCCGCAAGCCCCTCGGCGAGTCGCTGCCGCACGCCGGGCCATTCGGCCGCGATGATCGAGAAGCGTGCGGAGTCGCGCGGCACCAGATCGCTCGCCAGGCGATGCGCGCGCAGTTTCCCTTCGAACACCGCGCCGAGTCGCGCGAGCGCATTGCGCGAACGCTCGTTGCGCATGTCCGTGTGGAAGCACACCCGGTGCACGCGCCACTGCTCGAAGGCGTACTCGAGCATCAGCAGCTTGGCCTCGGTGTTGGCGGCCGTGCGGATAGCGGAGGCGGCCAGCCACGTATAGCCGATCTCGCAGCCGTCAGGACCCGGGCGGCTCGCGTGCGGGTGGCCGGCCGGCCATTCCCAGCGCTCGATGAGAAAGAAGCGCGTCGAGCCGAGGACCTTGCCGTCGCTGCGGCGCACCGTCGCAAAGGGCAGCGCCGTGCCCTCCTCGCGCCAGCGCACCGCCGTATCGACGTAGCGGGTCATCCCCGCGGCATCGAGCGGCAAAGGTGTCCAGCGGTAGAGGGCGGGATCCTCGGCCGCCGCCACCACCAGGCCCGGGACGTGGGCGCGTGACAGGGGCTCGAGGCGCACGTGCGTGCCGCTGAGGATGGGGGATTCGCTGCTCACGAATCGAATGATAGGCGGGCCGCCGGGCCGCTAGCGAGCCGATTTCTTCGGCGTGACCCACATGGTGATCACCGCGCGGAACACGGCCTCGTTCCCGCGATCGGTGACCGTCACGTTCACCTGGTAGTCGCCCGGCTCCGACCAGTCGGGGGTCGACTCGGGCGTCGCCACGGCGATGAGACCGGTTGTGGCCTTCTTCAGGTATTCGACCGTCATTCCGCGGGGGATCCAGCGGTGCGTCGGCGGGATCGTCACCTCGGTCATGGTGCCGCCGGCGAGCTCCGCCATGTTGCACATGGCGATCGCGTGCACGGTGCCGATGTGATTGAGGACCGCGCGGCGTTTGGCGATGGCGATGCGGCAGTACTCCGGGCGCAGCTCCTCGAATCGCGGGCGGATGCTGCCGAAGTACGGCGCCCTGAGGCACACCAGGCGCGAAAAGGCCCATCGGCCGCCGGGCTTCGATGCAAAGCGCCGCCAGATCGCAAGAGTCTCCATGGGGCGAATCTATCCCAGTACGATGAGGGGATCACGACCTCATTCTGCAGCTACCGCCGGCCAGCTCGAGATCCCCATCGCCTGGCTGATGGCGCGCGTCGTCGCCTGCAACCCCGACCCCAGCGGCTCATCGTTTGAACCACACGCTCGCGGAATCGACCTACCAAGGGCGCCGATCAGCGCGCCACCGAAGGGCCATTGATCATGACAAACCCGCTCGTACCGCGCGGCTTGGTGCACGCGCTCGCGACCGCGAGCGCCGCGGCGCTGCTCGGGATCCTCGCGGATTGCGGAACCGTCTATCACATGGGCGAGGTGATCCAGCCCGCGCAGGTGCCGAAGCCGCAGACCGTGGCGCCCACTGCCCGCGGCACTCCGGCGCAACCGCCGGTCAATCCATCAGCGAGCCCAACCACCCTACCCGATCAGCCCGCGAGCGAGCAGCGCAGAAGGAGCCGGGAGGCGGCCCAATGGGAGCAAAAATGGCAGCAGATTCGGGCTGGCAACGACAAGATCGACTGGATCGATCATTTTCGGGTGTGCGCGCTCAAATACCGCTATCGCAGCTACGATGAGCTGTTTCGTTGCCTGGATCTCTTCGAGGCGAAGGTGGCCCGTGGGCAGATCTCATACCTGCAGGAGGCTCGTCGGGTCGCGCCGGTGATTACCGGCTGGATGCGCGCCACCGCCTACTCCGAGCTCGGCGATCCCGAGCTCGGGCTCAAATGGGCGGAGCAGGCGTGGGACGCGGTGCCGCGTCAATACAAGCAGGCGAGTGGACGTCTGCTGAACCCCATACCCCTCGACCGCGAGGCGCGGTTGTACGAGCGGGGGATGACGGGCGTCGGCGGCACCAGCAATGTATCGGATCCTGAGGAGCAGTCGGCGCGCTGGGGGCGCGACAACCCCGCGGGGCTCGATCTGAGTCCCGAGATGGTCACGATGAGCCTCACGGCGCAGCGCGCGGTCCTGTACCAGCATTTCGGCGCGACCGCACAGGCGCAAGTTGCCCTGGCGGATCTGGACAAGTGGGAGCATCTGCACAGCTACATCCTCGGGATCGTCCCGCAATCCGCCCCCTTCAGACGCCGCGCGGAGCTCTTGTCTCTCGGTCCGAGTTTTGCAATGGGCCGGTATGCGGATGTGGTGACCGTCTACGAGCGCGACGCTGCCGAGGAATCCCACGAACAGCGGAAGAGGACGTTCTACGACGCAGTCGGCTGGGTGATGTTGCCCCAGAAGCTGCTCACCGAAGCGATCATGAAGACCACCGATGCCGCGTTCGCCGCGTCTGACATCCGGCTATTCACGCTCGCCAGCGAGGACGCCTCCAATGCGCTGCTCTATGCCGAGAGCCTCGAGCATCTCGGTCGGATCGACCAGGCGCGCGCGATGTACGACAAGCTGCTCGCGATGCCCGAGATTCGCGCCATGGGCAACCTCTATTGGGTGGCGCTCTACCAGCGCGCACTGATAGCGCTCAAGGATGGACAGCCAGCCAACGCCCGGCAGCTGCTCGCCGAGGCCGTCGATGCCATCGAGAGCGTGCGCAGGAGCATCTCGGTGGAGGCGGCGAAGATCGGCTTCGCGGGTGACAAGCAGTCGGTGTATGGCGCACTGGTCCACCTGCTGGCTGCGCAAGGGGACTGGGAAGGCGCGTTCCAAACCGCGGAACGCGCCAAGGCCCGTGCCCTGGTCGACCTCCTGGCGCAGCGGCGCGACCTGCCGCCGCCCGCCGCCTCCGACGACCAGGTGCGCGCGCTGTTCCTGCAGGCGCAGGCGGGTGAGAGCGACATCGGGCTCGCTGCGAGCGAGGAGGCGGTGCGTGGCATCCAGGTCGTGGCCGAGTCGCGTACGACCCTCGTCGCCGTGGCGCCCGAGGCGGCTTCGCTGGTCGGCGTGCACGAGGTACGGACCGATCAGGTTGGGTCACATCTGTCACGCGACGAGCTGCTCATCGACTACTACGCGAACGGCGATGAGCTCTATGCCTTTCTCCTCGACGGCGCGCGCGTGCGGGGGTTTGTGCTGTCCGCTGCGGGGCTCGAGCAGGAAGTGCGCGATTTCCGCGCCAGCATCGAAAAGCGTGCCGCGGATACTCATGCGCGTGGCCAGGCGCTGTACGAGCGACTCGTGCGACCGCTCGCCGCGCATCTCGACCGGACGACGCTCACGATCGCGCCGCATGGCGCGCTGCATTACCTGCCGTTCGGCGCCCTCGAGGACCGGGGCCGCTACCTGATCGACGCCTTCAGCATCCGCTTTACGCCGAGCGCGGCCGCGCTCGCCTACCTGAAACCGGATCATCCCGCAAAGGCCGGCAAGCTCCTCGCGATCGGCAATCCAGATCTGGGGAATCCCAGCTATGACCTGCCGAACGCGCAGCTCGAGGCCGTGCGCGTTGCGGCTTTGTTTCCGGATTCACGGGCGCTCGTTCGGGCGCAGGCGAGCAAGTCGGCAGTCGAGGCCCTAGGCAATGGCTTCTCGATGCTGCACTTCGCGGCCCATGGCCGCTTTGACGCGGACTCGCCGCTGGCATCGGGGGTGTATCTCGCCAGGGGGAGCGCGGCGGACGGGGTACTCACGGTCGCTGACCTGTACTCGCTCCGCTGGGACGTGGATCTGGTGACGCTGTCCGGGTGCGAGACGGGGCTCGGCAAGGTGGCGAGTGGCGATGACGTGATCGGGCTCACGCGCGGCCTGCTGTACGCCGGCGCGCGCTCCATCATCGCGAGCCTCTGGGAGGTCGACGACGCCGCCACCGAGCAGCTGATGGTCAGCTTCTATGGTCACCTTGCTGATCATGACAAGCGCGAGGCGCTACGCCTCGCCCAGATCGAGACGCGCGCGAGCTATCCCGAGCCGCGCTTCTGGGCGGCCTTCGAGATCACCGGCCGGGCGGATTGAGGCGGCGGATTCCCGGCTACCTCGGCTGGATTGAACCCGCGGTCGCCGTGCTACGACCAATCTCCGGAGCCCACATGCGCACCACCACTGGCACATTCGTGATCACGCGTCCCGCGGCCGCTTTGGCGCTGGTCTTCATAGCCGTCGGCGGCGCCGGGCATGCGCAGCAGGCGACACCCCCAGTCCCGCAGAGCTCGTACCCCCAGAGCTCGCCCGCGTACCCGAGCCCACAACCTAGCGTACCAACCTACCCCGGCACCACGCAGGCGGCGACCCCGCTTGGCTACCCTACAACGCCGTACAACCCCGCAATGACCGTCACGCCGACTGCGACGTCCGGTGTCGGGTCGACGTTGAGGGGGGTGTTTGCGATGACGCTGGGTGCGGTTCTGATGTCGACGGGTTCGGGCGTAGCTGCAGTGCTGGAGCGCATCACCGGCAGCATCCTCGGCTGGTTCAGCCACAAGCCGCAGCCCGCACAGAGCCCGGTTCCGGCCGCTTCCGCCGCTGCGACATCGCCGGGCGGGACAGCCTATCCTGCGGGTACGGCAGGCAACCCGACGAGCGTCGTTCAGTCTTCGGCCGCGCCGACACCGGGCGCGGGAAGCCCAGGCCCGATCACTCTGTACGCCGGCCTGGCTTACGAGGTCCATGTGGTGTCCGCGGATGGATCCTCGGCGAACGTAGATCCGGCAACTTACCTGTTCCATTCCGGGGACAAGTTCCTCGTGTATTTTCGCCCCTCGTTGCCCGGTCAGATGCAGGTTGACAACGTCAACGCCAGCGGCAAGCGCACGACGATCGACACCGCGCAGATGGCGGCGGGGCAGTTGACGACGCTCGGCCCATACCAGTTCACCGGCGGTGTCGGGGACGAGTCGCTGCACTTCATGCTGACGGCGTGCTCAACCCCGCAGCTGCTCACGCGCACCCGCGACATTGTGAATATCTCGGTCGGGGCCGGGTCGCCGCCGTCGCTGCAGCTGGTTCCCTGCGGCACCACCACGCGTGGGGATCTTCAGACACGCGACATTCAGAAGGTGGCGGCCGAGGGCTCGACGTACTTCGCGCTCGATCCGGTCGCCACCGCCGAAGCCGCCTCAGGCCAACTCGCGCCGCGCGAGTTCACTCTGGTATTTCATCATCGATAGACACCGCTGAGGTCTGATCACTCCCATCGAGTATCCGAGGAGATTCATCCATGAAGACTGTGCTGGGAACAATGGGACTCCTATCCGCACTCCTTCTCGCTTCATCGGCGCCGGCCGACACGCCGCAAAACCAACCGCTACCACCTCCCGTCGTGGGGACGTGCCAGTGCTCGGCCAATGGGGCTGTGCTGACCGCCGGCAAGCTGCCGCAATGCACCGGTGGGCTGGTCGCCACGTGTAATTGCAGTACCGGCCAGCCGACATGTGGTGACGCGGCGCAGAAGTTCCGCATCAAGACAGAAGGGGTAAAAGGTCGGTAGTTGTAGCCCGCCGCATCTGTCGATTCGACAGCCGGTCGTCCAGTTGGACGACCGGCTGTTCGAGGCGTACCCCTGCGGCTCTACGTCATTGAACTGCCGCTTCCGCTCCTCCGCTAGTAGTAACACGCCCCGCCGAGCTGCACCGAGCGATTGAGTTCCTCTATCCTAGGTGTTAGGCATACTCGGCACAGAGCATCCGGGGAGGAAGTCATGCGCGCGTCCGCACGAACCGCGTCCGCGGCCTCGGCACGGCCATGACAATCGGCCGACGACTTGGCGCGTACCAGCTGCTCGAGGAGATCGGCTCCGGCGGCATGGGCGAGGTCTACCGCGCCGTACGCGCCGACGATGAATATCAGGATCAGGTCGCCATCAAGCTGGTACGGGCAGGGCGGGGCTCGTCGTTCATGGTCGAGCGGCTGCGCGCCGAGCGCCAGATTCTGGCGAGCTTCAAGCACCCTAACATTGCGCGACTGCTGGACGGAGGCACGGACGAGGACGGAGTGCCGTACCTGGTGATGGAACTGATCGAGGGTCAGCCCATCACCACTTACTGCGAACGGCACCAGCTCGGCATCAACGAGCGGCTGCGGTTGTTTCTCATGGTCTGCTCGGCAGTGCAGTACGCCCACGAGCGCATGGTGATCCACCGGGATCTGAAGCCGGGCAACATCCTGGTGACGGCCGAGGGAACCCCGAAACTGCTGGATTTCGGCATTGCCAAGATTCTCGAGCCAAGCCTGATTCCGCTGCGCACCGATGCGACGATCGCCGCGCAGCGCATCGTCACGCCCGAATACGCTAGCCCCGAGCAGCTGCGCGGAGATGCGGTCACGGCCGCGAGCGATGTGTACTCGCTGGCGGTCATTCTGTATGAGCTCCTGACCGGCGCCAAGCCGTATCCGACGAGCGGCATGCTGATGCACCAGGCGCTGGAGCTACTTCTCGAGCGGGAGCCCCCGCGACCGAGCACGATGGTACGCGAGCGCACACGGACCGCGAGCCATCGGCCGCAGTCGGGTGAGACGCCGCGGCGAGACGCCAGCGCAGGCCCGCCCGAGAAGGTAACACGGCGTCTGCGCGGCGACCTGGACAACATCGTGCTCATGGCTCTGCGCCGGGAGCCGGAGCGGCGCTACCCGACTGTGGCACAGCTCGCGCAGGACATCGAGCGGCACCTGCAGCACCTGCCGGTCACGGCCCGCCGCCCCACGCTGGGCTATCTGCTTGGCTCCTTCGTGTCGCGACACACGGTGGGTGTAGCGATCTCGGGCGCTCTGGCCGCCGTGCTGGCGGCCGCAGTCATCGTCACGGCGCGCGAGGCGCGCGAAGCGGAGACCCAGCGTGCGCTCGCGGCGCAGCATTTCGCGAGCGTACGCCACCTGGCGAATACCTTCATATTCCAGGTGCACGATGCCATCCGCGATCTGCCCGGCGCCGGGCCGGCGCGCGATCTCCTCGTGAGCACTGCTTTGAGTTACCTCGATACTCTCGCGGCGCAGGCGGGCTCGGATCTCGCCTTGAAAAAGGAGCTGGCGGAGGGCTACCTGCGCCTCGGAGACATCCAGGGTGCACCCGGGGAACAGAACCTTGGACAGGCCGGTCAGGCCGTGGCGAGCTACACAAAAGCGCTGGCACTGCTGGCGCAGCTCAGCGCCGCCGGCGGGGAAGATGAGGCCGTGCTCGCGGCGAGTGCCAGCGTGCACCTGAAGCGCAGCTACCTGATGATGTTCTTCAGCGGGGATCCCCGTGCTGCAACCCGGGAGTCGGGTGAGGCGATTGCGGCCTTCGCGAAGCTGGCTGCCCGTCGACCCAAGGACGTGCATGCTGCACTGAGCCTCGTCGAGGCGCGACTGACCCAACTCTACGAGGCCGGGTATGCGGGCGACGACCAGGCCGTCGCCGAGAGCCACGACCAGGCTGTGGCGGAGATGGAGGCCTGGCATCGCCGCCTGCCGGGCGACCGCCTGGTCACGCTCGCGCTCGCTAGGGCCTATGCCCAGGTCTCTCCGCCGCACGCGTGGCCCGCAAGCGCGCTCATCGAGCGTCGTCTGAGCGAGGTGCAGCGGGCGCTGCTCCTTAGTGAGCGCGTGCTCGATGCAGAGCCGGCACACCAGGTGGCGGATTGGCGCTCGCTCATGCAGGACTGGAATGCACTCGGGATCTGGCTGTCGCTCGACCAGCAGCACTCGGCGGCCGTGGGCGCCTTTCATGCCACCGTGGCAGCGATCCAGATCGTCGCGCAGGACTCGCATGACATTCAGGCCCAGATCGACCTGGCGCGCGCGCGCCTGAACCTCGAGAGAGCGCAGCTCGCGACAGGGCAGCTCGATGAGCTCAAGCAGGAGCTGCCGCAGACGCTCGCGTCGATCGAAAGCATTCAAAAGATCCACGATACCGTGGAAATCCGTTTCTTCCTCGCCGAATGCCGGCAGCAGCTCGGCAGGTTCGCAGAGCTGCGGGCACGCTCCACAATCGCCCCGAGTGAGCAATTGCGTCGCCTGAGAGAAGCGCACGAGTGGTACGCACAGGGTGCTCCGATACTCGAGCGCATTGCGCAGGCAGCCGCGCTTGACGTCTGGGACCAGGCGCCCGTCGATGACGCACAGGCCGGCCTTGCCCGCACCGCCGAGCGCATCAGGGGCCTGGAAGTCACGTCAGCACAACGCGAGTAACGCGCCCGCGCGGCGGAGGGGGAAATCGGATGGTGCCTCACGGCACAGGAACAGGCTCGCACCCGCATCGCCACCGACAGCTCACCACAAAATACGAGCGCGCCGCGGCCAGGGCTCGCGGCGCGCTCGCAGCCGTCAAAACTCCAGGATTCAAGGATTCGGAAGAGATTGCCCGGGGCACAGGTACTGGAACTGGGCGTTCAACTGGCTATAGATATAGCCGCAAGGATTCCCGGCAGACTTCGCTGCGCCTATGAGGCCGTTTGCGACCTGCTGAGTCAAGCCAAGGGCTACGAGCGCAGAGCCTAATCCCGAGGTGTCAACTGCCCAGAAAGCCTGACAGGTGTAATACCACGCCGCATCGCCGGATGCGGTCAGGTCGCAGTTAGTAACTCCCGTCGGAGGGATCGAGGGTCCCGCTATAGACTGGAAGGAGGCGCCAATGGTGGCGCATTTGTACACGCAAGCTTGCCACTTCGTGCTGCCATATGCAGCACCCGTTGCCTGGGCGCACTGCTGGGGGCAAATGGTGTTGATCCAAGCAGGGAGTGAGGGCGGGTACGAAGTACCTTGCTTTGGTGGAGCTTCCGGCGGAAGTGCCATCGCGCTGCTCGCGGCCAGCACGGTGCATAGGCTCAGTGTTTTCAAATTCGAACGCAATTCAAACATGGCAGTCTCCTTGTGTGGGATGTGCATGCAATCAAGAGAAACCTCGCCCCGATCCGCTCGTTCAGCGGGCCGAGCGCAGCCGCTGGAGGAGCGCATCCGGGGGCAGGGCGCCGGGTATGAGCTCACCGTTACTGAGCACGATCGCGGGTGTGCCGAGCACGTTAAACTGACGACCAAGCTCATAGTCGTGCGCGACAGGAGTGCCCTGGCAGGCCTTCGCGCTGAGAGGCTCGCCGAGCTTCGCGCGCGTCAGGGCGTCGTTACGGTTCGCGGAGCACCAGACCTGCTCCGCCTTACGCCAGGAGTCGGAATCCGGCCCCGAGCGAGGAAAGAAAAGATATCGGACCCGAATGCCGAGTCGATTGTATTCGGCGATCTCGCTGTGCAGGTGGCGGCAGTACGCGCAATCGAGATCGGTGAACACCGTGACGGTGTACGGCGCATTCGACTGGCCGAAGGTCACCGTCTGTGAGTCGGGGATCGTTCTCAGGAGCTTCGCGCGCGTATCGCGGCGCTCGGTCTCGGTGAGATCCTGCTTCGACCGCAGATCGTACAGATCACCGGCGATGGCGTAGCGCCCGTCGCCGACCAGATAGGCGACATCCGTGCCCTTGGTGTACTCGTACACCCCGGCGACCGCGGTCGGCCGGACGTCTTTCGCAAGCACTCCGGCGTTGCGCGCTACCGTGCTGGTAAGTTCCGGCGTGCCTGCGCGGCCGATGGTGCAGACCAACAGAGATGCCGTCGCGATCGTCCCGATCAGGCGCTGAGGGAGTGACCGTGCCGGCGCGCGTGAAGATGTTTGTGCCTGCGGTGCCATGTGGATGCTCCCGTCGGAATTCTCTGCAGCGCATCGTTGCGCCCTGAGGTTGAGTCGAGGCGTTCCCCCTGACGGTTCAACGCCGAGCACCGCGAGCAGGTATGACTCCACCTGGCGGACCGCCAGTTTCCTGGGGCGGGATGTTTGGAGAGCGATAACGCGAGCGCACAGAGCCACAACGAAGGTTGGCTCGCTGCGCTTTGAGTTAGCAGCGCCGCGCTGCGCTGCGATTTCCGACCGCTCGAGCTTTAGTCCGCGACCGCGATCGTGACCGAGGTGGCCGCCCAGTCGCTCGAGCGACTCACGCCGGTGCCGGACGCGCCGGGCCGCTGCAGCGCCATGGCGCCCGCCGCGCGCGCGGCGAGCTCGCTGCCGAGGTCGGCGATCGTCGCGCTCGCTTGATCGAGGCTACGTGTGTGCTGCGACGGATCACTGGCCCTGCCGATCTCGGAGATCCTCGTGCGGATCAGCTCCGCGGTGGCGAGATCACTGCTCGCGAAGATCCGCAGCGTATCGGTGCCGCGCGGGGGTCCGTAGTCCCAGTGAAAGCCCGCGAGGTTTCCGCTATCGAGTGCGTCGGGGAGCAGCACCCGCTCGTCCGCATGCACCAGGCCCTGTGGGTAAAACGATGTGGACTGATAGGAGTTGGGGAACAGCAGGTTGATGCCACCGGCGCTGTCAACGTCGACGATCGTCAGGTACGCATCCGAGTTGACCTGCACCTCGAGCCGCAGGCTGTTGGCGGCCGTGCGCGGCTCGCCGCTCTTGCGGATTGCGAACGCGGCAGGCTGCGTGTCGGCGACCAGCGCGATGCCGCGCAGAGTCGAGGAGCGCCGACCGGCAACGTGGGCCGAAAGCTTGATGCGCGAGGCCGCGTTGTCGAGTGAGAGGATCGCCGCGGCTTTGGAGGAGCGCGCGAGGAGTCGGCTGAGCTCATCAGCCGCTGCCGGCTGATCGGGGGCATACTCCGCGACGATCTTCAGGCCGTCCGCCGTCATCAGCTGCATGCTCGATCCCTGCAGACCGATCAGGTACTGCGCCGGCTCGTCGGGTCCCACCAGCTTGACGATGTCGCGGCTGAGAATGCCCTCGACGCGGGCCCGCTCGGCCGGCGTCATGTGGACGAGTCGCACCGGAACACGATTCGCCGCCGGGGCCGGTGTCAACAACACGGCACGCGCCCCTGGCTGAAGCGGCCCGACGCCCTCGACCACGCGCACGAACGCGTCCGCCTGCTCGACCCGCTCGACGGCAGCTTGCGCCATCGCACTCCCCGGGGCGAACTCCGTCTCGCCCGGGGGATAGATCGCCCATCGCGAGCCCGGGGAGGCTCCGAGCAGCACCGCCTTGACCAGCTTGGCTTCGGCCGGCGTGATCGGCAGCGCCGCGGCCCATGGCAGGCGCGGCTCCCGACCCGCCGCCGCGAGCGGGTCGGCCTGACTCAGCGAGGCGAACAATGGCTGCGAGAGCAGCGCCGGAGGTGCCTCGAGCTGCGGCTCCGGCATGGAGGTGCGGCCGAAGCGAACCTGGAGGCGATCGAGCTGCTGCAGTGCGCCGTTGAAGACCTGCAGCAGTGGCGTGTCCGGGGCGGCATTGCTCATGCTGCGCGCCAGTGCGTAAGTGAAGAAGCCGTGGAACTGCCCGTCGATGGGACCATCGAGCGCCTCCTCGTCCGCCGCGGTGGCGTCGAACACCACGAAGCGCGAGCTCGGGGCGGGCACCACGGCACGCGTGCTGTCGCGCTGGTACAGCTCGGTGCGCGTATCCGGCGGAATCGAGCGCACGCGAATGTCGATGGCACGCGTCGCGGTGCCCGAGTGACACGAGTCGAGCACGATCATGCCTGCGCGTGCGCGCAGCCGGGCAAGCACCACCGCAAGCTCCAAATCGACGATGTCGGGCACCTGAGCCGTGCGGCCATCCTGGGGTACGATGGTCTCGCTGGTCCGATCCTGCTTGTGGCCGCTGGCATCCTCGACCTGCGACCCATGGCCGGAGAAGTGGATGTAAACGATGTCCTCGGGCGCGGTTTCCCGGATGAGCTTCTCGAACGCCTCCATGATGGCTTCCCGGGTTGCCTGCTCGTCGATCAGGACCCGCACGTTGCCAGGGTCGAAGCCGTAGCGCGTCACGAGGATCTCGCGCATGGTTTGGACGTCGTTCACCGAACCCTGCAGCGACGGGACGGCGAGGTAGTGATTGATCCCGATGAGCAGCGCCCGGCGCACGCCGGCTTGCGGCTCGGCGTGGGCCGCGGGGACGGTCGCCGGCGCCAGCAGCACCATCAGC
>Ga0187781_10001019_pt1 | contig 21031 bp, 18 predicted proteins | sample 0715_SJ02_MP02_2_FD_132447 | JGI IMG/M metagenome (GOLD analysis project Ga0187781, IMG submission 132447) | Tropical peat soil microbial communities from peatlands in Department of Meta, Colombia - 0715_SJ02_MP02_20_MG | ecosystem: Environmental > Terrestrial > Soil > Wetlands > Peat | place... | reverse complement strand
TATCCCCGATGCTGTGCTCTGCATGCTCATGGATCGCAAGGATCTCGGCATCCACAGCGAACTGGTTTCCGACGGCGTAATTCCGCTCATCGAAGCCGGGGTGATTACTGGCGAGCTCAAGAACTTCAAGCCTCGCAAAGTCATCGTTGGCTTCTCTCTCGGCACGAAGCAGATTTTCGACTTCGTCGACAACAACCCCATTTTCGAGTTTCACCCCACCGCCTATGTCAACGATCCCGGACTGATCGCGCGCAACGACAACATGGTCGCCATCAACTCCGCGCTCGAGGTCGATCTCACCGGCCAGGTTTGCTCTGACTCCATCGGCAATCAGTTTTATAGCGGGATCGGCGGACAGGTAGACTTCTTGCGCGGCGCTTCCCGCTCCCGCGGCGGCAAGCCCATCATCGCCATTTCTTCCACCGCGAAAAAAGACACAATCTCGCGCATCGTACCCATGCTCTCGCCCGGTGCCGGCGTCGTAACTTCGCGCGGTCTGGTTCGCTACGTCGTCACTGAATTCGGTGTCGCTTATTTACATGGCAAGACCATCCACGAGCGCGCGAAAGCCCTGATCGAAATCGCGCACCCCAAGTTCCGTGAAGAGTTGTACGAGTATTGCGAAAAGACCAAGTGGCTGCAGCGCCCAACCACCGCTGCCGCCCTGTCGAGGTGAATATGACTGCAGTCACCAAAGCTGGACCCGCCCGTGGCAACGTGCTCATCGATACGGAGGAGTGCAAGGGCTGCGGGCTTTGCGTCGAATCCTGTCCGCCCGACTGCCTTGAGCTCCTGCCAGAGCTGAACGCCTATGGAGTTCACCCCGCCCACTACAGGGGCGACGGCTGCACCGGCTGCGGCATCTGCTTTTACTGCTGCCCCGAACCCGGCGCCATCACCGTTTACCGTCTCGCACCTCCGGCCAAGACGCCCGCGCCGGAAAACGGACAGCGCAAAGTCGAAGGAGAGACCCATGCGGCAGCTTTGTAAGGGAAATGTTGCCATCGTGAAGGGCGCCATCCTTGCCGGATGCCGTTCCTACTTCGGATATCCCATTACTCCTGCCAGCGAAATCGCCGAGGCGGCAGCCCTGCTTTTGCCGCAAGTCGACGGTACGTTTCTGCAAGCGGAGAGCGAAGTCGCCGCCATCAATATGGTGTACGGCGCAGCTGCGGCCGGGGCCCGCGTCATGACCGCATCCTCCGGTCCCGGCCTCGGCTTAATGCAGGAAGGTATCTCGTATTGCGCCGGCTCCGAGCTGCCCTGCGTCATTGTGGATATCGTGCGCGGGGGCCCCGGCCTCGGCAACATCGCCCCCGAGCAGAGCGATTACTTCGCCATGGTCAAAGGGGGAGGCCACGGTTGCTACCGCAATTTTGTTCTGGCCCCGGCATCCGTACAGGAAATGGCTGACCTCACGATTCTCGCTTTCGATCTCGCGGACCACTATCGCAACCCGGCTATTGTCCTCGCCGATGGTTTCATCGGGCAGATGATGGAGCCGCTCGACCTGACGTACCGCGAAGCCAAGATTCCGGAAAAGCCCTGGGCGGTCAAAGGCACGGCTGAAACCCGCAAGAACCTGATCAGCTCGATCTTCCTCGAGCCCGACGACCTTGAAAATCACATTCGCAAGCTCGAAGCGAAATACATCCGAGCGTCGCGGCTGGAAGCGCGTCACGAGACCTTCGAAACCGCCGACGCCGAGATACTGCTTGTCGGCTACGGCATCACCGCGCGCGTCTTGCGCTCTGCCGTCGAAATGGCCCGGCGCGAAGGCCTGAAGGCGGGCTTGTTCCGGCCCATTACCCTCTGGCCTTTCCCCAAGCAGGCGCTCTCGGACGCGGCCGGCAAAGTCAATAAGGTTCTGGTCGTTGAACTGAGCAATGGGCAAATGTTGGAAGACGTTCGCCTGAGTTTGGAGGGCAAAGTCCCCGTGCAGTTTTACGGTCGCACCGGGGGCAATGTACCCACGGTTGAAGAAGTGCATTCGCAGTTGATGCAGCAAGTCATGCAGATGGTGTGAAGAATTGGGGGCCGTTAGGCCCCGAGACACGGAGCGACCATGTCAACCAACGAAAATCTGGAAGCCAAAGCTTCCGAAATCCAGGCTGCGGGCTACGAACCCTCCCACTCCAAATCGCCCGTTTTCTACAGCGCCTACGAGCGCAAGGCCGACCTGCAGAATCAGACGCACTACTGCCCCGGCTGCGGCCACGGCGTCGCCCATAAGCTGATCGCCGAAGCCGTGGAAGAACTCGGCCTTCAGGATCGGACTGTTTTTGTTAGCCCTGTCGGTTGCTCCGTTTTCGCTTACTACTATCTCGACGTGGGCAACGTCCAGCTCGCGCACGGCCGCGCTCCGGCCGGCGCCACCGGCATCAAGCGCGCTCGGCCCGACAGCATCGTCATTTCCTATCAGGGTGACGGCGATCTCGCGGCCATCGGCACGGCGGAAATCATCCACGCCGCCAACCGCGGCGAGCACATCACCGTCTTCTTCATCAACAACGCTATTTACGGCATGACCGGCGGCCAAATGGCTCCCACTACGCTCGTTGGCCAGCGCAGCACTACTTCACCTTTCGGACGGCGTCCCGCGAACGAAGGGTTTCCTCTGCATATGGCGGAACTCATTGCCCAGCTCGAGGCGCCCGTTTATGTCGAACGCGTTGCACTTTCCGACAACAAGAACATCATGAAGGCGCGCAAGGCCGTCCGGCACGCGCTCGAAGTCCAGCGCGACGGCATGGGCTTCTCCTTTGTCGAGATCCTCTCCCCTTGTCCCACCATCTGGGCGAAGGATCCTGTCGAGGCTCGCAAGTGGGTTGCCGACGTGATGATCCCCAACTTCCCGCTCGGCGTTTTCAAGGACCATGTTCACGATCCGGTAAAAAACGCTGAGGTCCCGCACCACAGCGTGTCCGAGGTGCTCGAAATTTCGGGGAAGACCCAGCGCAACGTCTTCGGCGAAGCCCCAAGCTCCCGCCAGGAAGGCGCCGATCTCGCCGCGCAGCCCGTTCCCACGCCGCGCGCCGTTCCCCACCATCACTTCGAGCAATTCCAAATCAAGATCGCTGGTTTCGGCGGACAAGGCGTCCTTCTCCTCGGTCAATTGCTGACCGAGATGGGGATGATCGAAGGCCTGGAAGTCAGCTGGCTGCCCTCGTACGGCCCGGAGATGCGGTCGGGCAGCGCGCACTGCCACGTCTGCCTCTCCAAGCAGCGCATCGGTTCGCCGCTCATCTCGCACCCCGACGTACTTGTCGCGATGAATGAAATCTCGCTGCGCAAGTTCGCGCCGCAAGTTGCCCCCGGAGGCCTCATCCTCTACAACGCCGCCCGCCTGCCCGAGGATTTCCAACTGCCACAGGCCCGCGTTATTTGCATCCCGGCCTCGGAAATCGCCGACAAGCTCGGTTCCACCAAATCGACCAACATCGTCATGATGGGTGCACTGCTCGAAGAAACCGAGTGCTTGTCCGCCAAGACCGGCGAGGGTGTTCTTGAGGAGAAGGTCAAGCGGGTTGAGCTGAAGGAAACCAACCGCAAAGCCCTGGCTGCGGGACGCGACTTCATCGACCACTATGTGCGTGTCGGCGCCGTCAGCCAACCCGATGGATTTGCGTATTGACAAAGACGGGCGGGGAGCCCGTTACCCCACATCTGTCAGTGACTGTTCTCTGCTTTTGTAGGGAGAGATCCAACGCGCTTTTCCAGCTATCCCCTTCAGCTGTTATCCCGTTTCGCGCGAACCAATACAATCACTACCCCCCACAAACATTTCCCCCGACAATAGTCTAAGCACCGCCTGCGCCACTTCCGCGCCACGCGCGCCGACTCGATCTTTAGCAGCTTCGCTTCATCGCAACCTGAAGCCGAGCTCATATCGGGGATCCCCATCAAGCCCGGTTTTGGCTTGATGGGGCAGACAGCCGGGGAGGTTCTATGTCAGGGCAAGTCATTCTCCATTTTGATGATCAAGCCGATGCATTGCGTTTTGCCTTAGCCGCAGGATCTGTAATGGCCGGAGACAGGCCACCCCAGGCAAGCGAACTGGCCGCCAGGACAGCCTGCGTCAGCCGCATTCAGCTGGACGCCAATGAATCGCCAGCGCCCAAAGCCAGGCCCAAAAACCAGCCCGCCGCCTAACTCCTTTGTCCAGAATACTTTGAAAGAATCCGCCCTTGAGAATCAAGACTTTGCGGGGAAGCCTCACCCGCCCTTCCACCCATCCAAATAAGTCCCTATAAATCAAACACTTACAAAATCGGCAAAACGTCAGCTAAACCATTATTATTCAAAGACTTGTAGAAAATTTCCTCGTAAGTCATTTGTTTTCAAAGATCACAGTAGGGGTACAAGTTTACCACTGAGTAACTACCCAATTCGGTCTTCACTTGCCCACAAATTCCCGGCTTGAAACACATCCGCGCAAACAGCTCGAAGGCGCTAGCCGCGCTCAAAGGTGTGTTTCTGCTCCAACCGATGAACCGCTTCCGTCATTTCTTTGTCGAATCGCCCGCGCTGGTCCATTAGGGAAGGGAGAGCGGTCGCGTAGCGTCGCGCCATCGTGAATAGGCCTTGCTTCATGAGTCCAGCCGCAACTTCGGCGAGATGGTCAGTCGTGGTTTCGAGGTAGAGCGCGTCAGCGGCGTCGCCGAGCCAAACGTCTCCGCCAACCAGGCGAGTCTGCCAGTAGACTTTGCGCTCGATCATGCGCGCAATCTCTTCGTTAGTGGCTTTGCCGAAGACCCACTTCTGCCGCTTGAAATCGTAATGGCGGCTGGAAAAGTGCATGGGCACAAGCTTGGCGGATTTCTGAAACTCGACTTGGAGACGATCTACATCTTTGCGCAGGGCGTTGATGACGGGAGCCTCGGTGTCTTTGCGGTCGAGCGAGGGCAGGACTTCGCGCAGCGTTACCGAGAGATTCACCGCAACCAGCGCGTGCAGGCCGCCGGAGTTTTCGAGGGTGATATCGGTGTGCAGGACATCGAAATCCGCGCCGGACGTGGCGTGGCGAAAGGGCCAGTCGAAGCTGAAGCTGAGGGGCAGGCCGGTGCGCGTGACGTAGATGGTTTTGGTGGGCGTAGTTTGCTCGGGGCTCATTGTTAGTTTTGATGAAGACTTAGAGTGAAGTGTCGTTCTTATTCGCGAGAGGTATTTTAACCTGCCGACTCAGGTGCGAGCGGCTGGGTTCCGAATGCGCTCGCGTTAGCTTAAAAACGCGAGCTGAAGAAGATTGCGGAGCGCGGCCGCGGCCAAGAGGCCGCACAGGGACGCGGTGACGAGGAGGCGGTGCCGGGTCTCCATAAGATCGGCGAACACGCCGGCGACGAAGACAAAAAGAAAAACCAGCATGGAGACCTGGAATCCACGCCCGGGGAAATCGGGCGAGGCTAAGGTGAGAACGAACAAGAGGCCGGCAATCCCGAAAGGCGCGGTGTTGCCGAAATAACGGGCGTGCTTCCAGGCGAGATAGGTAACCAGAGCGGCCGGAAAAGCCAGGATCAGCGCGGGACTTCCGGCGGCGATGGCCCGCAAGGTATGCAAGTAGGAAGCCGGCATGGCAAAAGCCAACGGCTGCACGTCAATCCAGCGGGCGTGCGCCATGCCCTGCCGGAAGGCATCAAAGCGGAAGAAGTATGAGGCAAGCAGCAATAGCGCTGCGGCGGCGACTGCGGCGACCCAGACGACAATGATGGCCCGCGGACGCACTGGAGCTACCCAGAACATAAGGGCCAGCGATACCGGCAGCAGCAGAGTCAGCGAGAACAGGTTGCCCACGATAAGTGCCAAAGAAAGGCCGAGAAGGGCGATGCGGCGGGCATTCCACAGAACTACTTCGCGGGGCGCGTAGAGTGTGTGGGCAACGGCGATGGCAGTAAAGACGGAGCCAAATGCGCCCCAACCCGCTCCCATCTCGCCGAGGTTAGGCGCTCCAGCTACTCCCATGATCGTGGCGGGCGAAAAGCAATACAGAGTGAGAGCGACGTATCCGCCGGAGTTGCCGTAGAGGCGGCGGGAGACGTACCAGATCGAGCCGCCGAGCATGACACCGAAGAAAAGATACGGCGCAGAGGCCCAAAGCTGGCCAAGAGGCGACTCGGTGCGCAGTGTGGAGGGTTTCAGCAGAAAGGGTGCGGCGCAGGTGAGGTAGTAGAGGGGAGAGCGATCCTCGTCGTAGCCATCGCGTGCGCGAAGGAGCCCGCTGTTGCCGGTGGAAGGGAGGCCGGTCACCACTTCCGAGCGGAGGGTTTCGGGCGTGCCGGCAATGGCTCCGCCACGAAATTGCTCGAGGCCGTGGTAGATGCAGAGGTCATGATTAGAATCGGGGAGGGCGCCGTGGAGGGTCTGGGCGCGGATGAGCCAGGCGCACTGCAGCAGGTAGACGAGCAACAGCGCAGCCGCGAGGAATTGAGGCCAGCCGACGGAGTCCGGATCGAGAAATCGGCGTATCAGACGTATCAAGGGTAGACGGAGTGTTGTATCACGGCGAAGCGCCCGGTGGATACTGATTCAGCGGGTACATGATCATTTCGCTCTAGTGATTGCGGACGAGGGGCGCGCGCGGGATCAGTTTTCCAGGATGACGTGGGCCAGCGCCTGGTCGGCGGTGTGGGTGAGGGAAAGGGCAATATTAGCAGTTCCGAGCCGCGAGGCGATTTCAGCCGCCCGGCCGTGGAACTGCAAAGTAGGACGCTGGCCTTTTGGGCGGACGACTTCGATGTCGCGCCAGCGAACGCCCCGGCTCCAGCCGGTTCCCAGCGCCTTCATGCCAGCTTCCTTGGCAGCGAAGCGTGCGGCGTAGCTCTCGAAGCGGCTGGCCTTCGACTCGCAGTAGCGGATCTCGCCCTCAGTGAAAATGCGGCGGAGGAAGCGCTCGCCGTAGCGGGCAATGGAGGCGCGGATGCGCGGGACCTCGGCGATGTCCACACCGGTGCCGACGATCATGCCGATATTGTCTTCGGGAGTTGGGGAGTTGGCAACTTTTGCCTAGGCGCGGGAAGCGTCTCAGCCTAGAACGCTCGCGCCCGACGATCAACCAGCGGCGTTTGCGGGCGCGACTGCTGGAGGATGCAAGCGGGTAGCTGCGTGAACTCGTCTCGGCCGCGCAGCCGGTCGGGGCATATATAGCGATATACGCAAACGCGGCAGCTTGGCCTTGAAGCCTTGCGCGCGACGAAGGAACCAAGAGCCGTGTAGGAGGTACCCAGGAAGGAAAGCACGAGGGGGAGGGGTGACATGCGGGCACAACCTTTCTATCTAAGAGTTACTATCGGATCGCATGGCTGAGGGTCTGTGACTTATGTCACGTTAATTTGTGACGATTCCTCCAGGAAGGGCTCCGGGAGGGGCTTTTCAGGCTAATGACCGCAGAAGGCTGGCGATAGCGGAGTCGTGTTCGGGGAAAACGGTGCGCAGATCGAGCAGTACGCGGGCCTCTTCGACCCGGGCAATAAGGGGCGGATCAAACTGCCGTAGGCGCTGGCAAAGTTCGTCGGCGGTCAGGGTGCGATGGGTAAGGGCAATCAGGCGGGTGGGCAGAACAGCGGTTGGGGCGGCGCCGCCTCCGATGACGGATTCACCGTCGATGAGCGTGCTTTGCAACGACGGCGTCGCGATCTGGGCAGCTAGGGCTTCGGCGCGGCGAGCGATGGCGTCCTTTGACAGCTGCATCATACGGAGCGCGGGCAGGGCATCGAGGTCGTTCTTGACATAGGCCAGCAGCGTGGCTTCGAGGGCGGCGTAAGTGAGCTTGTCGACGCGCAAAGCGCGGAAGAGCGAGTTAGAGCGCAGACGAGCGACCAGGTCGGCACGCCCGGTGACCAGGCCAGCTTGCGGTCCGCCGAGAAGCTTGTCACCGCTGTAGGTGACGAGGTCGACGCCGGCGCGCACGCTGTCGAAGACGCTGGGCTCATTAGCGATGCCGATGGAGCGGAGGTCGAAGAGGGCGCCACTTCCGAGGTCCTCCAGGAGGGGAAGGCTGCGGCGGTGGGCAAGCGCGACCAGTTCCGCGAGGGGAGGCTGCTCGGTGAATCCGGTGATGGCGAAGTTGGAGCGGTGCACGCGAAGCAGGAGCCGGGTGCGGGCGGTGATGGCGCGTTCGTAGTCTTCGATGCGAGTACGGTTGGTTGTGCCGACCTCGCGGAGCGTGGCTTGCGATTTCGACATGACCTCGGGGATGCGGAAGGAGCCTCCGATTTCGACGAGTTCTCCGCGCGAGACAATGACCTCGCCGCCTTCGGCGAGCGTGTTGAGGGCGAGGAGCACGGCGGCGGCATTGTTGTTGACGACGATGGTGGAGAGCGCAGCCGCGCCGCGCTGGGTAGAAACCGCGGGTAGCCCCGCTTCCACACTATCGCTCTCAGAATTGTTTGCGTGGGCGGGCGAGGCGCCCGTTTCCCCATTCGTGTTCGCTCCAAATTCGTCGAATAGCTTTTTGAACAAGCGATCAACGTGGACGTCGCGTTTGCCGCGCTCGCCGGATTGGAGATCGTATTCGAGGTTGGAGTAGGAAAAAGCGGTCTGGGCGATATGGTCTAGGGCCGCGGCGGTTAGCGGGGCACGTCCGAGGTTGGTGTGAAGGATGACGCCCGTGGCATTGATGACGGAACGAAGCGAGTAGCTCAGTGCCTGGCGAAGCTGGCGCTCGATAGCACCGGGCAGGCCGGCTAATGCAAGATCGAGCGATTCGTCAGCGAGGCGATCTGCCGCGATTTCCTGGCGAAGATCATCGAGGACGGCGCGAATGGCGTCGGCCAATGCCGCATGGCCATCGTGGCTGGCAAGCTTCTGGATTTCAGGTTGACGCAGCAATTCGTCCGTGGACGGCAGCTTGCGAAAGAGCGCGGAATTGGTGGAGGCAGGCACCGACCGGATTATGACACGGAGCGGACAGAATCGTCCCCCTCAGTGTGGGACCTGCGCGGACAGGAGTGTGCCACCCGCGCAAGCCAAAATCGGGCTTGCGGGGGACCCGGTGTCCGCTCCACCCAAGTTAGAGCGTGTGCAAATAGGCGATCAGGTCGCGGATTTGGTCATCGGTCATTACGTGGTTAAATCCTTCCATCTTCGAGCGGCCATATTTGATGATGTCGAACATGCGATCGTCGTTGACGGGGAGTCCGCTCAGTTCCATGTACTGGCGCTTGTAGATACCCTTCATGCTGGGGCCTTTTTTGCCGCGCGAGGAGTAGGGCTCGTGACAGCGGTCGCAGTAGTTGTCGTAGAGCTTGCGCCCCGCGGCCTGCTGCGGGTTGAGGCCGAGTTCGGCGTCGGATTTGCGGCGCTCGACATCGCAGGCGGAGAGAGCGAGCGCTGAGGCAGCGAGGGCGACCAATGCCAAGCCGCGGACACACGGAGAAAGCCGATTGAGAATGCGCTTCATCGTTCGGGTGGTTGGCGCTTCCGCCCCCAACGGTAGGATAATACGTGCAAGATGAATGTGGCAGTAAAACGCGTCTACGAGCCGGTGTCCGAGGACGATGGCGTGCGCGTGCTGGTTGACCGCCTGTGGCCGCGCGGCGTTACGGAAGAAGCGGCGGCGGTGCAGCATTGGCTGCGCGATCTGGCGCCTTCGAACGAATTGCGTAGATGGTTCCATGCCAATCCGGCGGCTTGGGCGCGGTTCCGGCATCGCTACCTGAAAGAATTGACAAGCCCAAAGGCGGCGGCGGCGTTCGAGAAGCTTCATGAACTGGCAAGCGATAACGCCAAGGTCACGCTCTTGTATGCATCGCACAACGAAAAGCGAAATAACGCCACCGCGCTGAAAGAACACATGGAAGGTGCTCCAAAACCGCCCTCGGGCGTAGGAAACGGCAAGGCTGCGCGGCAAGGGATTCGCAAAGCACTGCGCAAGTGATCACGCCGGCAACCAACAATCGCCGACTCGAAGCCGAAAGCCTCCAGCACATATAATTTGCGAGTCATGTCCTATTCCGCGGTCGAGAAGAAGATCGACGCCCTGCGCGAGAAGATCCGTTACCACGAGCACCGCTACCACGTGCTCGACGATCCCGAAATCAGCGATGCCGAGTTTGACGCGCTGATGAACGAGTTGAAGCGGATCGAAGCGGAGCATCCGGAACTCATCACGCCGGATTCGCCGACGCAGCGCGTGGGAGGCAAGCCGCGTGAGGGATTCGTCAAGGCCAAACATTCTTCGCCGATGCTTTCGCTCGACAATGCATACAGCGAAGAAGAATTACGCGACTGGGAACGCCGGGTACACGAGCTGAGCGGGCGAGCGGACGTCGAATACATGTGTGAGCTGAAGCTTGACGGCATGTCGCTGGCACTGCGCTATGCGGGTGGCCAATTGGAGCGAGGCATCACGCGCGGCGATAGCAGCGAGGGCGAGGACGTAACTGCAAATGTGCGGACGGTGCGCTCGGTGCCGTTGTCGGTTGCAAAAGAGAGATTGAAGAAAGCGGGGCTCCCGCCCGACTTCGAGGTGCGTGGAGAGATGCTGATGCCCATCGCCGCGTTCAAGAAACTGAATGAAGAACGGGAGCAGCAGGGGCTTGCAACATTCGCAAATCCACGAAACTTCACCGCCGGGACGGTGCGGCAGCTGGACGCATCGATTACAGCGCAGCGGCGGATGGACTACTTTGCCTACATGCTGCTCAAGGAAGGGCGCACGTATTTCGACCGGCAGTCCAAGGCGATGGATGTGCTGGCTTCGGTGGGGTTCAAAGTCAATCCCAACCGAAAGCTGGTGAAGCACCTGGATGACGCGTGGAAATTTATTCAGAGCTGGGAGGGCAAACGCGAATCGCTCCCGTACGAGATCGACGGCATCGTGATCAAGGTCGATCGCACGGCGCTGCAGGAAGAATTGGGCTTTACCGGCAAGGCTCCGCGGTGGGCGATTGCGTATAAATATGCAGCGCGCGGAGGCGTGACGATCGTGGAAGACATTGTTCCGCAGGTCGGGCGTACCGGCAAACTGACGCCGGTCGCGTGGCTGAAACCGGTTCCGATTGGCGGGACGATGGTATCGCGCGCCACGCTGCACAACATGGATTTCGTGGAGGAATTGGGCGTCAAGATCGGCGACTGGGTGGAAGTGGAGCGCGGCGGCGACGTGATTCCCAAGGTTGTGAAGGTGGTGGAGGACAGGGATCATCCGCGGGGCCACAAGTCGTTCGAAATGCCACAGCATTGCCCGGTGTGCGCCGGAAACGTGGTGCGCACGGAGGGTGAAGCTGATCATCGCTGCGTGAATGCGAATTGCCCGGCGAAATTGCAGGGCACAATTCTGCATTTTGCGTCACGGCACGTGATGGACATCGACGGGCTGGGGGAGGCGCTGGTGAATCAGTTGACCGAGCGCGGCCTGGTCAAGAACGTGGCCGATCTCTACAAGCTTACGAAGGACGACTTACTCAACCTGGAGCGCATGGGCGACAGGTCAGCGGAAAACGTGCTGGGCGAGATTGAGGCGTCGAAGAAGCTCCCGCTGGAACGCGTGATTTTCGGGCTGGGAATTCGTTTTGTTGGCGAGCGCACCGCGCAATTTCTGGCGGAACACTTCGGATCGCTGGACGCGATCATGAAAGCGTCGGCTGAGCAACTGGAAGAAGTGAACGAAGTCGGTCCGCGAATCGCGGAGAGTATCGTCGAGTTCTTCGGCGACGAGCACAACCGCAAACTGGTCGGCGATTTGCGGAAAGCCGGCCTGACGTTTACAGGACGGAAGAGAGAAAAGGGCACGAAACTGGCCGGAAAGACCTTCGTGCTGACGGGGACGCTGGCGCGGCATACGCGCGACGAAGCCAAGAAGCTGATTGAAGACGCGGGCGCGCGCGTTTCCGGTTCGGTAAGCAAGAAGACAGACTATGTGGTTGCGGGCGCGGACGCAGGATCGAAGCTCGACAAGGCTCGCGAGCTGGGTGTGGCCGTGATCGGAGAAGAAGAGATGGAGAAGCTCGTGCGCTGACCAGCGGCCCTCCTCCAGAGCGCGACGGACCGCGCCCTTAGACCCGATTTTCGCTCGCCCATTCGCTCTTCAATTACAATGCCACTTTGATATGTTGCGCTACTTCACGGCGGGAGAGTCGCACGGCGAGGCCCTGGTTGCCTTTCTTTCCGGGATGCCCGCAGGGCTGAGCATCGATTCGTCCTTTGTTGACCGTGAGCTTTGGCGGCGCCAGCAAGGTTATGGGCGCGGCGGCCGCATGAAGATCGAAGCGGACAGGGCACGCTTTCTTTCCGGCGTGCGGCATGGCAAGACGATTGGCTCGCCAATCAGCGTGGTTATTGAGAATCGCGATTGGCAGAACTGGAAGGGGTCTTTGCCGGTTGAGCCGGGCGATCCGGAGAAACATAAGCGCGTTGCGTCGCCGCGGCCCGGGCACGCTGATTTGGCCGGAGCGCTGAAGTTCAACTTCACGGAAGCGCGCTACGTGCTCGAGCGCTCGTCGGCGCGGGAGTCGGCGGCGAGGGTTGCCATCGGCGCGCTGGCAAAGATTTTCTTGCGAGAACTAGGCGTGGAGGTTTTGAGCCACGTCATCGCGGTCGGCTCGGTTTCAATCGCAGAGCAGAAAATCGACTGGGAGCAGGTTGAGGCGCTGGCGCGCAAAGGAGACGTCCTACTATCTTGCGTTGATCCGGAGGCGGAACAGCGTATGAAGGAAGAAGTTGACAAGGTGCTGCGCAGCGGGGATTCGGTGGGCGGAGTGTTCGAGGTTGTGGCACATAATGTCCCGCCGGGCCTGGGCAGTTACGTGCAGTGGGACGAGCGGCTAGATGCGATGCTGGCCGCGGCGGTCATGTCGTTGCAGGCAGTAAAGGCGGTCGAAATCGGCAGCGGAATTGCGGCCGCGCACACGCCGGGATCGGCTGTGCACGACGAGATTGGCTATGAGAGCAATGCGGGTTTCGCGGGCTTTACGCGCACGCGCAACAATGCCGGCGGGATAGAAGGCGGAGTTTCGAATGGGCAGGAAATTCGCGTGCGCGGTTATCTGAAGCCGATTTCCACGCTGCGGCGGCCGTTGCAGTCGGTGGACTTTGCGACGCGGGAACCGGTGAAGGCCGCTTACGAACGCTCGGATGTTTGCGTCGTGCCGGCAGCGGGCGTTGCCGGCGAGGCGATGGTAGCGCTGACGCTTGCACGCTGTGCGCTCGAAAAGTTCGGCGGCGATTCGATACAGGAAACGAAAAGGAATTTTGAGGGTTATCTCGAGCAACTAAGGAAATACTAAGTCTCACGATGATCTATCCAATTGTGAAGTTCGGCGATCCAGTACTGGAAAAGCCAGCGGCGACGGTGTCCGCCTTCGACGATGGCCTCAAGAAACTGATCGAGGACATGTTCGAGTCCATGTATGCCGCAAAGGGAGTGGGACTGGCTGCGCCGCAAATCGGCATCTCGAAAAGAATCGCGGTCGTGGACGTGACTTTCAAGGAAGATCCTCAGGCAAAGCTGGTGCTGATCAATCCGGAAATTATCGGCAAAGACGGGAGACAGCGCGGGAGCGAGGGCTGCCTGAGTATTCCCGAGTTTCGCGAAGATGTGTCGCGGGCCAAGGTGGTGACGGTGCGCGCGCAGGATGTGAACGGCAAGTTTTTCGAGCACACAGGCGAAGACCTGCTGGCGCGGGCTTTCCTCCATGAGACGGATCATTTGAACGGGAAACTTTATATCTCACACATCAGCGCGTTGAAAAGGGACCTGATCAAGCGAAAGATCAAGAAAATGGTGAAAGCGGGAGAGTGGTAGGAAGACAGTTCCCAGTTCTCCGTTCTCAGCCGGCGCCGCCGCCTAGCGAACATAGGGGTGGGATCCGGGGCACCGGGGCCAGTCCCTTCATCTGCGGTTGGGACCTGACTGGAGTTTTTTGTACAAACTGGGAACTGAGAACTGACTCATGATCCTTGTTTTTTGTGGTACGCCTCGATTCGCGGTTCCTACGCTGGAAAAACTGGTTGCGGCGGGGCATTCCGTACCGCTTGTCGTGACCCAACCCGATCGTCCGCGCGGCCGGGGCCTGGAGTTGGTTGCTTCTCCGATGAAGGAAGCCGCGGTGCGCCTCGGCATCGCTGTCGACCAGCCTGCGGCCATCAAGAACAACGAAGAGTTCCGCGCGCAGCTTGCGAAACTGGCTCCTGATGCGATTATCGTCGTGGGCTACGGCCGCATTATTCCGCAATGGATGATCGATCTGCCGCGCTTCGGAAATCTCAACCTGCACGCTTCGCTGTTGCCTAAATATCGCGGGGCGGCTCCTATCCAATGGGCGATTGCATGCGGTGAAACAATCACTGGCGTTACCACTATGCGTATCGATGCCGGTCTAGACACGGGCGACATTCTGCTGCAGCGCGAACTGGCGATTTTGCCGGATGACACGTCGGAGACCCTGGCGCCGAAGCTGGCTGCGATTGGCGCCGAGTTGATGATTGAGACCCTTCGCGGACTCGAAACTGGAGACGTTCGGCCGGTTCCGCAGAATCATTCCCTGGCCTCCCTGGCGCCAATCCTGAAGAAGGAAGATGGACGTATGGATTTCGAGCGGACCGCGAGCGAACTGCTCCATCGGCTGCGAGGATTCCGTCCGTGGCCGGGGGCATTCACGGTATTCAGGTCGAAGGCTCTGCAGGTGCATGGCGCACAGAAGGCGGAGAACAAGCCTGGGTTGCTGCCCGCTGTGGTCGGCGTGGAGGGTTCGCGCTTGTTGGTGGGCTGCGGTCAGGGGACGGTGCTGGAGTTAATCGAAATCCAGATGGAAGGGAAGCGCCGGATGACGGCACGCGAATTCATCAACGGTTATCGCCCGCAAACCGGGGAGCGGCTCGGTTAAGCGCGGCCAGCCATCGTGGGACAATAGCTGCAATGGCCATCTCTCCCGCCCGCGCCACCGCGTTTGAAATCCTGGTGCGGGTGGAGCGTGAAAAATCCTACGCCGCCGACCTTTTGCATTCCGCGCGCTTTGCCAGCCTTTCCGCAGTGGATCACGGCCTAGCCACCGAACTGGTGATGGGCGTTCTGCGCTGGCAGTCGTGGCTGGACCAAACATTGCAGGACGCTTCGTCGCACAGGCTCGAGCGGCTCGACGAAGAAGTTCTCGCCACGCTGCGAATCGGGATTTATCAGTTGGGTTTTCTGTCGCGCGTGCCCGCCCGAGCCGCCATCTTCGATAGCGTGGAACTCGTGAAGAAGGCGCGAAAAACTTCGGCGGCCTCGTTTGTGAATGCGGTGCTGCGGAGAGTTGCGGGGAAGACTTCGCAATCTGGTTCGGCGCGCGAAGGCAACTGGCTCGGAGAGATTGAAAAGTGTTCCGATCCGGAGACCTTGGCTCGCAGTTCCGCGCACCCTGGGTGGCTAGTAAAACGCTGGATCGACCGATACGGCATCGAGGCGGCCCGGCGTATTTGTGTATACGATCAGAATCCGCCGGGAACGAGCCTACGCATTTCCGGTCAGTCCTGTGTGGAGGAACTTGCAGATGAGGGAGTGAAGCTGGGGCCTGGTTTTCTGGTTACTGACTCTCGCGTCGTGCTCTCCGGCGATGTGACGCGAACAAGCGCTTGCGGCGAGGGCCGCGTCGCCATTCAGGATGAGGGATCGCAACTCGTGGCGTTGCTGGTCGGACATGGGAAAAGAATCCTGGATTGTTGTGCGGCTCCCGGCGGGAAAACTGCGCTGCTGGCTCGACGCAACCGGGATGCGTGCATCGTTGCCTGCGACCTCTATTGGCATCGGGCGAGGATTTTGCGTGCGCGAACCCGGTTGCCAAACGTTCGCGTTGTGGTTGGGGACGCGAGGGACATTCCTCTACGCGGCAGTTTTGACCGGATACTGGCGGACGTTCCGTGTTCCGGCACCGGCACGCTGGCGCGCAACCCGGAGATCAAGTGGCGCCTCAGAGTAGAGGACTTGTCAGATTTGCAGGCGCGTCAGACGGCGATTCTGAAGTCGGCGATGGCGAAGCTCGCGAGCGGTGGCCGCCTGGTGTATTCGACTTGCTCCATGGAGCCGGAAGAGAACGAAGCGGTCGTGGAGCCTGCGCTCGCAGAATCGCCGGAGTTCTCGCTTGTCGATTGCCGGGAAGAGCTGGCGCGATTGAAGCAGGCCGGTGAGTTGTGCGCGGAACCAAGGAAGGATCTTCTCGAAGGACCCTATTTCAGAACCACTCCTGGAGTTCATCCGTGCGAGGGATTTTTTGCGGCGATTATTCAGAGGCAATAGAATCCGGATTCCGCACCTGACAAGAACTCAAAAACTGCGCTGCGAAGTGGAGCCAATGTGGCTAGTGCACGTCGAAATTGACGGTACTGCCCGCGACAATTCGTGCTCCGGGGGCGGGGCTTTGCCCGACGATCAGGCTGGCGGGGTTTGGCCCCGGCGGCGCTGATGTGGCGACGGATTCACTCGAAGCAACAACAACGACGCTTACCTTGCCGACATGCATCCCTGCATCTTGCAAGACGAGTTGCGCGCTGCCAAGCGGCTGGCCAGCGAGATTCGGCATCACGTAAGCATCGGGCATGGGGCCTAGGCTAACGAGTAAGTCGATCTTTGGCACCGAAACATCGTTGGCGTTGGCCGGCGGGCTCTGGGAGGCAACCTGATCCTGCGGCACGTCTGCCAGACCGGCCTGAGCCACAGAACCGACTGTGAGGCCGCGGCGGCGCACATTTATTTCGGCGGCGCGCTCGCTGCCCCCTGTCAGGTTGGGAATGGACACTCGTTGCGGACCGAGGCTTTGCGCGACGCGAACCGTCCAGCCGCGGCGTACCTTTGTACCGGGCGGGGGGATTTGGGTCATGATCTTCCCTTCGGGAATGTTTGCGCTGTAGAACTGACGTTCCACGACCAGTTGCAAGCCGGAAGCGGTCGTCATGTGCTCCGCCTCCGCTGGAGACATGCCCACGAGCTTTGGGATGGCCACTTCGCGTCCATGAATGGCGAATTGCATGGCTGCGAGCGCCGAAATCAGCGAGATGGTGAGGAGAACCAGCGTCAGGAAAACGATGCGAAAGAAGCGGCGCATTTTACAGCCGATTATAACTGCATGCGGACGCGAATGAGTCGGCCCTTTCCCCGTCGGGGTTCATCTCCGGCCTCACCCTACCTGCCACACTGTATCGAGCAGCGTGCCGTCCACCCACTTCACGACGGCGCAGGGACGGTCGCCAAGTTTGGGTCGCGCCGGCTTGCCGCCACAGATTTTCTCCACTTCCGCTTTGACATCTTGAATCGGGCGAATCGGCAGCTTCGATCCCATCACGGCGTGCAGCAGATCGGTTCGGCGCGGGTTGATGGCGATGCCGCGCTCGGTCACGATCACGTCGATCATCTCGCCCGGACCGGTCATGGTTGTGACCTCGTCGACAATGACCGGGATGCGGTCGCGGAACGAGGGCACGGCCAGGATGGAGCAGCCTCCAAACAAGCAGTTCTGCCAGCCGCCGATGCCGTGCAGCAGACGACCGTCCGAGTGCGTAACCACGTTGGCATTGAAGTCCACATCCACTTCGGTTGCGCCCAATACAACCGCGTCGACAAGAGAAGCGAAGTTTCCTTTGCCGTGATAGTTGTAGGACGTGAACGGAGAAGTCGCAACGTGACGCGGATCGTCCGCCATCGACTTCACGCCATCGAGATCGAAGGTCTGCCCGTCGAGAATGTAGTCGGTCAAACCCTCCTGCAGCAGTTCCACAAGAAATCTTGTCGAACCGCCGCGGACGAAGCGCGCTTTCACTCCATCTTCCTTCATCATCGCCTTCAGATACTGCACGAAGGCGAGAGCGATGCCTCCGGCTCCGGCCTGGAAGGAAAAGCCGTTTTTCATGATTCCGGCTTCGCGGAGAAACTTTGCCACCAATTCCGCGATGCGCAGCCGGTCAGGGGAGCGCGTAATCTGGGTGGTCCCGGAGACGATTTTTGCGGGATCGCCGATGGATTCGACCTCAACCACGTAATCGACGTTGTTGCCCTGAATCTGCCAAGGAACGCAGGGAAACGGAACCAGGCTGTCAGTTACCACGATGACGCGGTCGGCATAAGTCGAGTCGGCGAGGGCAAAGCCGAGCGACCCGCACGCCGACTTGCCGTGCGATCCATCGGCATTGCCGAAAGAATCGGCCGTGGGCGCGGCAATGACCGCGATATCGATGTGGACCTCACCGTCCTGAATTGCCTGGTAGCGCCCCCCGTGCGAGCGCAGCACGCCCATGCCGCGCATCTTGCCCTGGGTGCAGTAGTCGCCGAGGGGCCCGTTCATGGAGCCTTCGATGTGGTGAATTACTCCTTTTTCCATCAACTCGATCGCCCCTTGCTGAGAAGGAAACGATGCGCTCGGGAACCACATCAAGTCTTTCGCGCCAATGCGCGCCGCTGCTTCAAGCGCCATCATTGCGACCTTATCGCCATCGCGCAGATGATGATGGCTGGAGATCACCATGCCGTCGCGCAGCCCACACTTGCGCAGCGCCGTTTCGAGGTCGGGCACGCGCTTGTCGCCGCTATCCGGAAAATCTTTGTTCGAGCTGATCGGCGGAGCCGCTTTTCGACCACGCGGCTGGAACTGGTCCACCCCAGGAAAAGGCATTTGCGGTTTGCCGTTGACCAGCGACGGCACTTGCCGGCCCAGCGCGTTATGTGCGAGTTCCACCCGGTCGGTCACGAGATCGCTCCCATAGCTTTCGCGCGTTGCACGAGCTTCAGCGCCCGATTCACGACAGGCGGGTCAATCATCTTCGAGCCAAGGCTGACCACGGCCAAACCCTTGCTTTGCGCGTCTTCAAACGCGGCGACAATCCGTTGGGCTTTCGCGACCTCGGCCGCTGTCGGGCAAAACGCTTCGTGAATCACATGAATCTGACCGGGATGAATGCAGCCCATACCTTCGAAACCCATGCTCCGGGAAGCTTCGCCCCAGCGGCGGAGACCGTCCATATCACCCACGTCGCCGTAGACGGAATCAATGGCCTGCACGGCGGCAGCATGCGCCGCGTTGACCACGCGCGAGCGCGCATACTGCGATTCGCGCCCTTCCGGCGTCTTTACTACGCCCAAATCGGCTGTGTAATCTTCGAGCCCGATCGTCAACGCGGCCACATTCGCGCTGGCGGCTCCAATCCCGGCGGCGTTCTCGATCCCCAGAGCCGACTCCAGGATTGGCAGGATCCACGTGGGCCGGTCAATTCCGTCTCGCGCCTTGATCTCGGCGATCATGCGATCCACTTCCTCGACCTGACTGGGGTGCTCGACTTTGGGAATCAGGATCAAGTCAGGACCTTGGCCCACAACCTCGACTAGATCTTCAAGCCCCAGCGGCAGTTGATTGATGCGCACCATGCGCTCGCAGGAAGCGAAATTGACTGCCCGGAGCGCGTTGCGCACCAGAATGCGCGCCGCGTCCTTTTCGCTGCGATGGACCGAATCTTCCAGATCGAGAATCACCGCGTCGGGAGCGTGCAGCGCCGCGTTGATGAAATATTTCGGCTCCGAACCGGGCAGATAAAGACGCGATCGACGCAGCCGCTCCTTTGGAGATGGCGCAGGGAGCGGGGATTGCTCCGGCAGCCAGCGTTTGCCTTGCCCGGCCCCGGCGCGGCGCACGGCCGCCTCGATGCGCGCACCGATCGTGAAGGGCAACGCGCCTTCGTCGCGAATGACAACTCGGGCGTGATCCACGCCGAGCGCTGCGAGCACTTCCCGCGTCTGGTCCATCATCGTGGCGCCGTAGTACGGCGCTACGCGAGACTCCAGTGAAACCTCAATCCCTCCAATGTCGCGAGGCTCAAAAACCACGTGCAGATCGGAGCGAATCTCCGCGCCCCAATGTCCCGCTTCCCCACTATGCGAAGGCTTTGTTTCAACAGTGTTCATAAACTGACCTTCAATCCAAAATCCCGAGAGCATTTGCACCGGGGCACAGGGGCCCCGGAAACGCGCTGCGATGAATTCTCCGTGCCTCCGTGGTGACTACCTGCACAATTCGCGACTACTTCAGTTTCTCCAGGATGGCGTCTGTCATTTGGACGGTCGAGGCAGCGCCCTGGCCGATCGACTTGGCTCCGCCCGGAATCCGCATCATATCGTAGGTGCGCACCTTGCCCTCGCGCACCACCTCGGCAATCGCCTTGCGAATGCGATCCGCCTTTTGTCCTTCGTTCACGTGATCGAGCATCATGGCTGCGGAGAGAATCATGGCGATTGGATTCACGATCGGCGGATTCAACTCCGCATACTTGGGCGCCGACCCATGCGTCGGCTCAAAAACGGCAACCTCATCGCCGATGTTACCCGAAGCGGCGAAGCCGAGACCGCCTACGAGGCCCGCGAAGGCGTCGGAGAGAATGTCTCCAAACAGGTTCGACGCGACAATCACGTTATACTCCTCCGGGTTCTTGTTCAACCACATCAGCTGCGCGTCGATGTTCGTGGACCAGAGCGCAATTCCCGGATAATTCTTGGCTACTTCCTTGGCCACTTCTTCCATCATGCCCGACGTTTCGCGCACCACATTCGGCTTTTCGCAGATAGTGATGCCTTTGAACCCGCGTTTCTTCGCGTATTCAAACGCAGCCTTGACGATGCGCAACGCGGCATTGCGCGTGATGATGCGGCAACTGACGGCGAGTTCAGGGCCGGGAACGTTGAGGAAGGCTTTGAAACGCGGATGGCTGTTTAGGGCGGCGCGGACGTTTTCCGGAGGGTTCGTCCATTCGACCCCGGAATACATGCCTTCCGTGCCTTGGCGGAACACGGTGGTGTCGATCCTTGGTTCGTCAAAGCCGGGCTCGCCGCGTCCGCAGCCTGCTTTCTTGCGAATGTAATTCAGCGGATTGCCCGTGAAACCAACGCACGGGCGCATGCAAATATCCAGGTTGAATTTCTGCCGCATGGTCACGATCGGCGAGTAGTAGACATAGCCCTTGCCCTGGAACTCGGGCTTTAGTTCAGCTTGCGCGGCTTTGTTCGGCTTGGACGTGATTGCGCCAAAGAGGCCGAGCTTGTGCTTGGTCAGCAGCTCGATCGTGCGGTCGGGCAGTGCGTTGCCGT
>Ga0187781_10001018_pt1 | contig 21032 bp, 22 predicted proteins | sample 0715_SJ02_MP02_2_FD_132447 | JGI IMG/M metagenome (GOLD analysis project Ga0187781, IMG submission 132447) | Tropical peat soil microbial communities from peatlands in Department of Meta, Colombia - 0715_SJ02_MP02_20_MG | ecosystem: Environmental > Terrestrial > Soil > Wetlands > Peat | place... | reverse complement strand
GCTAACGGTCGAGTGGCTGTGGGTGCCGTTGCGCCAGGTGCAGCTGGCCCGCCAGGTGAACTGGGCCGCTTCCGGTGCGGCGGACAGCGCCTCGCGGGCCCCGAGCAGGGCGGCGACGTTGACGCCGTTGTCGACGGGACTGTCGGTGATGGTCATCGGTATCTCCTAGGGTTTTGATGGATCGGAGGGTTGTTCAGTCCTGACGGCGGCTGGGGCCGAGGACGACGGGGAGTGCGCCGAGACCGCGCAGGACGAGACCGTCGCCATGAGTCCAGGCGAGGGCGTCACGACCGACAGCTAGCCGCAAGCCTGGGTGACGGCCGAGCAATGCTTCGAAGGCGACACGGGCTTCGAGCCGGGCGAGCGGCGCCCCCAGGCAGTAGTGAATCCCGTGGCCGAAGCCGAGGTTCGAGCCGTTGCGGCGGGCGAGGTCGAGCACGTCTGCCGCTGCGAAGTGAGCAGGATCGCGGTTGGCTGAGCCGAGGCACACCAACACCTGTTCGTGACTGGGGATCTCGACGCCGTCAACAGTCACCGGCTCGGTGGTGACCCGGAATGTGGCGTGCGGGACCGGGGCGGTGAACCGGATGAGCTCGTCGATCGCGGTGGGAAGCTGCCCGATGTCGGCTAGCAGTGCCTGGAGCTGGCCTGGGTGATCAAGCAGGGCGACCACCCCGTTGCCGATGAGGCTGGCCGTGGTGTCGTGGCCGGCGACTATGAGCTGGAACAGGGTCGAGAGCAGCTCCTGGGTGGTGAGCCTGTCGTCTTCGGCGGCAACCAGGACGCTGACGAGGTCGTCGGCCGGGCTGTGCCGCTTCGTCGCGACCAGTTCGCGCAGGTAGCCTACGATGCCGTCCGATGCCTCGACCGCCTCTGGCGGCGGGTCACCGGCCCACCCGGTCAGCAGCACCTGGAACCAGGCGTGCAGGCGCGGCCGGTCGGCTGCGGGGATGCCGAGCAGCTCGCCGATCACCCGGAACGGCAGCGGGTGGGCATATCCCTCGATGAGGTCGACGGTGGCGCCTGGGCCATCGGCGTCCAGTTCGTCGAGGAGGTTGCTGGCGATGGCTCGGATGGCCGGCTCGAGCGCGGCGATCCGGGTCGGCGCGAATGCCCGGGACACAAGCCGCCTTAGCCGGGTGTGGTCAGGCGGGTCGACGTTGAGCATGTGCCGGGAGAACTCGGGGCCCGGCAACCCTTCAGCGACGACGTCTCCGTTGTCCTGCAGCGCGGCGAGCATGTCCTTCGAGATGCCGGGGTCATTGAGCGCCTGGCGGGCGGCGTCATACCCGAGCACGATCCAGGCCGGGTGACCGTCCGCGAGGCGCGCTTTCTGCACCGGGCACTCGGTCCTGGCCTCGGCGAAGTGACCGAACGGGTCGTCGCGGATCGCTGGCTCCCAGCCGCCCCACGTAGCGAGATTGTCAGCCACTGGAGTTCTCTGGCCGGTAGCCAGTGCAGAGCAGGTCGAGCCGGCCGATGCGGCCGTCGACGGCGGCGTCGGCGTAGGCCTGCTGTTCTACGGTGAACCGGCCGGTGCCGAGCCGCTCGGCCTGGAGCCGCAGCCGCCAGTGCAAGTACAGGCGGCCACCGACCTCGCCAACGGTGGCCTCGAGGAGTTCGAAGTCCTCGGTGTCGCCGAACCATGTCGCGAACGCGCCGGCGATCGTCTCGGCCCCGGTCCACTCTCTGAGGCCGCCGGGCAGTAGCGCGCGGAGCCGGACGTCAGCGGTGAGCGCATTCCCGATCCCGGCGAAGTCCTGTGCCGCGAGGCAGTCAAGGAACGACCTGGCGAGGACGAACTGCGGCACTTTGCGGCTCATGGTCTGCTCCTTTCGATCAGCGATTCCTCGGGCTCACTTCCGGGTCGGTTCACAACTCATCCACCCGTTCGACGTCCAGGTTGCGGAAAGTCGGCGGGCTGTCACACAGTTCGGCGAGTCGCTCGGCAAAGTCGACAGTCTCGGACAGCACCGAGTTGGCCATGGCAGCTTCGTAGGAGGGAAACTCGACGATCAGGATGTAGGTGTCGGGCCGGTCCCGGTCGTGGGTGGCCGTGGCGCGGCACGCAGTGCGGCGACCCTCGGTGCGGGACCGCCATCGGTCGACTAGCGCGCCCAGCTCGTCACGGCGGGTGGTAGTGGTCTCGATGAGCTGTATGAATGTCATGCCTGCTCTCCGTCATTGGGCGGGCTGCGTCTCACAGCATGTGACCGACGACTCTTAGACGATGGCCCGCGGCGGGCGGTCAGCGCATGGGGCAGCTGCCCCATCTTTCAGCTGGAGGTCAGGTGCGGACCGCGAGCGCCATCCTGGGCTGCGGCGGTAACCGGGTGCCCGGCCGTTACTGCCCGATCAGCTGTGTGAGTTGCCGATGAGCCCGTGGCTGGCTGCGAACAAGCTGGCCAGCGCCCGGTTGGAGGTGCCTGTTTTGGCGTAGATGTGCTCGACATGGTGACTGGCCGTTTTGCGCGAGATAACCAGGTGCTCGGCGATTTCCTTGTTCGACATTCCACTGGCAAGCAGTCGCAGAACTTCCACCTCACGGCTGGTCAGGCCGGCCGCCCTCGCTGGTCGGCGGGCAGCCCGGTGCCCGGCGGCGGACAGCACGGCGGTCGCGGCGTCGCCGTCTATCCGGCCCGCCCGCGCCTCAGTCCGCAACTGCGCTGCCGCCTCCGCGGGAGAGCCGGCGGGGCGGTGTGGGCGCGGCTCGGTCCGCGAATGGTAGAAATCGGCAGCGGCCAACACCCGGCCCTCGGGGCTGACGGCCGTCCCCGACAGCCCGCGAGGGTAGCCAGAACCGTCCAGGCGCTCATGATGCTGCACCGCGATGGCGGCCAGCGGTGCGAGCGCGGGTGAGTAGGCCAGCATGCGCTCGGTCAGATACGGATGAAGGCGAATCCGCTCGGTCTCCGTGTGGCTGAGCCTGCCGTGCTTGTCCCAGATAGTATTTGGCACGCCTAGGCGCCCGAGGTCATGAACCAACCCCGCCCGGCGGACCAGCGTCGCGGCCTGGCCGCCCAGCCCCAAGACACCGGCGGCCTCCCCCGCCAGGTCGGCCACACCACGCGAATGGCCGATGGTGTAAGGCGACTTAACGTCGGCGAAGTCAGCAACCGCCTCAAGTGCAGCGTCGAACTCCGCATCGGTCAGGTGCATCCCCAGGGCTGGCTCTGCCGCGATCACGGCGTCCCAGCTATTGACCTCGTCAAGGCCTGCGAACAACACTGCCGCCTGGCCGGTGAAGACATCCACGACGTGCGGGTCGAATTGCGTCCCGCGTCGCTGCCGGGCAACTGCGATCGCGGCGTCCGTTCCGCCGACGCGGTGAAAGACCTCGACCACGTCGGCGAGCGTGACCAGCCGGGACGTAACGAGGATCTCCTCCCCTTTGGCGCCCTTCGGGACGCCTTTGCCATCCCAGCGTTCGAAGGTCTGCTCCACGCAGTCGCGAACGCCTCGGGACAGGCCCAGCCGCGCCATCAGGTCGTCAACCGCCCGCCAGTGAGTTTCCGGCATCGACATCGCCTCACGGCGACCGTCGCCGGCAAAGGCAATCCCGAGAAGGACCCGCTCCAGCAGAGGCCTGCCAGCGCCAAGGTGACGGAGCATGAAAATCGGCCCCGCTGCCGCGGTGTGAAAATCGGTACGGCGGATGTCGGCTTTGAGCGCCATGTCGTCGCCGAACCACTTCGCCTGCTCATAGGCATCCACATGGCAGCCCACCCAGGCAATCAGGGCCGCGTAGTACACCACTTCGCGGTCGGCCTCATCCAGACCCAAGCGCTGGGCCAGCCGCAGGGAAATCAGGCACTGGCGCAGCACATGCTCCATCGGCTGGCCCATACCAAGGTCACTCGCCAGCGACAACACCGCCAGCAACTCGGCCAGGCGCACGCCCGAGCGCGTCGCAGGGATGGTCATGCAAGCAATATAAGCAGCAAGCCGACGCGGGTCAGCCGGTGCGAGCTAGCAGACCAACCACCGGTTCCGGCTGCCGGGCTCCCCACACTCGCGCCCCCAGGCATGACGCCATACGCTAACCGTCAGGGGTCAGCACCAACTCAGCACGCTAACCAGAAAATCACCCACGTCAGCCGGCGCGCGGCAGGGCAGCGAACCGGAGCCAGTGAGCGTCGGTCGGGTTGTTGCCGGTGGGCTTGTTCAGGCGGCCGGGGCGAGGGTGACCGGCAACATCGCCAGCATCGCCACATGCGTCCTAGTGCCGCTGATCGGCATAACGGCGCGCATCAACGGCGAGGAACGCGAACTCACCACCAGCCTCCTGGGCTACCGCGAATACATCCAAGGCAGACCTCGGCTCATCCCATACATCTGGTAGACCCCTGGAACACAGCGATCGCCTCGCGTGCTCCGGTGATCGAGTTCTTGATGTCTACGCGAGCCCAACTTAGGTCAACCGGGAACCGCCTAACAGGCGTCGGCCGGAACGCGCCGCCGGACCTTGGTCGTCTCGCCAAGCCGGAAGCCATGCTCTTTCCCGCTCGGCACGCTGAACGGCCAGATCAGGCGTCGCCGCGCTATATCGGGATGAGCTCGACGTGGACACCCGCGGCCCGGGCCAGGATCTCCAAGTCGCGCGCGTCGGAGGTGAGGGATGTCGTCGCCATCACCGGCCAGGCACACTACCGCCGCATCGATGGCATCGACCTGGTCGGCATGGGCCGGCAGCATGCCCGCTCGCCGCCCAGACCATCATCCAGCGCAGCGACATCCACTCCGGCCAGCAGCTGGGCCACCGGCGCCTGCAGAGATCGGCGTCCGAACTCACCGCGGCGCCGCGACGCGGTGACCGAGGTACCTGGCCGCCTCGGCCATGCGCTCGTCGTAGGTGATTATTGTTCCGAGGTCTCGGCCCAGCCTTCGGGCAGTGGCGAGATGGATAGCGTCCAGCGACCGGAGGTCGGCGGGCAGCAGCACCGCAGCATCGTCGAGAACACCGGTGCTGATCCGGATGAGATCTAGGCCAGTCAGCACCTTCCGGCCGGCGGCGACCGCATCGTCCCCGCCTGGCAGAAGTGCCCGCATGACCTCCGTACGGGCCAGCGAGCTGGAAACTATCGGCCGACGACGGCGCAGGTACCGGCGCAGCGCGACCGACTCGTTCTCGCGCACGGCGAGCTTCACGATCGCGGAGGAATCCAGGTACGTGGCCGTCATCAGTGCTCGTAGCGGCGCAGCCGCGCCAGCACGCCCGACGGAAGCTCCGCCTCGGCAGGCAGGACTAGGGGCTCTGGCAGATCCTCCAGGTCAGCGGTCGCAGCATCGACGTCACCAGCGGCGCGCATTCGTTCCAGCGGGCTGCCTTCAGGTATGGGCGTCAGCAGCGCCACAGGACGGCCACGGTCGGTGATCTCAACCGTCTCGCCCTGCTCGACCAGGCGAAGCAGGCTGCTCGCACGCTGGCGAAGCTCACGCACTCCCACCGACGTCATGTGCTATTAGTAGCACAAGGTCGCTTGGGCAGGCAACCGGTGCACGGTCGCCAGACATTGCCGGTAGCCAACGAGGCCGCAGACAAGGTCGTGGGCCCGCCAAAACAATCGTCACCGGCCAGGCTCTTCCCGGCGATCGTGGCGGGGCCTGCCCGCCGACTGGTCTGCCGGCCAGCCGGGGCATGCTGCGCGGCTGAAGCACCGGGCCGAGCAGGCCGGCCTCGGTCTCCCGGCCGGGCCTGGCGCCGCGATGGCTGCGATCAAGACCGTCCACGCGCTCATCTGACTGTGGATCGAGTCGTGCGTGATCTACCTGCTAGGTGTCGGATTCGCGCCGCACTGCCAAGCCCGCCGCCGCTGCAACTCTCGTCGCCGGTGAAGTACTGGTTTTCGCGGGAAACGAGTTCCGCTGCCCGCTGACCGGGCGGCCCGAGCGCCTCGGTACCCGGAGCGGCTCCTCCGGTGTGCGCCGCGCGTACCTGGCTGTTCACTGCATGGCGCTAGTCGCGCTCACGGGATTCAGCGGCCAGCCGCTCGAGGTCTTTGGTCATGCCGTTCGCGAATACCGCGAGGTCTGGAACCAGGTTCGCATCGGCGACGACGTCGAAGTTCAGCTGGCCGGCGTAGGACAGCGCCCCTACCTGCACCGCGACGTTGCCCTGGACGACGCCGATCTGGAACAGCTCGAGGATCCTGGCCCCGGCAAAGTACAGGGGCTCCGGGGGGCCGGGGAGGTTGCTCATGAGCAGGTTGATCCGCCGCTGCCGGTTCATGGTGCGGATCATCCAGCGCTGCACGAGCCGCGCCGCGGGCTGGTAGGGAGGCAGGCGCTTCCGCTGAGCTGTCGCGCGGGCTATCTGCTCCAGCCGCCGGATCGGGTCTTCCTCGCCCACGGGCACGGGGACGATCAGCACGCCGACGAGATTCCCCGCCTGTGATGGGCTGTCCGGTGCGCGGACCGATGCTGCAACCGAGACCTTCAGCACCAGCGAGTGCGAAAGCTCCCCGCGGCCCGTGAGCACCGCGCGTGCCCCGCCCGCGACCGCACACAGCACCACGTCGTTGACGGTCGCGTGATGCGCGTGGGCGACATGCCTGGCCTGCTCAAGATCGGCACGCACGAGCAGAACCCGGTGCTGTCTGCCGACCGGCTGGTTGAGCGAGGTGCGCGGGGCCCGGCCCTCGCTGGCGAGCTGCAGGCCCTGGCAGGCCAGCGTCCCGGCTGCGGCGACGGTGCGCCAGGGGTGCTCGATCTTGTCCAGGCCCCGGCGTAGCCCGATGGTTGATCGGCGCAGCGCGTCGGCGAGAAGCTCCGAGCGGGCGGGGAGGGGCCGCGCGGTCCACGGCGCGCCCTGAGACTCTGAGGCTTCAGGCGCCGCGTCAAACAGGGTTCCGAGCAGCAGCAACGCTGCCATGCCGTCTGCCAGCACGTGGTGGAACCGGACGAGCAACGATAGGTGCCCATCGGGCCTGCCGGTGAGCAGCCACATCTCCCACAGCGGATGCGCCTGATCAAGCGGCCGGTCGTTCAGCTCCACGCAGGTCGCCAGCAGCGCTTCCTCGCCGCCACCGGCAGGAACGGGCCGCGTCTGGACGTGCCGGCTGATCTCGAAGTCCGCGTCATCGACCCAGACCGGGGCACCCAAGCCGAATCCGGGCCGGTAGAGCCTTTGACGAAGCCGCGGCGCCAGATGCAGGCGCTGCTCGACCCTCGCCCTGATCGGCTCAAGCGCGAGTTCTCCCGAGGCGTCGACCAGAACGCGGCCCTCGAGGATGGCGAGGGCGGCAACGTTCATCGGCAGGCCATGCTCCTCCACGCGAAGGTTAACAAGATCGCGGGGGCTCAGCCGCTGGACTACCAGCCGATCACTACCCACGCGGATCCCGGGAGCCGCAGTGCGCCGTCATCTTGTCTCCACGAGTCGCCTGAGATTGAGCAGCCGCCGTCGCCGCACCCAGAAGTCCAGCGGATGCCAGAAAGCCCTGAGCATCAGTCCGAGAGCCAGCCGGTCGATCGCTCCCCGCGAGCGGGCGGTGAGCCGGGCTCCTCCCACCCGTCGGAGCTGTATCAGCCGACGCGCCGGCAGCCCAGCTCGTTGCACGGCCGCGACCGCATCGGCTCGCCCGCCAGCTGACAAACCGGACGTCGCGACACCCGGTACGTGGCGAGCACGCCTGCGAGCCGAAGCGCAGCCCGAGTCAATGCCACCTGCTGAGTATCTCCCTGCCGGGCGGCGCGGTCAGCAGGCCGCGCATCGCAAGTGCAAAGCTGTCTTGGCCAATTCAGGCGGACGGTGCGCAGATACTCGCCCACCGGTAAGCGTTTGCGGCTCCGGGTAGCACGACGCGCGGTCAGCGCTGGTCTTCGGGGCGGAGGTCCCCTTGGCGCTGGCCCGATGATTCCAGCGCCGGATCCCTGCCCGTGGCAGAGTTAATCGCGGAGCTTAAGGTAACGGCAACGCGGCGGGGGTCCGGTCCATGGCGATCAGAACTACGGGTGAACAAGGTGGCAAGGCGGGGCCCCCAGCTGACCAGCGACCAGGTGTGGCGGGCGATCGCCCGCGCATCGTTCGCCGTACTCAGCCACGTCACGCCGGCCGGTGAGCCGCGGTCCAGTGGTGTCGTGTACAAGGCCGGCGGCCACAAACTGGTCGTCGCGGTGACGCCCGGCGGCTGGAAGGCCCGGCACATCGCGGCCCACGGCCGGGTCGCAGTAGCGGTGCCGACGCGCCGCGGCGGCGGCTTGTCGCTGGTGGCGCCCATCCCGCCAGCGACCATCAGCTTCCACGGGACCGCGGTCGTGCACCCGGCCGGTTCGCCGCAAGCCCGCTCGCTGCTGGACGAGCGGGAGTCTCTCGTCCCGGCAGAGCGGCGGGACTCGGCGTGCGTCATTGAGATCACGCGTCTCGCCGCGCACGATGCTCAACCCGGCGGCGTCCCAGGCGCGCGTGCCGGTCGCGACGGAAGACGACACGCCATGACGGCGCGGCCCGGAGATGCGGTGACCGGCCACCTGGATCGGCGTCGACGAGATCGCCAGCCGGGCACGGCGTGACCGCGGGCTTGCCGGCGGCGCTCGCCGTCCGAGACGCTAGCTGAACCGTGGGACGCCGCGAGGAGTACCGGGCGCAACTGCGGGCGCTGCAGCCCGCGGACTGGGAGCCCTACCTGCGTACGCACTCCGGGCTTCCGGGAGCACGGGCCAACCTGGAGCTGGCCCAGGCCGTCGCCGACGAGGCCGGCCCCGGACAGCTTGACAGGCTCTTGGCGTCCGACGAGGAGTACCTGGTGCTCTCTGCCACCATCGGCCTTGGCCGACTGCTCGCGGACGGGGCAGGGGACGTCGCGGAGCGCCTGCGAAGCTACGCGACAGACGCGCGCTGGCGGGTCCGGGAAGGTGTTGCCATGGGCCTGCAGCGCCTGGGAGACGCAAACCTGCCCCGGTTGCTGGATCTTGCAGATTGCTGGGCTCGTGACCCTCACCCCCTAGTGCAGCGTGCCGCAGTGGCCGGCATCTGCGAGCCCCGGTTCCTGGCAAGACCCGGAGCAGCCACCCGGGCCATCGAGATGTGCGAGCGCCTGACCCAGCAAATAGCTGCCCGGCCTCGCGGCGAACGCAACGGCGGCGCGGTCCGCACGCTGCGCCAGGCACTCGGCTACTGCTGGTCCGTCGGGGTAGCTGCCGACCCGGATTTCGGACTGCCCCGATTCCAGCGCCTGAGCGCCAGCGACGACCCTGACGTTGCCTGGATTGCCAGAGAGAATGCCAAGAAAGCCCGGCTCGCCAATCTGCTCTTATCGCGCCGCGAAACATCTCGGCCGAATCTCAAGCCGGATTCGGCAAGGTGACACCCGACTGTCCCGTGCTGAAGCATCCTGGAGCTCCGGGGAGGTTGGCACGGGCTCGGTTTCCACGCCGGGGTTGATGCCGGAGACTGGCTCGGATCCGGCGGACCAGGCGATTGCCCGGGCAACGGCCAGGTCGCCGAACCAGCCGAGTGCCATCTGCGAGTGGCCGACGCTCTGCCCTACGGGACGGGCGCCGCACGCAGCTTGTGTTTCGGTCGGGCGGCAGCTTTCACCAACCAAACCGCGCGGGCCCAAGTGGCCGGTACTCGGTACGGTCCGCGGCCGAGGCTTCCGGGTCGGCATCAGCCGGCGGCGTCAGGCGGCGTTCCTGGACTTGAATGCCTCGCCCAGGCAGGGAAGCCGTCCCGCCAGCTCGGGTAGGCCGGGGTCCAGCCGAGCTCGCGCTTGGCCTTGGAGTTGCTGGCGCCGCGCGCATCGGTCATCATCGAGACGGTCATCTGGCCACCCAGCAGGCGGCCCAGCCAGGCCGGGGCGCGCAGCGGCGGCTTGGCGCCCAGGCACGAGGCCAGGTAGGGCAGCCACTGGGCGACCGGGGCCGGGTCGTCGTCCACGACGTTGTAGATGCCGGGGGCGCCGCGGCTGACCGCGGCCACGGTGGCGGCGGAGGCGTCCGTGACCTCGGTGAACGACCAGACGCCCGTGCCCCCGCCGATCACGGGGCGCTGCCGCTTGCGCACCGCCTCGACCAAGGCGTCGGAGGCGCCGTGACCGTACAAGACGCCGTAGCGCAGCACGAGGCCCTCCGGGACGGCTTTCGGTACCGCCTCCTCGAGGTGCCCGGCCGGGTCGGCGTCAGCCCCGAATTCGACGACGCCATGGAGCCGTTCGACGGCCGCGAGTTCCTCAAGGATGCTCCGGCGCTCGCCGGTCTCGGCGGCGGCAATGCGCGTGTACAGGGCGGCGGCATCACGTTCGCTGGCGAGCAGCTCCAGCCAGCGCCTGCCCCGGCTAACCGGGACCTTGCGCCCTGTCCCCCGCGGCTCACCGCGAGTCAGGCTGGTGGCCGAATTGAGGGGCCAGCGGTGCCGGGAGGTGGCATGGACGTCCAGACCAGCGTGCGCGTCCCGCGCGCGGCCAGCAGGGCCGCCCAGCAGGTGGTGCTGCGTGCCGAGGGGCTGACCAAGCGCTGCTGCACCACATGGCGCTGGCCCCCGCGGTCGCGCCCGACTGGCGCATCGCGGGAACCTATCTGGCCATCGGCGCCGCCGCCGCCATGCTCGGCGGCTGGCGCTTCACCCGTCGCGACCTGCAGAGCAGCTAGGAGATGCCATGAGCACCGCACCGCTGACCAGCCCTGGGCCTGGTGCCGCGACCGGCCGCGCGGTATACCTGTCCGGATTGCTGGGCCGCCCGCTTGCCGACCAGGGCGGGCAGCCCCTCGGCCGACTGGCTGACGTGATCGTGCGGCTGCGCGGCGCGCAGTATCCGCTGGTCACCGGGCTGGTCGCCCGGGTAGGCAGGCGGCAGGTGTTCGTGCCGGCCGGCCAGCTCGCCTCGTTCGCCGTCGATGCGCTCCGCCTGGCCAGCGCGAAGGTCGACCTGCGGAGGTTCGAGCGCCGCGACGGCGAGGTCCTGCTGCGCGCCGATGTGCTCGGCCACCGGCTCATCGACGTCGGCCAGGCCCGACTGGTCCGCGCCGCCGACCTGCGGCTCACCCGCGCCGACGGCGACTGGGTCGTGGATGGCGTGGACACCCGCCATCGCGCTCGCGTGCTCCTCAGGCTGCCCGGCCACCGGGAACCGCCGCCCGCGGCCTGGGACTGGCGGCAGTTCGAGCCGCTGATCGGCCACGCCAGTAGCGCGGCGCTGCGCGGGCCGTTCGCCCAGATCCGCCGCCTCAAGCCCGCCCAGATCGCCGACCTGCTCGAAGAAGCCTCCCAGGCGGAAGGAACCGAGATCCTCGGGCACGTGCACGCCGACCCGGAACTGGAAGCCGACGTGTTTGAGGAACTGGACGAGGACCTGGCCACCCGGCTGCTCGGCGCCCGCACGAACACCCAGATCGCCGCGGTGCTGTCACGGATGGGTGCCGACGACGCGGCCGACGCCATCGCCGAACTGCCCCAGCGGCGCCGGCAAGGGGTGCTGGACCTGTTGCCGCCCGGCCAGCGGACCAAGGTCACCACGCTGATGGGATTCAACCCTTCCAGCGCCGGCGGCCTGATGAGCCTGGACTTCCTGGCCCTGCCTGGCAGCCTCGCCGTGGCCGACGCGCTGGCGGCCGTCAGCAAGGCCGCCGCGCTGCAGCCCGAAGCGCTGGCCACCATCCACGCCGTGGACCAGGGCGGGCGCCTGCTCGGCGTGGCCCGCCTGGTCACCCTCCTGCAATCTGACCCCGGCGCAGACCTCGCGCAGGTCTGCGACACCGACCCGCCGCGGGTGGGGCCGGACACCGACCTGACCGACGTCGCGGTGCTGATGACCGACTACAACCTGGCCACGATCCCGGTCGTGGACGACAGCCGGCGGATGCTCGGGCTGATCACCGTCGATGACGTGCTCGAGGTCATGCTGCCCGGTGACTGGAGGCGGCGCGAGGCCGCCGTGCCGCCGGACGCCCGCCACGGCGACGGCCCGGCCTCGGGTGACCGCTCCGGCCAGCCCAGGGAGGGACGGTGAGCCGCCCAGCCGCGAACCCGCCGCCCTCGCCCGACCCCGCCGGGCCAGCCGGCCGCACGATCCGGCGAGCCGGTCGCAGGCCCCCGGCGGCTGCCCATCCGGACGGTCACATCGTGAAAGGTGAGCTTACGCAGCCAAGCGCCGTGCTGGATGAGGCTCACCTGGGTGACATCGAAGGCGCGCTTGGCCGGATCCGCGTCGGCGACCTGGATGACCAGCGACGAACCATTAGGCGGCGGCTGCTGACGTTCCTGGCCATCATGGGCCCGGGCATCATCGTCATGGTCGGCGACAATGACGCCGGTGGCGTGGCCACCTACGCTCAAGCCGGGCAGAACTACGGCTACACCCTGCTGTGGGTGCTGCTGCTGCTGGTCCCGGTGCTGATCGTCAACCAGGAAATGGTGGTCAGGCTCGGCGCGGTGACCGGCGTCGGCCACGCCCGACTGATCAACGAGCGGTTCGGCCGGTTCTGGGGCTGGTTTTCCGTCGGGGACCTGTTCATCCTCAACTTCCTCACGATCGTCACCGAGTTCATCGGCGTCGCGCTCGCGCTCGCCTATTTCGGCGTCAGCAAGTACGTCGCGGTGCCGGTCGCCGCCGTCGCCCTGATCGCGATCACCGTCACCGGCAGCTTCCGCCGCTGGGAACGGGCCCTGCTGGCGTTCATCGCATCCAGCCTGGTGCTGTTCCCGCTCGCATTCATGTCGCACCCCGCCTACGGCGCCAGCATCTATCACTCGCTGGTACCCGGCATTCAGGGCGGCGTCAACTCCGACGCCATCCTGCTGATCATCGCGATCGTCGGCACCACCGTGGCCCCGTGGCAGCTGTTCTTCCAGCAGTCCAACGTCGTCGACAAGCGCATCACGCCACGGTTCATCAACCACGAGCGCGCCGACACCTTCCTCGGCTCGGTCGTCGTGGTAGTCGGCGCCGGCGCGATCATGGTCGCCGGCGTCTACGCCGTGGCCGGCACACCGCTGGCCGGGCATTTCACCGACGCGCTCGGCGTCGCCAGGGCGCTCGGGCACAAGGGACCGGTGCTCGGCGCCCTGTTCGCCATCGTGCTGCTGGACGCCTCCATCATCGGCGCCGCCGCCGTCACCCTGTCGACCAGCTACGCCTTCGGCGACTTCTTCGGCATCAAGCACTCCCTGCACCGCACCTTCGCCGACGCCAAGGGCTTCTACACCATCTACGCCGCACTCGTCGCGGTCGCGGGCGGGATCGTGCTGATCCCCGGCGCGCCGCTGGGGGTGGTCACCGAGGCAGTGCAGGCCCTCGCCGGGCTGCTGCTGCCCAGCGCCTGCGTGTTCTTGCTGCTGCTGTGCAACGACAGGGAAGTCCTCGGACCCTGGGTCAACCCGACCTGGCTGAACGTGCTGGCCACCGTCATCATCGCCACCCTCTTGATGCTGTCCGGCACGCTCATGGCCACGACCATCTTCACCCACCTCAACGGCGCCCGCATCGCGGTCTGGCTGTCGGTCGCGCTGGCCGCCGGGCTGGCCGCCACCGGGATCGCGCTGCGGGTCAGCCGGGTCCGCCACGGCGCCGCCACGCCCGCCGCCAGCATTCCCCGCGAGCAGCGCCCCACCTGGCGGATGCCGCCGCTGGCCATGCTCAAGCCCGTCACCTGGTCACCCGCGCTCAAGCTCGGCATCATCGCCCTGCGCGGCTACCTCGTTATCGCCGCCCTGCTGCTGCTCATCAAGGCCATCCAGCTGGGCAGCGGGTAACGGCCGCTGCCAGACGTCGCCGGCCCGCCGGCCGGACCGGGCGCCTCAGCTGAGCTGGTCAGCCGACCGCCGTTCGGGTAGAGGACACGAGGGACGGACGTCTTAGCCCAACTTCCCGCCGGAAGGTGCAGCAGGCGCGGCGGCGCTGCGGCGGTCACCAGCGGCGTTCCAGTATTAGCTGGTGCACGTCGAGGTATCCGGCTCTGAATCCGGCTTCGGAGTAAGCGAGGTACAGCTCCCACATACGCTGGAAGCCGGGGCCGAACCCGAGCTGGCCCACCTTGTCTGCGGCTCCCAGGAAACAGCTGCGCCATTCGGCCAGGGTCCGGGCGTAGTGCGGGCCCATCGGGAAGTCCGCGGTTATGTGCAGGCTGGTGTGCGCGCGCACGGCGTCGGAGATGGCCTGCAGGGACGGGATCTGGCCGCCGGGGAAGATGTACTTGTGGACCCACGTGTGGCCGCCGCGGGTGGCGAGCACGCGGTCGTGTGGCATGGTGATCGCCTGCAGCCCAGCCCGGCCGGCGGGTGCCAGCAGCTGGTCCACGGCGGAGAAGTAGGCCGGCCAGTACCGTTCGCCGACTGCCTCGATCATTTCGACCGACAGGATCACGTCGTAGCGTCCGGTCGCCTGGCGGTAGTCGCGCAACTGGACGTCTACGCGGTCCGCTAGCCCAGCGGCTTCGGCGCGGCGGCGGGCCGCGCGCCATTGTGACGGGGAGATGGTCAGGGTGGTCACTCGGGCGCCTCGCGCAGCGGAGCGGACTGCCAGCTCACCCCAGCCGGTACCGATCTCAAGTACCGAGGTGTCCGGGCCCACCCCGGCGCGGTCGAGCAGCGCGTCGATCTTGCGGCGCTGCGCGCGGGCCAGGCTGTCGCCAGGGGCGAACAGGGCACTGGAGTAGGTCATGGTGGGGTCGAGGAACAGGGCGAACAGGTCGTCGGACAGGTCGTAGTGCCGTTCGATGTTCCGGCGCGCGCCTTCGATGGAGGCGTCCTCGGCCGCCGGCTCGCGGGGGATGTACCAGCGCCGCAGCGCCTGCAACGGTGCCGGGACGAGCCTGCTGATGTGCTCGGCGAGCACCGCGAACAAGGCGGGCAGGTCATCACTGTCCCAGGCTCCGGTCATGTAGCCCTCGGCCAGCCCGGCCGTGCCCGCGCCGAGCCGCCGGTAGAAGGCAACCTGATCGCGGATCACCAGCACCGGGGACGCCGGGCCACCAGCGCCGGACAGCCGGCCGTCCGGGGCCTGGATGCGCAGGGGCAGGCGGGTCGCCACCCGGTTCAGGAACGCCCGCGCCAGCTTGGCCCGGACCAGTGCCGCCGCCCCGTGCGGAACTGGCGGGACCGCCGGTTCCCTGTGCGATCCGGGTGCCGGTGCTGAGTCGTCCGGCCAGGCCAGCGGGTCGGATGCGGTGACCGTGGTCATCAGATTTCCTTTCTGGGCGTCACGGGGCGGCCGGGGTATACCGGCAGACGCCGGGCTGCGAGCCGGATGCCCTGCCATCGGATGAGCGCGCTCACCTGGGCGGTGACCCACGGGTACCGCACAGCGAGGCCCATCAGGCGCCATGCGGTGTAGGCGCGGCGCTGGCCGGTCACGGTAGCGGCCAGCACGGTCCGGTCGCCGAGGTGCAGAGTGACGCTTAGCCGCAGGGCGTTGCCGGGCTGCGGCAGGTGCATGCGGTAGCGCCCGGCGACAGGCAGGAACGGTGAGACGTAGAAGTCCTTACCGGCCTCGGCTCGCCCGCTCCCGTCGGGGTGCAGCAGGTAGGCGTGCCGCTGGCCGTAGGTGTTGTGGACTTCGGCGATGACGGCCGCGAGGCTGCCGTCGCCACGGTGACACCAGAACACTGTCAGCGGGTTGAACACGTGGCCGAATACCCGGGCGTGGCCGAGCATGAGAACCTGGCCGCCGGCCAGGTCGATGCCATGGCGGGCCAGGTAGGTGTCGACGGCCGACCGGAGCGAGGAACCAGCACCGCCGCCGCCGTCCAGGTGGTCGCAGGCCCGGAACTGGGCGAGCGGGCGAAGCTGCGGCGGCACCCGCGGCAGCTTGTCGACGTCGACTAGCCACAGATAGCTGCGGTAGCGGAAGACGCGCCGGATCGGGCGGGTGCGCACATGGGTGATCCGGCACGGGTACAGGGCCGCGGTCACCAGCGGACTCCCAGGACCCTCGCCGCCTTGATGGCCGACCGGCAGCCGTCCTCGTGGAATCCCCAGCCGTGGTAGGCGCCGGCGTAGGCGAGAACGGGCGTACTGATCTCAGGTAGCCGCTGCTGGGCCGCGACGGACCGCTGGTCATATACCGGGTGACCATAGGTCATACGGGCGAGTACCCGGCCAGGCCGGACCCGGTCCAGTGCGTTGAGCGTGACCAGGTAGTCGGCGGGCTCATCCAGTCCCTGTAGCCGGTTCAGGTGGTAGCTGACCTGCACGTTCGCAGCCGCGCTCGCGCAGTCGGGCAGCAGGTAGTTCCACGACGCCCGGGCTGCCCTGGCTCTGGGCAGCAGCGTGGCGTCGGTATGCAGGACCACCTGACTCGAGGTGTACCGGAACGCGCCCAGGACCTGCTTCTCGGCAGCCGTTGGCGAGTCGAGCAAGCGCAGTGCCTGGTCGGGATGAGTGGCAACTACCGCCGCGGCGAAGTGACGCGTGCCCCCGTTCTCGTCGCGGACCTCGACCCCGCCACCGGTCCGCCGGACGGCACGCACCGCAAGCCCGGCCTCGACTGTGGTCAGTTGCTTGGCGATCAGCTCGACGTAGCTGCGGGACCCGCCGGTGACAGTGCGCCACCGCGATGACCGCGCGACGTGCAGCATCCCGTGATGGTCGAGGAATTCGAACAGGTAACGGGCTGGGTACGCCAGGGCGTCCGCCGGCGGGCAGGACCATACGGCGGCGACCAGCGGGATGACGAAGTGGCTCACGAAGTAGCGCCGGTAGCCGCCATCGCGCAGGAACTCGCCCAGTGACACGCTGTCGGAGTCAGGAGAGCCCAGCAGCCGGCGTGCATCACGGTAGAAACCGGGAACGGCGGACAGCGCGGCCAGGTATTCGGGCCGGGCCAGCGAGCTGGCCGTCGGGAACAATCCCAGCGGGCCGCGCGATCCGGCGTACTCCAGGCCGCACCGCTCGCAGCGCACCGACATGCTCATCTCGGTGTCCTGAGTGGCGACGCCTACCTCGCTGAACAGCCGGGTCAGGTGCGGATAGGTCCGGGTGTTGTGCACCAGGAAGCCGCTGTCCAGCGCGAGGACCCGACCGCCGCCAACAGCGATGTCATGGGTGTGAGCATGCCCGCCGAGCCGGTGCTGCGCCTCGTACAGCGTCACGTCGAAGGCGCGCTGCAAGAGATAGGCGGCGGTGAGCCCGGCCACCCCGGCGCCGATGACGGCCACTTGACGGCGGTCGGGCCGCCCTGCCCGGCTGCCAGCCTGGCTGCGGATGCTCAATTCCGGTCACTCCCCGTGCGACACGCCGCCGGCGCTCGTCTATAAACCAAAACTAAATTACACTAAGATTGTGCTCAGGTGGCAACCGGGAGTGTGGATGGAGCTGCGCGAGGCCGCTAGCGCCCTCGGGGTGCACTACCAGACCGCCTATGGCTGGGTGCGCCAGGGCGTCCTGCCCGCCCGCAAGGCTGGCCGCGGTTACGCCGTCAGCGACGACGCCGTCGCGGCGCTCGCCGCCAGCCGCCGAGCGGGCCGGGAACCCGCCCGGCCTATCCACGTCCGTGACTGGGCGGCCCAGGCCCGCGGGCTGTACCTGGCAATCGCGAACGGCGAGGAGACGGTGGCCCGCCACCGGCTCAGCCGCCTGGCGGGCGGGGTCAGCGTGGTCGATCTGTGTCAGCACCTCATCGCGCCCGCGCTGCGCCGGATCGGTGCCGACTGGGAGGCTGGCCAGGTCTCTATCGCGCAGGAGCACCGGGCCAGCGCGATCTGCGAGCGGCTGCTAGCCACCCATGCCCGCCAGCCCGGGGGGCGGCCGCGCGGCATCGCTGTCGTTGCCACTCCGGCGGGGGAACGGCACGGGCTGCCCGCGCTCATGGCGGCCGCTTGTCTGCGGGAGGACCGCTGGCTTGTCCACCACTTGGCCGCCGACCTGCCGACATCCGAAGTAATCCGGCTCGCTGATCAGGTGGGTGCTGGGCTTGTCGTGCTGTCGTCTGCCATGAACGAGACAGCGCAACAGGCACAGCGGGCCGCCCGGGTGATTGAGACGGCCAGCCCCCACCTCAATGTGCTCGCTGGCCGGCCAGGCGACAGCCTGCACGACCTACTGGCCGCCGCGGGCCTCCGCGGCCGGCCCGCGCGAGCGAGCGCGATCGAGCACGGCAACTACTGAGGAGGTGCGTCATGGCCCGCTACGAGACGACAGTTACATCACGGCGCCCGGCCGCAGAGACGTTCACGTACCTGGCCGTCTTCAGCAACGCAGCGATCTGGGACCCGGGCGTGCTCGCCGCCGAGCAGCTCGACCCTGGCCCGGTCGGGCCGGGCACCCGCTTCCGCCTGACGGTCCCGTTCCTCGGCCGACCCATGCCACTGACCTACCGCATCACCAGCTACGACCATGGCCGCCGAGTGGTGCTCACCGCCACCAGTCGATTGCTGCGTGCCACTGACACGATCGCGGTGAGCGGCGGCGCAGACGGCTCGGCAGTCAGCTACGAAGCTGAGGTGCGGCTGCGCGGCCCGCTGCAGATACTCGACCCGCTGCTGCGCCCGGGCTTCCGCGCGGTGGCCGAACGGGCGGCAGCCGGTCTCGCCCGCGCACTGTCTGACGATCCGGCGCCGACCGAACCGCCGGAGGGCCAGCCGGTGCCGCCGCGGCGCGCCACGACACGATGCACGGAGGCGCCATGACCTGGTTCACGCCGGCCGCACGCGCGGCCACGAATGACGCGCACGTGCTCCCAGGCCTCTTTCTGGCCGGGCTTGCCGTCCGGTGGTTCATGCTGCCCGAGTTCACGACGTGCCAGGGAGGACCGCAATGATTTCGGTGGTGGTGTTCACCCGCGATCTGCGGGTCGCCGACAACCCAGCCCTGAGCGCCGCGGTAGCCCGCTCGTCTTCGATCGTGCCGCTGTTCGTCCTGGATGACGACGTGCTGGCTGGCCCTTTCGGCGGGCACGCGCGTCGCCTCGGTTTCCTGCTGGAGTCGCTGGCCGACCTCGACGCGAGCCTGCGTGCCCTCGGCGGAGAGCTGGTCGTCCGCCGCGGTGCCTGGGTGCGGACCGTAATGCGGGTGGCGCTGCTAGCCGGCGCGGGCGCTATACACCTGGCAACTGACGTCTCCGGCTACGCGAGCGCCCGGCTCACCCGGCTGCGTCGGGCAGCCGCCGGCGCAGGGATTACTGTGCTGGACCATCCGGGCGTCACCGTCGTCCCGCCGGGTACCCCGTGCCCGCCCGGCCGTGCGGCCTACCAGGTGTTCACCCCGTACTACCGCGGGTGGCTGGCCGTGCCGCGCCGGCCGATCGTGCCGGCCCCCCGCTGTGTCACGCTGCCCGGCGGCATCGCCACAGCACGCGTGCCGGAACTGCGCGAGCTGACCAGCGCGACGCCCGCGCCGTCCAGCCAGCGCGGCGGCGAGCGCGCTGGCCTGCGGCGGCTGCGCCAGTGGGCCGGCAGTGACTTGGCACGGTATCCGGCTGTGCGCGACGACCTCGGCGCGGACCAGACCTCACGCCTATCGGCCTACCTGCACCTGGGCTGCCTGTCCCCCGCCGGCGTAGCGGCCGAGCTGCGAGCCGTGCCGGGCGGGGACGCTGCCATTCGCCAGCTAGCCTGGCGCGATTTCTTCTGCCAGCTGCTGGCGGCGCACCCGCACACCGCGGCCGCCGACTTCCGCAAGCGGGCCGGAGACTGGGCTGACGACGCGGACGCCCTAGCCGCCTGGCAGGCCGGCCAGACCGGCTACCCCGTGGTGGACGCGGGGATGCGCCAGCTCGCCGTCCAGGGATTCATGCACCCTCGGGCGCGGATGATCACCGCGTCGTTCCTCACCAAGGACCTGTACCTGGACTGGCGACTTGGCGCGGCGCACTTCCTGCGTCACCTCGTCGACGGCGACCTTGCCTGCAACCAGCTCAACTGGCAGTGGGTCGCGGGTACCGGAACCGACACCAGGCCAGCCCGCATGCTCAGCCCGGTCCTGCAGAGCCGCAGGCATGACCCAGAAGGCGGCTACATCCGCCGCTGGGTGCCCGAGCTGGCGCACCTCCCTGCACACGAGATCCACGAGCCAGGCCGTGAAAACAGACGCAGAGCGCACTATCCAGAACCGATCATCGACCACCACGAGGCGGCGGCCGCGTGGCGGGCCAGGCGGCGGCCCGTCGTGGAGACCACGTCATGACCAGGATCGTCACCTCGGCGGTCATCGCCGCGACGCCCGCCGCAGTCTGGCGGGTCGCCAGCGACCTTGCAGCGCAACCGGACTGGATGCGCGATGCTCACACCATCCGGTTCGTCTCCGTGCAGACGTCAGGGGTCGGCGTGGTGATGGACTGCGACACCAGGATCGGCCCGATCCGGCTCACCGACCGGATGGTCGTGACCGAATGGGTAGCGGGCCGCACCATCGCGATCCGGCACCAAGGACTGGTCAGCGGGACCGGCCGCTTCACGATCGAGCCCGACCGGGCCGGCACCCGGTTCACCTGGTCAGAGGACCTGCGGTTTCCCTGGGCCCTAGGCGGACCCGTCTCCGCAGCCGCCGCGCGGCCGGTGCTGGCCGCGATCTGGCGCCGCGACCTCAGCAGACTCCGGATGCTTGCCGAGGCCGCTGCGGCGCCCGCCCAGGACGCCGGGCAGCGCAGCACGCCATGAGCCGCGCGGGCTTGGTCGTCGACGCAGCGCTGGAGGCCACCGTCGCGGGCAGCTTCTCCCGCGCCGGGATCGCGATCCGGTCCCGGCTCTTGGCCGAGTTCACCACCGACGACGACCGGCCCTCGCTCGCCGGCCGCTTGGTCGTAGTCACCGGAGCGACCTCGGGCCTGGGCCAGGCCACTGCCGCCGAACTGGCCCGGCGGGGCGGCAAGCTCCACTTTCTGGCCCGCGACCAGCGCCGGGCAGCCAGGACGCGACGCCAGATCATCGCCGAAACCGGCAACAACTCAGTGAGCTACGGAATCGCCGACATCGCCGATCTCGAGTCCGTGATCGAGTTCGCGCACGGATTCGCTGCCCGGCATGACCGGCTCGACGTGCTCATCCACAACGCCGGGGCGATGTATGACCGCTACCAGGTCAACGGCACGGGAACCGAGCTCACCTTCGCGGCGCAGGTCGCTGGCCCGTTCGCGCTGACCACGCTGCTGCTTCCGCAACTGCGG
>Ga0187781_10001017_pt1 | contig 21039 bp, 21 predicted proteins | sample 0715_SJ02_MP02_2_FD_132447 | JGI IMG/M metagenome (GOLD analysis project Ga0187781, IMG submission 132447) | Tropical peat soil microbial communities from peatlands in Department of Meta, Colombia - 0715_SJ02_MP02_20_MG | ecosystem: Environmental > Terrestrial > Soil > Wetlands > Peat | place... | reverse complement strand
TCCAGAATCGGCGCCCCAGAAGTCACGGAAGTAGTAGTGCGCCGAATGTTCACCGCCGAAGATCGCACCAGTGTCGGCCATCAGTGCCTTGATGTAGGAGTGCCCGACCCGTGAGCGCACCGGTGTGCCGCCGCGCTCGACCACCAACTCCGGCACTGCGCGGGACGTGATCAGGTTGTGGATCACGGTCGCACCGATTTCCCGGCCGAGTTCGCGGGCGGCGACCAGAGCGGTCACCGTCGACGGCGACACCGGCCGGCCGCGCTCGTCGACCACGAAGCACCGGTCGGCATCGCCGTCGAAGGCCAGCCCTATATCGGCACCGACGGCGCCGACGTACTTCTGCAGGTCGGCCAAGTTCGCCGGGTCCAGCGGGTTGGCCTCGTGGTTGGGGAACGAACCGTCGAGCTCGAAGTACAACGGCAACAGCGTGATCGACCCGATCGGACCCAGGACCGCGGGTGCGGTATGGCCGGCCATCCCATTGCCCGCGTCGACGGCCACCCGCAGTGGGCGCAGCCCAGAGGTGTTGACCAACGAGCGCAGGAAGGCTCCGTAGTCGGCCAGCACATCTTGGTCGCCGACGGTTCCGGCGCGACCGTCGTAAGCAGGAACGCCGGCGATCACGTCGTCACGGATGGCGGTCAATCCGGTCTCTGCACCGACGGGTTTGGCGCCCGCCCGGCACATCTTGATGCCGTTATAGGCGGCCGGGTTGTGGCTCGCGGTGAACATCGCACCGGGGCAGTCCAGCAGCCCGGAGGCGAAATAGAGCTGGTCGGTCGAAGCCAGACCGATGCGGACCACATCGAGGCCCTGGGCGGTGACTCCGGCCCCGAAGGCGGCGGCCAACGAGGGCGAACTGTCCCGCATGTCGTAGCCGACGACGACTTGCCGCGCGTCCTCGTCACGCATCAATCTGGCGAACGCGGCGCCGACATCGGTGACCAGCGACTCGTTGATCTCCTCGCCGACCAGACCTCGCACGTCGTATGCCTTGATCACGCGGTGAACAGCCGCGGCGGACCGAGACATAACAGGGCTCTCCTGACGGTGGGGACGCTTCGTCGTCAGCCTAGCCCGGCGAGGTTACTAGTCAGTGGGGTCGGGCAATACCCGGAGATGGCCGCGTCGGCGTCCGGTTCCGGCGGGGCGCTGCCCGGCCTGGGCCAGCACACCAGCAGAGGGTGCCGCCGTCGGTGCACCGCCATGCTGGCCGCCGAAATCGTGAAATCCGTTGACCGGCGGACCGCCAGCGACGGCGTCGCAACCCTCGCGCACGGCTTCGGCCAGCGCGATCAGATCGTCCTCGTCGGGGTTGGCGGCCAGCGGGCCGGAGTGACGGACGAGTTCCCAGCCGCGCGGCGCGGTGATGCGACCGGCGTGGCTGACGCACAGATCCCAGGAGTGCGGGTCGCGTGAGGTTGCCAGCGGACCGATCACCGCCGTCGAGTCCGAGTAGACGAACGTCAGTGTCGCCACCGCATAATGCGGACACCCGGGTCGGCAACAGCGACGCGGAACGTTCACGATCGTGAGGCTATCGTGCGAGAACGTCCCCGCAGCGCCGGACACGCGCATTCGCCCGAGCCACGATGTCCAACCGTTACCATCGCCGGGTGAGCGATTCCCGCAGCTCCCGCCGCGACGGCCGGCCGGCGCCCAGACGGGTCTCGCGCCGCGGCCGCGAGATGCGCGGGCCGTTGCTGCCGCCGACGGTGCCCGGCTGGCGCAGCCGCGCCGAGCGCTTCGACATGGCCGTGCTCGAGGCCTATGAGCCCATCGAGCGGCGCTGGCAGGAGCGCTTGTCGGGGCTCGACGTGGCGGTCGACGAGATCCCACGGATCTCGGCGAAGGATCCCGACAGCGTGCAGTGGCCGCCGGAAGTGGTTGCCGACGGGCCGATCGCGCTGGCCCGGTTGATCAGCGCCGGCGTCGACGTGCGCGGCAGCGCTACCCGAGCGCGAGTTGTGTTGTTCCGCAAGCCAATTGAGCGGCGCGCAAAGGATACGGTCGAACTCGCCGAATTGCTGCACGAAATCCTGGTGGCCCAAGTCGCCACCTATCTGGACGTCGAGCCCTCGGTGATCGACCCGACGATCGACGACGATTAACCGAGCTGATTGCCCGGCTCCTCCTCGGGCCGCTGCACGGCCCGCATCGTCACCGGGCGGCCGACTGCGTCAGATGATTCCGCGTTTGAGGCGGCGGCGTTCCCGCTCGGACAGGCCGCCCCAAATGCCGAACCGCTCGTCGTGAGCTAAGGCGTAGTCGAGGCATTCGGCCCGGACCTCGCAGCCCAGGCAGATTTTCTTGGCCTCACGGGTGGAGCCGCCCTTTTCGGGAAAGAACGCCTCGGGGTCCGTTTGTGCGCACAACGCGCGGTCTTGCCACTGGTCGGTGGTGACCGGTGCAGACTCAAAGACTTCGACCGCATCGGGAACCAAACTCAAATGGGGCCTTGACGTTATCCCTGTTATCGGCGAGCCGGTAGTGGTGTGCGGTGTGCCTCCCATTAGGCCCCGAAGGTGCTCATAGGACATGCTCCGCCTCCTCACCTGGTTTCGTTGATCGTGAACTCACCACTGTTTTGATGTGCGGCCATCTCGATTCGAACAAATGATCGAATATCGGTTTGCGGCACCGAATCCGGCCGGCCAACCGAAATGACACTGATGTGATTACACACGGGTGAGTTGCGCTTTGCAAGCCATTCGAAGGAATTCCATACCATCTCGTGACCATTTTTTTGCGACACTGCAGCCATTGCCGCCACGGCGTGTCGCTCACACCCCCCTGCCGGGCCGCTACCGCGACGGTTCGAGCCGCCTCTCGCCGGGCGTACTGTCGTGCGGTGTGAAGGTCACGGTTCTGGTCGGCGGGGTTGGCGGCGCCCGCTTTCTGCTTGGTGTGCAACAGCTGCTCGGCCTGGGCCAGTTTGCCTCCGCGCCTGAATCTGCCGACGATCACGAGCTGACCGCGGTCGTCAACATCGGCGACGATGCCTGGATGCACGGCGTGCGCATCTGTCCCGATCTGGACACCTGCATGTACACCCTGGGCGGCGGCGTCGACCTGCGGCGCGGCTGGGGCCATCGCGACGAAACCTGGCACGCCAAGGAAGAACTGGCCCGCTACGGCGTGCAACCTGACTGGTTCGAGCTCGGCGACCGCGATTTGGCTACCCATTTGGTGCGCAGCCAGATGTTGCGGGCCGGCTATCCGCTGTCGCAAGTCACCGCGGCGCTGTGCGACCGCTGGCAACCGGGAGCCAGGCTGCTGCCTGCCAGTGACGACCGCTGCGAAACCCACGTCGTCATAACCGATCCCGTCGACGACAGTCAACGCGCGATCCACTTTCAGGAATGGTGGGTGCGCTACCGGGCGCAGGTGCCGACGCACAGCTTTGCGTTCATCGGTGCTGAAAAAGCCCATGCCCCAGCTGAAGTCACCGAGGCCATCGCAGACGCCGACATCGTTCTGTTGGCACCGTCAAATCCGGTGGTTAGTGTTGGCGCGATCCTGGCCATCCCCGGCATCCGGGGAGCACTGCGGTCGACCAACGCGCCCATCGTAGGCTACTCCCCCATCATCGGAGGAAAGCCGTTGCGCGGCATGGCAGATGCATGCCTGAAAGTGATCGGCGTGGCGTCTACCGCCGAAGCGGTGGGGCAACACTATGGCGCGCGGGTAGGCACCGGCATCTTGGACTGCTGGCTGATCCACGAGGGCGACCATGCGGAAATCGACGGGGTTGCAGTGCAGTCGGTACCGCTGCTGATGACGGATCCGAAGGCGACGGCCGAGATGGTGAGCGCCGGCCTGAACCTCGCGGGTGTGGCAGCATGACGGCGCCGGCGACGACGCAGTGGGGGCACCCCCAGCCGCGCAGCGGCGAGGGGACGTAGCGATGAAGAGGAGCGGCGCATCGTGACACCCACCACGCCGCCGGCCGGCGGCGAGCACGGCACCGCGTCAGCGGTTGAAATCCTGCCCGTTACCGGGTTGCCCGAATTCCGGCCCGGCGACGACCTGAGCGCGGGAATCGCCGCCGCGGCGCCCTGGCTGCGCGACGGCGACGTGCTGGTGGTCACCAGCAAGGTGGTGTCCAAATGCGAAGGCCGGCTGGTGGACGCACCCGACGACCCCGAGGCACGAGACGCGCTGCGGCGCAAGCTCGTCGACACAGAAGCCGTTCGAGTGCTGGCCCGCAAAGGGCGCACGCTGATCACCGAGAACAAGCTGGGCGTGGTCCAGGCCGCGTCCGGCGTCGACGGCTCCAACGTCGGTGCGGACGAATTAGCGCTGCTGCCTGTCGATCCCGACGCCAGCGCCGCGGCCCTGCGGGCCGGGCTGCGCGAACGGCTGGGAGTCACCGTCGGCGTCGTGGTCACCGACACCATGGGCCGCGCGTGGCGCAACGGTCAGACCGACGCTGCCGTCGGCGCGGCCGGTCTGGCCGTGCTGCACAACTACGCGGGTGCCGTCGACCGGCACGGTAACGAATTGGTGGTCACCGAGATCGCGATTGCCGACGAGATCGCCGCCGCGGCCGATCTGGTCAAGGGCAAGTTGACCGCGATACCGGTGGCCGTTGTGCGCGGGCTGCCCGGTGGCGTCGTGGCCGACACCGGCGATACGGCGCGCCATCTGGTGCGGCCCGGCACCGAGGACCTGTTTTGGCTGGGCACCGCCGAAGCCCTGGAGCTGGGCCGCCAGCAGGCGCAGCTGCTGCGCCGCTCGGTGCGCCAGTTCGCCGATAAGCCGGTGCCGCCGCAGGCGATCGAGGCCGCTGTCGCGGAGGCACTCACCGCGCCGGCCCCCCACCACACCCGGCCGGTGCGCTTCGCCTGGCTGCAGACACCTGCGACTCGGATCCGACTGCTGGACCGGATGCGGGACAAGTGGCGGTCGGACCTGTCCGGTGACGGCAGGCCGGCCGATGCTGTCGAGCGACGAGTGGCACGCGGCCAGATCCTCTACGACGCACCGGAAGTCGTGATTCCGATGCTCGTGCCCGACGGTGCGCACGATTACCCCGACGCCGCCCGCAACGACGCCGAGCACACCATGTTCACCGTCGCGGTGGGCGCTGCCGTACAGGCGCTACTGGTGGCGCTGGCCGTGCGCGGGGTGGGCAGCTGCTGGATCGGCTCGACGATCTTCGCCGCCGATCTGGTCCGCGACGAGCTTGGGCTGCCCGGCGACTGGGAACCGTTGGGCGCCATCGCGATTGGCTATCCATCCGAGCCGTTGGCGGAACCGCGGGAGCCGGTGCAAGTCACCGATCTGCTGGTGCGCAAGTGAACGTTCGTCAGTCGGCGATTGCGTTGCTGCGCGAGTGGGAGGCGCCGAACCGGGAGCAGGACTCCCTGCGTCACGCCGTGTTGGCGTTTCTGGATGCGCGCGATGACGCCTGCCTTCGCGAATGCGTGCCCGGACATGTCACCGCCTCGGCGTTGGTGCTCGACGATTCCGGCGGCCAGGTCCTGCTCACGTTGCATCCGCGGCTGGGCCGCTGGGTGCAATTGGGCGGGCATTGCGACGACGACGACGGCGACATTGTCGCGGCAGCGCTACGGGAGGCCACCGAGGAATCCGGCGTAGCCGACCTGCGCATCTCCCCCGGCCTTGCCGCGGTGCACGTCCACCCGGTTACCTGCTCGCTCGGAGTGCCGACCCGCCACCTCGATCTGCAGTTCGTGGCCCACGCCCCGGCCGGGGCCCAGATCGCGATCAGCGACGAATCGGTGGACCTGCGTTGGTGGCCGACCCACGCGCTGCCCGACGGGTCCGACGAGGCGTTGGCATACCTGGTCGCCCGCGCGGCTCACACGTCGGACGAGTAGCGGATACCGCCGTCGGGAATCGAGACGCCGGGCCACACCCGCGCGCCCCGCAGCAACTCGCAACGCGCGCCGATGTCGGCGCCGTCGCCGATAACGCCGTCGCGGATCAGCGCCCGCGGACCGATGCGGGCACCGAAGCCGATGATCGACCGCTCGATCACGCTGCCCGCCTCAACCTTGACGCCGTCGAAGATCACCGCGCCGTCCAACCGGGCGCCGGGGCCGATCTCCGCACCCCGGCCCACGACCGTGCCGCCGATCAGCAACGCGCCGGGCGACACCGCCGCGCCGTCGTGCACCAATTGCTCACCCCGGTGGCCATGCAGAGCCGGCGACGGGGCGATGCCGCGGACCAGATCCGCCGATCCGCGGACGAAGTCTTCCGGCGTGCCCATGTCTCGCCAGTAGCTGGCATCGACGTAGCCGTACACACTGATGTCGCCGTCGGAGAGCAGCGCAGGGAACACTTCACGTTCGACCGAGACCTCGCGGCCGCGGGGAATCCGGTCGATGATCGCGCGTGAGAACACATAGCAGCCGGCGTTGATCTGATCGGTCGGCGGATCCTCCGTCTTCTCCAAAAACGCTGTAACACGGCCATTTTCGGTCGGCACGCACCCGAATGCCCGCGGGTCACCGACCCGAACCAGATGCAAGGTGAGGTCGGCGTGCCGTTCGTGGTGGTAGTCCAGCAGTTGCCCCAGATCGGCTCCGGACAGCACGTCGCCGTTGAAGACCATGACGGTGCCATGGCGCAGATGGCCGGCGACGTTGGCGATACCGCCGCCAGTACCGAGCGGATGTTCCTCGGTCACGTACTCGATATGCAGACCCAGCTTCGACCCATCACCGAACTCCGCCTCAAACACCGCCGGCTTGTAGGAGGTACCGAGGATCACGTGCTCGATACCGGCGGCGGCGATCCTGGAGAGCAGGTGGGTAAGGAACGGCAACCCGGCGATGGGCAGCATCGGCTTGGGCACCGACAGTGTCAGTGGCCGCAGCCGGGTGCCCTTGCCGCCGACCAGGACAACCGCGTCGACTTCCGCGTGTGCCACCGTCACCGCCGCCCTTCTGACCGCCGAGCGCCGCGCACCATCAGCCGCGACCGCACGGCCAACCCGCCCCGCATGGCCCAGCGCAGCGGCGCGTGCCGCCAGCCAGCATGCCGGTCGGCCAGATAGAGGTAGGTGCTTTTGTGGTGGGCCGCCAGGTTGGGCGCCGACTCGCGTCCGGTGGCGTGGCCCTTGTGATGCAGCACCTCGGACGTCGGCACATAGACATTGAGCCAACCGGCCTTGCCCAACCGGTCGCCCAGGTCGACATCCTCCATGTACATGAAGTAGCGCTCGTCGAAGCCGCCGATCTGCTCGAAGGCCGCGCGGCGTACCAGCAGGCACGACCCCGACAGCCAGCCCACCGGCCGTTCGCTGGGTTTCAGCCGCTCCTGGCGGTAGGCCGTCGACCACGGATTGTTCTTCCACAGCGGTCCGACGACCGCGTGCAGGCCGCCGCGGATCAGGCTGGGCAGATGGCGCGCCGAGGGATACACCGAGCCGTCCGGGTCGTGGATCAGCGGGCCCAGCGTCGCCGCACGCGGCCACCGCGCGGCAGCGTCCAACAGCGCGTCGATGCTGCCCGGCCCCCACTGCACATCCGGGTTGGCCACCACGACCCATTCGTCGGCATCTCCTAAGTGCGCGATCGCGCGATTCACCGCGCTGCCGTAGCCGAGGTTGGACCCGGTCGAGAACAGCCGAACGCCCGGGTAGCGCTCTACCGCGGCCTGCGGCGCCCCGTCGCTGGAGCCGTTGTCGGCCATCAGCACGCTGACTGGTCGCTCGGTCGCATGCGACAGCGACGCTAAAAACCGGTCCAGATGCGGGCCCGGCGAGTAGGTCACCGTCACGACCGGCAGGACGTCACTCACGCGTTGAGGGTAACGGTCCCGCACTGAGCGCCGCGGACAGCGCCTCGGCGAGCGCGTCTTGCCATGGACGCAGCGGCGTCAACCCCGCCTGCTCCGACTGTCGACCGGACAGCACCGAATACGGCGGCCTCGCCGCCGGCCGCGGGCTGTACGCGCTGCTGACCGGCAGCACCCGCTCCGGGTCGGCCCCGACGCCCTCGAACACCGCACGGGCCTGGCCGAAACGGGACACCTCGCCCGCGTTCGCGGCGTGCACGATGCGCGCGTGCACCCGCCCGTCGGCCACCTCGAGCAGCGCGCCGACCAGATCGGCGACGTAGGTCGGCGATCCGGTCTGGTCATCGACCACCTCGAGGATGCCGTTGCCGGCGGCCAGCCTGCGCATGGTGGCAACGAAGTCCTTGCCGCTTCCGCCGGTGTAGACCCAGGCAGTGCGTACCACCACGGCCTCCGGCAACGCCGCCAGCACCGCCTGTTCGCCGGCGAGTTTGGTCCGCCCGTACACGCTCAGCGGCGCGGTCTCGTCGTCGGGCTCGTAGGGGTGCGGAGCTGCGCCGCCGAAGTCGCCGCTGAACACGTAGTCGGTGGAGATGTGGATCAGTCGCGCGTCGGCGCGCGCGCAGGCCTGGGCGATGTGCTCGGGGCCGGCCGCATTGACCGCGTATGCCCGCTCCTCATCGCCCTCGGCGCCGTCCACATTGGTGTAGGCCGCACAGTTGATCACCACGTCGCCGGTCTGCACGATCTCGGCTGCGGCCTGCGAATCGGTGATGTCCCACTGCGACGACGTCAGCGCCAGCACGTCGCGTCCCCGACGAACTGCCTCGGCCGCCAAACAGCTGCCGACTTGCCCGCCGGCACCGGCGATCACGATCCTGTCGGGCACGGTCACAAGTCTGGCACGCCGAGCCGGAGCTACCAACGATACCAATGTGACGCAAGTAATCTATTGTGATGCCTGCGCAACGCGTGACTCGTGTGATTGCAACCGTGGCGGCCGTGCTGGTAGTGCTCGTTACCGGGGTGGCATGGAGCAAGGTCCGCTCATTCGAGGACGGCATCTACCACGTCTTCGCGCCGTCACTGGGTCACGGCGGCGACGACGGCGCGATCGACATCCTGCTGGTCGGCATGGACAGCCGCACCGATGCCCACGGCAATCCGCTGAGCACCGAAGAACTGGCCAGTCTGCGGGCCGGGGACGAGGTAGCCACCAACACCGACACCATCATCCTGGTGCGCATCCCCAACAACGGGAAATCGGCGACCGCCATCTCGATTCCACGCGACACCTACGTTTCCGCGCCCGGGCTGGGCAAGACCAAAATCAACGGCGTCTACGGCCAGACGAGGGAAGAGAAGCGAGTCAGCCTCGTCAAATCCGGCGTCGCGCCCGCCGAGGCCGAGGCGGAGGGAACCGAGGCCGGCCGTGAGGCGCTGATCAAGACGGTCGCCGACCTCACCGGTGTCACCGTCGACCACTACGCCGAGATCGGGCTGCTGGGCTTCTCGTTGATCACCGACGCCCTCGGCGGTGTCAACGTATGCCTCAAAGAGCCTGTGTTCGAACCACTTTCAGGCGCCGATTTTCCCGCGGGCTGGCAGAAGCTCAACGGCCCACATGCGCTCAGCTTTGTCCGCCAGCGCCATCACCTGCCCCGCGGCGACCTGGACCGGGTGGTGCGCCAGCAGGTGGTGATGGCCTCGCTGGCCCACCAGGTGATCTCCGGCAAGACGTTGTCGAGCCCGGCGACGATGAACCGGCTGCAGCGGGCCATCCAGCGCTCGGTGGTGCTGTCATCCGGTTGGGACATCATGGATTTCGTGAATCAGCTGCAGAAGCTCGCCGCCGGCAAGATCGCTTTCGCCACCATCCCGGTGCTCGACGAGTCCGGTTGGAGCGACGACGGCATGCACAGCGTCGTGCGGGTCGACCCTCATCAGGTCCAAGACTGGGTCGCGGGCCTGCTGCACGATCAGGCGCAGGGCAAGACCGAGGAGCTGGCCTACACGCCCAACAAGACCACCGCCAACGTGCTCAACGACACTGATATCAACGGGCTCGCTGCGTCAGTGTCAGAAGTGTTGACCTCCAGAGGATTTACCGCAGGCATGGTGGGTAACAACGATGCCGCCCACGTGGCCGGCAGCCAGGTGCAAGCCGCCAAGGCTGACGACCTGGGCGCTCAAGCGGTGGCCAAAGATCTCGGCGGCCTGCCCGTCATCGCTAATCCATCGGTCCCGCCGGGATCGGTTCGGGTGGTGCTGGCCAACGACTACACCGGCCCGGGCGCGGGCTTGAGCGACGGTCCCACCGCGGTGTCGGCCGGCTCGTCGGACTCCGGCCCGGCCGACAACAACGCTCCCCCGCCCTCGCCGATCCTGACTGCCGGCTCCGAGCACCCCGAGTGCGTCAACTGACGTGACCGTGCCGGCGACGATGCAGAGCGAAGCGATGAGGAGGAGCAGCACTTGTGACGACGCTCAGCGGAGCGGTGCTGGACCCGATGCTGCGCGCCGACCCGGTCGGCCCGCGGATCACCTACTACGACGACGCCACCGGCGAACGCATCGAGCTGTCCGCGGTGACACTGGCCAACTGGGCGGCCAAGACCGGCAACCTGTTGCGCGACGAGTTGGGCGCCGGACCGGCTAGCCGGGTCGCGGTGTTGCTACCGGCCCATTGGCAGACGGCGGCGGTGTTGTTCGGGGTGTGGTGGATCGGCGCGGAGGTGGTGCTTTGCGGCGCAGAGGCCGACGTCGCGTTGTGTACCGGGCCCCGGCTCGACGAGGCTGACGCCACCGGCGCCGGCGAGGTGGCAGTGCTGTCGCTGGACCCGTTCGGCCGGCCGGCAGCCGATCTGCCGGTCGGTGTCACCGATTACGCGACCGCGGTGCGGGTCCACGGCGACCAGATCGTCGCCGAGCGCATTCCCGGGCCGGCCTTGGCCGGCCGGTCGGTCGACGAGGTGCTGGCAGCCTGCCAAAAATCCTCCACCGCAAGGGGTTTGACAGCCAGCGACCGGGTGCTCTCGACGGCATCCTGGGATGGGCCCGACGACGTGATCGAGGGTCTGCTGGCGGTGCTGGCGGTCGGCGGGTCGCTGGTGCAGGTAGCCAACCCGGATCCGGCCGCGCTACCTCGACGGATCGAAACCGAGAAAGTCACCCGCGTCTTTGGCTCCTGAGGCATTGTTTCGGGGCCGAGGAGATACGACCCGCTTCCCCCAAATACATATTGGTATCGCAATATTTCTATGTTAGGTTGGCGGCACGGCGACAAAGGAAGGGTATACGGATGTTGGTGCATGGGCTATTGGGCAGGGCGGCCGGCACGGTGGTAACCGGTCTGGTCGGGGTCAGCGCGTACGAAGTCCTGCGCAAGGCCGTGGCCAAGGCTCCACTGCACGACGCCGCCGTGACCGCGACGGAGTGGGGACTGCGCGGAACCCGCCGCGCCGAGGAAGCAGCCGAGTCAGCCCGGCTGAAGCTGGCCGATGTGGTGGCCGAAGCCCGCGAACGCATCGGTGAGGAGGCGCAGCCTCCGGCTATCGGCAACCACGATCACGAGCACTGACGTGCGCGTTGTTTCGGACGCGGCCGGGCGGATGCGGGTGCAGGTCCCCTGGGTGCGTTCGAATTGCCGGCGCGCAGTCGCGGTGGAAGAGGCGGTGGATCGGCAGAACGGGGTGCGGGCCGTGCACGCCTATCCCCACACCGGTTCCGTCGTCGTCTGGTACTCGCCCAGGCGCTGCGATCGGGAGGCGGTGCTGGCGGCGATCACGTCAGCCGAACACGTTGCCGCCGAGCTGATCCCGGCTCGCACACCGCGGTCGTCCGACGTCCGCAACACCGAGGTGCTGCGCATGGTGATCGGCGGCGCGGCGCTGGCCTTGCTCGGAGTGCGCCGCTATGTCTTCAAACGACCGCCGCTGCTGGGCCCGAGCGGCCAGCTGGTCGCAACCGGCGCGACGGTATTCATGGGCTATCCGTTCCTTCGCGGCGCGTTGCGCTCACTGCGGTCCGGACGCGCCGGCACCGATGCGCTGGTGACCGCGGCGACCGTGGCCAGCCTGGTGCTGCGCGAGAACGTGGTCGCGCTCACCGTGCTGTGGCTGCTGAATATCGGTGAATACCTTCAGGATTTGACGTTGCGACGGACCCGGCGGGCCATCTCGGATCTGCTGCGCGGCACCGCCGACACGGCATGGATTCGTGTTGACGGCAACGAAGTACAGGTCCCGATCGATTCCATCCAGATAGGCGACGACGTGGTGGTCCACGACCACGTGGCGATACCGGTCGACGGCGACGTGGTCGACGGTGAGGCGATTGTCGACCAGTCCGCAATCACCGGTGAAACGCTGCCGGTCAGCATCGTTGCCGGATCGACAGTGCACGCCGGTTCTGTGGTGCTGCGCGGGCGCCTGGTGGTTCGCGCTCGCGCCGTCGGCAACGAAACCGCGATCGGCCGCATCATCGCACGCGTCGAAGAAGCGCACCACGATCGGGCACCGATCCAGACCGTCGGCGAGAACTTCTCCCGCCGCTTCGTGCCAATCTCGTTCATCGTGTCCGCGATCACCCTGGCGATCACCGGAGACGTCCGGCGTGCGATGACCATGCTGCTGATCGCCTGCCCGTGCGCCGTGGGCCTGGCAACGCCGACCGCAATCAGCGCGGCGATCGGCAACGGCGCACGCCGCGGCATCCTGATCAAGGGCGGGTCGCACCTCGAGCAGGCCGGACGGGTAGACGCGATTGTCTTCGACAAGACCGGCACGCTTACCGTCGGACGTCCGGTTGTTACGAATATCATTGCACTACACAATGATTGGCAGCCGGAGCAGGTGCTTGCTTATGCGGCCAGCTCGGAGCTGCATTCCCGTCACCCACTGGCCGAGGCCGTGATCCGCTCGACCGAGGAACGCCGCATCATCATTCCGCCGCACGAGGAGTGCGAGGTGCTAGTCGGACTTGGCATGCGGACCTGGGCCGACGGACGGACGCTGCTGCTGGGCAGCCCGTCGCTGCTGCGCTCGGAGAAGGTCAGGGTTTCGAAAAAGGCAGCGGACTGGGTCCGCAAACTCCGCCGTCAGGCCGAGACCCCGTTGCTGCTCGCGGTGGACGGCAAGCTGGTCGGGCTGATCAGCCTGTGCGACGAAGTCCGGCCCGAAGCGCTCGATGTGCTGAAGAAGCTGCGCGCCAACGGAATCCGCCGGGTCGTGATGCTCACCGGTGATCACCCCGACATCGCCACGGTGGTTGCCGGCGAGCTGGGCATCGACGAGTGGCGTGCCGAGGTACTGCCCGAGGACAAACTCGAAGTGGTACGCCAACTTCAGGACGAGGGTTATGTCGTCGGCATGGTCGGCGACGGCATCAACGACGCACCGGCGCTGGCGGCCGCCAACATCGGGATCGCCATGGGCCTGGCCGGCACCGACGTCGCGGTGGAAACGGCCGATGTCGCCTTGGCCAACGACGATTTGAACCGCCTGCTCGACGTCGGCGATTTGGGTGCCCGCGCGGTCGAGGTCATCCGCCAGAACTACGGCATGTCGATCGCGGTCAACGCCGCCGGGCTGTTGATCGGCGCCGGCGGTGCGTTGTCGCCGGTGCTCGCAGCCATCCTGCACAACGCGTCGTCGGTGGCCGTCGTCGCCAACAGCTCGCGGTTGATTCGGTACCGCTTGGACTGAGCGACGTGCGACAATGTCGCACGTAAGGCGATGACGATGTAGGAAGCCGGTGTGAATCCGGCGCGGTCCCGCCACTGTCATCGGGGAGCGACCCTCAAACGCCACGGCAGCGAGCTGGAAGGCGAGGCGAGCAGCGATCCGAGAGCCAGGACACTCCCGTCGTCGCATCCTGCTACCCGGGGCGGTCGACCCCGAGAGAGCTGTTGAACGTCCATGGCTCGTCAGCTTTTCGACGGCGGCACCTGCATCTCCCTCGGCGGCGGCGAAACTGCTAGCGTCCGCCCACGCGACGAGACGCGGCGGCGGGTTTCAGCAGCCGCAGTCCTCGCCGCGCCATGACTTGACGCCTTGCCAGATTGCCACAGCGGCGATGCCCAGGCCGATTACCGGATCGAACCACCAGGAGCGCGGCCAGCCGGCAGTGACCGCAAGACCAACCAGAACTGCGGCGGCCTGCGTACCGCACAAGTAGTTCTGAGTGCTTTCGCCCGCGGTAGCCGCTGAGCCCAGATGCACAGCGAGTACTTGTTTCGCCCGTCCCAGGATCGGCATCAGGATCAGCGACGCCGCCGTCAACGCCATACCAATCACCGAAATGTCAGCGTGGTGTTCATCAAAAAGGTGATGTACGGACTCCGCAGCGATATACGGCGCCGTCAGCCAAAACGACACCGCAACACCGCGCTGAGCGCGCCGTTCCGCCGTTTCGGACAATGTGCGCAAGCCAGAGAACCGCCATGCCACCATGGCACTGGCCAGGGCCTCGGGCATGCTGCCCAGTGCCCACCCGGTCAGTGCGATCGAGGCGACCGCCAGGCCTTGCCATAGCCCAATCACGCCCTCGGCGAGCATCGCGGCCATGCTGACCCACGCCAGCAACAGTGCCCACCGCGCACGACGATGCCAGGCTGCATCCCGCGGTGTCGCACGTTCGGGTTCTGTGCAGCAGGCATGCTCAACGAGTCCAGCTGCAGTGCCGACCGGGTCGGAGTTGGTCACCATGCGATGTTAAAGCCCCCGCGAACGCCCATCGCTTCCAACACCCGTTATCCCGCCATCACCGTCGCCCAGCGTGCATTGCCAGAACCCGACGTCGCGCCAGGCACCCAGCTTGTAGCCGGCCTCGACCAGCTGGCCGACCGGCGTGAACCCGTGTCGCTCATGCAGCCGGACGCTCGGCTCGTTGGGCAGGGCGATCACCCCAACGACGCTGTGGAAGCCTTGTCGGCGCAGGCGGCTGAGCAGCTCGGTGTACAACGCGTCGCCCACCCCGCGACGATGCCTCGACGGATCGACGTAGACGGTGGCCTCGGCCGTCCATTGATAAGCGGCCCGACCGTTCCATGGCGCCGCGTATGCCACGCCGACAATCCGGTCGTCGGTGGCTACCAGCCAGGGGAATCGCGAGTGCAGTCGTCTCCAGTCGCTGCGCCACTCGTCGACGGCCTGTGGTTCGGTCCGGAAATTGAAGAACGAGTTTTCGATGAAGTGGTTGACGATCTTGCAGACCTCTGCCAGGTCACCCTCCGCGGCGGGCCTGACCTGCAACCCCGATCGCTTGCGCACGAGTCCTCAACCGCGCTTACCGCGATATAAGTCGATGTCTTTCTCTTCCAGACATTGGCCCAGCTCTTTGCCCTTTGCGGTGAGCGACAGCCACGCCGCAAACATCCATCTCTCGGGATCGTCGTAGTGTTTGACATAGACGTGAGATATCCGGTGGATCGAATGATCGAGCGACCTTCTCCAGGCGAAGAAACGATCACTTTTGCCGCTCACGGACCCCAGCCTGAACAGCCTCTCACCCACTACAGCGCGAATGAGCTCTAGGGTTTCGTTTTGCACTTCCGAGGGTGACGCCGACGGATTCCGGTGTCTGACATGCCAATCCACGGCATTGAGATCGATCGGCTTATCCAGGGCCTCAAGCAACAGGCCATTGCGCACCGCGTCGCGTGTATTGCTCATCCGTTTCTACCTCGCATAGCGCGGATCGTCCCGATCACGGTAGTCGCAGACCCTCGCTGCGAGCCGCTTTGCCGCGACACTACCGTGCTCTCATGGTGGATTTTGCTCTGCGCTCGTGTGGATTGCGCGGGCACGCTACTTTCGCTCCCGATGAGCCGGAGCTTCGGGAGCGCTTGAAGGCCGATACTCCCGCCGGGGAGGCTTGGCGGTGTTTGCGCTGCGAGACATTCGTTGTGGGTCCTCCCCGCCGCAGCGGCCCGGCGAATACGGCGCCGGAGATTCCACGCGGGCGAATGCTGCGCGATCGGACGCTGATGCGGGCGCTGGCCGTGGAACGCGCGATTCGCTGTGTGATCTTTTCGTTGGTGGCGGCCGGCGTGTTCAAGGTCAACGGGTCACGCGAGCGGTTGCGCCATGCGTTCGAGCAGGACCTGCCGTTACTTAAGTTGTTGGCGAACCAGATAGGATGGAATCCGGACAACTCCAAGATCATTCACCATGTCGCGCACGCATTCGCGCTGTCGTCGTCGACGCTGACGTGGATTGCAGTGGGGCTTAGCGCCTACGCGGCGATTGAGCTCGTCGAAGCTGTTGGGTTGTGGCTGGTGCAACGGTGGGGCGAGTACTTCGCGGTGATCGCGACGAGTGTCTTCCTTCCGCTGGAAATCTACGAGCTCACTGAGAAGATCACCGCGCTTCGGCTAATTGCGCTTGTAATCAACATCGTTGCGGTCATCTGGCTGCTGTGGAGCAAACGGCTGTTCGGACTGAACGGCGGCGGCAAAGCGTACCGAGAAGAACATCAAACAGCGAGTCTGTTGAGCGTCGAACGGGCGGGTCTACGCGAAACCGCTGCCAGCGCAACGCCGTAGAGTGGATGTGTGCACTAACCGCTCCCCGCAACGGAAGGTTCAAATGATGCCGCGTACCGACAACGACTCCTGGGATCTGGCGACCAGCGTAGGGGCGACCGCCACTATGGTGGCGGTCGGCAGAGCCCGAGCCAGCATCGCCGAACCGCTGGTCCGCGCGGTCGCCGTCGACTTCTTCACCTGCTGGGCGGCGGGCGAAATCGACCCGGTCGACGTGGACATCCCCGAGCACCCCTGGGGTGTGCAGCCGATGACCGATCTGCTGGCGGTGCGCACCCGCTTCATCGACCGATTCGTCGCCGATGCGGCGGCGGCCGACGTGCGGCAGGTGGTGATTTTGGCCTCTGGCCTGGATGCCCGCGGCTATCGGCTGTCCTGGCCGTCAGGCATGACGGTCTTCGAGATCGACCAGCCGCTGGGCGTCAAGCCGACGGTCGACCTGCAAGAAGTACCAATCGACCTGCGCGACGATTGGCCGGCAGCGCTTCGGCAGGAGGGCTTCGACGCCCGGCGGCCCACTGCGTGGATCGCCGAGGGCCTACTGGCGTTCCTCCCCCCGGAGGCCCAGGATCGCTTGCTGGACAACATCACCAGCCTCAGCGCCGGGGGTAGCCGACTGGTCGCGGAGATCTTCCTGAACTCGCCGGAATCGCTGCAGATCATGCACACCGCGGCTCAGAAGTGGTACGAGCACGGACTGGACGCCCACATCGATGACCTGTGGTACGGCGGCGAGCGTCATGACGTCGCGACATACCTGACCGATCGCGGCTGGCACACCGTCCGGACCCTCGCCGGACAGTTGTTGGCCGACGCCGGTTTACCCCTGCCGGTACGCAACGACGGTGAAGGCGAAAACCATTACTGCACAGCAACACTGGATGCGCTCTGATGCCCGGCCCCAAGCCCCTCGACGGTTTTCGGGTGCTCGATTTCACCCAGAATGTCGCAGGACCGCTCGCCGGACAGGTACTCGCCGACCTGGGTGCAGAAGTCATCAAGGTGGAGGCGCCCGGCGGGGAGGCCGCACGGCACATCACCTCGGTGCTCCCGGGACGTCCGCCGCTCGCGACGTATTTTCTGCCCAACAACCGGGGCAAGAAATCGGTGGCCGTCGATCTGACAACCGAGCAGGGCAAGCAACAAGTCCTGCTGCTCAGTGACACCGCGGACGTGATTCTCGAAGGGTTCCGCCCCGGCGTAATGGAGAAGCTCGGGCTGGGCCCCAACGACTTACAATCACGCAACCCCAAGCTGATCTATGCCCGCGTGTCGGCGTTCGGCGGCAACGGCCCGCATGGTGACCGGCCGGGAGTAGACCTCATGGTCGCTGCCGAGGCCGGCATGACCACCGGAATGCGCACGCCGGACGGCAAGCCGCAGATCATCCCGTTCCAGCTGGTCGACAACGCCACCGGACACGTGCTGGCGCAGGCGGTTCTGGCGGCGTTGCTCAATCGCGAGCGGCACGGCGTCGCCGACATCGTCCGCGTCGCCATGTACGACGTCGCAGTGTCGCTGCAGGCCAACCAGCTCACCGTGCACTTGAACCGGCCAAGCGAGCCCACGTCGACGCCGAAAGCTAAGCAGCGCAAGAGCGTTGGCTTTGCGACGCAACCCTCAGACGCGTTCCGAACCGCCGACGGATATGTCGTCATCAGCGCGTACATCCCTAAGCACTGGGAGCTGTTGTGCCGGGCCATTGACCGTCCGGACCTCCTCGACGACGAAAGGTTCGCCGACCAGCGCTCGCGGGCGGTCAACTATGCCGAGTTGAGCGACGAACTGGAGTCGACGCTAACCACCAAACCGGCCGCCGAGTGGGTGAAACTGTTGCGCAGCAACGGGCTAATGGCGTGCCTGCCATATAGCTGGAAGCAGGTCGTCGATACCCCGCTTTTCGCCGAGAATGGGCTCGCGCTCGAGGTCGGCAGCGGCGAAGAGGCCGTCACGCTGATCCGCACACCGGCTCGTTACTCCACGTTCACCGCGGCCGCCGCCGCTCCCCCGCCGGCCGTCGGCGAACACAACAGCGATTTCTTGACCGCGCGTTGATTCCGGGGAACGCACGGCGCGAGTTATCCACAGATAGCAGTTCGTCCACAGCTGAGTCGCCGACGCTCTTGCCTGTCACCGCGGGCTCCTATAGTCGAAATTATGTTCGATGAGGTTCCGGACGCTGCGGTGGTGGCAGCAATCGGCGACTCGGCCCGCGCCGAGAACGCTGCCTGCGCCCGCCGGCCTGCCGCGATTGCCGAACTCTACGAACGTCGCCAGATTCCGGTGGAAGACGGCAAAGGCCGCGAACTATGGCGCATCGACCCCTGGGAGGCAGTCGCGGCCGAAGTAGCCGCCGCGCAAGGCATCACGGCTGCCGCAGCCGGTGCGCAGCTGCACAGCGCAATCTGCTTGCACGATCGGTTGCCCAAGGTCGCGGCGCTGTTCGCCACCGGCGCGATCTCCTACCGGACCGTCCGGATGATCGTGGCCCGCACCTTTCTCGCGCTTGAGCCCGACATACTGGCCGCAATCGATTCCGAGTTGGCCGAGACTTTGACCGCATGGGGGCCGCTGTCGTTCGCCAAGACCGAGCAGGCCGGTTCTACGTCTGCCACGTCAACGGCAGCTCCACCAGAGCCGTCCGGCCCGGGATGTATTGCGGCACAAACCCATCCGGCACCGCGCACTGGCGGATCTGTGCCAGCCATTCCTCCACCAGCATCCGCAGCACAGCCCGGACTAGATGGTTAGCGCGACAACGATGCCGGCCCGCGCCGAACCCCCAATGGGTACGCACCCGCTCGTTCACCTGGTCGCCGCCGTCGCCCTCCCGGCTGGCCGCACCTGCCGCTATACAGAACGTGTCACCGGCCGACAAATCGAGGTCGCCGATACGGGTGTCCCGCAGGGCGACCCGCGGTAGGTATTGGGTCGTCGAATGCAGCCGCACGACCTCCTCAACGAAAACCGGTATGTCGTTGGGGTTTTCGCGCAGCCTCCCCGCCAACCCGGTGTCGGACGCAAGATGCAGCAACGCCCACACGAAAGTGTCGCTGATCTGGCCGAGACCGCCGCGCTCACCGCTGCCGTGCACCGACCCCGCCAACAAGAAAATCTCTTCGTCGGTGCACTGCGGCGCGGCTCGGGCCAGCCGACCGACCAGGTCGTCGCCGCCGACTGGTTGGCGCTGCTGGACCACCGCCCACAGTCCGTCCTGGTTTTCCACTCCGAACAACGCCAACCGGATCGCCCGAGTCACCGCTTCGCCGACGTCAGCGCCATCCACCTGCCCACCGGCGGCGACCATCTCGAACATCGCTGCCGCGGCCGGGCGGCACCGTTCCGCCGCCCACCGCGACCAGCGCGGCGTCAACGCAGCAGCGATAACGTCACGGCCGGGCGCAGTCAACCACGGCCGCGCCACGCCATCCGCCTGGACCACCGCGCCGGCGACGTCACCGCTGCGCAACGCTGCCGCGACAGCGTCGGCGCCGCTGACGACCGGCTCGCACACCGGCGTCACCGCCGGGCAGCCGGTCACCGCTCGGCGTTCACCTGGTGGGCGAAAATCGGCCGCCACCGCAGCGTTGACGGTACGCAACTTGACTCGGCCGCCATCGGCGATGGCGATCAACCGCTCCAGGTCCTTCATCGACCTGACGAGCCGGTCGGGATGCCAGCAGATCACCGCGCCGAACTCGTTATCAGCCAACGCCGTCAGCATGGCCTCGAAGCCGGGACGGGTGGGACCGGAGTAGGCGGACAGGTCGTTGTCGCCGTAGCGGTGGGTGACCTCCCATCCGAGCCGATCGGCGAGTGCCTCGCAGTCCTCCAACTGGCGGGTCATACCGGCGCGCTGTCCCGTGGCGTCTTGGCTGATTCTGGTGTAGACGGCTGCGCGCATAACCTCGAATATATGTCGGCAGATTTACGTCAGCACCCCGAGCAATGCCTTGCTTGTTCCCGAGCCTTTGCGTTCCAACGGCCGCGCTGGTCCCGTCCGATCCAGTCTGTGCCCAGCGGCGGTCTGTCGACCGGGAGCGATGATGCCCAAGCGGCGACGCACCCGCGCCCAGAACCAGGCCTCCTACATCGCCGCGGAACTCCGACAACTCACGGGTCCGGCTGCGCAACGTGGAGGAACGATTGCCGATTGTCGCGAACGACGAGCCGCCGCCCTTCTAGGTGTCAGGCAAGGCATGGATGAACGCCTGGGCCGCTTCCCAGGTGGGCAACAGCCGGCGGCGCGGACCTCGTCCCAGGTGGGTGTGGCGGCGTCGTAGTCGGATAGCACCGGCGGGGCGCATTGAGACGGCGATTCCCAACTCCGGTCAGGGCGTTAATCCGACCACTGACCGCGCTTCGTCAGCGGCCGCGGGCAAAGCCGTGTGGTGATCCAGGTCCCACTCACCCAGCGTCCCCGACCATCAAACTGTACGTTTACAAGAACGATGAACGACAAGGACCTGCCTGGTATGCCTGACAGGCTGGGAATGAAGATAACCGCCGAGGACTATCGCCGCTACGCGCGTAACAGCTACCGCCTCAAGGAGGAAGCGCGCCGCGGCTATGCGCGGAGATTCTGGCGGCGGGGTCGCCGAGATCGGTGGTGAAACGTACTTCAGCCAGTCGGTAACATCACTTACTTAAGACTTTCTGGAGCGACGTCACCGGCTGGCGCGATAAACAACTGCCTGATGGCGCGGTGGTGTAGATCT
>Ga0187781_10001016_pt1 | contig 21040 bp, 18 predicted proteins | sample 0715_SJ02_MP02_2_FD_132447 | JGI IMG/M metagenome (GOLD analysis project Ga0187781, IMG submission 132447) | Tropical peat soil microbial communities from peatlands in Department of Meta, Colombia - 0715_SJ02_MP02_20_MG | ecosystem: Environmental > Terrestrial > Soil > Wetlands > Peat | place... | reverse complement strand
TGGCGGAGAGTGAGGGATTCGAACCCCCGATACCCTTTCGGGTATGCCGGTTTTCAAGACCGGTGCCATCAACCACTCGGCCAACTCTCCGCACATCGTGCCGCTTGACCCGATGCTAACAGCTTGCTCGCAGTAGCAGCAAACCCTTGCTCCGGGACTTCATTTCTTGTTTCAAGAATCTCAGGAAAGCCGCTTGGCAAAGGCCTTCAAGGGATTTTCGTCGATGCTATTGCGGCAGCACCTATCGGAACTGTGATAACCTGCACGACTATGTCGGGGCGGGGAAACATCCTACATGACGGCATTGTCAAAATCACAAACTCGCCAGGTTCTATCAATCGGCCACTTTCCTCTTGTTCTGCCAGCTCAGATAATCACAGCAGAGTGAAATTTCCGCCACTTGGAGATCAGGTAAAAGCGCTGCTGGTCTGGCCTGAAGTGCCAAAATCCTTCTGGACGATCTTAATGCCGGGCGCGAAGGAGAGGAGCGCGGTTCCGCCACTTGGGTTGCTCACCATTGCAGCCCTATGTCCAAAGAGTTGGACGATTCGGTTCATCGATGAGCAGGTGGAAGAAGTGCGTGATGAGCATGTCCGCGAAGCCGAGTTAGTGATGGTCAGCGGCATGCAGGTGCAGAAGGACTCGATAAAGAAGGTTCTGCTCCGGGCGCGTGCACTGGGGAAGCGGACGATAATCGGAGGACCGTACGTCAGCAGTGAACCAGACTCTGTGCTCCCTCTGGCGGACCATATTGTGATCGGCGAGCCCGATGCTGTGTTTAGGCGTATCGCAGCCGAGCTGGAGTGTGGCACCGGGCAGCGAGTTTATGTGGTAGACGAGAAGCCAGATGTAACCTGCACGCCAGTCCCGCGTTTCGATCTGCTCAAGATGGACCGCTATGCCACTATGGCCGTCCAGTTCTCGCGTGGCTGCCCGTTCCAGTGCGAATTCTGCGACATCATAAGCCTCTACGGACGGACTCCGCGTACCAAACAACCGGAGCAGGTGCTGGCGGAGCTCGAAAGCCTTTTCAAATTGGGCGCAAGCCGGTGTTTATGGTGGACGACAATTTCATCGGGAATCAGAAACGAACCGTGGAACTGCTGCACCGTTTGCAGGGGTGGTCGGAGTCACACAATCAGCCATTTTTCGTTTTTCACCGAGGCGTCCATCGATCTGGCACAGCGGCCGGCGCTGGTGGATGCCATGGTCAAGGCCAACTTTTTCGGGGTGTTTGTGGGGATCGAGAGTCCGTCGCCGGAATCTCTTAAGGAGACCAAGAAATTTCAAAACCTGCGCGCCGATCCGATCGAATCAATCAAATTTCTGAACGCCCATGGTTTGTGGGTGTCGGGCGGGTTCATCATCGGATTTGATTCCGATAAAGAGGACATCTTCGAACGGCAGCGGGAGTTTGTGGAGCGTACCGCGATTCCGTGGGCGATGCTCGCATTCCTCCAAGCTCCGCCGACCACGCCACTTTACCGCCGGATGCAGCAAGAGGGACGGATAACGGACGACTTCAGCGGCAACTTTAACCTTCCAAATTTTCGCACTATGCTCCCCTTCCCAGTTCTCGTAGAAGGTTTTTCGGAGACGTTGCGATCGTTGTATGGTGCATCTTCCTACTTTAACCGCTGCTTCCACTCGTTGAGCCGCTGGACGCCGCAGGGTCAGAAGCCTCCGGCTCTTCAGTTATTGCCGGCCGCACGGATGCTCCTCAGTGCGTTGTGGTATCAAGGAATCTGTTCCGACTATAGGAGTGAGTGGTGGAAATCTGTGTACGAGGCGAGGCGGTGGATTCGCGATCCCATGAAGCGTTGGATGGCGCTGTTGCTGCTGGCTTCAGGCCACCACTTCATCCATCATTCGCGAAAAGTAGTGAGCCAGTTACATGCCGAGCTGCGCAAGGCCATATCAGGTCAACTGGATCCCGCCACTGCCGGAGCAGGCAACGAGGCAATGCGCCCGGCCTATAACCACGACGGGTTTGAGGCGGCAGTCAAGACACCCCGTTGCTCGGAGTATCCCGCGTAGGTAAAGGCAAGTGATCTACTCGACCTAAGGCGAATTCTTTCTAGATAAGAAGATTCGAACTGAACCCACGACTTTGCCGCTGGAGGATCAGGCAAGAAACTCGGCAAAACAGGCAAAGGCCGGAAGCTCAGGCAAACTAGACTTTTCTCATCGACTCAAGTCGGCCTCGTGGTTGAAATGAGGCCATTGATGGGTTTGTTGAAGGAGAAACGATGCAGACGCGCAAACTTGGAAAAAGCAACCTGGAGGTTTCCGCTCTCGGGTTGGGCTGCATGGGAATGAGCTTTTCCTACGGTCCGCCCAAGAACAAGCAGGAGATGACCTCTCTTCTCCATGCTGCCGTGGAAAGAGGCATCACATTCTTTGACACCGCGGAAGTCTACGGCCCGTACTCGAATGAAGAGCTTCTGGGCGAAGCTCTTTCTCCATTCCGTGGGAAAGTGGTGATTGCGACCAAATTCGGCTTCAAATTGAAGCCCAACCGAGAACCGGGGTTTCTCGGCCTGGACAGCCGGCCAGAGCACATCAAACAGGTCGCCGAGGGCTCGCTCAAACGGCTCAAGGTCGATGCCATTGATCTGTTCTATCAACACCGGGTTGACCCGGATGTTCCGATTGAAGACGTGGCGGGAGCGGTGAAGGAACTGATTCAGCAAGGTAAGGTCAAGCACTTCGGCATGTCGGAAGCAGCAGCAAAGACGATTCGTGGCGCACACAAAGTCCAACCTGTCACGGCAGTTCAGAGCGAATACTCGCTTTGGACAAGAGGCCCTGAAGCGGAAGTGTTGCCGACCCTGGAGGAATTGGGAATCGGCTTCGTTCCGTACAGCCCATTGGGCAAGGGTTTCCTGACCGGGAAGATGAACGAGAAAACTGCATTTGACAGTTCCGACTTTCGCAGCACTCTTCCCCGCTTCACGCCGGAGGCTCTCAAGGCGAATCAAGCCCTGGTCAAACTGCTTGAAAGCATCGCAGAGCGGAAGAGAGCGACGCCGGCTCAGATCGCGCTCGCCTGGCTGCTCGCTCAGAAGCCGTGGATTGTTCCCATCCCGGGCACAACGAAACTAAATCGCCTTGAAGAGAACATTGGGGCAGTCGCAGTCGAACTGACGGCTAACGACCTGCGCGACATCGACAACGCCGCGTCAAAAATTAAGGTCGAAGGGGCCCGGTATCCCGAAGCTCTGGAACAAATGACCGGTCGCTGAAAGGTGAATGCATGTACAACGCAAAAGCTTATTCCGCTGCCAGCGCGACCTCGCCGCTGACCTCGACTACGATCGCGCGGCGGGATCCAACTGAACACGATGTGCAGATCGAAATTCTGTATTGCGGTATCTGTCACACCGATCTCCACCTGACCCGCAACCAGTGGAGCGACGCACTGCCTGCCGTTTACCCGTGCGTTCCCGGCCATGAAATCGTCGGCCGCGTCACCGGGGTCGGCTCCGCGGTCTCGAAGTTCAAGCGCGGCGATCTCGCGGCGGTCGGCTGCCTGGTGGACTCCGATGGCACATGCCCCGAGTGCCGGTCGGGTCTCGAACAGTTCTGTCCGAACATGGTCCTCACGTACAACGCGCCGGACAAGCACCTCGGAGGCGTCACCTATGGCGGCTACTCAGAGAGCATCATCGTAGACCAGAGATTTGTCCTGTGCGTCCCCTCGAACCTCAATCTCGCCGGAGCTGCTCCTCTTTTGTGCGCGGGAATCACAACTTATTCACCGATGCGCCACTGGGGCGTGAAGAAGGGCAAGAAAGCTGGGGTGGTCGGGCTCGGGGGACTGGGCCACATGGCTGTGAAGTTTGCGCATGCGCTCGGAGCCCACGTAATTGTCTTCACAACCTCACCCAACAAGAAGGAAGACGCGCTCCGCCTCGGCGCAGACGAGGTCGTGATCTCGAAGAATGCGGACGAGATGCAAAAGCATGCCGGGAGTTTTGACTTCATCCTCGATGCCGTTGCTGCCGAACATGATATCAACGTATATCTGAGTCTCTTGCGGCGCGATGGCAACATCACGCTGGTTGGCGCGCCCCCGAAACCGCTTGCGCTTGCGGCATTCGGATTGATCATGGGCCGCCACAGTCTCTCCGGGTCTTCGATCGGCGGCATCGCCGAAACCCAGGAGATGCTCGACTTCTGCGGGCAGCACAACATCGCCGCGAACGTCAAGATCATACCGATCCAGAAAGTCAACGAAGCTTACGAGAGACTGCTGAAGTCCGATGTGAAGTACCGGTTTTCGATTGATATGGCGTCGCTGAAGACGAAGTAAGGCGGTTGTGAGGCGGGAGCCGAACATAGGCAGTTCAGCCGAGAATACAGCCGGTTTTTCGGGAGCGCACCTACGAAGGACATTGCCAGATTGCGCCAGGACACTCGACTCTGGGCGTGATGAAACGCGCATTCTCGACCGCGCGGACTGTGAAAACTACAGGACCGCTAACACTAGCCAAGTCTGCGGGTAGCTGCCGCCTGGGCGCGGCGGGCTTCTTCGAGCGCTTTTTGCGGATCTTGTCCCGTAACTTCTTTGTACCAGCCGGGGTGATGAGTCCAGGCCCACGCTTCGCTAACCGTGCCGCGCGTCATTGCCTGGATGGTGCCCGGTTCACCAATGGTGCTGAGGTAGACGTGAATAAAGATTCCCGCCAGCATAATCAGCGCTGAGATATCGTGAATGACGTAGCTGACGGCTACCGGCCAGCGCCCGAAAATCTCGGGAAACCACATGATCACACCGGTAATGAGGTAGGCGACGCATCCGCCAGCGATTTCCCAGAACTGCAGCTTCTGGCCGGCGTTAAAAAAGCCAACATCAGGCGGCTCAACCGTGTCACGGTTCGTGACGTAGTCTCTCAAGCGCTTCATCCAGCGAGTATCGGCCGGACCCCATGACATCAGCATCGCCCAGTTGAGTACCTGCAGGAAAAAGAAGAAGACGAATCCCAATCCGAACCACGGATGCAGCAGGCGAGTCATAGCCCCGCCACCAAAAAACGGAGTAAACCAGCGGAAGATCCAGGGCAGGTAAGTACCGAATCCGGAGAGGAGCGCGAGGAAGAAGAAGATGCCGTACATCCAATGCAAAAAGCGGGTGTAGGCGCGGTGCCGCAACAATTCACCCGCATAGACCACGGTCAAGCCGATTCGATTGATGAAGTGGTCCTTGCGGCCGAGATGTTGCGGAGAGGTTGCCACCTAGTTCTCCTTCCTGGCTTCGCCGCCGTCGATTTCTCTGACCGGAGGCTGCGGCTGTACGCGGCGAGGCCCTTCGGTGACGTAGTGCAGAATGACGCCGGCAAAGGCCATCATCGAGGCGATCAGCCCGATGGGCTTGAACCAGTTTTTCCAGATGGTGAAGCTCAGCGGAATGCGCGGATTCCTGGGCAATCCGCCATATTTCTCGGGATTGGCGGCATCGTGCAGGACGTAGACGACGGAAGTGCCTCCAATGGTCTGCGGATCATAAACTCCGGCATCTTTGAAGCCGGAGTGTTCCTGCAACTGCTTCACCCGCGCGTTGGCCAGCACGAGCATATCGGTCTTTGTGCCAAAGTGCAGGCACCCGGTAGGGCAGGCTTTGATGCATGCGGGTTCCAGCCCCCCGCCCACGCGATCCGAACAGAGAGTGCACTTGTAAACTTTCTTGGTCGAAGGATTAAATTTCGGAACGTTGAACGGACAGCCGGAAACGCAGAACTGGCATCCGATACAGTTCTCTTCCTGGAAGTCGACGATGCCATTCTGATACTGGACGATCGCGCCATCCGCCGGACAAGCTGCCAGACAACCGGGATCGGCGCAGTGCATGCACTGGTGCTTGCGCATGAGCCACTGAAATGATCCGTCTTGGTTGCTGACTTCGTTGAACTTGATCAGGTTCCAGTAGTTCCAGTTGGTGTCGGGCATGGTCTGATAGGTGTTGTCGAACATTGTGGGCTGGAACGGCATGTCGTTCCATTCCACGCATGCGACCTCGCACGCTTTGCAGCCAATGCAAGTAGTCGTATCAATTAACTTGCAGACCTGCTCCTGCCTTTGCATGCCTGCGCCCGGAACTGGGCCGGGGTGGCCCGAGATTTTCCGAACTTGCAGCGTGCGGCGATCGCTCATCTAAGACCTCCTTCAGGTTCGCTCCAGCTTCACCAGGAAGCCCTTGAATTCCGGGGTGTAGGCATTGGGATCGATGACTGCAGGCGAAAGCAGATTCGCCGGAGTTTTTGCCGTCTTGCCTTCGTCTTCGGCGATCCCGCGATATCCCCAATGTATGGGAACACCGATCTGGTATGTCTTCTTGCCATCGACCATCATTGGCTTGATACGTCTGGTGACCATGGCTTTCGCAATGTATTCCGCACGCGCGCTGGTTACTTTCACCACCTCACCACCGCGCAGTCCCATTTGGTCCGCGAGTTCGGCGGGAATCTCCACGAACGGTTCGGGAACGAGTTGCACATTCATGGGGTTGTTCTTGGTCCAGTAGTGATAGTGCTCAGTGAGCCGGTAAGTGGTGCAGATGATGTTGAAACCCTGGCTGATGGTGCCGTACTTGTCCAGATCCGACTTGAACCTCTTGGCGATGGGATTGTTGGATTGGCCGGGATGCAGGGGATTGGCTATCGGACTCTCAGTGGGCTCGTAATGTTCGGGAAATGGGCCGTCAGCAACAGCGCCGATCGGTACAAATAGCCGGCCCACTCCCTCGGGATTCATAATGAAGGGACCCATGTGATCCTTGGGATTGGAATCGGGCTTGAAATCGGGCACATCATTTCCAACCCACTTTTGCTGCGCTTCGTTCCACCAGACCTGCTTGCGATCTGGATCCCAGGGCTTGCCATTCAAGTCGCAAGACGCGCGGTTGTAGAGCACGCGACGATTCGCCGGCCACGACCACGCCCAGTTCGGATAAATTCCCAGCCCAGACGGATCTTCGGTACCGCGCCGTTGGGTCATTGCGCCAGCTTCAGTCCATGATCCGCAGTAGATCCAATTTCCGGAGCTCGTGGAACCGTCCTCGCGCAAAAACGCGAAGCCGGGAAGCTGCTGGCCTGCTTTGATGGTTGTTTGAGTCTTGTCGTCAGTGACATCGGCCAGCGCTTTGCCATTGATTTCCTTCGCTACTTCGGCGAGCGATGGATTGTACGGATTGGTGTAACTCCAGGAAGCTTTGAGAATCGGATCGGGAAACTTGCCGCCTTCCTTCTGGTACTTTTCGCGGACTTTGAGGAAAATGCGGGCCAGAATCTCCTGATCCAGTTTGCAATCCGCCGGAGGCGGAACTGCCGCCCACTTCCACTGCAGCCAGCGCGCAGAATTGACGAAGGTACCGTCCTTTTCCGCAAAACCCGCGCCGGGCAAGCGGTACACGGTGGTATTGATCTTCTTCATGTCTTCAGCCGTGGTGCCGGGGGCGCGCCAGAACTCGCTGGTCTCATCGGGATAGATTTCACACACGACCAGGAAGTCGGCCTTCTTCAGGGCTTCGATATTCTTCCTGGCATTCGGGCCAATCATTACGCCGTTCATACCGAACGCCATCATGGCTTCGACCCTGCCGTTGTACATGTCGTCCCAGATTTCGGTCCAGGAATACTTGCGATCGATCTTGGGAAGCCAGTTGAAGCAAAAATCGGTGTCCTTGGTAGCAGCGTCTCCATAAAGCGCTTTCAGTAATGAAACGGTGAACGCCGGCGTGTGGGACCAATAATTGAACGAATCCCATTCATTGGGTTTTGCAGGCTTCGGAGTTGTGCGTGTGAGATAGGCTTTTAAATCGGTGTCGGCCGGCGTAGGTATTTTGAGATAGCCCGGCAAGATGTCGAAGATGCCAGCCATGTCGGTTGCACCCTGAATATTGGAGTGGCCTCGAAGAGCGTTTACGCCCCCGCCGGCGCGTCCGACGTTGCCGAGCAGCAACTGGATCATCGCTGCCGTGCGGATGGTTTGCGTGCCGGAGGAATGCTGCGTCCAGCCGACGGCATAGATGATTGTGCCTGCCTTCTTCATGTCGCCATCTTTGCGAATGGAAGTGAAGGTGTCCCAGGCTCTGAGGGCCTGATCCTTCGGAATGCCGGTGATGCGCTCGACCATCTCGGGCGTGTAACGAGAATATTGCTGTTTCAGCAGTTGGAAGACGCAGCGGGGGTGTTGCAGGGATAGATCGTACGCGGTATTCGGCGGGAGCATCGGCGGCGGAGTCGGAGCGCCCCCGCCTTTTGCACCTGCGGGGACTTGGGTTTGGCGGCCTTCCGCCTTACCGGCTGCTCCGCCTTCTTCGTAATTCCAAGTTGTCTTGTCGTAGGTTCGCGCGTTGGCGTCGTAGCCGGAATAGAGGCCGTCGTCTGGGAGCTTAAAGCCCTCCTTCACGATGAATGCGGCATTGGTGTAGTTAATCAGATAATCGCGATTGAAGCGGTTGTTCTCGATGGCATAGTTGATCAAGCCGCCGAGAAAGGCGATCTCGGAGCCGGCTCGAATCTGAAGGAACTGGTCGGCCTCGGAAGCGGTGCGGGTAAAGCGCGGATCGACGACGATTACCTTGGCATTGCGGTTACGCTTGGCCTCGACCACCCACTTGAAGCCGCAGGGATGGTTTTCAGCGGGATTCCCGCCCATGATCAACATCATGTCGGCGTTCTTGATGTCGATCCAGCCATTAGTCATGGCCCCGCGCCCAAATGTTGGTCCCAAACTTGAGACCGTGGGGCCGTGTCAAACACGTGCCTGGTTTTCCAGGCACGTCACCCCCATGGCACGCATTGACTTCACAACCAGGTAATTAAACTCGTTGGTATCGGTGCAGCCGCCAGCAAAGGCGAGCGTCTCCAAGCGGTTGACGGTCTTGCCGTTGGCGTCGGTTTCGATGAACGTCGCGTCACGAAGCGCCTTGGTGCGGGCAGCAATCTCGTCGATCGCCTGGTCCCAGGAGATATCGTCCCAATGATCCGTACCCGGGCGGCGAACCTGCGGCTTAAGCAGGCGGCGATCGTTGACGACATCCTGAAGCAGGGAAGATCCTTTGGGACAGAGGGTGCCGCGGTTGATGGGATGATCGGGATCACCCTCGACATGCACCACCTGCGGGGTGACATTCTTCGCGCCGTCACCCAGCGTGTGAATAATGATTCCGCAACTCACGGAGCAGTAGGGGCAGGTGCTGCGAGTCTGCGTGGTACGCGCGATCTTTAATGTCTCGGTTTGCGCATAGAGGGGTTTGAGGTCGAAGCCGAGTACCGAAATTCCAGCCGCTCCGGCCACTCCCGTCTTCAGGAAGGAACGTCGGGAGAGGTCCATTTTGGTCTCCGTAAATCTGAAGCTTCAATCAGGAACAAAGAGATGCGGCACGTTTGCCGGGAATTGTTCACCCTCACGGAATAAACGAGAAGTTACACCCCAAAGTGAGCCGGTGTCAACGGGGAGGAAGCGACGAATTGCACAGAAACGGTTACAACCCGATTAAGTTTGGAATGATCTTTATGTAACCATTATTAACAGCCCATAGGTCGAGTACCGCTGCTGCTGCTTCATCCACCAAAGGCTCGGCATGGCCATCGAGAGTCATGTCTACGGCTTTCAAGTAACGCTTGCAAGTATCGCAACCCTCAAGTGAAATTGGCTTATACTCTTCGGCGGAATAGCGCGGCAATTTCTCTTTATCTTCTTCGCCGCACCAGGGACAAACAATTCTGCGAAATACCCATTCTCGCAGGCAAAAAGAGCACAGCAGCCAGCGGCTGGCACCTTCCCCCTCAGGCCGCAATACAGCGGCTTGGGGCGCTCCGCCGCATGCAGGGCAGATACCCTGGCTGTAGTTTGCGATTGCCGGGAGTTGCAACTGCAAGTTCTCGGCGATGGGCTGAAGACAGGCGCGGGCAAAGAAACCATCCAATGCCCCGACATCAGATGGGTTGCCATCCACCACGGACGCTAACAAGCTTTGCCATCTTGTAGCGCCGGCCTGTTCCAATGTGCGGGCATGCCGACGTAAGGCATCGGGCCCGTGCTCGCGAGCAAGGGCCAGAAGCGCAGGGATCTTGGAGCAAGCAAAGGCAAGCTCAATTTGCGCGCGAAGGGGGATTGAAGAATCGGCGGCAATCTTGAAATCGTGCGCTACGGTGTTCTGAAATCCCAGAACTGCTTCGTAGAAGCGCAAGGGAGCGGCGGCGGCAGGCTGGAGGTCTTGCAACTCTCGCGCTCGAACAATCCGGTCTTCCCACCGGAACCGGCGATTTGCCATAAATTTCGACTTATGCCGAGGTGCCCTTGCCCTGGCTGCGATACCACTCAATGGTTCGTTGCAGGCCTTCTTCGAACTTTACGCTGGGCTGATATTGCAGATGCTTCCTAGCCAGCGTGATGTCGGCCAGGGAATGCTTCACATCGCCGGCGCGCTCGGGACCGTAATTCACCTCGCCGGAGTATCCTGTAAGCTTCTTGAGGAGTCGGAAGGTTTGGTTCAAGTCAAAGCGAGACCCTGTGGCGATATTGAAGACTCGGCCGGCCACTTCTTTTGCCGGGGTGCTGCTGGCGAGCAAATTGGCATTTACCACGTTCTCGACGTAAGTGAAGTCGCGGCTTTGCGTGCCATCGCCGAAGATCGTAGGCTGCTCGCCGCGCAGCATCTGGGTGATGAACTTGGCCAACACTCCAGAGTAGGGAGAGCTTGGATCCTGGCGAGGTCCAAAGATATTGAAGTAGCGCAAGCAGACGGTTTCCAGGCCGTAGCAGCGCCAGAATGAGGTCATGTAATATTCCCCGGCCAGCTTAGCTACGGCATAAGGAGAAATGGGGTTTGGGGGCATGTCTTCGCGTTTCGGCAGGGTGGGCGTGTCGCCGTAGACCGACGAGGACGCTGCATAGACCACGCGCTTCACGCCAGCATCGCGGGCAGCGACTAACAGGTTGAGAGTTCCGTCGATGTTGGCGCGATTGCTTTCCAGGGGATTTTGCACCGAGCGCGGCACGGAAGGAATAGCCGCCTCGTGCAGAACGTAATCCACACCACGGCAGGCTTGTTGTGCGGCATTCAGGTCGAACAGGTCGGCCTCGCGAAAGTCAATCTTGGCCAGAATTTCGCTGATATTTTCGCGCTTGCCGGTGGAGAGATTGTCGATTCCCCTCACCTGATCTCCCCGCGCCAGAACCGCGCGAGCCAAGGAAGATCCGATAAATCCCGCGACCCCGGTGATGAGATAGATTGGCATTAGCCGTTAATCATAAAAGAACCATTCAGAGTCAGATGTGGAACTCCTAAAATGCGCCGGATCTACGCGCTTGAGGTAGCTTTCCAGCGGTAAAGACATAGTAATTGGAATTGTCGATTTTCTTCCAGTCTCATGCGGCGCGTAACCGAAGAGTTGCCGGGGGTTATATCTTCGTTGGAGATCACATACGAGAGTGGTATTCTGCTGAATCTCCATTGAGCACCGCTGCACAGACATGAAGCTTTCTGTTGTGGTCCCTGTTTACAACGAACGGCAGACCCTTAGACGGGTGATTGAAAGAGTGCTCGCTGTCCCGCTGGAGATGGAAATAGTTTGTGTCGACGATGGCTCGAGCGACGGGTCCCGTGAAATTCTCGCGCAGTTGCAAGAAGAACATCAATGTGTGCGCGCGTTCCTACAACCGCGCAACATGGGGAAGGGGGCAGCTCTGCGGCGCGGTATCAAGGAAGCGACCGGCGATTACGTGCTGATCCAGGATGCCGATCTCGAATACGACCCCGCTGAATATCCAGTTTTGCTAGAACCATTGCTGCAAGGCAAGGCCGACGTAGTGTACGGATCTCGATTCATGAGCGGAAGGCCACACCGTGTGTTGTACTTCTGGCACTCAGTGGGCAACGGCGTACTCACGCTGCTCTCGAATGCAGTCACCAATCTTAACCTGACTGATATGGAAACCTGCTACAAGGTGTTCCGGCGCGAGGTGATCCAGGCTATTCCTCTGGAAGAAGATCGATTCGGCTTCGAGCCCGAGATTACGGTGAAAATTTCGAAGCGCCACTTGCGTATTTATGAGGTTGGGATCAGCTACTCGGGGCGGACCTACGAAGAGGGGAAGAAGATTGGCTGGAAGGACGGCGTGCGGGCGCTGTGGTGCCTGTTGAAGTACGCAGTGAAGGATTCGGGCAGCGCTCCAACAGAAAAATCGCCAGCCTGAGCCACAGTTCAAGTCGAACAGCCCAGATGAACCTATTGCGGTGCTGGATTTCAGATCAGGCAGGCCCGTTATAATCGGCCTTGTTGAGACGCCCTGGTCAGGTGTTTCGGTTGGCCGATTTTAAGTGAGGCAGGTCGCTCTGAGCGAAACCGTTGAAAACCGTTCTGCGAGCCCCCACTACAGCATTGTGATTCCCGCGTACAACGAGGAGGGGCGTATTGCGGCGACCCTGGAGCGCGTGCTGGCCTACGTCAATCAACAAAACTGGGAGACGGAAATCATAGTGGTGGATGATGGCTCGCGAGATGCCACCGCTCGAATTGTGCGCAGCTACGCCGAGCGGCATCCCCGATTGCGACTGCTCGAAAATCTGGGTAACCGGGGTAAGGGTTATAGTGTGCGGCATGGAATGCTGGAGGCGACCGGCGAGATCATGCTGTTCACGGATGCGGATCTGTCTTGCCCCATCGAAGAAGCTCCCAAGCTGTTCGATGCAATCGCCGCCGGGGCCGACGTTGCAATTGGCTCCCGCTGGCTGCGCAGCCATTTGCAAACCCGCAGGCAATCTCTGCGTCGGCAGTTCCTCGGCCGTGCTTTCAACCTGGTACCGCGCCTGGTGCTGGGGTTGAATTACAAGGATACCCAGTGCGGGTTTAAGGCCTTCACGCGCCGAGCTGTGTTGAGAATCTTCCCTCTGCAAAGAATCGAGCGATGGGGATTTGACCCCGAGCTGCTGTTTCTCGGCAAGAAGGCCGGCTTCAAAGTGGTGGAAATACCGGTGGCCTGGGGCCACAGTGAAGGAACTCGAATCAACCCGCTTCGGGACGGGATGCAGATGGTAGGCGAGATGGGCAAGATCCGATGGAATGCTTTGACTGGAAAATACGATAACGCACGAATCTCTGCCGGAACGACAACCGTCACATAGGAAGGCTGGCGCTTAGGTTTGTGGCTTAGGCGGTGTGGGCCTCAAGGCTGGCGCGCGCTCGTTTGTACACAACGAACTGATCGTGCCGGTCGAGTTCGCACAGGGCCTTCAGTTGTTCGCTGGGCCGATATTCCGGAACGATGGACACCAGTTTTGAGATGAGGCCGTGGACATTTCTGGCCTCTACCAATGTTGAAAGCTCGTCCAACCAGCTGCGCACTTGCGCGAAGCTCGGCTGGCCTCCGCCAAAAACCCAGATTTGCTCGTGAGTGGTTGGCTTGATTCCTTCGCCCTCGAGGCGCACTTCTTCGAACAGTTTCTCTCCTGGACGCAGGCCGGTGAAGGAGATCTGTATGTCCTTGTCGGGCTCGAGTCCCGAGAGGCTTATCATGCGCCGAGCCAAATCGATAATCTTGATCGGCTCGCCCATGTTGAGAACAAAGATTTCGCCGCCCTTGCCCATGGTAGAGGCCTGCAGGACCAAACCGACCGCTTCTGAAATGGTCATGAAATAGCGCTTGGCTTCAGGGTGCGAGACGGTCACTGGACCACCGTTGGCAATTTGGTTCTCGAAGATCGGGGATACGCTTCCGTTGCTGCCAAGAACGTTGCCGAAGCGAACGGCGATAAAGCGCGTCTTGTTCAATTGCAGGGACAGGGTAATCAGTTCGGCAGCGCGCTTGGTCGCTCCCATGATATTGGTGGGGTTCACGGCCTTATCGGAAGAAATGAGAACGAAATTGTCAGCGTGAAACTGCTTGGCAACCAAGGCAACGTTGTAAGTGCCGAAGATATTGTTGCTGACGGCCTGGAAGCAATTCTTCTCCATCATGGGGACATGTTTATAAGCAGCGGCATGGAACACCGATGAGGGTTGGTGAAGGGAAAAGACTTCGCGCAATGCCGTTACATCCAAAATGTCGCCGACAACGGGTACAAAATCCAGCTTTGGGAACCTGGAGGAAAGCTCCATACCGATGCGGAACAAATCGTTTTCTGACCTTTCGAAAAGCACCAAGCGGCGTGGTTCAAAGGTGGAAATCTGCCGCGCTAATTCAGATCCGATCGAGCCTCCCGCACCAGTTATGAGGAGAACCTTGTCCTGAACCTCTTCGCGGATTTTTCCCAGATCGAGCTGAACCGGGTGACGGCTGAGCAGGTCTTCGACGCGAAGCTTTCTGAATTGCTTGACCGAGGCCGCACCATTGAGCCGTTCGCCAATGGATGGCAGGATCTTGAAGTCAACCTTCGACTCGCGACATTTGTCGATGATGCGCTCGACCTGGTGGCCTGTGGCGGAGGGGATAGCGATGAGAACGCACTTGGCACCGTGCTTCTTGATCAGATGGCTCAAAGCGTCCGTATTGCCGAGAACCTTAACTGCGTTGATCTTGATTCCGCGCTTGCTGGGATCGTCGTCCACAAAGCCCAAAGGATAGTAGCCCAGTTCCGGATTGAGTTTGAGCTCGCGGGCGATGGCGCTGCCCGCACGGCCCGCTCCGATAATCAGAACTTTCTCCTGACTTTCGTCCGTTTTAGCCCGCTCGGTGTAGGCCCGCACCGTGAATCGCGCGCCTCCTACCAATATCATGCTCAGCAACATGTCGATAGGAACGACGGACCGCGGATATCCGCGCAACGCCATGAGGAAGACAAAGATACCGAACATGAGTACAGCCGCGACGAAGGACGCTGAAGCGATGTCGAGCAGGTCACTCATTCCGACATAGCGCCACCAGCCACGCAACAAGCCGAAGTGGTAGAACACGACCAGCTTAATAACGATGACCCAGGGAATTGTGTGCCAAAAAAGCGAATGAGCGGAAGCGTCAAAGCTGTTGTCCAGCCGAAGCACAAAGCTGAAATAGTAACTCATGCAGACGAGCACGATCTGGGAAAGGACAATGAGCGGCGTGCGGAATTGTAACAGGGCATCGTGCGATTCTTTTTCGGCGGCTTGCTTCTTAAGACTGGTAACTAGAGTCGTTGTCGACATTGGCTCTGCTTTCTGGCTTGTACTCCACGTCGCGGCGGAGAGCGGTGTTTTCAGAAACGTTCGCAAATCCCGTCGCATATATTTGAGCCCTGAGGTGGCGAAAGATCAGGACCCCACTTGCGTGCGAATCGAAAAGCAGATTCCGCACATCGGCGTTCTCAAGAACGCACAATCAGCAGCTAAGCCGGGGGAGGGAAGGGGCGGCTGGCATGCTTTACCGCGAAAGCAATTCTATTTCTTAAACCCCACATTCTTTACTTCTAATTTCACTTTCTTTTGATGCCAGTTCTACGAAAAATAGCGCGCAACAAAAATCACTGATGAAAACCTAGTAAACCGGTTGAAAGTTGCAACCGCCCCCACAGCGCGGAACAACATCGTACAATGGAACCGATCAACCTCACAAGAAAAAGAAATATCCCCTCAACTTTCGACCCTAAACCACTACGCCAATAGGGACGAAAGTCTCTATATCTGAAGGCAGGCTGCCATCTGCCTCTTAGCCCATCGCTAACGCGCTAATACTAAAAGGCACAATTGAACCGCGACCGAAGTCAGGGGTTAACTCTCCAGATACTTGCAGTTGGTGAATTTTGGCCAACTAGTTGGCCAGCGAATCGTCTGGAGTCTTAGGCGCCGGTTGCGGTGAGGTGGGTGGACTGGGATTAGTTTTGCCAAAGTACAGAGGATTCAATTCTGAGTTGAGGGACTTCGTCAGTGCTGCGATCGAATCCGCAACCCGCTGGGATGAGATTGATTTTCGAATCTCCTTGTCTGCCTGGCTTAGAGGTATCATCTGCCTGGAAACCATTTTGTAAATGTACCAGCCGCTCGGATCGACGATCACAGCCGAGACCTGCCCCGGCTCCATCTCAAAAACTTTCTGGTGATTCACTGGAAGTCTGCCCAACATTATTCTGCCGGTGCTTACGTTGGGAGCTGCGGAGGAAATGCCTGCGGCCTGGAACGCCTCCTTCTGCAGTTGCTGGAAATCATCTCCGGCGGCAGCCCGGGCTTGAAGCTTTTGGGCTAACGCCTGCGTTCCAGGGTTGTTCTGCTCCGCCGAAGCCGCACTTGGCCCTTCCCGGACCTGCTTCGGAATGAAGATTCGTAACAGCTCTGCCCGCTCGAATTTAACGGCGTTATCCTTGTAGTAATTTTCAATCTCGGAATCAGAAATATGGCTGGCCTCCTCCTCAAAATGATGGCTCAGGCTCTGCGCCAATATCTGAATAGAAGCAAAGCGCATCATCTCTGCAAAGCGAGGATCCTGGTCGAGACCGAGATTGCGTGCTTCATTAGCAAACAACAGCAAGCGCGGGAATGAGACCGCCAGTCGCCGTCTGACCATACCCGACATTTGCGGGTTAAGCGCGTCCACCAGCTTTTCAAACTGTTCCTTGGTCACAATCGTCCTGCAGGCGGAACCTGCCGAGGCGGACGGTTTCGTCTTGTCCAGACCCGCACCGGAACTTCCTTCCGCCTGGCCAGTATTACTCGCCTTTCCTGCATCTGGTGGGTGGTCGCACACGCCTTCGATCGTGATTACTGGGCTGTCTGGCGGAAGTTTCGCAGCAGACGCGGGTAGCGCTTCCTCGTCATCTTCATGGCGGTGATGTTGGGCCACATCAGATGACGCATCCGCCTGTGGTATGGGGCTGAGCTGGGCTACGGCCAGGGAGGTAAACAATGTAACGATTACAGCGCTGTAACAAATTCTCATAAGGTCCAGTAGAAGATGACTTGATCGTAGCACAGGGGGCGATGTTCGTTAGATGACACTGAAGGCCATGAACTGGTCGAGTGTGCTCCAAGCCACCAGCCCGAAGACGTCTCTGCGGTTGTCCTGAACGCCATCACACTGCCACGCACCGCTGAGGTTACAGCATCCGCATCCTTCCAACTTTGCAAGTCTTATTAGCTTGCAGGAAAAGCTGCAATCATCCGACACACGGTTTTCAAGCAAGCTGTGGTTTGACTTCTTTACCAGGCACTTCTATCGTCTCGCAGCAGATGCCATGAACATCGTGAAAGCTACACGCCGTTACGAGCAATGGCTAGGGCGGCACATCACGCTTTTGCCGGCGGATCTTCGCTTAAAGCATCAGCACATGACGGAGTCACCGTTTCCGTTGCTACGTTCTACGTTTTACCGCTGGATGCAGTTATGGCCGAAAATTTGTTCCGATCTGGCCCAAGCCCCTCGGGTCCTGGCGGTGGGTGATCTGCACGTGGAGAACTTCGGAACCTGGAGGGACCTTGAAGGGCGCCTAGTGTGGGGCGTCAACGACTTTGATGAAGCAGCTAATCTGCCCTACGTCCTCGATTTGGTTCGCCTCGCCACCAGCGCGATGCTCGCGGTTAATGAAGGGCACCTGAGTGTGAAAGCGAAAGATGCGTGCGCCGCGATTCTGGACGGTTATCGCGAAGCGCTCGTCGAGAGCGGACGCCCATTTGTGCTGGAAGAGGAAAACGATTGGTTGCGCCAAATCGCGCTCAATGAACTGCGCGACCCGGTACATTTTTGGGCAAAGATGGACAGCTTAGCGAAATTTAGCGCCTCGGTTCCTGCCAAGGTGAAGAAAGCTCTCGAGCAGCTTATGCCGGAGCCGGATTTGCCCTACAAGCTTTGTCATCGCGTAGCGGGTCTGGGCAGTCTCGGGCACATGCGTGTAGTGGCCCTCGGCACATGGTGTGGTGGCCGGATTGCACGGGAAGCCAAGGCGTTGGCGCCCTCTGCCGTCTACTGGGCCCGGGAAACGAAGGGCAAGACCAGTATCCTGTATCAGGAAATCATCGACGGCGCAGTGCGTTGTCCTGACCCGTTTGTGAAGTTGCGTGGATCGTGGGTTATTCGCAGGCTGTCTCCGCACTGCTCGCGAATCGAACTAACGACGATGCCAAAAAAGCTCGATGAACTGCGGTTGCTTAACGCTATGGGGTGGGAGACGGCCAATATCCACCTCGGCAGCCGCGGGGCGCGAAAGTCGATTCGCCGCCATTTGGATCGCATGAAGCCGGATTTCCTGGCCGATGCGGCCAAACAAATGGCAAAAGCAGTCACTGACGATTGGAAAGTCTGGAGGCAATCGGGAGCAGGCTGAGTTTTCCGAGCCGGGGCGTGGCTCGGGAAGGGCACCACGAGCTACATCTGCCTCATCAATCTTGAACTCATTCCTGCTCCCGATTCCAGCCGGGCGAAGCCGGCGGTTATTTCCCGCTCCAAGGCATCACGCAGTTCATCCAAGATAATAAGTAACGAATCGGGATTTTCATTCAGGGCGCGTCCCAAGCTCTCCCGATCGACGGCAAGTTCGCCGATCTCGCGGGCGCCGCGAGTGTCGGGTTCCGCGACTACAGGCAGTGCCGAACTGGGCCGCCGCAGGAGATCGTTGATCGTTGCCGAATGGGGAAGGAGAAAATCCACATCTCCACTCGCCATCCAGTGGGTCACCAGTTCCTGAACATGGGCTGGAGAGCAGGCGCAGTGGATGCCCTTGCGGTCCGCCAACTCGTCCTGCCAGCGAAGAATCTTCAGCTTGTCTTCCCAATGACTTTCCGCGACCAGAAACCAGACCTGCCCCTCGGATTTCTCTTCGCCGCAAATAGTACAAACTTGTATGCCCACGGGAGCCTCACCGCTCTGGGTGTATTAGCGATCTAAAAGCTGCTTTCAAGCACTATCAGCGGTGACCGCGGCCAACGGCACCGATAACGGCGGCTTCCTTCTCGCTGATTCAGGCAGCGGAACCGTTTTCAACCCTTTGCCCTTCTCAAATGCCAAAGTCAGAACCGAGGCGCACTGGCTGCAGAGCCAGTAATGCTCGATGCGATGCTGCACGCCCCCGTCCCAATGTCGCAACGCGGATTTCGAGGGGGAAAAAGATTCGGTTTCCACCAGAAAGAGTTTTCCTTCACTCAGCTTGCGAAATGGGTTCGCGCAACCTGGATTCGCACACTTGTGTAGCATGGCTGAGCGCCGTGCATGTGTGTCGCCAAGTAAAGAATCCGGAAACGTACAGGCAAGCCGTTGACAAACAACATTCATGGCAACGGTCTTTCCCGCTTTCACCGATGTTGGCTGCCGAATAGCTGAGTGTGATGCCGAAAGCTCGGCAGGCGCCCAACCCCTATGCGGAACCTGCGCTAGCATGCCCCGACTGGCAGCGATATGATCGATGTCGATGCACAAGTCCGTGCTGATGTGCCCGCCAACTTTTTTCGACGTGCGTGAGCCGAAAAATCCGTATATGGGAATCGCAATTGACCATGTGCTGGCCCAGCATCAATGGGAAAACCTGCGGCGCTCGCTGAGTGATGCCGGCTTAAAGGTCGAGTTAATCGACCCCGTGAAAGGCCTTGATGACATGGTGTTTGCCGCGAATCAAGTTTTTGTCGGGGAGCACCCGGACCTAGGCAGGTTTATAGTTCCCAGCCGGATGCGCCACGCTTCACGGCAAAAGGAAGTCGCCTTTTACGTGCAATGGTTTCAAGAGCGAGGCTATCGCGTGATCGAGGTGGATTTAGCTGGCGAGTACCTTGAGGGTCACGGCGATCTGATTTGGCACCCTGACCATTCGCGTATATGGGCTGGATACGGATTTCGTTCCACTCGCTGTGGTGTAGAGAAATTTACTGCAGCGATGGACAAGCTTGGATTTCCAGTTACGCCGTTAGAGTTGGTTGACGAATACTGCTATCACCTGGACACATGTTTCTGTCCACTGAATCAATCCTCGGCGTTGATCTACCGGCAGGCGCTTTCGGCAGGATCTGTTGATGCAATTCGCAACACTTTTGAATGCATTCACGAGCTCAGCCGGGAGGAAGCGCTGCAATTTGTGGGCAACGGAATCGTGGCCAACGGGCGGTATATTGCTCCTCGCGTGACTGACAAGATTTCGCAGATTCTGGCGAAAGAGGGTTTGATTCCGGTCGTGGTCGATACTTCTGAATTCGAGAAGTCCGGCGGGAGTGTGTTTTGCATGCACTGCAGGCTGTAAGGGGGTCATTGGGCTATAGATTCTTCGTTGTAGACTCGATTAGTGTAATGGCGATGTTACGACAGTTATCACTGAGTCCAATGCAAGAGCGTGCCATAATTGGCGCGTGTTTCGCCGGTATCCGATAGCTCGCGGAATTGTTCTCGTACTTGCAGGTCTGTGCATCGGGACGTTACTGCCGCCGATGCGTTACAGCATATGGTGGGACGCGGTTTGCACCATTGGAGGGGTTATCGCGATCCTGTGGGGTTTAGCCGCTATAGCGAGGGCATGTGCGCCGAATGTGTCCCCTGCCGTGTTCCGGGTCGTTCGCAACGTGCTGCTTGTCAGCTACATCGGCTGCTATGTCTTTTCATTCCTTCTCTCAGTGGGTGACAAGACTGGTAACGGACGCTGTCAAGATTTCTGGGACGCGGTAGTTCAAACAAATGTCGTTCCTCAATCTGTATCATCCCCCGCTCAACCCGCGGTGTTCTGCTCGGAAGCGGAGTACGGGATCCTTCGTTCGCGCTACCAGTTAGTATGGACATACAGTGTTCCACGGGATCAACAGCAGAAGGTGGTGGCTGCCGTAACCGCCCGCCATCGCGTGAATGGAGCGGCGGTGCAAGTGGTTTTCTACGACAGAGAGAACTGGCAAGTTCAAACGGCCGCAGACGACAAAACCGTTATCGGCGGTACACGAGGTCCTGAGAAAATCCAGAGGGTTGCCGTCATTCGCTGAAGTGACTCACAAAACCCATTTACGTTGAAGGTCGCCAAGTCGCGCAGTCTCCAACGGACGTAAACAGGCTTTATCACTCAAACCCCCTGCCGAAAGCACTTGAGTGAAATGTTTTGTCTTTCAGTCTACGCAGCGCGGCAGGTCGGATATCTGGGCGATACGCGAAAAGGGAAAGCTATGGGGGA
>Ga0187781_10001015_pt1 | contig 21041 bp, 17 predicted proteins | sample 0715_SJ02_MP02_2_FD_132447 | JGI IMG/M metagenome (GOLD analysis project Ga0187781, IMG submission 132447) | Tropical peat soil microbial communities from peatlands in Department of Meta, Colombia - 0715_SJ02_MP02_20_MG | ecosystem: Environmental > Terrestrial > Soil > Wetlands > Peat | place... | reverse complement strand
GTGGAAGCGTAAATGGGCGCTTTGGCAAGTCGTCCTTGCGTCGGAGCGGCTGTCGTGGATTGGACTCTTCTCTAATGTCTCTTCTAATGTTTGGCGGCTTCTCTAATAAAAATCGCCCAATCGAAAATCACAAGAACGATGGGAAAACTCGGATTCTCATTGATTTTGCTCAGCTTCCGTTTTAGCATCGGCACTGCGAAAATCGAGATGTCTGGAGGCAAGAGTCCTACCTGAGGAGCCATTCTTTTCTGCGGCTAAGCGGCCCACAATCAGCTGAGAACTCAGTTTGCACTACTCCGCCGTTATGGGCTGCCGCGAAACTGTGCCATGGTCGTCTTGAAAGCCTGAGTTGTCAGCCTTTCGAGCGGCCATTTTCGCAAGTCTTCTGACAGCACTTCGATTCCCCATGGGCCGTGGTATCCGGCATCTTGCATCGCTGCGATGAACCCTTTTAGGTCGAATTCACCATCGCCACAAAATCGGCGGTGGTTTACCGTGTCCTCGTGCAAGCTCCAGGGACACTCAAAGGTGCCGTCGTTCAGTTCGACGCTGATGAGGTATTGCGAGGGAATTCGGCGAAGTTGATCGTAAGGAATTTTGAGCTTCACAATATGCCAGGTGTCCAGACAAATGCCGCCATTGCTCGCGCCGGCCCCTTCCACGAGTTTAAGCGAATCCTCCAAAGTTCGAATCATGGCGAACGGCATCAACTCGAATCCCACTTTGGTTCCGCGCTTGGCCGCCTCAGCGCACAGCGTGGCGAAAGCCTCTATCAAGCGCGGCATGGGCGTGGTTAGCTGATAGAAATCACCAACTTTTATGTGGTGAGGCTGTAAGACTTCGGAAGCATCAAGCAGTAACTTCTTGCAAATATCAGATTTTTTCTTTCGTTCGCCCTCGAGAAACCAGTCGGTGAGGAATTCGAACTCGAGGTACTTGATGCCGTTGTCGTCGAGAATCTGCTTCATCTCCTTGAGCGTGCATTTGCGGAGCACGTGCTCAAGGTCGGCGTGCCAGATGCCAAAACCGGTAAAACCGGCTCTGGCAGCCGATTCTACGCGGTCCCGGAAATTGAAAGGACTATATTCTTTGTCGGTGTGAGGAAGTCCACAGGAAATGGTCCAGTAGGAAGCGAGCAGATCAACTTTGCCTTTCATTGCAGCATCTCACGCAGCCACTACTTCGTGCGCCATTACTGCTTTCACTGCCTCAACGATCTTGTCTTCATTCGGCACAACGTAGTTCTCGAGCGGCTCGCTGTAGGGAATGGGAGCGTCGAGCGCAGTCACCATTCTTAGTGCGTGCAGACTTCCGGAGGCATGCTCTGCGATCTCGCCGGCGATCACCGCGGCGGCGGATGAATGGCGCGGCGCCTGATCAACCAGAACGACTCGCCCCGTCTTTTTTATGGAATTGATGATCGTTGGGACGTCGAGCGGCGTCAGCGTCCTTGGATCGACCACCTCGGCGTTGATACCCTCGGCCGCCAGACGTTCGGCAGCGGCCAAGGCCTTCTTGACCATCCAACCGACGGCCACAATCGTGACGTCAGTACCTGCGCGTTTGATGTCAGCCAGGCCGAGCGGAACAAGGTATTCGCCATCCGGCACCTCGCCTTTGTCGAGCGTGAGCATATAAGGATGCAAATAAACGACGGGGTTATCGTCGCGAATGGCGGAGGCCATCAAGCCCTTGGCATCGGCCGGCGTCGAGGGTACTACAACTTTCAAACCAGGGATGCCCATCATGGTGTGATAAAGGCAGTTGGAGTGCTGGCCGGCCCATCCCGCGCAGAAACCGTAACCAGCTTTCAGCACCAGCGGCACACTCACCTGCCCGCCTGACATGTAACGCAGTCGAGGAGCTTCATTGATGACCTGGTCGAAGGCGACGAGCATGAATTCGCTCATCCAAAGCTCAACAATGGGACGCAATCCGGTCATGGCAGCGCCAATGCCAATGCCGATCTCAGCAGTTTCCGAGATGGGGGCGATGCGCACCCGCTCTTTGCCGAACTTTTTGAGCATGGGATCGCGCTCGGTCATCGCCATATTCTGGCCATAGAACACGACGTTCGGGTCGCGCTGCATCTCTTCGATAATGGCTGCGGCGATGGCATCGCCGTACATCATTTCTCGCGCCATGTACTCCTCCTATGCGTAGACGTAGTTCAGCGCCTCTTCGGGCGCGGGCAGCGGGCTCGCCAGGGCAAACTGCACAGCATCCTCAACCTCAGCGCGCGCCGCGGACTCAATACGCTTGGCTGAAGCTTCGGCAAGGACGCCATCTTTCAGCAGGCGTACGCGGAAGCGCTTGACCGGATCCTTGGCTTTCCAGAGCTCAAATTCTTTGCGGTTGCCGTATACCGCGACCGCCTCGTGCTCGGGAAATTGCGTAGGCAGCGGGGGAACCGTAATGACATTGCCGTGGGCGCTTAGCCGGTAGAACTTTGTTTCGACCAGGCTTGGTCCCTGACCGGCGCGGGCACGATCCGCCGCTTTGGCAACAACTTTCCGGACAGCCACCGGATCGGTGCCGTCAACGGTTACACCGGGAATGCTGAAGGCTTCTGCTTTTTTCGACAGCGCATCGCCGGCCACTGCATTCGCGTCTTCTAGGCTGAAGTGGGTATACGCCTGATATTGATTGTTTTCGAGAACATAAACAATAGGAAGCTTCCACACTGCCGCCATGTTGAGTGACTCGAAAAATGCGCCCTGTTTGGAAGCGCCGTCGCCAAAGAAGCAGTAGACGATCTGGCCGCTCTTCTTTACCTGCGCAGTGAAGGCAGCACCGGTTGCATGGGCGATACTCTGCCCAATGATTCCGGAAGTACCGGGAAAATGCCGCGACGGATCAGCAAGGTGCATGGAGCCGCCAAAACCATGGCAAAGGCCGTCCCTGCGGCCGAAAACTTCTGCCATCATCTTTCGCAGCGGGGTTCCGAGAACTATAGGGTATCCGTGACAGCGATAACTGGGCATCACGAAGTCCGTGTCGCAGCGCGTGGACAGGGCTCCGACGATGCTGGCTTCAGCGCCATCGCCCAAGTGAGAATGTCCCCGGATTACGCCGGGATGCTCAATAAACACGCGCTTAACAGCTTCTTCGAATTCCCGGATGCGAATCATCTGGGTGTACATCCAGCGCAGTTGCTCGCTGTCAGCTCTTGCTTTTCGCGGACTGGATTTCTTTAGTGTCTTTCGGGGCATTCGAGCCTCCTACTTCTTCCTTCTTGCGGTCTTCGCAGCAGATTCTTCGATTTCACAGAGTGGCTCGCCAACCGGGACTTCGGTAGCTTCTTGGGCATGAAGCTTTACGAGTATGCCGGAGAAAGGCGATTCAAGTTCATAACTTACTTTCTCGGTCTCCAGTTCGACCAGCGGTTCACCGGCTTTTACGCGATCACCTTCGCGCTTCAGCCAGCGCGCCACAATGGCCTTGGTGCTGGTGACTCCGCCGGATTTGGGTACGATCACGGTGGCCAAAGGATTCGCCTTAAGGCTTAAAGCTGCAGGCAGAATTGGAATTTGCTAATGCACCTGCCGCTCCGCATGTCGCCAGTACGGGGCGCGAATTTTCTTTCTATCGATCTTGCCGGCAGCGGTCTTGGGAATCTCGTCGCAAAATTCGACAGATTTTGGAGTTTTTACTCCTCCCAATTTGTTTTTGCAGTGAGAAATGATATCTGCCTCGCTTAAGGATATCCCCGGACGAAGCACAACGAATGCGGTGACTGCCTCTCCCCATTTTTCATGAGGAATGCCAACGACAGCACACTCATAAACTTCCGGCAACGCCATCACCGCCGCTTCCACCTCGGCGCAGTAAACATTAAATCCGCCGGAGATGATCATGTCTTTCTTTCGGTCCACGATGTAGACGTAGCCTTCTTCATCCATGTAACCGACATCCCCGGTATGGTGCCAGCCACGAGTGCGGATTTCCGCCGTGGCTTCAGGCATTTTGTAATAGCCGCCGCCAACCAGCGAGCCCCGTACCACGATTTCTCCGCGTTCGCCGGCCGGCAAGATCCTGCCGTTGTCGTCCATGATGGCGAGGCGCACCGCCAAAGTGGGTTTGCCGCAACTGGCCAGGCGTTCCGGACGCACTCCCGCAGCGGCAGCCGCGACGGTCTTGCAGTCGAGAAAGGTCATGATCATCGGCGCTTCCGTCTGGCCATAGGACTGACACATGCACGGGCCAAAGATTTCAACCGCGCTCCTTAATTTTTCGGGCGCGACGGGTGATCCCGCTAAAAGAAAACCGCGCAGGCTCGAGTAATCAAAATCGCGGACCTCGGGATGCGCCAGCAGGTTGTAAAGCGCCGTGGGCGGAAGATAGAGATGTGTCACTCGATAGCGCTCAATATTGCGAAGCGCTTCCAGCGCGTCAAATTTGGACATAACCACGTTGGTCGCTCCCACCGAACACATCATGAACGCCAACACGCCCGCCGCGTGCGACAGCGGAGCGGTGTTCAGGCAGATAGGATGCTCCACATCGCCCCGCCAGTAGTGTGCGGCCATTTCCGTCATCGTACCCAGGGAAAGATTGGTAACACGAACGCCTTTCGCTGGGCCGCTGGTTCCTCCTGTGGGCACCAATCCTGCGAGCCGGTCAATGTTTCCGTAGGCATCGCCCCAATCCGGAACTTCAGCGCTTACGAACCGTTGCATGAATGCCTGCAAGGATGGATGTTCGCCATCTTCGCGATCGAGGCAGATTATGCCGCGCAGCGAAGGTACGCGTTGCTTGATTTCATCGACGCTGTCACGAAACTGGCTGTGATAGAACAGCCAAGCAATTTCCACGTACTTCATGTATTCGACGTTGGCGTCGATGGCGTTGCGGTAATTGATAGGCACCCAGACTGCTCCGGCACGCATGATGCCCAACATGCAAAACAAGACGCGGGCGTCATTATGCGAGTAGATGCCGGCCGGCTCCTGGTCGCGCAATCCGCTTGCGCACAGAGCGCGAGCGATATTTTGGGTCGCGGTGCGCATCTCGCGATAGGACCACGAGGCGTCTGTGTCGGCAGTGATAACGGCAGTGCGGTCAAGGTTGGCTTCGGCACCTTTGTCGAAATAGTCGATGGCGCGCATGACTAGATGTCAGGAAGTCAGACGGACCTTGGCCAGACCGTGCTCTTCCACAACCCGCAGGATTTCCTGGTGTCCAAATGCCTCCGCCGGGGAAGCAAAACCAACCTTCCGCGGCACCGCATATACCAGGTGGTGTGCGGCGAAGGCCTGGAGCAGCCCCGTCTGGCGGTAACAACAGGTGCCGAAAACCACACATTGGGCGTAATCGGTCGAACCTCGGGCCACTACAACGTCAATGGTGCGCTGCTCGCGCGGGTTTTCGCGCGGCGGTGTTCCCGCTTGTACCGCATTCGCCATCTCTGCGAGCTTTTTCTCCCGTTCCCCCTTGGGCAGCGGTCGAATTTGTTCTTCAAACATTTTCTCGGTTGCAGCAACGCCTTCCATGATCTGACGATCGAGCAAACCGCCCATCGAGCGCACGTTAGCTACTTGCGGATGATTCTTGAACCACACTGGCTGAGGAAAGCCTCCCCATGCCAGCGCCAGCTGAGTTTGTAAATAGCCGGGAATGGCCACATCGTATCGCGTCGCGCGCGGCCAAGCCTTGTATTGATTCTGTTCCAGGTAATGGGCATCGGTTTGAATGACAGCAAAGATCGTCTGCGTCGATCCAAAGGTCGGAATGCCTTTAAACATGGTGACGGTTTCAAGGGTATCAATTGCCCCTGACTGCAGACAAAGCCGGGCGGCGGCATCGCTGACCGCGCACATAAAAGCCGTCGCAGGCGCAGCCAAGAGCCCACGTTCGCTGAATTTCTCGCCCCATTTCTCGGCGACCTCGCGAATCCAAGTCTGTTCTCCGCCGATATCGATGTAGTGACAGCCGGCTTTCAAAGCCGCTTCAATGACTCTCGGGCCGTTGTAGATAAATGGCCCCGCGGTATTGCACACCACTTTGGCGCCGTTGAAGAGGCGGGTGAGATCTTCGGTCGTGCCGGCGGTTTCCACGATCTCAAAATCGGCCGTTTCAATGCCGGGCACGTGATCCATCACGTTCTTAATCCTGGAAGCGCTTCTGCCCGCGGCGATGAAAGGCGTGTTGTATTCCCGGAGGTATTCGACGATCAGTCTGCCGGAGAAACCATTGGCCCCGTAAACCACCACCGGTCTCTTGCTCATGTGCGATGGCTCCCTCACAAAAGTATTCTGGTATTGCCTGGCTCAGAGGGCGATTGTAGGCTAAAGTATCTTTATTGCCAGTAGGCACTTTTTTGTAACCTAGGTATACGAAGGAGATTTAGGTGGAGGAATATTACTGCCCGGTAAAGCTGACCACGGACGTAATTGGCGGCAAGTGGAAGCCGCTGATCCTGTTTTACCTCGAAGGTGGGACCAAGCGATTTGGAGAGCTTCACAAATTAATTCCTGGCATGACTAAGAAGATGCTGACACAGCACTTGCGCGACCTGGAACGGGACGAAGTCATTCATCGCAAAGTTTATGCCGTAGTACCGCCGAAGGTGGAATATTCTCTGACCAAACATGGAGAGAGCCTCAAGCCCATCCTTAAACTTATGTCGGCCTGGGGGGGGACGCACCGCAAACGGTACGGGATTCCGAAGAGCAAGAATCGTATGGCAATCCATTCCAACTCCTCGAGGGCCAGTACAACTTCCCTGAGATCAATATTTCCCTCTCGTGCTCGCTCTCCCAACATCCAAGGTTAGCTCGCAGATTTCGCTCGCCAACCCGGGGCACTCCGGCGCCGCGACTAATCTGCGACTGCGGCAACAGGTGGACCCCACACTTCTCTGGCGGTTTCGGCGACGAGGCGCAGCTTGGCTTGCTGATCGGCTGGTGTGACCAAGTTCCCCTCGATGGTTGAAGCAAAGCCGCATTGCGGGCTGAGCGCCAACCGTTCCAAAGGGACAAATTGTGAGGCTTGCTGGATCCGCTGTTTCAGTTCGTTTTTGCTCTCCAGAGTTCGCGTCTTGGAGCTGACGAGACCCAAGACCACCGTACGATCTTCGGGCACCTGGCGCAAAGGCTCGAAGCCGCCGGAGCGCTCGTCATCATATTCAAGCAGGAAACAGTCAAAACGCGTTTTCTGAAATACTTTCGTGATCGGGCCGTAATCTCCTGAAGCATAAAAGCGGCTTTGATTATTGCCGCGGCAGAGGTGTAAGCCGAAGATCACTCCTGGATGATTACCAATGACCGCGTTGTCCATTTCGGTCGAAAGATCGAGAAGACGGTCGGGGTCATTGCCGCGCTGGCGATATCCCTCGCGCAACTGAGGGTCGAGCAAAGCGGCATATTGCGGCGAGTCAATCTGAATGTATGTGCATCCGAGGCGAATTAACTCCTCGACTTCATCCCGCAAAATGTCCACCAGATCGGCCAGATAACCGTCAATCTTGGGATAAGCGGCAGAGGATTTCTTATTGTCGTAATAAGCGGCAGCTTGTTGCGCACTAATGATTGTTGTCTTTGCCGGATGATTCGTGCGTGCCCGCAGGTAGGTAAACTCTTCGGCGCACAGGGGGCGTTTGCGGCGAAGTTTGGAGACCACGACCGGCCTGGGCAAAACCATCTCATCTCCCTGCGCATTACGAAAAGGAATAGCCCAGCCGCCAAATTTATCGAATCCCTCCACTGCATCAATCAAGTGCCCAAAGAATGCGTAGCGGCGCATCTCTCCATCGGTAAGCACGTCCAGGCCCACGCGCTTCTGCAGTTCGACGGCTTCGTCAACCGCCCGGTCTTCGAGAGACTTGAACTCCGAAGGGCTGATCTGGCCTTTCTCATGGCGTTCGCGGGCTTCCTTCAAATAGGAAGGGCGCAGCAGACTTCCGACAACATCGCTTCGATACACGGGATATCCTCCTCAATATCAGAGTTACTGCTGTCCGTGACTGGCGTCCTGATTCCGCCGATAGAGAACGTACGAACGGATGGCGGCTGCATCATCGCGAGAGAGTTCCCTCGAGAAAGAAACCATCCCTTGTGAGTGCAAATCACCTCGCAACACTATCTCGAACCAAGTGTCGTCGGTAAGTGTGCTGCTGTGCCGCAAATCTGGGAGCACACCTCCGCTCACGGCGACATCGCCGTGACACTCGGCACAATAGCTTTGAAAAAGCTGTTCGCCCTTAGCGATCATTGCAGGACTCGAAGCATTTGGCAGCGTCGTCAGTTCCGGCTGCTCTACAGCTTGCACCGGAGGCAGGCTCGCTTTCCCTCCAAGCTTGAAGACCAGCATGCGGCTGACGTTGCGTACTCGCCCTGAGGCAAACGAAACTTCTCCGGCGGCCAGCGGGAACACTCCACCCCAACCGGCGAGTACAGCAACGTACTGTTCACCGCTGACCTGATATGTGACCGGCCCTGCCATTACTCCGGTCTGCGCCGGGAAGGACCACAACTTCGCACCATTATCGGCACGATACGCCTCAAAATCTCCGCTGGCCGTTCCTTCGAAGACGAGGTTCCCAGCCGTCGCGAGCGTACCGCCGTTCCAAGGGCCAGGCCGTTCCAGGGTCCAAGCTGCTTTTTGTTGAACAGGGTTCCAGGCGATCAGTTTTCCCTTCACGGTCGCTAAAATCGCCTTCTTAATCTTGGGATCTTGCGGCATCCCTGCCGCGACGACATCGATTCCGTAATTCGGTGCGAGCCTCTCCGCATGGAAACTCGCAGCCGATTTGTATTTGAAACCAGCATCGTTGACCGGGATATACACCAGGCCAGTAATCGGACTATACGACATGGGCTGCCAGCTATGCGCGCCGACCGGTCCGGGGACGATAGGTGCGGGATTGGTTCCCTGGTACCTGGACAAGGTGGTTTCTACCGGGCGGCCGGTTTTCAGATCTACTCCAGTGGCCCAGTTGACAAACGTATAAGGCTTGGCGGAAAGGAGGGTGCCATTCGCGCGGTCGAGGACATAAAAGAAACCATTTTTCGGGGCCTGCATTAAAACTTTGCGAACACGCCCGTCAATGACGAGATCGGCGAGGATGATATCTTCGGCGGAATCAAAATCCCAGGCGTCAGCGGGGTCCTGCTGATAGTGCCAGACGTACTCCCCGCTATCTATTTTGAGCGCAACAATCGAGCAGGTGAGTAAATTGTCGCCGCCCTTCGGACTGCGAAACTTTGCGCTCCACGGTGTGCCGTTGCCTGTGCCAACGTAGAGCTGATCGAGCTCCGGATCATAGGCGATTGCGTTCCACACGGTGCCGCCACCCCCGAGCTTCCACCACTCACCACTCCACGTCTGGGCAGCTTTGGCGAGAATTGGGCTCTCAAATGGTTTAGAGGGATCTCCGGGGACGGTATAAAAGCGCCAGGCCAATTTTCCAGTTTCGCTGTCATACGCCGAGACGTATCCGCGAACCCCGAATTCCCCGCCACCGTTACCAATAATGACTTTGCCCTTGGTTACGCGCGGGGCGCCGGTGATCGAATAGCGAGAGCCAGGATCAATGGTGAGTGTTTCCCAAACAGGATGACCATTGGCGGCGTCCAGAGCAATGAGGTGGCCATCGAGAGTGCCGAAGAAAATCTTCCCGTTCCATGCTGCCACTCCCCGGTTCACTACATCACAACACGCGTTTACCGCCCAATCGCCCGGCACTTTCGGATCATACGACCACAGCAGTTTGCCGGTGGCGGCATTTAACGCAAAAACTTTGCTCCAGGCGCTGGTGAAGTACATCACGCCGTCAGCGACGATGGGAGTTGCTTCCTGACCCCTGTTGGTGTCCAAGTCGTAGTACCACGCCAATCCGAGCTGGGAAACGTTCTGATTATTGATCTGATTCAGCGGGCTAAAACGTTGCTCATCATAGGTGCGGCCATAAGTCATCCAGTTGCCCGGCTCGCGATCGGCACTGAGGAGCCGAGATTCGTTGACGTCCGCAGGTTTGACAGGGTTTTCGGAAGCAACTCTGGCCTGGTTGCAGGCTCCCGAAATCACTGCAAGAAAAACTGTGATGGCAAGAAATCCGGTTGTGCGACCCAGCTTAGGTTTCCCAGTTTCAAGTTGCATGAGGCAGACGGATGAATTACACGTCAAAAAAAACCGTTTCCTGACTTCCCTGAAGTCTCACATCGAACAGCCAATGACCGGGGCGGGCCGAATCTGGTCGGGCCATCAGCGTGTCACGCCGGTCCGGGGGAACCGACTGGAGGATAGGATCCCGGTCGTTGGCCGCATCTCCGGCGAAATAAACTCGCGTGTAGAGCTGCTTCAGCATTCCGCGGGCATAAACTGCAATTGTGAGGTGTGGCGCCTGCAGAGTATTAGAGGCAACGGGTCCCGGCTTTATCGTTTCAAGTAAACAACTGCCGTCTTCTCCTGTGGCGATGCGGCCAAAGCCGATCCATCCCGGATCTAGCTGCTTCGGCTGCGGGTCGTCGGGATGGTTGTATTTGCCATTGGCGTCGGCCTGCCAAATCTCCAGCATGGCATCGTCCACCGGAGCACCGTCACCGTCCAGCACCCGAAATTTGATCCAGAGGCGTTCTCCCTGGGCCTGCGGACCTGCGACACAGTTGACGCAGTGCCCGTCCGCGGTCAGCTCAATTTTGAAAAATGGGCCGACTGTTTGTGAGGGTGTTGGGACCAAGTCTGTATCAGGTTTCAAAGGGCGTGGCCTCCGGACCGCGCAGCACGATATCGAACTTGAAAGCCTTTGCCCATTGCGGTTGCGTGTTCTCCAGATCGAATTTTGAGATCAGCCGCTGTCTCGCTTTTTCGTCCGGTATCGATTGGAAGATAGGATCGTAGTCGAACAGCGGATCGCCGGGGAAATACATTTGCGTGACCAGGCGGGAGATGAAAGCTGTCCCGAATACGGAGAAGTGAATGTGCTGCGGCCGCCAAGCGTTGTAATGATTCATCCACGGGTATGAGCCGGGCTTGATGGTGATGAAACGGTACGCTCCGTGTTCATCGGTCAGAGTACGACCTGCACCACTGAAGTTAGGATCAAGCGGAGCGGGATGCTGCTCCTTGATATGCCTGTACCTTCCAGCGGAGTTCGCCTGCCAAATCTCGATCAGTACATTGGGAACAGGCCGCCCGTTGCTGTCGAGCACGCGCCCGCTTACGATAATGCGCTCACCGATTGGCTCACCTGCATGCTGGCGAGTCAGGTCGTTGTCGTTCTCTCCCACCTTTTCATGGCCGTAAATCGGTCCCGTAATTTCCGAAAGGGTATGTGGCAATAGGATAAGGGGCCTTAACGGCGAGCGCTTAATGGTTGCCCGGTAGGGCTCACACAAGGACGGCGGCTGACTCCCCTTGGGAGGCCGCATATAGGGCTTGACTGAAGGCCGTGTGCTCACAGAATCCATGCAACTCCTCTTAATCGATCAATAGGGAAGCGAGCCCAACGCACGATTGCTGCGTCGTTTGAGGTTCCTCGTTCCCCTCGCGATTTCAGCGTGCGGCTCTGTTCAAATTCGCGCGCATACCGACTTGGCTTCCGTGTACAACTCCAACGCCGGTTTGCCCCACTCGCGTCCCCAACCCGATTGCTTGTATCCGCCGAATGGCAGAGCCGAATCGAAGACGTTATAGCAGTTGATCCAAACGGTCCCGGCTTTCAACTTCGCCGCGAGACGGTGAGCCTTGCTGATATCCCGCGTCCAGACTGCTGAGGCTAGACCGTAGATGCTATCGTTGGCGAAGTTCGCCACTTCATCCAGGTCGCTGAACGGAATCGCCGTTACCACCGGACCGAAAATCTCTTCGCGAACCACTTTCATGGTCGGCTTTACGTCGACCAGCACCGTTGGTTCGACGAAGTATCCAGGGCGGTCGATCTTTTTGCCTCCTACGACTGCCTTAGCACCGTCTCTCGCCCCCGATTCCAGGTAACCACACACTCGATCCTGCTGTTCCTGTGAAACCAACGGGCCCAAGTTATTCGCGGGATCGATTCCCGGACCGATATGGAAGCTCTTGGTAAAGCCGGCAACGCCTTCCACCACTTTGTCGAAGATGCTCTTATGCGCAAACAGCCGCGAACCCGCAGCGCAGATTTCACCCTGGTTGAAGAAGATAGCCATCGCGCTGCCCGGAATAGCCTCTTCCAGATTGGCATCCTGAAGAACCACATTCGGAGACTTGCCACCCAACTCCAGCGATACTTTTTTCAGATTTCCGCGGGCGGCATCCAAGATGAGCTTGCCAACCTCAGTCGAACCAGTAAAGGCGATCTTGTCAACATCGGGGTGTGCCGCGAGCGCAGCCCCAGCCGTCTCTCCATAACCCGGCACGACGTTGACCACACCATCCGGGAAACCGGCTTCCATGATCAGCTCTCCCAATCGCAGGGCGGTCAAAGGAGTCTGTTCAGCCGGCTTCAAAACACAAGCGCAACCGACCGCGAGGGCTGGTCCCAACTTCATCGAGGCCATGATCAGAGGAAAATTCCACGGAATAATCTGACCGGCCACACCCACTGGCTCACGCAGCGTATAAGCCAGATATTTTGCTCCCGGCGCAGAGATCGGAATGGTTGCGCCTTCGACTTTTGTCGCCCAGCCCGCATAGTAGCGAAACGCATCGGAAGCCGTCGGCACATCAACAACGCGGGAGAAGAACACCGGCTTCCCATTGTCCAGAGTCTCTAACTGTGCCAGCTCTTCGCTGTGCTGATCAATTAACTCGGCAAGTTTCCACAGCAGCCTGCCTCTTTCAGAGGGCGACATCTCCGGCCACGGGCCGGACTCGAACGCCTTGCGAGCAGCCTTGACCGCCAAGTCGATGTCGGCTTTGTCCCCTTCCGCCACGCGAGCCAGGATCTCCCCCGTGGCCGGATTGTAGGTCTCAAAAGTCTTGCCGGAAACGGCATCGACCCACTTGCCCCCAATTAACATTTTCCGGGGCTTAGCGACGAACTGGGTAACGCTAGTTTGTATTTGTGGAACTTCCGTGGTGGCCATGTTTCCTCCTGCGCTGAATCTGATTTTAATCTTCTGCGCTCTCGAGATGAGCGTACTGCCACGCTTCCACTTGCGTCATGCGCGCACCCAACCGTCATGAATCTCAGGAGGGTGAACCAGGGGAGTGATCTTGGAACTGCTCATGCTCTAATCTACCGGACTCTGCGGAATATACACACCGTTCGTAAATCCCGCTCCACAGACCGACGAGAAGAGATTCGTAACTCACGTCCGATGGCAGGTTGGCTCTCTGCCTCTAGCAACTTTGGAATTGTGCCACGGCCAAAGCCCCGGCTAAATTAACCCGGTTCACTTTTCCTGTATCGATTCAATGTATCGGTTCAGATTGGCAATGCGCATCTGAACCTGCTCCTCATGGCCTTGGCTCATTTTCCAGAACACCGGCCCCCACACGGGCATATCCTGATCGCCATGCGCTGTCAGCTTGGTCTGCCCGCGAAGAACGCTGGTCACTTCATCCGCAGGATACTTGCCGCCATGCAGCTTGGCCAAGGAAGTGAGATCGGCTGGAGCCTGCTTTAGAGCGGCGGCGGCCGGGCCGTCTCCTTTGGCGTCTTTTCCGTGGCAAGAGGCGCAATAACTCATAAACATCTCCTTACCTGACGCGGGGGAAGTGGCGGCTGCGGTCGTGCGCTTGACAGTTGCCTCCTGCCCCGCGGAAATCACCGCACCTGCCAGCATCAGTGTGATCAGGCAACTGAGACATCGAAATCTCATGGATTCCTCCTCCGGGCAGTAGCACTCGCGCAGGAATATGCGCCTCGACAGTTATGTTTGTGCATCAAAACGTTAATTTTACTGAGAACTGCAGCTGCCGCGGGTTCAGCGCAGTGCGCGGCCGGCCGAAGTTTGCATTGGGCTCAGACGGAATGAACAAACACGCGAAGCCGGTTGGGTGGCACGGGTCAATCGGATTGAAGTTGGGCATGGGCGTGGTCGCGAAGCTTCCGATAAATGACGGAACGATGTTTGTCACATTCCCCACCGGGCAAGCTACCGACCCAGACCCCTGTTGAATGGCTCGAGTTAGGGAATCCTTGTAGTGCTGGGGAATGCCTCCCCCGCAGAAAACTGGCGAGCCGTACACTGAGGTTACCTCATCCACGTTTGCCCGATTCAAGAGGTTGAAGGCATCGAAAGCGAAGATCGCCGTCCAGCGCTCGGTGAAATGCACGTTCCGCGCCAGACGCAGGTCCCAATCGTAATCCGGATCACCCACGTAGGTGTTCCGCGGAATCATGGTCTGGCAATTTGCCACGTTAGGACAGGAACCCGTCACGAAGGCCGAGCCGCCAACGCGGTCGGTGGCGCCGCTCGCGACATCGTTCAGTGCGCCAGCACCGTAAAATATTGTGAAGGGCCGGCCGGCTTGCAGGGTAACAATGTTGCTTAGCTCAAAGTTCCGCCACAGCCCTCGGTTCGGCGCAATAGCGGTAAAGTTCGCCACCAAGCGATTCCGAACGTCCTGGTTGGAGTTGGCGCGCTCGGCGGCATAGTCGAACTGGTTTACCGGAAGGTTGATAAAGGTGGTGAAATTACCATTGTCAATGGTGTGCGAATAGGTGTAGTTGGCGGTCAGGTTGAAATACTTCCCGCGCTCCATCACCGTCAGTGTTCCACCGTGGTAGATGGCATTAGCGACGTCATTATTGTAATCTTCAAGCCCGGCGCTCAGGGTCTGTAAGCCAGAACCGAAAACACCTCCAAAGAAAGGTCCCAGGCCAGCGATGGCGCCGGTGCCAAGGCTCGGCGTTCCAGTGCACGGCGTGAGCGTGCCGTTGGCGTTGACCAAGCCGGGCATCCATTCAGGAAGTGGATCGGCGGGCGGTCCTGACTTGGTTGTGCCGATTGGGCAAGGAATGTTGATGTTGTTCCCGCGGACCAGTTTATGCGCTTCTACAAATAAGTAGCCCAGACTAACTGCGAAACCTCCCCTGAACTGATGGTCAATTTCCAAACTGCCTTGCTCGGCGTAGGGCGTTCTGGCATTGTGGTCCATACCACCCTCGCCAATGCCACAAGCTCCGGTGGTGAAGCAGGTGCCGGCCATCTCAACTGTAGGAAACGACTTAGTGTAAGATCCGGTCTGGATAATACCCGCCGCAAGGCAGGCCGCCTCGGGAACACCCGCACACGGTGAGCCGGGCATACCCAGGTTTGCCGGATCCGCCAGTAGCTGGTAGCCCTGTCCTGCCTGTCCCAGGTTGGACATGATGTTGGGAAACTGCTGGGGCTGAATTCCAGCGGCGTTGCAAATGGCCGCGATCGATGCAGGTGGGTGATTTCCGCACTGATAACCGGCAACTATCTTTTGAGTGTTAGGCACAAAGAAGAAGGTCAGATTTTGGCGGTCAAAGAAGATGCCAAATCCGGCGCGAATGACCGTGTTATAACCGGGCGAATACGCCAGCCCGACGCGTGGCTGAAATTCGTTATAGTCATTGTTTACGAATTGCGATAATCCGGTTTCATAATCCCATCGCAAACCATAATTCAAGGTCAATTTGGGAGTGACTTTCCATTGGTCCTGGGCAAAACCTCCCCAATATCCGTGGTCGATTACTCTGCTGTAACGGTTGAAGAAGGAGGGAGGATAAGCGTTTGTCCACGGCGAATTCGGGAAGCCGCCTCCATTCAGCGGATTCGCCGCCGTAACGGTCGGGACGCAGGGGTTGGGCCCGGCGCTATTGCCGCCGCAAGCATTGGGATCCGTGGGGAGGGGCGTGCCCGCATACATAAAATACACGCCGTTGTCTTGAGGAAGGGCGCACGTGGCCGAGGAGCCAGCCAGGCCGGTACCTGCAATCGGATAGGCGGCACCGTAGTTCTTGTTGAAGTACTGGGCGAAATCGGTGAAGCACCCAATGCCCGGGATGAGCATGCGTACGGGTGTGAAGCCCGGAAAATTCTCCAGGCTGGTCAGCCAGTTGCCGTCAACCCCAAATTTTGCCAGGTGATTGCTCTTGACCCAAGAGATGGACTCCGAGAGCTGGGCTCGAGTTTCGTAGAGCCGATCGTTGGTTCCGAAGTTGTGACCCACTTCGAGATCATTCAGGATGCTGAAGTCGGGCTGCCCCGTGGCCCCGGGGAAGTTGTAGTGCCGTCGGGCGTATTGCACGAGCACGGTGTTAACCAGATTGGGTTTCAACAATGAGTTCACCGTGGCGACCACGGACTGGTCGCGAATGAAGAGGTCGCGTCCGCCGCTGGGTACGCCGATACCGCCGCCATCAAGCGTGTTGCCCACTAGTTCGCCTAGCGCGCGGGTGTCTTCCACGTTGTAACGGAAAGCCAAGCGGTTATTCGTGGTGAGTTGGTGATCCAACCGGGCAAAACCGAAATCATCGTTCCCCGTTTTAAGAAAGCCTTGAAGGAACCCAAAGGCTTGGTTTTGGGTGATATTGGCAGGGTTGCCGGCAAAGTTCGGGAGACACCCCGCGAGACTTCCCGTACACCCTTCCGGCGCGAGCCCCATAAGCGCCTTCGCCTGGTCAATGAGCAAAACATTGTTAACCAGATCCGGCGGATAGTCGGGGGACTGGGCGCTGCGTTTGCCTTCGTAGTTCAGGTAAAAGAAAGTCCTGTTCTTGACAATGGGACCACCCACGGCACCGCCGAACTGATTCTGCCGGAAGGCGTGCGGCAGCGCGGCGGGCTGCAACACAGAGCGCGCGTCGGTGGCACTATTTTGGAGGTATTCGTAGAGAGAGCCGTGCAGAGTGTTGGTGCCGGACTTGGTCACGATGTTGACGATTCCGCCAACCGCGCGGCCATATTCCGCACCGAAGCTGTTGTTCACCACGCGGAACTCCTGGACGGATTCCTGTGGAGGCGTCGAGCGCTGGATGCCGCTGGCAGAGTTGACGAAGTCCGCTCCGTCCACCGTGATCTCGTTGCTGAAGGAGCGCATGCCGGCAAAGGAAATCTGCGTCACTTCAAACTCAGTGAAGGTTGTGCCCAGGCTGGTGCGGCTGGAGGCCACGCCGGGAGTGAGAAGCGCAAAGTCAGTGAACACGCGATTGCTAATGGGCAGAGACTGAATCTGTTGGGTCTCTACCACCTGGCTGATCTCAGTTTTGGTTGGCTCGATAATCGGGGCTTCGGTGGTTACGGTAACTACCTCGGAGGCTGAGGCAACTTTCAAAGTCGCATTGATGGTAGCCGTTTGGCCGACCGTCAGGGTAATGCCAGTCTGCTCATACTTGGCAAAACCGGGCGAGCTGATCGTGAGCTCATATTTCCCGGGAGGAAGATTCGGCACGACGAAAAAGCCGGCGTAATTCGTCGACGCTTGAGAACTTTGGTTGGTGTCAAGGTCACGCACAGTGACCTGCGCCTTAACTACCGCTCGGCCTCCGGCATCCAGCACCGTGCCGTTCAGTTGAGCGAAGCTAAGCCCTGCCTGAGCAACAGCCTGTGGGCCAGAAGATAGCAGTACTGCGAGGAGGCAAAGAATAACACTCAACAAGCGTGTTCTCATAACATCCCCTTCCTGAGCGACCTTTGTTTAAAACCTCGACCAGAAAGAACGCCTACGATTGCCGTAAGGCAGCGCAGCTAAAAGTCCAGCATGTATGAGATCTAGAGCAGAAAATCGCACCCCAACGATTCCCCAGAAAACGCCCGAAGATGATTACTATGTTCCAATGCATACTGTCAACCCAAAAATGTATACAGGAATCCAAGTTTTACCGGGGCGTTTTTGTCTTTGGTTGGACTTAGGGGAATTCGATCAAATCGACTGTATGCAATCACCGATTAAGGATTCCCGGCGCGCTCAGCAACTCCCCAAGACTACGCAGCACGCGATGTGGTCTTCTGCCCAGAGGCTGCTTCGCCCATTCGGGTGCTCTGCTGATGCCGGTGGTCACTCCGAACCCCACGGCACCACCTCGCCGGGCCATAATCATTTCGACCAGAGGATCGTCTCCGACGACACCCACCTTGCTCATCGGAATACCGAGTTTCTTCGCCACTAGTCTCAGAGCGTGAAGTGAGGGCTTGCCGGTGAGAATCATGGGCGCGCGTGTGATCCGGCGCACTGCTGCCGAGATCGCGTAGGAGTAACCCATCGTCTTACCGCCAGCAGTGGCGAAGAATGGCACGTCAGAAGCTACATAGAGCTCGGCCCCATTCCAGATAGCTTTCGCGGCCGCCTCGATGTCTTTCATGCGACAGTCGGGATGCCACCCGATGTAGACTGCATCGACCTGGTCAGTACCTTCGTCGCCGGTGAAAACAATCTGGATCCCAGTCTGGGCCAGTGCGTGCCCGACGCCGGGCGTTCCTAGTACGAGAGCTCGCTTGACGCCCCGGCGGGGCATAAGATCGGCGGCGACGCTGGAGGGCGTAAGCAAAGCATCATCGGAGATCGGCAAGCCAACCGCCCGCAGCTTGGGTGCATGTTCTGACGAGGGGTAGTTTGTTCCATTTGTGAGCACCACAAAAGGGACACCTCGTGCCTTCAATTCGCCAAGCAACTCAACGGCCCCGGGCAGAACTTGATAGCCGCTCGGGGAACGATCGGACAAGACCAGGGTTCCGTCGAGGTCGAATACAAAACCCTCTACCGGCCGGAGCCGTCCATCCCTGCGGTCGCTTGACTTTTTTTTCATGCTTGCGCCTTGCGCAATTTTGGCCGGCCTTTCAGCTCCAGCTTGAAACCAGGCTTTTCGACCGAGAGGCGCGCAATGTCGCGGTGCTTGGTTAACTGGCGAAGCAGGTGCATCACCGGGGCAACTTCCGGATTGTAGGTTTGCTGTGCGGGCCCGGCGGCTTTCATTGCGTCCACCTGTTCCGCCGGCATGGTGGCGCGAAGGAGGAACTCTTCATCGCAAAGTTCCGGCCCGATCCGCTTTCGCAATTCCGCAAGCGGTATGACCGGCTCCTGGCGAAGCTCGCGTGTCCGGGGCAGAGCGTGGATGCGGTCCATTACCTCGGCCGCAATCGGCAGGTTGGGTTTTCCGAACCGGCCCAGGGCGTAGCGAATGACCTCGTCCGACACAACCGCGTAGCGCTCGTTGCGGGTCACGTTCATTACTGCCTGGGTCAGCAGCATCTGTGAGAAGGGAGTCATCACGATCGGCCAGCCTAACTCCTGGCGGACCCGGCCCAATTCTTCGATCACTGCGCCTTCCAGAAGCGCAAGCCCGTTTTCCGCCAAGTGCCGCCGCATTGTGCCCGTCATGCCCCCAGGCAACTGATGATGAAAGTAAGCGGCGTCAAAAGCCTGGGGCCGACCTGCGGGAAGCCCTTCGGCCTCTGCCAGGCGGGTGAAATAGCGGCCAACTTCCGCCAAGGCTTGTTCATCGATATCTATCTGGTGTCCAAGTTCGCTCAGATTGGCAACCACGCGCTCCGCGGGTGGATTAGATATCCCATCGCTTGCGGCACCGGAAGCGCATTGCACCGTACCTACGCCCCACTCCGGCGCGTCCATGTAGACCAACTCGCCCAGACCTATCGTGCAGTGGGAATGGAGTTCCAGCGGCTTATTTCCAATGACCGCCTTGATCGCAGGAATCATGGTCCGGGCGCGCAAGGGCGTAAGCAGTCCACCGGGGTCCTTGATATAAAGCGCGTCCACATGCGGACTGGCGGCAAGTTTCCGCGCGCGTTCCACATATCGTGCGTCATCGTCGATTGGCGTTATTGTATAAACCAGAGCAGCGATCACGAATTCGCCGCCAACTTCCTTGATCATTTGCGCGCAGGCGATGTTGGAATCGGCGTTGTTCATCGGATCCGCCAGGGCGAAGCGCCGCATCCCATTTCTCACGAGGGTAGCGAACGCCAGTTTCATGAATTCAGGGCTGGCTGTTTCCCAGGAAATAAAGCGGAAGCCGGTCGAGAGAAATTGCAGTGGCGTATTCGGTGTAGCCTTCGCCATCAGCCGAATTCGCTCCCATGGGTCTTCCTTCTTGTAGCGGACCGCAACCCCCATGTGCGTGGACGTCGTAAAGTCAATGGCCTTAAAACCCACGCGATTCATGACCGGTGCGATGGTCAGAGTTTTGGCGGTGTCAATGCCGAGCGCTGCCCAAAGACTCTGGTTGCCGTCGCGAAGTGAGGTCTCAACGATTTGAATATTAGCCACCTTCAAGCCTCCGGACGCACGCGCATCAGGATTTCGCCGTACTCGACTGCATCACTGTTCTTGGCCAATATCTCCGCCACCTCGCCTTTCACCCCCGCCCTGACGGTGTGCATCAGTTTCATCACTTCGATGATTCCAATTACCGTCTCCTCCGTGACCTTCGATCCCAACTTTACGAACGGTGGCTCACCCGGCCTGGGGGCGACATAGAAGATTCCGACAAGGGGAGAAGGAATCTCCAACAGGCCGGGTTCGGACGGCGGCTTGGCGATTGGCCGTATCGGCGAATTCGGCAGCGGAGATGGCGCTGGTGGAGGATCAGGAGCTTGCTGCACCGCCGACCCGCGCTGCAAATTCAACTTGACACCATCGATCTCGAGCGACAATTGATCGAAACTCGATTCCTCGAGGATGCGCATGATCTCGGCCACGTCCTTGGCCGTGAGCGTCAACGGCGGCCTCCAAAAATGTTCATAACGTGCAGAAGGGGGTTCTCCGCTGGCTTCGCCACTGGAGATTTATCTTTGCCAGACCACACCGTCTCGGGGCGGCTTTGCAACAACAGGATCTGGCCCGCACGATCAATCGCCCATTCGATGTCTTGAGGCTTGCCGTAGTGGCGTTCGACCTTGCAACCGATCTCCGCCAGAGCTTTCAGTTCTTGATCGCTGATCGAGGGCGCATGGCGAAGCTCTTCTGGTGTTGCTTCGTCTCTTATCCCACCGCCCTCGGCTGGCAAATGTCGGCGGAGCTTGTCAGAAATTTCCCGCACTGTGATTTGGCCGGTAATTTTGCCGATCACAAAGCGATCCGGTGTGACTTCGCCGCTGACTACGGCTGAACCCAGGTTCCAGGCTGCCTCAACCTTAATCACGGAGCGGTCGCCGGTTAGCGGGCTGCGGGTAAACATCACGCCCGCC
>Ga0187781_10001013_pt1 | contig 21060 bp, 19 predicted proteins | sample 0715_SJ02_MP02_2_FD_132447 | JGI IMG/M metagenome (GOLD analysis project Ga0187781, IMG submission 132447) | Tropical peat soil microbial communities from peatlands in Department of Meta, Colombia - 0715_SJ02_MP02_20_MG | ecosystem: Environmental > Terrestrial > Soil > Wetlands > Peat | place... | reverse complement strand
GCCCGCAGCGAACCGTCTGGTAGAGCCACACCTGTCCGTGGTAGGTGCCGGTGCACCACGCCGAGCGCTTTCCCGGCGCGAGCGTGACCCGGACCGTCGCGCCGGCTGCCGCTGCCGACGCCGGCGCGGACGTGCTCCACTGGCATCCGGTTCGCTTCCCCGTGCCGGCGTCGACCCGGTAGCTGCGGGTCAGCAAACCGCTCTGCCCCGTCCTCACGCCGGCACGGAAGCTGACCGCAAAGTGGCTGCTAGTCGATCCCGTGGGCGGCTTGACCGTCACAGGCACCGCGGCCGCGCGTCCTTGTGCGGCATCCGAGACCGCGGGAATCCCGGCGATCCCCACCACCGCCATCAATGCCACGACCCTCCACCTCATCTCGCGCTCGAGTCTACCCCGCCGACCGTTGGGTCAAGCCGGGTCGATACATTTATGAACCTCCCGGGCGATTAGCTCAGCTGGGAGAGCGCCGTCTCGACAAGGCGGAGGTCGCTGGTTCGAGCCCAGCATCGCCCACTACGCCGTTGCAGGGATTCGTCGGGAGGGTCGGGTCGGTCTTCTGCGGAGTACGGGTGTGCGCACAGATTGCGCACACCTCAGGTGGCTGCGGGCGTGCCGGATCGCCTCGTTCTGCCCGTCGTGGGAGCTTCCCGTCGTCGCCATCCGAACTCAAGGCACTCTGAGGAGAGTGAAGTTGTGTGCTGCAAAGCGCAGCGCAGCTGAGCTCCGCTTGCAGGTAGCCATTCGCCGTGCGTGGTTGGAAGTGGCCGCGTACAGGATCGCGACCGCGGCTCGGTCGGCGAAATTCCGCGTCTTCGTGACACGCGGGGCATGTCGTTTCGCCTGAGGGTGTCGACGGGAATGCTTGTGTTGCGATGGTTGCAAGCCCGCAGGCATGGCGCGCCCCCCCCTGACGTAGCGGATGCGGCGCGACGCCGCGAAGCGGAACGGTGGCACGCGGAGACCGCGCGACTGTGTTCGCAGGAAGTAGAGGCACGGGCGGTGGTGGTGGCAGAGCGCCTCAATCGCAGGCCCGGATTCTCCGACGGCGGGAAGTCGGGATCCCCGCCGCCCCGGCGGCACGGCGCGTCAGAGAGCGGCTGAGTCGCGCGCACCGAAGCGCGCCGGCAAGGTCATCGCCGGTGGCGGTATCGTGGCCGTCAAGTGGACTGTGCGCCGGCTCCTTGCCAGGACCCGCCGCCCGGCTGAGCACCATCTGGGCGTGCGTAGTTGTTGCGGGGGGAGCCGCTGTAACCTCACGAAAGGTCAACGCGTGGCCGCTGGTGCACTGCGCGAGCCATCCACCGGCAAAGCCGACCATGGGCCAGTCACGCCACGGCGATCGAGATCAACCGCGATGACACATGGCCGCAGCTCGCGGTGCTTACGTACCGCCGCGCGGTCGAGTCATCGGAGCGACTCGCCACGCAGCTCGCGATTTCGCATCTCCCCCGCGTCGACGAGCGAGTAATGGCGGTAATGTGGCTGCTGGCGGAGGTGTGGGGCCACGTCACGCCGTCCGGAATCCGGCTACGGCTCGCCCTTACCCACGACGCCCTCGGAGAATTGGTCGGGGCACAGAGGTCGACCAGCGGCGGGCGGCTTGCACTGCTCGAAGCTGAACTGGCTCGCGTCCGGGATAAATACGCGCCCGGTAGAGGGCTCGCCCAGGACCTTGCGGATAACGCAAGGCAGCTTCGCGCCCGTACCCACGAGCTTGTGTTCGACGCCCACCTCCTCACGGATATCAAACACCAAGAGCGGACCGCGACCGCCTTCGCGACGGATCCTCGCCGAGCTCGTCTCGCCGGTCGGGGTGAGAAGGAGGGCCGCGCGACGTGACAGATGCGAAGGCCGCACCGGAAAACGCCAGGGACCGTGCCCGGCCAATAACTGAGCGCTTAGCCGAGGCCTATGAGCGGACAGCCCAGGCGCTTGATCAAAGTGCGACGCTCGCCGAGAGGCATGCCAAGCGACACGGACGGGCCGGGCAAAGCGACGCCGCTGAGGACGAGCATGTCACGGCCGACCGGGCTCGCAAGGCTGCCGGGCGAGCCCGCGAGGCGGCGGAGCACGCTCGTGAGGCCGCGCGCCGGGCTCGTTCGCTCCCTCCCGACCGCCCTGCGCCCTAGCCCTGCGGAGCCAACACCCGGACGGCCGTCTTGGTTCCCATCTTTCGTGTGATGCCGACGCTCGAGGAGATCACTAGGGGGAGAGCGAGCGGCCGGGTTACGGCGCTAGGCTGGATCGGGACCGGAAAGGACGGGTGCAGTGAACGCCACCGATAGCTCACGGGAAGGGTCAGGCCGGTTGGATGAGCCTGAGCCTCGAAATACGCGACTGACTGAGCTGATTCGCGTGGCTGAGGAGCGCGAGCGGATCGCGGATGAGCGCGAGCGGATCGCGGACGAGCGCGAGCGGATCGCGGACGAGCGCGAGCGGATCGCGGACGAGCGCGAGCGGATCGCGGACGAGCGCGGCGGGAGCATGCCGCGATCGAGGGCACAGACGAGCAAGACCAGCCGCTGGCCTGAGCTATCTCGGCTAGGCCCTCGACGGGACCTCGCCCCTGGCGGTGCGCTTGGTTGATCCACTGGTGCACGAGAGCTCCGCCCGCGCGGCGCACGAAGCTACGGTGCGGGCCGTCCAAGATCGGCGATCGTAGTAACCCCGGTTGCGCTCTCGATGGCGACGGCTCATGATTGGTCGGTGGTCGAAGGCGCCCACGACTTGGCGACGCTTGAGGAGCTCGCAGCTCGTGCGGAGCGACGCGCGACGCGAGCGCGCCAGCATGCTCGCGACGCTCGGCAACGGGCGGTCAACGAGGACGCGAACGGGCGCCCTGCGAGTGCGCGGCTCTACTGTCGCGAAGCACACGCCCACGAGCAGGCAGCGAGGGTCAACGAACGGACCGCGACGCTCTATCGCCGCCGAGCTGGGCGGCTGGCGAGCCCTCCGGAGCAATGAGCGACGGAGCACGGTCAGCCGTCAGCTGGGACTGGCAGCCGAGCCCAGCCGATCAGATCAAGCCGCTGTGATGCCTTGCTCCGGTCGTCGTCCGCTGCGCCTATCGCTTGTCGGGCTTTTCGGCCTCGGTGAACAGTCCGCCCTGGGCGGCGGCCGAACCTCTTAGCCCGCCGCCGGGCCCCCGGAGCACAAACGCGACGGCGACCGCTAGTGCGCCACCCACGATCGGCCCCGCGACGTATACCCAGTAGTCGGTGAACTTCCCTCCGACGAGATCAGGGCCGAAGGTTCGCGCCGGGTTCATCGACGCTCCCGAGATCGGACTTCCCCACAACCCGGCCAAGGCGATGTATCCGCCCACCGCCAGCGCGGCGATGATCCCGATGTTCTGCGCGCCCGAAGCCGTTCCGAGGATCACGCTCACCAGCCCGAAGGTCAAGAGCAGCTCCATCCAGAACCCCGTGCCGGCGCTGTACCCAGACGCCACGTAGTTCGAACCGTGAACCGCCGAGACGTTGATCAGCGCGTGCAGGACCAGCGCAGCCAATGTGGCGCCAGCCAGCTGGACGATGATGTAGCCCGGTACCCGCTGCCACGGAAAGTCCCGGCGCAGCGCGAATGCGATGCTCACCGCAGGGTTCAGGTGAGCGCCCGACACCTTCCCCATGAACATGATGATCGCCATCACCATCAGCGCGGGCGCGACCACCGCCGCGGTGCGGCTGATCGTGTTCGGAAACGCCGCCCCCATCATCCCTCCGCCGGCGGCGACCATCACGAGAAAGAATGTCCCCAGCAGTTCCGAGAACAGTCGGCGCCACTCCTGATTCGGATTCTGGAAGTCCGCAATCGGCTGGACGATGTTGTTCTGCAGCTCTGCGGAAATCCACCCAGTGACGCCGCCATCTCCGGTGGTCACTTGTTCTGTCACCGAATCTGCCCTCCAACTCGACGATCCGCCGGCGCTCAAGCCGGCGGCGAACCCACGTCGAGATAGCGAACCGTACGGCCAGCGATGAGCCATCACCCAGAACGGGTGAACAGCCCACGCGGTGGTCAGCAGGCGCGCGGGCGAGACACCATCGTGCATCTTCTGTCGCCCGTTGCGACGGAAGAGCATGGTGCCTCGCCCTGCGACCCCAACGAGGTGGGTCAGTCGACGCTCGCGATCCGGTCGCCATACGCGATCAACCCGTAGATCGCCAGGATGTCGAGCGTGAAGATGCACAGCGACCAGAACGGATACGCCGGCATCATCAACAGTTGCGCGATCGCGTTCGCGGCTAGAACCACGACGCCGGTCCACCGCGCGAATTGATTCTTGACGAACACGCCGCAGCCGACGAGCCACTCGAGCACGCCGATGCATAGCACGACCCAGCCCCAGGTTTTCAGGCTGCCGGCGATGTAGTGGGTGTTGGCGGCGAAGAAGTGCGCGTTGCCGATCGCGGCCAAACCCTCGATGAAGTTCAGGGTTCCCAGCAAGAGCAGCAGCACGCCGGCGAACACGACCCAGCCATAGCCGCGCTCGTCGTCGGCATAGCTCTCGTAACTGGTTGCTTGAGGTCCGGTTTGGATAGCCATTGAGGTCCTCCAAAACTTGTAACTGGACGGTCGGGACTCCTGCCAAGCCTCCGTGTGTTTGCGCCAACCGTCGCAGCATCCAAGTGAGCGAACATCCGTATCCGATAACGCCGAGCGACGGGTCAAGTACGGACAGCGGAGGTAGGTCCACCAGTGCCCGGCAGTCGTGTGCACCTGTCAGCAGCCGGGTGGCGTCACCCGCGTGGGTGATCGCCGGCTTGAGGTCGAAGGTGACCCTCTTGAGCGTTCCGGTGAAGGCGTAGGGCGCCTTGTCTTCGTAGGCGAGGTCGACGACAAGGCCGTTGTCGCGGCCCATGTCCATGCCGGCGTACGAGCTCGGCGAGATCGGAATCGTCTTATCGAGCCTTCCTTCACCGATCTGCTCGTCGTTCGCCCAGAGGGTGACGGTGCCACCGCTCCCGGGCTGTTCTCATCCGTCTCGAAGAGCATCTTCACCGTCACCTCGCCCGTCGGGATCGGCTTCGTCGAGGTCTGCTTGTAGGTCTCGACGCCGAGGAGCGAGTAGGTGTGATTGAGATGTCCCTTCTCGTCGACCCACAGGCCCCAGCCGCCGATGAAGTCGGCGTTGGCGACGAGCACGCCTTCCGCGCCGCCCACAGGAACGGAGATTTCCGCCTCGATTGCGTACGAGTGCCCGTAGATCCGCGGTACGAGGCCACGGTTGACATTCTCGACGTCGCCGGCGTAGGTCTGGCGCGTCTGGGTTGGGATCGGCGGCAGGTCGCCCATGAAGACGGCAACACAACCGAACAGCGGCAGAACGTGGTTGCGCTCCGCCTCCTCCCAGAACACCGCTTTGAGTTCCTCGAGCTTCGCCGGGTTCTCCGCGGCGACGTTCTTCGCTTGCGAGAAGTCGTCCGGCAGGTAATACAGCTCCCAGTCGTCCTTGTCGGGATCCCAACCCGATCCCGGCCCCCACCGCTTGAGTGTCTCAGGCGAGATGTCCCAGGGCAGCCGGTCTGGCCGTGCGCAGGCCCACCAGCCGTCCTTGTAGATCGCCCGGGAGCCGATCACCTCGAAGTACTGGACCGTATGGCGCTCCTCGGCGTTCGGATCGCCGAACGTGTGCGCGAAGCTGGTGCCGTCCATCGACTCCTGCTCGATCCCGTCGACGGTCATCGGCTCAGGGATCCCGGCCGCCTCGAGCACGGTCGGAGCGTTGTCTATGCAGTGGGTGAACTGCGAGCGCAGCGCCCCGCCCGCCTTGATCCGACCCGGCCAGGAGACGACCATCCCATCGCGGGTCCCGCCCAGATGGCTCGCGATCTGCTTTCCGTACTGGAACGGTGCGTTGCCCGCCCATGCCCAGGCCGCCGCGCAGTGCGGCGCGGTGTGCGACGCCGCCGCGGCGGGTCGCGACCGACGCCGACGAAGCCGGTCAGGCAGAGCTTCTGGCTTCGTGGCAACCTGGTGGACCGCGAATCAGCGGCCCAAGCTTCAAATTCTGTTGGCGGGTCATTTCGGCTCGCCACTCCTGTGCGCGACGGCGGGGGTCGCGCTGCACGGAATTCTGCGGCTCCGCAGCCGGGTGGTTGTATCGCCGGCTCGCGTAGAGATCGTCGGCGCCTTTCGGAGAAGAACGGTCGCGAGAGATCAGCCAGACCATTTCGAGCTAGGAACAACGATTCACGCCGGTGCTGACCCACGATGTGGGCGGCACCCCCACGCCCCGACTGCTCTCAGCGTCCGCCGGCAGCCGGCTGAGGCGTTGCTGGTTGTGGGATCACCCCGCGCACCGAAGTACCCTGGCCAGACTCGGAGCGGATCTCAAGCCGGCCGCCGACTGCCTCGAGCCGGTCCTGCATGCCGGTGATCCCGATCCCGGCGGTGTTGCCGTCGGGGTGCATACCGGCGCCGTCGTCGCTGACCGTGAATTCGATCAGTTCCTGCCGGCGGGCGAGCGTGACCGTCACCTGGGCGCTCTCGCCCGCATGCTTGGCAGCGTTCTGGATCGCTTCGCGAGCGCAGAAGTAAATAGCTGCCTCGATCGCATCCGGTGAGCGTCCGATGCCCTCGTCACGGACCCGAACGGGAAGCGAGAAGCTGTCCGCCACAGCGCGCAGCGCAAACGCTGGTCCGTAGTCTCGCAGCCAAGCAGGGTAGATACCGCGGGCCAGCGCCCGCAATTCCGTGAGCGCCGATTCAGCCTGGTCCGCGATCGAGTCCAGTTGCCTGATCAGGTCAGGGCGCTCGGCCAGATCCCGCGCCATGGAGAGCCTTAGCTGAATCTCGACGAGCCGCTGCTGCGCGCCGTCGTGCAGATCCTGCTCGATCCGCCGCCGCTCCTGCTCGGCAGTATCAACGAGCCGCGCCCGCGAAGCGCGCAACTCCTGCACGAGGCGAGAGTTCTGCAGCAGCAACAAGGAGGTCGCGGCCAACCCCTCCACGACGCCCGAATCCGTGTTCACCGCCGGATCATGAATCAGCACGGCCACGGGCTCGCCGTCGCGCGTGATATTCGTGACGCCTCGCGCCCGGGTGTCGCGCGGGAGCCCAACCGGCACGCCGTCAATGTCGACGTAATCCGCCTCGTCGGGATCCCATAGCGAGAGCCTCAGCGAGGAATCACCGAGCGCGTCACCGATCATCTTCTGCATGTCAGCCGGAGTGAACCGCTCACCGCTCCCCCACAGCGCGAGCTGGCCAAGCCTCTTGGCCGCGAACACGTCCCCCCGAAGCTGCCCCACGAGCATGGCGACCGGCACCGCCACCGTCACCATGCCCTCGACAAGCCTGAACGCTCCCCGGGTGCCGGGATACGCCGGGCCGACGAACAGAAACAGCACGAACTCGACTATGTTGGCGATGAACGCGATCGCCAACGGCGTCATCGAGCGCCTCTGAAGAGACGCCGAAGACCGCGCCTTGTTGAAGATCAACATCGCCAGCACGATCAGCGAGATCGTGCTCACGACGCTGAATGCGACATTGAGCGCCGCACCCGTCGCAGCGGACCCGTCGACGATCTGCAGCGCGTTGTGCGGGCAACGTGACCCGCAATCGGTGAACGGGCCCCCCGGCGGAAGCGTCGGCGACAGAGCCAGGATCAGCGACCACACCAAGGCGGTGCTCGCCGCGTACACCGCCACGAAGGTGCGCTCCACCGCCGATCCGAGCCAGCCCAGAGGAAAGCACAAGAACACGTACGCCAGGTACACGATGACCGCAGCCCACACGACCATTCCAAGCGTGTAGGCCAGCGAATTCCCCGAGGCATTCAGCGAGGCCACGCTGTACAGGAACCCAGCCCCCGCGACCAGCGGACCGAGCCGGCTGTCCCCGCGCCGCCACCACGTATACGTCCCGACCGCGATATACGACCCCACGAACGCGCCCCTCCACACCGCGGTCGCAACCGGGCTCCCCACGATCGGGCTGCGTGCGACTCCCCACGCTGTAAACACGGTCGCGGCGACCCCAGCGGCCCCAACCGCGACCACAGCAAGCAGCCTCGAATGGCCGCGCCGAGCCCACACGACATCACCAATCAATGCAGTTCCGGACCCCTCACCGCTGGTACGTAGGCATCTAATGCCCGGTCAACAGAGCGTCCAGCTGTCGGGAGTCTACCTGATGGCCTCCGTGCTCCTGCCGAGCCGCCGCCCTGCCCGAGCGGCCTCGAGATGAGCGATGTCTAGCTCAGGTAGCCGGGCTCATCCGACTCCCGCGAACGCATCGTCCTCTCGGAGGGCCTTCTCGACCGCCTCGATCTGAGCTCGGAGCTCGCGGTTCTCTCGCTCCAGCGCCACCACTCGGCGCCGCTCGGTGACCAGTTCCTCAGCCAGTCTGCGCAGCGCGGTGCCGAGCTGGTCGCCTGACATTTCGTCCACGGTAAGACGAGCGTGGCACGGCCTCGGGACGGCCGCAATGAGGCCAGCACCCGGAAACAACGCGTGTGCGCACCGTTGCCCCGGATTCCGTCTCGTTCGAGACTGTCACCGGTTCCGGTGCGCCTGCCGTCGCGACTCACTCTGTACGAGATCAACACCGCCACGTGGCTCGAGCGGCTCGGCCGCGCCCGTGGGCGCCCCCTCGGTCTCGGCGAGGTGCCCGCGGCGGAGTGGGACGCCCTCGCCGCTCTTCCCATGGACGCCGTGTGGCTGATGGGCGTGTGGCAGCGAAGCCCCGAGGGGCTTCGGATCGCGTTGGCCGACCCGAGCTTCGATGCGGGATTCCATGCCGCGCTCCCCGACCTGCGTCCGGAGGACGTGATCGGCTCCCCATACTGCGTGCGCGACTACGTCGTCGATGAGCGCTTCGGAGGCCCCGAGGGCCTCGCCGCGGCTCGCGAGCAGCTCGCGGCCCGAGGGCTGGGCTTGATCCTCGACTACGTGCCCAACCACGTCGCGCCCGATCACCCGTGGACGCGCGAGCGGCCGGACTGCCTGCTGCCCGGAACCGAGCAAGACCTCAAGGCGCATCCGGAGGCCTTCATCCGCATCCCCGGAGGCATCGCTGCCAGGGGACGCGATCCGTACTTCCCCCCGTGGCCCGACGTGGTCCAGCTCAACGCGTTCTCTCCAGCGCTGCGCGACGCCGTCGCGGACACCCTGATCGGCTTGGGGGCGCAATGCGACGGGCTGCGCTGTGACATGGCGATGCTGATGACCAATGAGGTGTTCGCTCGCACCTGGGGCGAGCGAGCCGGCGCCGTTCCCGCCGATGACTACTGGCCGACGTTGATCGGACGCGTCAAGCGCCAACACCCCGACATGCTGTTCATGGCCGAGGCGTACTGGGACATGGAGTGGACCCTGCAACAGCAGGGGTTCGACCTGTGCTACGACAAGCGACTCTACGACCGGCTCCTCCACGACCCAGCCGACTCCGTGCGGGGGCATCTCCAAGCGGACCGCAACTACCAGGAAGGGCTGATCCGGTTCATCGAGAATCACGACGAACCGCGCGCCGCCGCCAGCTTTGAGCCGGCGCAGGCGCGCGCCGCGGCGATCGTGATGTCGACGCTTCAGGGTGCGCGGCTCTACCACGACGGGCAGTTCGAGGGCCGCCGTATCCACCTGCCCGTGTTCCTCGGCCGCGAGCCCGAGGAGCCGACCGACGAGGAGCTGCGTGCGTTCTATCACCGGCTGGTCCGGGCGGTGGCGGACGCCCAGCTGCGCGAAGGCGAGTGGCAGCTGTGTGACGTCGAGGGCTGGGCCGACAACGACTCGTATCGCCGGCTCGTGGCGTGGTGCTGGTCGGCCCCCCAGTCACGTCACCTCGTCGTCGTCAACCTGTCGGCCGACGACGCGCAGGCACACGTACGCCTCCCGTGGAGCGATCTCGCCGGGGCGGCCTGGCGCCTCGAAGATCGCGTCGCCGGCGAGGTGTTCGATCGCGAAGGGGACGAGCTCGCCGGTGAAGGGTTGTACGTGGCCCTCGGACCGTGGGCAGCGCACTTCCTGTCGTTCTCGTCTCACCCGGTCGGGGTGATGCGGACTCCGCCTCGCCCTGAGACAGTGAACGCGTGAGGGCAAACCACAAGCGAGGCAGGTCCTAGTGAATCCCGTCACCCATCAGACCATCCGGCTTAGCAGCGGCAGGCACACATCCCCCGAAAAGGGCGCATGCGTGATCGAGCTCGCCTCGATGCTCGCGGGCGAGCCGTTCAGCGATCACCCGCACTCGGTGTGCCCGGTGATCGCCGCGCTGCTCAGGCGCTACAACGACTCCCTCGACGACCATCGGCGACAGGACCTTTATCCCTACGCCGCCAAGGTCGTCGGAAGTCGCGGTCCGGCGAGGCTCGAGCATGAGCGCATCGAGCACTTGAAGCAGCGCCTATCGGAGCGCCCTCGGCGGCGCTGGCCCCGCCTGTTCGGGCTCACCGATCCGTCATTGGATGCGCTGGCCAACCGGGTGGTTCACGAGCTGTCGCGTTGCGGCGAAGCGTCGCACGCGCTAATCCTTGGGCTGGTCGACGAACTGCTGGCGCTCGACACGCGGCCTAGGGTGCGGGTGCCCGCCACGCTCTGCTCGGTCGACTCCCAACCGGCGTCAAGTGTGACGGTCGCTGACGGCGGACCGCTCACAGGGACTCCAACCGGCGGCTGACGCCAATATGAACTAGGCGACCGGCACGGACCCTCGGACGAGGGTGCCTTGCCCCCGGCCGGAGCTCACCTCGAGCGTCCCACCGACCGCCTCGATGCGATCGCGCATGTTGCTGAGCCCACTGCCTCGACTTGCCGCTTGAGGGCTGAAGCCGGCGCCGAAGTCCCGAACTTCGAAATAGAGCAGCGCGCCGTCCTGCCTTAGCTTCACCGTCGCGCTCGCGCCGGGCCCGGCGTGCTTAGCGACGTTCTGGAGCGCCTCCAGGCAGCAGAAGTAGACCGCTACCTCCATGTCCTCCGTGTACCGAGTGACCCGTCTCGCCCGCACCTCGACCGGGATCGTTGAACTGCGGCCGACCGCCCGCAGCGCCTCGATCAGGCCGTACTGCGATAGCACCGAGGGATAGATGCCCCGCGCCAGCGACCGGACCTCGTTCAGGAGATCGTCCATCTGCTTCCCCAGGGCGGTGAGCAAGCGCTCGGCGTGCGCCGGATCGTCCTTGACGGTCTCGGCGGCCAGAGCGAGCCTGATTCGCACACTCACGAGGTGCTGCTGGACCCCGTCGTGCAAATCACGCTCCAACCGCCGGCGTTCGGCGGCCGCCATCTCCATCAGACGCACCCGTGACGCGGCCAGGTCAGAGGTGGAGGCCCTCAGGTCGGCCTCGAGCTGCGCGCTCTCCAAGCGGATCAGCGCGGCCGCCCCCGCCGCCCGGACGAATCCCTGGTAGTCGGCCAGCTCGCGGTCGTACATGACCGCGGCCACCTGACGGTGGTTGCGCTCGATCCACGTGACTGCCCGGTCGCCGGCGAGCTCGAGCACCGGAGCACCCGTCGCATCCACGTAGGTCCCTCGTCCCGGCCTCCGGTAGGCGATTCTCAGGGAAGGATCGCGTAGCGCCGCCGCCATCAACGCCTCCGGCTCGGCCTGGGGAGTGCCGGCGAGCTGATTCACAAACTCGGCGAGCGTCTGCCCCATGAACAGGCGTTCGCGGCTGAGCCCGAGAAGGACACCGAGCGGGATCACCACGCCGAAGCCGATGTACAGCGACCCGAGCGCGGCGGCTGGACCGAGATCGGTGTTGATCGAGATCAGATAGGAGATGAGGAGCGCCGCGGCCGCCGTCGCGATCGCCAGGACCGGCGCGAGCGAACGGCGGACCGGAACGGGACGGGACCGCAACCGGCGCCAGAGCAGGATCGGGGTGCCGAGGGTAAGGACGAGCCAGACCGACACCGTGGCCGCATGAATCGCGAGGCCGGCGTCGGCGCCCGAGCCCAACGAGAACGCGTTCGAGGGGCACGACGGCGCACACTCGAGCAACGGGGTCTTCAGCGGAGGCTGGCGTGAGAGCCCCACGCCGAGCAGCCAGAGCAGCGCGAGCGTACCGCCGGTCAGTGCCAGGAACCGTCGCTCGACGCGCGAGGGCAGATGCCCGGTCGGATGGACGAGCATCAGGTAGGCGAACGCAAGCGGCGCGGCACCCGAGCAGACGACGCCGACACTGAACAGTGTTCGGTTACTCGACCCGTTGAGCAGCCAGACCGCGGAGAAGAGCCCGGTGGCGATGAGGAACCCCCCCATCCGCGCCTGGATCCGGCTGGTCTGCGCGTAGAGTCCGGCCGCGATCGGCGTCAGGATGATCAGGATCCGGAGCAATGCGGCGACGTGCACCGGCGTTGCTGCCGGGTTGTGCGCGGTTGCGTAGGCAACGCCCGCAGCCGCGCCGACGCCGAGCAGCGCGACGCTCGAGAAGCGCCAAGCCAGCGGCGAGCGCTCCCACCGCCGTCTGGCTTGTTCGCCGAGGCGCACCGCCAGCGTGTCGGCACGTTGATCGGATGCGCCCTGGCGCCGCCGGCCCTCCAGCAAGTTCCCGGAACGCGAAATACCGGCGGCAAGATGTGAGTTCAAGGCGTGGACGGGTCGTGGGAACGTCCGGTGAAAGAGGAGGCCGGCTCCCCTGCCGACGCTAAGCCCTCTCGACATCCGGTCGTGTGTATTTTCCCGCACCGGCCTGGACGGATGTGAAGACTTGGAGATATGCGGGCGCCTTGCCGCTTAGAGAACGGTCCGATCTCCCGGAGAGAGCAGCCTCACGTCGACGGCGGGCGCGTAGCGTGCCGCGAAGGCGGCGAACTCTCTCGCCGGACGCCGCGGATCGGCGAGACGCCGAGCGGGACGCCCGAGCACAAGCGTTCCCCAATGGATCGGAATCGCGACGGCGGGAGCGATCAAAGCGGCTGCGGCCGCGGCTCTCTCGGGATCGAGGTGGCCCGCGCCGACGCCTGAGCCCCAGCCCCAGACCGGCAGCAGGGCCACATCTACCACGCCGCGCAGTTCCGCCATCGACAGGAACAGGTCGGTGTCGCCGGCGAAGTACACGGTGCTCGATCCGCGGATGAGGTAGCCGACCGGGTCAGCCCCGGGGCCGAGCGGTCGCCGGCGCCGATCGTGCTTCGCAGGCGTCGCGATGATTCGAACGCCACCGAGACCCATCTCCTCGCCGGCCCCCAGCTCGATCACCTCCGGCAGCCCCCGAGCCGTGAGCCAGACACGACTCCCCTTGGGCGCGATGACCGGCCCGGCGCGTCGCAGCGCCCGGAGCGTCGGAACATCCGTGTGGTCGGCGTGCAGGTGCGAGATCAGAACGCCGTCCACGACGCCGATGGCGCCAGGGCCCACGCCCGGAACGATGCGCACCAGCGGGCCGACCCTGTTGCTCAGCACCGGGTCCGTGACGAGCCGGACGCCATCCATCTCGATCAGCACGCTGGCGTGACCCAGCCAGGTGATCGCCGGCAACGCCCGTCAATCCGCCGGCTCGACTGCCCACGCTACGCCGGACATTTGGCCTTCGCGAACCGCCACTGCGCCCTCCACGGTGTCCCCGGTGCCCACGTCCGAAGGGTATTGATTCGCAGTCGCGGGTAACAATCAAGGTCGCTGCACCGGAACAGAGGATTAGCTCGGTCGATGGTCGCGCCGATGCGGGCCGGCGGGGCTTGGCGTCACCAGCGAACGGATTCAGGAGGAGCAACCGGCTTTGCCGACGGACGATCATGCGAGTGCGGGCTCGCGAGGAGCTGACCAGGTCACCATCCTGGTGGTCGACGACCAGGAGTCGTTTCGCTCCGCGTTGCGGGATCTGATCGACGCCACCGAGGGGTTTCGCCTGGTTGGCGAGGCAACGTCGGGCGAGGCCGCGGTCGCTTGCAAGCAGGATCTCACTCCTGCCCTGTTGCGAGAGGTCTGGCGGCAACACCGCTGGGACGGCCAGCCCCCGGCAGCCTCATCCATCGAGGATGATGCCGCGTCACCGTCGGCGTGGGAGGCTTCCACCATTGAGCGATCTCCTAGCCATCTTCCTGCTGTCGATCCTCGCGATGTTCAACCCTTCGTTGATCGCAGCCGTGACCGTCATGCTCCTGCTCCCGAGCCCGCGACGGTTGATGTTCGGCTATCTGCTCGGCGCCTATCTGACGGCCTTCACGGTTGGGCTGGTGCTCGTCTTCTCCCTGAACGACTCCGACTTCGAGAGCACGTCCAGGCACACGATCGGTCCGGCGGAGGACATCGTCCTCGGCGTGATCGCGGTGACGATCGCGTGGGTCCTGCGAACCGGGCGTGACCGGCCGTTACAAGAACGCCGGCGGGCGAAGAAGGACGCCAAGCTCAGAGCCCGGCAGGAGGCGGGGAAACCGACCGAGTCGCTCCCGCTGCGAATGCTCGGCAAGGGCGATCCGAAGGTCACCTTCGTGGTCGGAGCCATGCTGAGCTTTCCCGGGGTCTCCTACCTCGCCGCCTTGGGGCGCATGCACAACCTCAAGCCGGGAGTCGCCGCGACCGTCCTCCTGGTCGCGTATTTCTGTGTGGTCGAGTTGCTCTTTCTTGAGCTGCCGCTGCTCGGCTACGTGTTCGCGCCGGAGAGCACGCAGGACAGGGTCACGCGGTTCCGGAACTGGATGGCCCGCAGCGGTCGTACGGCGGCCGTGATCGGCGCCACCGTGATCGGCGCATGGTTGCTGATCCGGGGCGTGATCACCTTGCTGTGAGCGGGCCGCTCCGTCATGCGAAGGCAGCGGAGCTCAGGAAGCGTCCATTCCCTCTTCCGAGAGGAAGATCAACGTCGCCTTCACGCGGCGGCTGACGTCCTGCGTTTCGGGCAGGTTGAGCTTGGAGAAGATCGAGTTCACGTGCTTCTCGACCGCCCGCTTAGTGAGCACGAGCGACTCGGCGATCGCTCCGTTGCTCTTTCCAGCCGCGATCTCGGCCAGTAGTTCGCGTTCGCGTGGAGTCAACTGCGCCAGCCGGGACCGGGCGGCCCGAGTGCGAGCCTCGATGAGCACGTCGACGATCATCGGATCGATCACCGATCCGCCCTGCGCGACCGCCTGGATCGCCCCGATCAGCTCCTCTTTGTCGCGGATCCTCTCCTTGAGGAGGTAGGCGCGACCACCCGTGCCCTGCTCGAGCAGACTGATCGCGTAGGCGGGCTCGGCGTACTGGCTGAGGACGACGACGCCGACATCCGGGCGCGTCTCCCGCAACTTGCTCGCGATGCGAACCCCCTCCTCGGCACCCGACGGTGGCATGCGGATGTCGGTGAGGACGACCTCCGGATCCCACCTCTCGATTGCCATCTCGAGCTCCTTGCCGTTTGTGCAGACGGCCGCGAGCTCGATCGCCGGCGCCGCGCTCAGGGTCGCGGTCAGGAACTCGCGAATCACGTACGAGTCCTCGGCAATGACCACTCGGACCGGCGACGACGCCTCATTCTGCGCCCCCCGGTCGCGCTTGCGGGGCTCGGCGCGGGCACCGTCACTAGCTGGCAACCGATCCCTCACGCCTTCTTCGGTGGTGGACATTCACTCTCCCAACCCTTCTTTGATGCGGGCCCATACACGATGTCCAGTCGTGGAACGGGAAATACTCCTCCAGGGAGGACGCTTTCACAAGGGCGCGTGCCGGTTGAGCGTGGCAGGCATGCACCACCGTCGGGCGATCGCTCCAGCTTGAAGAATTCCCCAACCTCGGGACGAGCTGAACGGATCACGGTGTCATCCGTTCCGGACGATGCGTGGGGCCCTGGGATCCACGATCTTTGGCAGTCCCGCGCCCCATCGCATGGATCAGAGTCTCGACCCCTCGACCACCACCAGCCGGAGCAAGGGCTCCGGCGTGCGCTCCGCAGCCGATCGGGCCCGCCGCCGAGCGCTTGCTCGTCGCGATCGCCAGCGATACGGCCTTCTGCTGCTCGCGATCCTGTCCGCGTTTCTCGTGCAGGGGGTCGCCAGCCCCGGCCCGTGGGAGCAGGTCTTCGTCACCGTGCTGCTGGCACTGACGCTTCTTCTGGCGCTATGGGCCGCCGAATCGAAGCCGAGCGTAATGCGGCCGGCGCTCGGGATCGCCGCACTGGTCGTCATCGCCAGCATCACCGAGGCGATCGCCGGCGACGTGGACGGCGCCGCCGCCCGTCTCGCGAATCTGCTGCTGGTGGTGCTCGCGCCACCCGCCATCGTGGTCGGGGTGGTCCGGAGCCTGCGCGCACAGGGGGGCGTGACAATCGAGGCGGTGTTCGGCGTGCTCTGCCTCTACATCCTGGTCGGGATGGGGTTCGCGTTCGTCTACGGGGCGATGGCCAACTTCAGCGGCAATTTCTTCGCCGGCGGGCAAGCGGCTACGGGCGCGCGGTGTCTGTACTTCAGCTTCACGACGCTGACCACGGTGGGCTACGGCGACTTCACCGCGGCGACGAACCTGGGGCACACGCTGTCGGTGATGGAGGCGCTGGTCGGCCAGATCTACCTGGTTACGATCGTTTCGTTGATCGTCAGCAACCTCCGACCCCGCCGCGCGACCGCTGATCGATGAGCGCCGTGTCCCAGCCGCACCCCGCCGGCGAGAGCATGCGCTCCAGAGGGGACTGGCTGGCCGAGGTCGAGCGGGTCGATCGGGCGGTGTACGCAGCCATTGCCGGCACCGACACGCCGCGACTCGACCGCGCGATGCGAAAGCTCTCGCGTGCGGCCGATTATTCGAAGCTGTCGATCACCGCCGGCGCGATCCTCGCCCTCGGCGGCGGCGCGCGCGGACGGCAGGCCGCGCTGTCCGGACTGGCCTCGGTCGCTGCGACCGCCACGATCGTCAACCTGCTGGTCAAGCCGTTGGGACGGCGGCACCGGCCGGATCGCTCTGCCGAGGAGGTTCCACCAGATCGCCACGTCCGGATGCCGAGCTCGCGCTCCTTTCCCTCCGGGCACACGGCGGCGGCGGCGGCGTTTGCCGGCGGGGTCGGGCGGGTCATGCCGATCGCCGGAGTACCGTTGCACGCACTCGCGGCGGTGGTGGGCTACTCGCGCGTGCATACCGGGGTCCACTACCCAGGGGACGTGCTGGGTGGCGCCCTGCTGGGCGCGATGATCTCGGACGCCACCGCCGGCGTGATCGCGGCTCGTCGAGCCGCCCGGTCGCGCTGATCTATCGGCCCGGCGAGCTCGAGCGCGGTCCGGCAGCGGGCTCCGCCCCCATACGCCGGATCGCGAGCCCAAGCCCGGTCATTCCGACACCGTTGATGATCAGCCAGATCCCGAGGATGATGGCGAGCGTGGTGTAGCCGATGTGCGGTGCCGAAACGATCGCGATGCCGACCGCGATCTCGAGCAGCGCGATCACGATTCCCCAAAACCGCAGCGCGCCGAGCGCGAGTGCACGCAGCAGGCGAAGAACCCCCGCCGCGATCAGCCAGATTCCGATCAACAGGCCGATGGCCGTCACTGCGTGGGTCGGGTGTCGAATCAGGAGGATCCCGACGACAATCCCGAGGAGGCCGATGATGGCCGCGAGACCTCGGTTCTCGACCGAGTGCCCCAATGACTCGATCAGCTCGATGATGCCGTCGAGGAGCAGGAAGATCCCGGCCACGACGGCGAGCGTGGCGAGACTCTTGCTCGGCTGCAGGACGATGATCACGCCGGCGACGAGGCTGGCGATGCCAATCACGACGAACAGCCACCAACCTCTCGTCGCATCCGCCGCACTGCGCTCTGGGACCTCGATTTCCATCGTCAACCCCGTTCTCGCTCGTTCACTCATCGCCTTCGATGTCGTAGCCGATTGCCAACGCCAGCCGCGGGGCGCTCGAGACCACCCGCGCGAGCCCGACTGCCGGCGCGACGGAAACGAGCACACCGACGATTTCGGCTTCGGTGGCCCCCGCCTCGATCGCGCGGTCGACCGTTGCTCGCAGCGAGCTGGTCGCGGCCCCCAGGGCCAGCAGCGCACCGAGGCGGACGAGCAGGTCGACCTTCGGGCGCAGCGCTGCACCGCCGCCGGGGTCGAACCCGCCGGCCAGCACCAATCCGACCGATTCCTCGTCGTTCAGAGCCAACCGGCGGAGAAGGCGTTCGACTTCGTCCACGCAGACCAACGCTAGGGACAGGGGCGCGAGACGCATCCTCCCAACCGGGTGAAGCGCCCGGTCCCGGTCGTGCGGGCCCGCTCGGCAGGTCGTGATTCGCGAACCTCGGCCGTGGTGCAGGCCTATCCAAACACGGAAGCGCGCCTGCTTGTCTGCGACCCGCGCGTGGGGGACAACTCTCATGGCAGCGCCTGGCCAGGCGTGCTGATCGCGACCGAAATGACCCCCGCCGCAACCGCCCACATTCCTCGGCGGCATTCCACGCCGAAGACGCCGAAGACCCGACCAGCCTCGAGGCCCGAGAGCCCGGCGCGGGAAGGGCTAGTACGTGAGGGCTTCATCAGCCGCGCGGGCTTGGTTCAGACCCTTATGGCAGCGTCGACGGCACGTCTGGTGGCGGTCGTCGCGCCACCCGGATACGGGAAGTCGAGCGTGCTCGACGAGTGGGCGGCTCGCGACCCGCGCCATTTCGTGCGGCTGACGGGCACGGCCCTCGGAGACGACGATGCCGACCTTGCCGCCACGCGCGCGTCGGTTCGAGCGACGATGCAGTCATTGGAAGCCCACGGTTGCCGGTTCGTGCTGGCACTCGATGACGCCCACCTGGTCGCTGCCGAGGGTTTACGCCGGCTCGTCGAGGAGGTGATGCGGGAACTGCCCGAGGGCTGCTCGTTCGCGCTCGCCTCACCCAGCGAGCCGGCGCTGGCACTCGGTCGCCTACGAGCCAAGCGCACGCTGGTGGAAATCGGGGTCGAGGATCTGTCGATGAGCCCCGCCGAAGCGTCGATGTTGATGCGACTTACCGGCCTGGAGCTCGACTTCAGTTCAGTGCAAACGTTGGTGCGCCGAACTGAGGGCTGGCCGGCCGCCCTGTACCTGGCTGCTCTCTCGTTGCGTGACGAGACCGATCCGTGCGCCGCTGTCGAACAGCTTCGCGGCGGCGATTACCGGCTGGCGGAGTACCTCCGCGACGAGGTGTTTTCCAGCTGGGCGCCCGATCTGCTGGATTTCGCGATCCGGACGTCCGTGCTGGATGAACTGTCGGGACCTGTGTGCGATGTCGTCCTTGGTCGCAAGCGCTCCGCGGTGCGCGTGGATGAGCTGGCCGAGGCCACCCCACTCCTGCGGCCGCTCGACCCGGCGCGCGAACGGTACCGGTGGCACGCGCTGGTGAGGGATGCGCTCAGGGCCCGGCTCCGCCGGACCGAGCCGGACCTGGCACACGAATTGCATACCCGCGCGAGCGAGTGGTATCGGCGGCGGGGCGAGACGGATCGGGCAATCGCCCACGCGGTTTACGCTCGCGACCCGGTACTCACCGGAGACCTGCTGTGGGCCGGCATCGTCGGGTATGTGACCCAGGGACGCAACGAGATGGTCCAGGCGTGGCTCGGGCATTTCTCCCGCGCCGAGCTCGCCGGGTATCCGCCGCTGGCCCTATCTGCGGCCTACAGTTTCCTTGCGGCCGGCGACGCGGCGGAAGCGCGTCATTGTGCTGTGGCGGTGGCCGCGGCTGTGGACCGCGAATCGCCCGTTCTGGCCGACGCGTCGCTCGCCGCGGGCCTCGCGGGCATCGAGGCGATGGTCGCTGCGGCGGGGGTGGCGAGCATGGCCAATGCTGCCGAGCTGGCGTGCGCGCTCGAATCCGCCGACAGTGCGTGGCGGCCGATCTACTTGTTCCTGCACGGGACGGCGTTGCACTTGGGCGGTGACCGGACCGCGGGGGAGCGACTCCTGGCCGAAGCCGCCAGCCTGAGCGCGGTCACGGCGCCGAGTGTCATGTCGATGTGCCTCGCGCAAGCGGCCATGATCGCGATCGAGCAGCGGGACTGGGAAGCCGCCGCCGACCTGACCGACCGCGCCGGCAACGTGATTGCGGAGCGCGGCCTGGAGAGCTATCCGGTCAGCGCGCTTGCCTTCGCCGCTTCGGCGGCGGTGCGCGCCCACGAGGGCCGGGCGGATGAGGCAAAGCACGATCTGCGTCGCGGCACGGACCTACTGGCCGCCTTGGGCGACTTCATACCGTGGTATGGGGCGGAGGCGCGCATCCTGCTCGCGTACGCGTCCCTAAGGCTGGCCGACATCAGCGGGGCGCGCACATTGCTGGCGGAGGCCTCCCGCCTGGCGCGCAGAACAGAGGGTGCGGTGATCTTCCAACAGTGGTTCGACGACGCCTGGTCCTACATGGACGCGATGGCCGAGACCAGCCTCGCAGGGCCATCGTCGCTGACGATCGCCGAGCTCAGGATCCTCCGCTTCCTCCCGAGCCACCGTTCGTTCCGGGAGATCGCCGCACAGCTGGGAGTGTCCGCCAACACCGTCAAGACCCAAGCTCACGCGGTGTACCGGAAGCTCGGCGCCGCGTCCAGGTCGGAGGCGGTTGCTCGTGCTCTCGATGCCGGCCTGCTCGGACAGTAGACGGGTGATGGCGATGAACTTGTCAGAGCGAGCATCGGGGGCTCATCACACGATGCGGCGAAGCCTGCTCGCTCTCGCCCTCGCGGCGGTGGCGTGCCTGGCTCTCACGGCGTGCGGCAGCAGCAAGCCGGCGTACTGCTCCGATCGCACCAACCTGGAGAACTCCGTCAAGGGGCTGACCAGCCTGAATGCGAGCAGCGGGCTGAGTGGGCTCGAGGCGCAGCTGAAGAAGATCCAGACGGCCGCCACGTCGCTGGTCAGCTCGGCCAAGAGCGATTTTCCGAACGAGACCAGCGCGATCAAATCGTCCCTCGACGCCCTGACGAGCACCGTGAAGGGACTTTCCGGGAGTCCATCGGCCTCCCAGATCGCGACGGTCGCCACACAGGCCTCCAACTTCGCCAGCTCCGTCCAGACCTTCACGAGCGCCACCAGCTCGAAGTGCAGCTGACCGCGTGCCGCGGCATGTTCCGAATACGCACCTGAGGGGCGACCGATGACCACTAAGGCGGATTTCACCGAGCAGGAATGGAAGGCAGTGCTCGAGGGCCCCCCGAGCGCCGGCATGATCGTGATGACGGCCACGCGCGGCGGCACCTTT
>Ga0187781_10001012_pt1 | contig 21068 bp, 18 predicted proteins | sample 0715_SJ02_MP02_2_FD_132447 | JGI IMG/M metagenome (GOLD analysis project Ga0187781, IMG submission 132447) | Tropical peat soil microbial communities from peatlands in Department of Meta, Colombia - 0715_SJ02_MP02_20_MG | ecosystem: Environmental > Terrestrial > Soil > Wetlands > Peat | place... | reverse complement strand
GAAAGGATTCGCTTTTCACCCGTAGCGGCTTGTAGTCAGTAAGGGCGCGGTCAAAATCGGCTTAAGTGATTCGTCTGATTCGATAATTTGCCTATGCGATCCCCTTTTTCAGGGGAAGTTCGGCTTAGGGCACGGGCCTGGTCACTTGGACGGGGATGCCGTCGCGCCGTATTTCCGCCAAATGGATCGCGTACCAGTCGAGCCGACCGGCATCGAGACCGGCCGCCTTTTCGACCAGGTCATCGGCATCGGCCGCAAGCGTCGACTGGGGCGCCCCTTTTTCTTCCAGCGCATCCGCGTCCTGCTGCGTGGGATGAACCTCGAGATAAAGCTCGCCGCCGGACCAGCCCGCCTTTGCCGGCTGATCCACCACGGTCACCGGCGTGCCGATCGCGACCGTCTGATAGAGCCACTCGATGTCCTCGGGATACATACGGATACAGCCGTGGCTGTCGCGCCGGCCGATGCTATAGGGCTTGTTGGTACCGTGCACGGCGTAGCCGCTCCAGCCGAGATAGAGCGCATACTCGCCCATCGGATTGTCGGGGCCGGGCGCCACCGACTGCGGCAGATCGGGATTCTCCTCATGCTCGGAGCGCGTGGGAACCCAAACCGGATGCGGGCGCTTGGCGGCGATCTGCGTCCGGCCGACGGGCGTCTCCTTGCCCTCGCCGCCGATGCCGAGAGGGAAGCTACGCGGCTCGCCCTTGCTCGGAAAGTAATAGAGCCTGAGTTCGGCGAGATTGATGACGATGCCGCGAGGGGGCGCGGCCGGCAGGAGATGCTGAGTCGGTACGATCAGCTCTCTTCCCTTGCCCGGCAGCCAGGGGTCCACGCCAGGATTGGCGGCGCGCATCTCGACATAGCCCACGTCATAGGCGCGGGCAACGTCGAGGAGCGTGTCCTCTTCCCGCGTGAGGTAGCGCGTGGGAACGCCGATGAGCTGCGGCAGCGGCGCCGCCGACAGCAGGGCAAGCGCCGCACTCGCCAATAAGCGTACCGGCCGCATTGCTCATCCTCCGTCCGACGCTTATGCCATGCCGCTCGCATCGACGAAAATCAACCTCCGGAATCAGTTTGACGGCGAACGCTATCCGGCAGAAAAAGAGCGTCGATGTCGTCCCGGAGGTGCCCTCCCGCTTTCGGCCTCGGCCTGCTGGCGGTGCTCGCGCTGTGGGCGCTGCCCTCCCCGGCCACGGCACAGGCACCGGGCAAGGCCGATCGCATCCTCGTGCTCAAAGCCAAGCGGCAGCTATTGCTGTTGCGCGACGGATTCGTGCTCAAATCCTATCCGATCGCGCTCGGACGCCATCCGAAAGGGCCGAAGCGGCGGGCCGGCGACGGCCGCACGCCCGAGGGCATTTACGTCATAGACTACCGCTTTACGAGTACTCCCTTTCATTTGGCGCTTCATATCTCCTATCCCGACGCCGAAGACCAGGCGCGCGCCCTTGCCGCGCAGGTGCGCCCCGGCGGCGACATTCTCATTCACGGCATGCCGGCGCGCTTTGGCCATACGGATCCGGTGCGCTTCTTTCACGACTGGACCAATGGCTGCATTGCCGTCGGCAACATCGCCATCGAGGAGATATGGCAGGCGATCGACGACGGCACCCCCATCGAGATTCGGCCTTAGCCCGTCATTGAACTTGGCGTTAGGGCCTCCCGTGGATCAACCGGCGGGCGAGCAATTCCCGGGAAAGCCCGCCCTCTGCCTTCACTCATCGAGGACATAGCGGCCCGGCGCGTCGGCCAGAGGCGGATAACCCTTTCCCGCCGCGCCCAAGGGAGGCGGCACCGCCAAGGGGGAGGATTGCTCCGCGAGCCAGCCCGACCAAGCCAGCCACCATGAGCCCTCCTGCACCGGGCTCGCCGCGATCCAGCTTTCCGGATCGACATAATGCCCGTCGGCCGGGCGCCGCCCGCGCTGGTAGCTTCGTCCCGCGGCGGGGGGAGGATTGACGATGCCGACATTATGGCCGCCGGAGGTGAGAACGAAGGTGATATCGGTATCGCAAAGGAGGTGCATCTTGTGCACCGATCGCCAGGGCGCCACGTGATCCCAGAGCGTCGCCACGACGAAGGCCGGGATGCGGATGTCGGACAAGGCCACGGGACGGTTGTCGACGATGTAACGCCCTTCGGCGAGGTCGTTCCCGAGGAACAGCCGGCGCAGATACTCCGCATGCATGCGATAGGGCAGACGGGTCGCATCGGCGTTCCACGCCATGAGGTCGGTCATGGGCACGCGCTCGCCCTTGAGGTACTGACGCACGACCTGCGACCAGATGAGGTCGTTGGAGCGCAGGAGCTGAAAGGCGCCGGCCATCTGCCGGGCGTCGAGATAGCCTTGCTCCCACATCGTGTCCTCGAGATAGGCGATCTGGCTCTCATTGGTGAAGAGGGTGAGTTCGCCCGCTTCGCTGAAATCGGTCTGAGCGGCAAAGAGCGTCAAGGTCTTCAGTCGATTGTCGTCGTCGCGCGCCATCGCCGCGGCGGTGATCGCCAGCAGCGTGCCGCCGAGGCAGTAGCCGCACGCATGGACCGGCGCCTCGCCGCAGATTGCGCCGATGACGTCAAGCGCGGCAAGAATGCCGAGACGGCGGTAGTCGTCCATGTCGAGATCGCGCTGCTCCGACGTCGGATTGCGCCAGGAGATCATGAAGACGGTGAAACCGTTCTCCACGAGATAGCGCGCCAGCGAGTTCTCGGGCGAGAGATCGAGAATGTAATATTTCATGATCCAGGCAGGCACGATCAGCACGGGCTCCGGATGCACCGCCTGCGCCGTCGGCATGTACTGAATGAGCTCGATGAGGTCGTTGCGGTAAACCACCTTGCCCGGCGTCACCGCCACCTCGCGGCCCGGCTGGAATGCCTCCGCGCCGACCGGCTTTCGTCCGGCGACGGCACGCTCCCAATCCTCGATGAAGTGGAGGGCGCCGCGAACGAAGTTCTGGCCGCCTTCCGCCAGGGTCTGGCGCAGCACCTCCGGATTGGTGAGCACGAAATTCGACGGCGAGAAGACGTCCAGGATCTGGCGGGCGGCGAAGGCGACAACGCGCTCGTCGCCGGCCGCGACGCCGCGGATGTCGGTGGTGGCGTTGTGCCACCATTGCTGCTGCAACAGGAAGGCCTGATAGATCTGGCGGAACGGCGGCTCGCGCCAGGCATCGCCGGTAAAGCGATGGTCCTGAGGCAGAGGCTCGATGCAGGGCGGCGTGTCCTTGTCGGTGGCGGAACGGGCGAGATAAAGGCCGAAGCGGGCCCATTTGCGCAAAGCCTTCTCGATCAGCGCCGCCTGTTTGCCCGGCGCATTCGCCAAATGCACCGCCCAGTCGGTAAAGGGCAGCAGCAGCGCTGCGGGAGCCAGGAAGGAGGTAAGCCGTCCCTGCCAGGCATGGAGCAGCCGATCGATGATCTCGGCGCGCGCCGCATCGGCATCGGTCTCGCCGCGCGCCACCGAAGGCGCCGGCGGCGGCATGGCGGGCCGCGGCGCGGTGGGAAACGCCAGCACCGTGCGCTCATCTTCCGGTTTCGACGATATCGCCATCGCTGCCATTTCCTTATCCAAGGAGCGGTTGACACCATCACGACGCCTTCCCGCCCGGCGGCGGATTGACGTGCCTCACCTCGCGCCGTGCTCCCGTGTCATCGTTTTTCCTTGAGGCTCAGGATATACGCCACGACGGCGTCGATCTCCTCGCCCTTCAGCTTGATATCGGGCATGTCGCTATGCGGGGTCGAAAGGAAGGCGTGCAGCGCCGGAGAGGTGGTGGACGGCAGGCGGGCGATGGCGGCAAAGCTCGGAACGTCGGCAAACCGCGATTGAGCGGCGCCTGCTTCCACGGCGTGACAACCGGCGCACCACGCCTGCGCCAGGGCATGCCCTCTTGCGGCCTCCACGTCGGCGACGCCTGCCGCAAGGGCGCCGGCCGCGGGAATCAGCGGAAGCGCGAAGAGAAGAAAATGCCGAAGCTTCACAGGCGACTCTCCCGTTGCCGATCGACCCAAGCCTGCATCGCCTTGCGCTCGGAACCGACGAGGTCGCGGCGCGCGCCGCCGGGGGCGAGTCGAGCGCCATCGAGCTCCATCCTGGTCGACATCATTTCGAGCATGTCGCGCAGCGTCACAACGCCGCGCAGCCGCCCCTCTTCCACGACGAAAAGGCGCGTGGCACCGGTTCGCCGCATGCGCGTCAGCGCGACGTTCGCGTCGGCCCCGGGATCGATGATTTGATCCGGCGGGCAGGGCTGCATGACGTGGTTCACCGGCGTGGTCGGCCACAAGGCGCGGTCGAGCGCGGCCGCCTCTTGCGTCCCCATCTGCCCCACGAGCAATCCCTGCCGCTCGACGGGGAAGATGCGGTGATGCCAGCGATAGACGTAATCATCGATGAACTCCGCAACCGACAGCTCCGGCGCGACGGCGATCGGCATCGGCGTCATCACCTGAGATACGGTTATGCCGCTCAGCGTCCGCTGCGTCACCGTCTGCTGGTAGCTGGCCTCGGCCGCGCCGCGGAGAAACATGCCGATGAGAAAGCGCCACATGCCGCCGACGAAGTCGCCGCTCACCACGCCGAGCACTCCCAGCGCGATCAGAGCGATGCCGAAAAAATTGCCTGCGCCGGCGGCAATCCGGGTCGCCTCGACGATGTCGCCGCGCCGTTGCCAGAGCACGGCGCGCAGCATGCGGCCGCCGTCCAGCGGAAACGCCGGGATCAAGTTGAAGAGCGCCAGCGCCCCGTTGATGATCCCGAGATACCGCAGGATGCCGCTTTCCGCCGGCGGCATCGTCTCCCGGCCCCAGCCGGCGAGAAAGAGCAGCGCCAGCGCCAATGCCAGGCTGGCGGCCGGTCCGGCCAGCGCCATGAGAAATTCAGAGCGCGCGGTCTCGGGCTCGCCGTCCATCTCCGCGACTCCGCCGAAGATGAACAGCGTAATGCCGCGGATGGGAATTCCGTACCGCCGCGCGACGAGAGCGTGCGCCATCTCGTGAAAAATGACGGAGGCGAAGAGCCCGGCGGCACCGGCGACCGCCATCCACCAATAGCTCTCCCGCGCGAGCCCCGGCGTCAGGACCGGGAAGACGCCGGCCGCCAGAGTCCACACCACCAGCACGGCAAGCAGCAGCCACGAGGCATCGATTTTTACCTCGAAGCCGAAGAGCGTGACGAGCTTGACGCGACGACCGAACACGAACACAACTCCCTGCTCTTCCCTCCCCCGCTCATCCCTCGCGCCGCCGCCAAGCCGAGCATCATGCCGCGCGGCCGGAGGCGGCCGACGGCACGGCACTCGTCACGGGCGAACGATCTCGATACGGTCTTCGACCTCGGTCACTCCGGGCGCTGACCAGGCCGCGTGCTCGGCGGCTTCGCGTTCCGTCCAGGCGTTCACCCTGCCGCCCAGCGTGACCTTGCCGCCGGAAACGGCGACGGTGACTCTGCCCGCTTCGATCTCGGCGTTGCGCTCCAGCGCCGCGCGGATCTTTGCATGCACGTCCTCCGGACTGACCTTCGCCACGACGACGATATTGTTTATGACGCTGCGCACGCCGCTGAGCTTGCGAATGCCGTTTTCCGCTTCCGTGCGCTGGAAGCCCCAATCGACCTCGCCGTCCAAGGTGACGATTCCATGCTCCACCTTGACCGAAATCCGATCGCCGGGGACCATTTGGTCCCAGTGCAATATGCGCACCGCGCGCGCGGCGATCTCGTCATCCGCCAATTTCTTGTCGGAGGGCAGGCGAACCTCGAGCTCCTGCGCCACGGCGCGCACCCCTTTCACCTGCCGCACGATCCGCTCGGCGGCGAGTTTCTCGACGAAGCTGCGGACATGCCCGGAAAGGGTAACGACACCCTCCCCGACGCTCACCCCGATGTGAGCGGCATCGACGCTCGGATCGAACTCCAACGCATCGATGACCCGTTGTTGGAGGTGCAGGTCGTCTTTCATGCGCGGCTCCCACGACGAAGTGACGGAAATTAGATGCTAGGCATCCGGCCGACCGGGACATTGATCTGCATCAAGGCTGCCGTGGCGCGGATGGAGCCGCGCGGCTTCTGGAGAACGACGCCTGTGCCGGTTCCGGCGCCGGCCGCGTCCCTCCGGCCGGCCCGCTCGCCCTGCGGAGCTGCGGCGGCGCGACGGTCTTTGATCCACATCAAAGCGGCGCCATGCCGGATTGTCGAGACTCCGGGCGCAAACGCGCAACCCGGCATAGTCGTGGCGACAACCGCGGCTCTTCAAGCCATTGCCTCTATCGATGGAGGGGAATTGGGGACGAGATCCCGCAACGTCGCTTGGTCGTATCCGAGGAGGGAACCGATGCTGACAATCTCACTCGAACGGATGGCGGATTTACTGGGTAAAGCTCAAAAGGTGGAGCTGTCGGAGCCCATAGCTGCCGAAGACGCAGCCGAGACGCTCGAAGAAGCCTGCGTGATCGGTGAATTCCCGGTGGACGATCCCGCCTATCAGGCGCTGAGCTCGGCCGTCGCCGCGCTCACGCCGGAAGAAGCCCGCGACCTGCTGGCGCTGGCGTTTCTGGAGCAAAATTCGGCAGAGCTGGACGAGTGGCAGGCGATGGTCGAGCAGGCCCACGAAATCCCCGAAGAGGAAGTGGCGGACCAGATCGTCGAGATATTGCTGCTGACGAACGATATCGAGCTGGCGCTCGAGCGCCTCGGCTACAGCGTCGATGACGAGGACGATGCGGAAGACAATATCGACGGCGCCGATGCAGGTGAGGGCGGCGAGCCCGAGGCGGAATAGCCTCGGGCGGCGCGACGACGGCCCAGGCGGCGAGAGGAGCGCTTGTCCGCTCGCGGATGCCCGTGCCTCACCGGTGCGCCGGGGCCGAGCTTCCGGCCGCGAGCCTCGAGTGATTTAGGCGTTTCCAGGCCCGATGGCGCGGAACAGGCGCGCCTTGTCGTCATACTCGAAAAGCTCGGCATACCGGCCCCAGCCGATGATGGTCCGTAAAGTCCTCTCCGCGTCGCGGCGGATCAGGTGATCCTCGAGTTCGGACTCGAAGCGCACCCGCGGAGCGTGATGGCCCTCGCGCTCGTCCAGAACCCGGCGAATATGCGCGGCAAGCGGCACGAACTTGAGCAGGTGCTCGTTGAACAGCCGCTTGCGATCCTGCGTCCCGCTGCGCGCGAAGACGCGCCCGGATGCGGTGAGCTTCAGGCGGCCCTCGCCGAGCTCGGCGAATTCGAGAATGTGAAGCGCCTCGGCGATCGGAAAGAGGTCGTCCACCTCGAAGGTGAGCGAGCCCGCGATCTCGCCCAATTCGGCATGACCGGCATGGGGCGCCGCCGCCAAGGTTTCGATGAGGCCGCTTATCTGGTTGACGGACGCCGGCGGCAGCGCCTGGGCGAGGCCGCCGTGAACCTCGCCCTGGGCCTTGATGGAGGCGATCGCCCGCGACGTCAGGATGGAATAGATCTCGTCGACGATGCCGCGAAACGCCCCGTCCAACCGGTTGCGCGGATGGGCGAGCGGCACCGGGATCTCCGCGGCGATGCGGCCGGGATTCGAGGAAAGAACCAAAATGCGATCGCACATCAGGACGGCTTCCTCGATGTTGTGGGTGACCAGCAGCACCGATTTGGTCGGAAGCTGGTGCTCCGTCCAGAGATCGAGGAAATCGGTGCGCAGGGTCTCGGCCGTCAGCACGTCCAGGGCGGAAAACGGCTCGTCCATGAGCAGCACCAGAGGCTCGATGACGATTGCCCGGGCAAAGCCGACGCGCTGGCGCATGCCGCCCGAGAGCTCGCGCGGATAGGCCGATTGAAACCCGTCGAGCCCGATGAGGTCGATGGCCGACTGCGCCCGCCGGCGGGCCTCCGGCCGCGAGAGGCCGATCGCATCGAGCCCGGCCTCCACGTTTTCCAGCACGGTGAGCCAGGGAAAAAGCGCAAAGGTCTGGAACACCACCGCGATGCCTTCGGCGGGACCCGCCAGCGGCGTTCCGCGGTAGAGGACCTCGCCGGAGGTGGGCGTGACGAGCCCGCCGGCGATGCGCAGCAGCGTCGACTTGCCCGAGCCGGAGCGCCCGAGGAGGCCCAGGATCTCGCCGTCGCGCAAGGACACGTTGATATCGGCCAGCACCGTCAGCGGTTCGCCCGACGGCCTGGCAAAGGCCTTGCAGACTCTACGAAGATCGATGATCGCGGCGCCGGGCTGCTCGGTCATGGCTTTTCTCAGTCGAGGCGGGTCCGGCGCTCGGCAAAGGCATAAAGAGGCCGCCACAGCAGGCGGTTCGTGGCGATGACGAGCATCGACATGACGGCGATGCCGAGCGCAATCCGCGGAAAATCGCCGGCCTCGGTCATCTCCGCGATGTAGGCGCCGAGACCGGACGCGCTCAGCTTCGTCGGGCCCCAGCTTACCGCTTCGGAGACGATGCTGGCGTTCCACGCGCCGCCCGACGCCGTGATCGCCCCCGTGACGTAATAGGGAAAGATCCCCGGGAGCATGACCTCCCGCCACCAGCGCCAGCCGCCAATGCGGAAGCTCGCGGCGGCCTCCCGGAAGTCGCTCGGGAACGCGGTCGCGCCCGCGATGACGTTGAAGAGAATGTACCATTGCGTCCCGAGGATCATCAGCGGGCTCAGCCAGATCTTCGGCGCGAGGTCGAACCGCAGGATGAGAAACACCGCGATGGGAAAAAGCAGGTTCGCCGGAAAGGCGGCCAGGAGCTGTGCCGCCGGCTGCACCTTCTCGGCAAGCCTCGGGCGAAGGCCCACGGCAACCCCGATCGGCACCCACACGACCGTCGCAAGCGCCACCAGGACGGCGACGCGCAGCATGGTGAGCCCGCCGTTTTCGAAGGCGATGGAGGCGTCGTTCCAGGACAGCTCCGCGCCGGCGAAACCGAGCAGGGTCTTGACGACATAGCCCATGGCCGCAAGCACAAGGCCATACCACAGGAGGTCGGCGACCCGCGGCCTCGGCGCCAAGGGCGCGATCAAGGCTCGGACGTTCGACGGAAGCGAGAGCCGAGCCCGCGCCGCGATCGCCGTCGCGGAACCGACGGCATCGCCGGCCCGCTTCAACCAGCGCGTGCGCCGAAACAGGTCCAGGACCCAGGCCCTCGGCACGATCGAAGCGGCGGTCTGCTCGACGCGGAACTTATCCGCCCAGGCCACCAGCGGGCGGAAGAGCAGTTGATCATAGACGAAGATCGTGGCGCCCATGGCGACGATGGCCCACGCCACCGCGCCGAGATCGCGCTCCTCGATCGCGCGCGCAACGTAGGAGCCGATGCCGGGCAGGTTTATCTGCAGGTCGCCCACCGCGATCGCCTCGGAGGCGACGACGAAAAACCAGCCGCCGGACATCGACATCATCATGTTCCAGAGAAGGCCCGGCATGGCGAACGGCACTTCCAGGCGCCAGAAGCGCTGCCAGGCGGAAAACCGAAAGCTGCGGCTCGCCTCGTCAAGATCCTGCGGCACCGTCCGCAGGGACTGGTAGAGGCTGAACGCCATGTTCCAGGCCTGGCTGGTGAAAATGGCGAAGATCGCGGCGAGCTCCGGCCCCAGCACAGTGTCGGGAAACAGCGACACGAAGAACAGCACCGTGAAGGAGAGATAGCCGAGGATCGGAACCGACTGCAGCACGTCGAGCAGCGGAATCAGCACCATTTCCGCGCGGCGGCTCTTGGCCGCCAGAGTGGCGTAGGTAAAGGTGAAGATCAGCGACGCGACGAGCGCCGCAAGCATCCGGATCGTCGTGCGGACGGCATAGAGCGGCAGAACCTCGGGCGAAAGGGTGATCTCAGGCTGCTGCGCCGCGACAAAGGGAGCGACCATCTGACGCGCGCCGGAGCCGATGAGGATCAGGAGCGCGAGCGCCAGGATCGCGATGACCAGATCCCGCCAGTTCGGAATGCGCTGGCGCCACACTCCTCCCCCGAGAACTTCGGCGTGATGCTCCATATCCCGTCATATCCCGTCTCTAGCGCCGGCCGAGCGGCCGCGCGCCTTGTCGAGTCCATATCCCTCGTTCGGAAAGGGAGATCCGCTCCCGGCCGTCGCGAGGCTCGTTCCTTCCTCCGCGGCAGGAGCATCTCCTCTCGCAGAGCCGGACCAATAGCCGCCGCGCCAAGCAAACCATACTTGGCGCGGCGTGGCTTGGCTACTTGCGCAGCGACCGCTGGAACATCCGGTCCGCCTTCTCGTTGGCGGCCTTGGCGTCCGCCGCGGCCTGGTTCGCGGTGGCCTGGGCGGCTTGCGCGGCGGCCTGCGCGGCTTGCGCCGCCGCCAGCGCCTGCGCGGCTTGCTGTTTGGCCTGGTCGGCGTTCTGGCTCGCCGCGGTCAGCGTCGCGCGGTCCTGGTCGCTGAGCGTCGTGCAGGCGCCGACCGCAACCAGCGGCACCAGGGCAAACATCAGGCTTCTCAAAGAGCGCATGTTCTCCTCCTTAAAGCATGGCACCAAACACCCTCGGCTTTATGGCGCGGTGGGCACCAGCACGCTAGCTTTTCGTCGGCTTGAGACATTGATGTGCATCAAGGGGGCTGGCCGAACGGCCTTGGTCACGGCCGCTCGAGCGTGATGTGGTTTTCCACTTCGATCACCCCCGGTGCCGACCAGGCCGCCCGCTCGGCGGCTTCGCGTCCGGTCCAGGCGCTTACCGTGCCGGCGAGCGTCACCCGGCCGCCGGACACGTCGATGGTGATGGTGTCGGCATCGAGCCCGGCATGGCGTCCGATTGCCGCATGGATCTTGGCGCGGACATCCGCAGCGCGTGGCTTCGGCGTCACCGTGACATCGTTCACCACGGCGCGCACGCCGCCGAGCTTGCGCACGTCGTATTCGGCCTCGACCCGCTGGTAATGCCAGTCGACGACGCCCGAAAGCGTCACGACCCCGTGCTCGACCTTGATCGAGATGCGGCCGGCGGGGATTGCGGCGTCCCATTCCAAAAGCCGGGCCGCGCGAGCCGCGATCTCGTCGTCCGCCAGCTTCTTGTCCGAGGGAAGCCGGACCTCGAGCTCCTGCGCCACGGCTTCCACGCCTTTCACCCGGCGAACCGCTCGTTCGGCGGCAAATTTCTCGGCGTAGCCGCGAACATGACCGGTGAGCGTGACGACGCTGTCTCGGGCGCTCACGCCGATGGAGGCGGCGTCGATGCCGGGCTCGAATTCGAGCGCGTCGATGACCCGCTGCTGCAGCCGGAGGTCGTGATTCATGTCTCGCTCCTCCCTTTCATCCTTCGCTCGGAGGGAAGGTTTGCCTTGGCATTGCCGAGCGGTCGCGTTAAATCGATCACGGCGTCGCCGGCTCAGCGGCTTTCTTCCGCCCGGCGGTCGCATTCATCGGCGAGGCGCCGCAACTCCTCGCTCACTGTCACGCTAAAGGTCATCGGCTCCAATCGCCGAAGCGCCGCCGGCAAGCGCCACAGCCTTTCCTCGGCAAAGGCACGGATGGCGCCCAGGCCCGGCATGGGCGCAAGGCTTCGCCCGTTCCGCATCACCGGCCGCAACAGCGGCTCGCCCTCATGCGCTTCTCCCTCCAATCCGAGAATGTCGCCGGCATAGCTCCCGTCGGCCGCGTGACGGCGCCAGATCTGCTTGCGGCCGGGCCACGTCGCCTTTCCCTCCGACCGCTTGCGCCGCGGCACGCCGTCATATTCCTGAAGCTTGTAGGCGCAGTCGAGAGCCGGCGCATCCGAGGACGTGGTGAGGCTCGTGCCGATCCCATAGCCGTCGATCGGAGCGCCCTCCCGCGTGAAGGCGGCGAGCGCATCCTCGTCGAGCCCGCCGCTCGCAAAGATGGTGATATGCCGCAAGCCGTGCGCATCGAGGATTGCGCGCACGCGGCGCGCATGCTCGCCCAGGTCGCCGCTATCGAGCCGCACGCCATGAATTTGGATGTGCTCGCGCGCGAGACGCGGGGCGAGTGCCGCCACCTTCTCGGCGGCCCGCTCGGTGTCGTAGGTGTCGATCAGCAGGACGACGCCCTCGGGCCGGCTGCGCGCGAAGTGCTCGAAAGCGCGGCTCTCGTCGTCATGCGCCTGGACGAATGAATGCGCCATGGTGCCGTAGGCGGGGATATCGAAGCGCAGGGCCGCTTCCAGCGTCGCCGTGCCGGCGAAGCCCGCGATATAGCTGGCGCGCGCCGCGAGCAACCCCGCCTCGGCGCCATGCGCCCGCCTCAGGCCGAAATCGACGAGTTGCTTGGCGGGCGCCGCCAGGACCATGCGCGCCGCCTTCGACGCGATGACCGTCTGGAGGTGCAGCAGGTTGATGAGGCGCGTTTCGACGAGCTGCGCCTGAGGCAAGGGCGCGACGACGCGCAACAGCGGCTCGTCCGGGAAGAAAATCGTCCCTTCCGGCAGCGCATCGACATCGCCGGTAAAGCGGAAATCGGACAGCGAGTCGACGAACGCGCGCGGGAACCGGCCCATGCGATGAAGCGCGTCGCGTTCCGACTCGGTGAAGCACGCCGTCTCCAAGAAGCGCACCGCCTGCTCCAGGCCGGCCGCGATAAGAAAGCCGCGCCGAGGCGGCAGCTTGCGCACGAAGAGCTCGAACACGGCCGTGCCGGCAAAGCCGTGTTCCCAATAGGCCTGCAGCATCGCTAGCTGATAGAGATCCGTAAGGAGGAGGCTTTCGCGCTGCGACATAGGACGAGATCCGCCGGCTTAGGCCGTCGTGCGCCGGAGCAACGGGCGGAGTTCCTCGAGCGGCCGCGCATTCAACACGTCCCCCGGACCGAGCCAGCCGCGCCGCGCCTGTCCGACGCCGAAGCGCAGGTAGGAAAGCTCGCTGTCCCGGTGCGCATCGGACGCGATGCTGACGAGCACCCCCGCCTCCTTCGCCATGCGACAATGGATGTCCGTGAGATCGAGGCGTTCGGGATGCGCGTTGAGCTCCAGGAAACAGCCGCGCTCGCGCGCCGCGTTGATAAGGCGCGGCATGTCGACATCATAGGGCTCGCGCTCGCCGATCAGACGGCCGGTGGGATGGGCGAGGATGGTGAAATGCGGACGTTCCATGGCGCGCAGGATGCGCTCGGTCTGCTTCTCGCGCGACAAGTTGAAACGGCTATGGACGGCGGCGACGACGAGGTCCAGCTCGGCCAGCGTCGAATCCGGCAGATCGAGCTTGCCGTCCTCGAGGATGTCGACTTCGATGCCCCTCAGCACCGTGAACCGCTCGAAATGCGCATTGAGCCGGTCGATCTCGGCAATCTGGCGGCGCAGGCGCGCGGGATCGAGCCCGTGCGCCATGCCGAGATGGCGCGAATGCTCGGTGACGGCGATGTAGTCGAGTCCCAAGGCGCGCGCCGCGTTCGCCATCTCCTCGATGGTGTTATGGCCGTCGGTGGCCGTGCTGTGCAGGTGGAGATCGCCGTGAAGATCGGCAAGCTCGACCAGCTTCGGCAGCCGATGGGCGGCCGCCGCCTCGATCTCGCCGCGGTTCTCGCGCAGCTCCGGCGGAATGAAGGGGAGGTTGACGGCCTTGTAGATCTCGTCCTCCGTCTCCCCGCCGATGCGTCGATGGCCGCGAAAGACGCCATACTCGTTGATCTTCAGCCCCTTTTCCTGGCCAAGCCGGCGGATGGCGATATTGTGCGCCTTGCTGCCGGTGAAATAATGCAGCGCCGCGCCGTAGCTTTCCGCCGCCACGATGCGAAGATCGACTTGCAAACCCGAGCGCAACACGACGGTCGCGCGGGTGTCGCCTGCCGCGGCAACGCGCACGACCTCCGGGTATTGCGTGAACCAGGCGGTCACGGGCGGTCCCTTGGCGGCGGTCGCGACGATATCGACGTCGCCCACCGTTTCCTGGCAGCGGCGGTAGCTGCCGGCGACCGTCACCTGGCCGACACCCGGCGCCTTCGTCAAATAGTCGATGAGGGGCGCGGCCAAATTCTCGACCGCCGCGAGCTTGAAGCGCGAGGGAGCATGCGAGCGCTCCTCGATCGCCTCGAGCAGCTTCTTCTCCATGCCCGCGCCGAACCCCGCCAGCGCGCGCACGCGGCCGTCCAGCAGCGCCCGATGGAGCTGCTCGACGCTGTGGATATGGAGCTTCTCGCAGAGCAGCTTGACGCGCTTGGGGCCGAGATTGGGCAGCCGCAGCAGCTCGAGCGCGACCGCCGGCACGTGGCGGCGCAGCTCCTCCAGCAGCGGCAGTTTCTCCCTGGTCGCCAGTTCCTTGATCTTGCCGGCAAGGTCGGTGCCGATGCCCCGCACCTTGGGCAGGTCCTCGCCACGCGCCAACAGGCTTGCCACTTCCGTGCCGAGGCCGCGCACGACGCGCGCGGCGTTGCGATAGGCGCGAATGCGAAAGGGATTTCCCTGTTCCAGCTCGAGCAAATCGGCGACCTGGTCGAGCGCGTCGGCGATTTCCGTGTTGTGGGCAGGCATGATCCGGCCACCGGATAAGAGCTTGATTGATATTTGCAACTCCGCCGCCGGGCGACCTTGATCCATGTCAAGGTCGGCCGGCGGCGGATCGCCAATGGTGGCCGGGCACGGTCACCGCAAGGGTGCGAGAAAATGGCGTTGCCAGCCGTCAGCGGCCTGCCGTCGTTCCGGTCGCTTTACCGCCATGGCTTCTTTCGCGTAGCGATCGCCACGCCCGTGGTGTCGCTTGCCTCGCCGGCCGACAATGCCCGGGAGACGGTTCGCTTGGCCGGTGCCGCGGCCGAGCGGGGGGCCGGGCTCGTGCTGTTTCCGGAGCTGGGCATCACCGGCTACGCCAATGACGATCTCTTCTTCCAGCAGGCGCTGCTCGACGCGGCCGAGGCGGCGTTGGCCGAGGTTCTGGCGGCCAGCGTCGGCCTGCCGCTGGCGATCATCCTCGGCTTGCCGGTCCGTGCCGAGGCGAAGCTCTTCAACTGCGCCGCCGTGATCCACCGTGGCGCCGTGCTCGGCGTTGCGCCGAAAAGCTACCTGCCGAATTATCGGGAGTTCTATGAAAAACGGCAGTTCTGCCCGGCAAGACAAGCCCTGTCGCCATCGATCCCGCTGCTGGGCCGGGACGTGCCGTTCGGTGCCGATCTCATCTTCGAGGCGCGCGCCTGTCCCGGCTTCGCGCTGCATGTCGAAATCTGCGAGGATCTGTGGGCTCCCATACCGCCCAGCAGCACTGCGGCGTTGGCCGGCGCCACGGTTCTGGCCAATCTTTCCGCCAGCAACGCAACCATTGGCAAGGCCGATTACCGGCGTCTGCTCTGCGCCTCCCAATCCGGACGCTGCGTTGCCGCCTATCTCTATGCCGCCGCCGGCTTCGGCGAATCGACGACCGATCTTGCCTGGGACGGCCAAGCGCTCGTCTACGAGAATGGCGATCTGCTCGCCGAGGGCGACCGGTTCGCCATGTCGTCTCATCTCGTCTTCGCCGATGTCGATCTCGACCGCCTGGTGCAGGAACGAGCGCGGCTCACGAGCTTCAATGACGGCGCCGAGCATCATCGCGACGTCCTGGCGGCGATGCGGCGGCTCCCCCTCGCCTTCGACCCGCCGGCCAGCGAGCTTCCCCTCGCCCGCGCCATTTCCCGCTTTCCCTACGTTCCCAGCGATCGCCGGCGTCGCGACGAACGCTGTCGCGAGGTCTATGAGATCCAGGTGCAGGGCCTGGCGCAGCGCCTCAGGGCGACGAAGCTGCAAAAGGCCGTCATCGGCGTCTCGGGCGGCCTCGATTCGGCGCAGGCGCTGCTCGTCACCGCCCGCGCTTTCGATCGCCTGAACCTCCCGCGCGCGCAGATCCTCGCCTATAGCCTCCCCGGCTTCGCGACGAGCGAGCAGAGCCGGCGGAACGCCCTGCGGCTCGCGCAGGGACTGGGGGCCAGCGCGGCGGAAATCGACATTCGGCCGGCGGCGCGCCGAATGCTCGAGGATATCGGCCACCCCTTCGCCCGCGGCGAGCCGCTCTACGACAAGACCTTCGAGAATGTCCAAGCCGGCGAGCGCGCCTCCCACCTCTTTCGCCTCGCCAACCATCACGCCGCGTTGGTGATCGGCACCAGCGACCTGTCGGAGCTGGCGCTCGGCTACACGACCTACGGCGTCGGCGATCACATGGCGCATTACAGCGTCAATGCCTCGGTGCCGAAGACCTTGCTTCGCTACCTCATCCGCTGGGTCATCGAGACGGGGGAGTTGCCGGAGGCGGCCGCGGCGGCGTTCGCGGACATTCTCGCCATCCCCGCCTCGCCCGAGCTTGTGCCCGCCAAAGACGGAGCCCTACAGCGCGCGGAAGACGAGATCGGCCCCTATGAGCTGCAGGATTTCAACCTCTATTACCTCAGCCGGTACGGCTATCGCCCGAGCAGAATCGCGTTTCTCGCGGACCATGCCTGGGACGACGCCGAACGCGGCGACTGGCCCGACCCGTCCACGGCGCTCGAGCGGCACGCCTATGATTTGCCGACGATCAAGAAATGGCTGGAGATTTTTCTCTTTCGCTTCATCGAGCAGAGCCAGTTCAAACGGTCGGCCCTGCCGAACGGCCCGAAGGTCGGCTCGGGCGGATCGCTGTCTCCGCGCGGCGACTGGCGCGCGCCGAGCGATGCGGACGCCCGGGCATGGATCGAGGAGTTGCGTCGAAACGTGCCGTAGCGAGCCGCCTGGGCGCCGATCTCATACTTCCCCCACCAGCAGCAGATCGCATTGGGTGTTCGCGACGAGCGTCTGCACGTCCTCCTGCTCCAGCGCGGAGGTCTCGATCGCGACCAGCCGCGGGGCCAGCCGGGCGACGCGATCGCGCGCCTCCGCGACGTCGCGCGCAGGACGCTCGACGGCGACGTGCGACAGCCCCGCCAGCTCGAACTGACGGAGCAGCGCTTCGCGAAAATCGGCATCGGCCGCCAAATCGCCAAATGCCAATACATGCAGCCGATCTTGAGGGCTTGCGAGCGCTCGAACGGCCCCCAGGATCCTGTCGTGATCGGCGGCGCCCCCATCCAGCATCAGGACAATGCAGGGACGCCCCTCTCCCTCGTTGCGGCGCAGGAGCACCAGGGTCCCGAGATCTCCCGCGGCGCTTTCCCACAGCGAGCGGGGTCGCCAAGACCCCGAGAACGCACGCGCTCCGGCATCGATCACCAGAATATCGCCCTCCAGAACGGCGCCTGACGCGGCGCTCGGCAGGTCGTGCAGCTCCGCAAAGGACCAGTCGACCCCCGCATGCTGCGCCGCCGATTCGATCGCGCGGCGCATCGACGCCGCGAGCGCCGAAAGCAGGCTCTGCAACTGCTCGACCTCGAGCGTTCCCGACAGCTCCGGCGCCGACAGGCTCACTTGGCGGATGAACGGGAGCATGGCGAGGCGCAGGAGGTTCTCGTCCTTGAGGAAGAGGCCGTGCAGCGGAACCCGCCAGCGGCCGGCCAGCTCCGCCGCACCGCGCACGGCGATGTCGATATCGCCATGCGCGCCGCAGGCGATGATGACCCGCTTTATCTCCGGCTCACTCATCGCCGTCTCGCGAAGCGATGCGCGGCCGCCGCGGCGTCTTCGTCGGTAAAGGAGCGCGGACGCTTCGCTGCGCGAAAGCCGCCAACCTCGCCGCGACGGCGCGGTTGATCGTTCCCTCCGCATAGCTCCCGCCCGCGTCCGGCGCTCCCGCCGGCACGCCGGTCAGCAGCTCGATCCCCTGGTCGATGGTATCGTAGGGAATGATCGAGAAGAGACCCGCGGCCGCGGCATCGACCACTTCGCGCCTCAGCATGAGGTGTTGCACATTGGCGGCGGGCAGGAGAACGCCCTGACCGCCGGCAAGGCCGCGTGCCCTGCAGATGTCGAAGAATCCCTCGATCTTCTCGTCGACCCCGCCGACCGCCTGGATGCCGCCATGCTGATCGACCGAGCCGGTGACCGCCAGGGACTGCCGGATGGGCACCCCCGACAAGGCGGAAAGCAGGGCGAAAAGCTCGGCGGCGGAAGCGCTGTCGCCCTCGACCGGGCCGTAGGACTGCTCGAACACCAAGCTTGCGGTGAGCGACAATGGCCCGTTCCGGCCGAAACGGCCGCCGAGAAAGCCGGACAGGATGAGGATGCCCTTTGAATGAATGGGTCCGCCGAGCGCGACCTCGCGCTCGATGTCGATCACTTCGCCCTTGCCGAGCCGCACCTGCGCGGTGATGCGGCTCGGGCGGCCGAAGCTCACGCCGCTTACCGTGATGACAGACAGTCCATTCACCTGCCCGACGCGCTCGCCGGTCGTCTCGACGCGCAGCGTGTTCCGGCCGATCTCCTCTTGGAAGCGGCGATGGACCCGATCGGCGCGGCGCCGGCGGGCGTCGATCGCCGCCTCGATTTCGGCGCCGCCGATCAGGGTCTTGCCGGCCAGCTCCGCCACATGATCCGCTTCCTGGAGGAGATCCATGAGCCCGCGGATTTCAGCGGTGAGTTTTGCCGCATCGCCGCTCATCCGCGCCGCCTCCTCGATCGTCCGGGCCACGGCCGTGCGGTCGAGCGGTCTGAGCCTCTCGCGCCGCGCCGCCGATGCGATGAGGCGGGCGTAGAGCTCCATCGTCGCCGCCGATCGCTCGACGCGATCGTCGAAATCGGCGGCGATCTTGAAGAGCTCGGGGAAGTCCGGATCGAGCTCGGAAAGCAGGTAGTAGAGCAGCGGCGAGCCCACGAGGACGACCTTGACTTCGAGAGGTATGGGCTCGGGATCGAGCGACACGGTGCTGGCGAGGCTGAGCATCTGCTCGAGCGATACGGTGCGGATCTCTCCCGACCGCAAGGCGCGCTTCAGCGTCTCCCACCCGAAATTGGCGGCGATGAGCCGCTGGGCATCGAGCACGAGATAGCCGCCATTGGCGCGATGCAGCGCGCCCGGAACGATCAGGTTGAAATCGGTGACGAGAGCGCCGAAGCGGGCGAGGTGCTCGATGCGGCCGATCAGGCCCTGATGCGTCGGATGATCCTCGTAGACGATCGGGGCGCCCTTCTGACCGGCATTGTCGACGAGGACATTGACCTGGTACCGGCGAAAGGACGACATGTCGGCGGGCGCGCCTTCCGACTGCGCGCCATCGCGATCAAGCCCGGTGAACTCCTCGGCATGCTCGAGGATGTCGCTCTCGACGTCGCCGAGATAGGCCACGACATCCGGCAGGTCGGTGAAGGCGGCGCGCACCTCCTGCAGCAAGTGCCGCACGACCACCGCCGTCGTGTCGCGGTTGAGCTGGCGGACCGCGTCGCGATGCTCGCGCTCCCATTCGGGGATCTTGCGCACGATGGCCTCGAGCTCGGCCTGCAAGGTTTCGATATCGCTCCTCATCCGCTCGCGATCCTCCGCGGGAAGCTTCTGGAAGATCTCGGGCGGAATGACTTCGCCGTTGCGGATGGGGGCCAGGGCAAGCCCCATCGGCGTGCGAAGCAGGCTGATGCTCTTCGCCTCCGCCCGGCGCTGCAAGGCGCCGAACGCCTCCTCGTGACGATGCTTGAACTGCTGGTCGATCACCTCGCGGCGCGTCCGATAGTCTTCGCGCTCGAAGGCGGCCGGAAGCGCCACGCGCAGCTCGGCGACGAGGCGCTTCATCGCGTCGCGAAGCGTGGCCGCGCGCCCCGTCGGCAATGCGAGCCGCCGCGGCCGGTGCGGATCGGCAAAGTCGTTGACGTAGCACCAGTCGGGCGGTGCCGGCGCGGCGGCGGCTTCGACCCGCAGAAGCTGGTCGATCATCGTATGCTTGCCCGTACCCGGCGGGCCGAAGGCGAAGACGTTGAAGCCCTTGCGGCGGATGCCGATGCCGACACGGATCGCGTCGAGCGCCCGCTCCTGACCCACCAGGCCCGGCAGGTCCGCAAGCTCCTCGGTCGTGTCGAAGGCGAGGCCGTCCAAGGTACAGACGCCGCGCAAGCGCGAAGCCGGCAGCGGACGCCCGGGCGTAAACGCCGCCGCCTCGGCCGAAGCCGGCTTTTCGTCCGCCGCGAAGACCGCGTCGTTGCCCATGGGCCAGAGCTCCTCCCGCCGTTATTTACTTGCGCCCGGCTCCGGATCGTGCGAAGCGCTTCGCGACAAATCAAGGGGGCGGCGCACCCCGGCGTCCTTGAGCTATGTCAATGCCGGCAATTGGCCCCTTGCCATAATTTTACGTTATTGCGGAGGAGAGTTGCATGCCCAGGCACCCTACCACCTGGATCGTCATCGCCGACGGCAGCCGCGCGCGGATTGTGGTGCGACGGGAGGACGGCAAGGGCTTCGATATCGTGTCGGAAGCCGTTTCGGAAGAGGCCCATACGCCGTCGCGCGAAATCTGGGCCGACCGGCCGGGCCAAGCGCAGGAAAGCGCGTATACCGGGCATCACAGCATCGAGCCGCGGCGTGATCCGCATGAGGAGCGCAAGGCCGCTTTCGTCCGTGGCGTGGCCGTCCAGCTCAACCAGGCGGCCGGGGACAAGCGCTTCGACAACCTCATCCTGTTTGCTCCGCCGCGTTGTCTGGGCGAGTTGCGCGACGCACTCGACGACGCGGTCCGACGCAAGATCAAGGCCTCGGCTCCGAAGGATCTCACGAAGCTGCCGCTCGACGAGCTGCCGCGGCATCTGGAAAATCTCCGTCAGGACTGAACCTGCATTCCCGGGGCGGCCCGCGGCGAGCAGGAAGGCAGCGCCGAGAACGGCCGCCTCGCCTGCATCTCCGATTGCCCGCCGTTCGTCTCGAACCGGCTCGGCGATCGCGAGCGCTGCGCCGTGCGACCGGCGACCATGCTTGGGGGACGGTTGAAAGGCCCGTGCCGAGCCGCGTGGTCGCGCGCCATCGCGGCAAGATGCCGCACCGGCGGAAGGCTCGCCGGCGCCGAAAGGGAGGGCTCGGCGAGCGAAAGGCGGCGTCTTGATGACGGCAAACCGACAAGCGCCGGTGCCGCCATGGGGGGCGAGCCCGCTTGCCGCAGAAACGCACTGAAGGCCGAAACTGCTTCGCTGCTCCAGGAATCCCATGGCCGTCGGTTGCGATGCGCGGTCATCGCCTAGCGCGTAAGCGATATTTTACGAAGCCTTGCTAAGATGATGCCTTGTCGTCGAAGACTTCTGGGGCGGAAGCTCGGGGGAGAACGCATGGCCGTCGGCTTTCGCATCAGATCCGTCAAGTT
>Ga0187781_10001011_pt1 | contig 21086 bp, 20 predicted proteins | sample 0715_SJ02_MP02_2_FD_132447 | JGI IMG/M metagenome (GOLD analysis project Ga0187781, IMG submission 132447) | Tropical peat soil microbial communities from peatlands in Department of Meta, Colombia - 0715_SJ02_MP02_20_MG | ecosystem: Environmental > Terrestrial > Soil > Wetlands > Peat | place... | reverse complement strand
GGTACACGCGGTGGCAAGGCCGAGGCGAGTGTTCTTGCTCAGGCGGAAACAAGCTCACCGTTCGCTCTTCATATTTCAGCTCATCTGCGGAACCCATCCGAGCTTGCGTCCCAGGTTCTATCCGTGGCAGCAAGGCGGTCCCGCACCGTTCGTGTCTCATGGCGAAGAAAGAAAGAGGGGCAGTCGGGGACGCCCTGCCCCGAAGACTGGGTTGGCCGAATGTTATCATAGTCCACCCTTCAGTCTCTGGCTCATCTCTCGGGTGCGCTTCACTGTGCCCTCATAGGCGGCGAGCGGTGTGATCTTCCATTCCATAATGCCCCAGAAGGGCAACGTCGGTAGCAGTTCATTGAGTTCGTCATTGGAAGCGGCCTCGATGATCATGCAGTGGGCCCGTCGTCCCGCGAATATGCCGCCATGGATCCGGCCTTCGCGCTCCCATTTCTCCAGCATCTCCAGGCTCGGCAGAACGAGGGTGTCGAGCATCTGAGCGACCTGTGGCGGTTGCATCCCGGCCATGAAATTCGTGGCCTTTCCGATCACGAGATAGCGCATTGTGAACACCTCCTTGGTATGGGGGGGACCGCCCATCCTTCGAGTCGTCTCCAATATCCCCTGCTCACCAGTTTTCCTGGTACCGATCTGGTACCGAACTATGCCAGGGGCAGGCCAACGGGGGATACGTTAAGGCAAGGACAACTTACGTTAACTTTCGAGCACGAAAGGCACAACGCGTGATGCCACGGGAGAATGGGGCTCCAGCCCCATAACCTTGCGTTAACGTTTTCTTTGCCCTCAGTTTTCAATCGCATCTTGTACGGTTAAACGACGACGGATACAGTGGGACGCAGAAGGCCGTCGGAAGAGCCTTGGAACAGTCGATGACGAGGTGTGAGACACGCTCGTACTTGTTCGGGAGCCGACGCCGCACAATCACAGCAACGGTGGAGGAGACGCGACGGTGAAGCGCATTGACCTGCACACGCACGCGAAGCTCTCGAAGACGTTTCCGTTCACGACCCGGGCCGTGTGGCAGTTCATCGCTCGGGCCAGGCGGCTGGGGCTCGACGGTATGGCGCTCGTGGAGCATTTTCACGCGACCGACTACTGGAGCATCCACGGTGTGCTGAGCCGGGAGTTTCCGTATAGAGACGCGGACGGCACCTATGAGGGCCCCGACGGAATTCGACTGCTCGCCGGTGTGGAACTGAGCATTGAGGAGGGCTGCGATCTCGTCGTTCTTGGCGGGGTGGAGCAGATTCGCGCACTCGACGCGTGTTTGCCCGGGCGGCCGACCGAGGGCTACCGTCCGCCGTTTGACGACGCGGTTGCCGGCGTCCGCAGGGTGGGGGCATTCGTGGTGGGGGCTCACATGTTCCGCCCTGGCAAAGAGCTGACAAAGGTGGGTGTGCCGCGCCTCGCGGCACTCGACGCGCTGGAACTGAACGGCAAGGACTTCTTCGGCGACGACCGCGTCCGAAACGAGGCGGGTGGGTTGGGGTTACCGGTGATCGGCGGGAGCGATGCGCACTTCTGGCCGCAGGTGGGGATCAAGGCAACTGTGCTCCCGATCGGGGAGATCACTCAAGCGTCCGTAACGTCGGCGATCCGAAGCCATCTGGCAACCGTCGAGACCCAGACGTACGGACCGCTCGCGGTCCAGATCAGCGCGGCGTACAAGCGAATTGCAAAGGCGCAGCACGAACGTGCCCTCGTTGCGGGGACGTACACACGTTCGCATGTGCGAACCGTCGTGAGGCTTTCCGAGGCGGCTGGTCCAACCCAGTAGGGGGCGGAGTCCGGCAGTGCGACCCGCCGGACGACCCGCCGTTGAGGCGCAACCAGAGGAACTAAGAGTCGATTTCATGGCACGGCGCGCGTGAAATGCTCCGCGTGTCGCTGCGTATTTGTTATGATGAGAACCTAATCAAGATCGGTCGCCGCGGCCGTCGACAGGCGGCACCGGTCGCATGCGTAGGGCAGGAACGGTACGGCAGCAGGCGCTGGGGAGTGTGATAGGATGGGGACTCCACTCAAGGTGACGACGGCGTTGCCGTGTACCGAGGCTGCGGAACTGATGAATCAATTGTCGCTGGGGCTGATGCACGGCACGCTGATCATCCGATCCAGGGAGCAAAGGCATGCGTACCACCCCGGCCAGGTGATCCGCCTCGAGATTCGAGCCGAGGAGAACGGGGACGAGGGGTCGATGCACATCGGGTTGCACTGGCGCGTGCCGCTCAGCGTGACTACCTCGCCGTGATCGGTGACGGAGTACCGGCGGCGGTCAAGGGGGGACGAAATGGCCAGGCACAACGACAAGGGCGATAAGTTCGATTTCTCGGCGACCCTTGAAGCATCCCAGGTGGCGGACTACCTGGTGAGGATCGCCGACGGACTCCGGCGCGGTGTGGTCAGGCTGGCTGCCGGGGAGCGCGGCATCCGGCTGGAGCCGACCGCGATGCTGGCGTTTGAGATCGAGGCCGAGGGAAAGCCCGAGAAGACCTCGGGCAGTATCGCCATGGAGCTGTCGTGGAAGCCCGAGTATGCGTCCGCCGCGGAGTCGCTCGAGATCACGGTTGATCCGCAGGAGGAAGGCGGGCGGGAGCCCGTCAGCACGACAAAGCACCAGTAACCCGTCGCTTGCCCGGGCGTTCGCCACAGTGCACGACCCGCCGGGGAGTGCGCGCTGGACGCAAGGCTCCGGCGGCGGACGAGGGGGAAGCCAAGAAGGCCAAGGTGGTCACGGACACGCTTCTTACCGGCCTGCAGAGTGAGATCACGAAGCTGGGGCGGCTCGTCGTGGACCAGCTGGAGCGCGCTCTGCAAAGTTACGACACCCGCGATCTGCAGCTCGCCGAGGAGATCATCGAACGCGACGACGCCGTCGACAACCTGAATCTCGAGTTGGAAGAACGGTGCTTCGCGCTTGCAGCGACCGGCGGATTGTCGGCGGACGGGCTACGCGCCGTCCGGGCCAACGTCAAGATCGCCCTCAACCTCGAGCGGATCGGCGACGCCGGGACTCACATCGCCAAGCGCGTCCGGCTGCTGGTGCGCGAGGGCGTTCCGCGCGTGGAGTTTGCGTTCAGCGACCTGGAGACGTGTGCGGTGGCCGCCGTCACAGAGGTCGTCGAGGCGGTGGCCCATAGGGACCTGGAACAGGCGCGCCAGGCCTGCATGCGCGAGTCGGAGCTGGACACCTCCTATATCCGCTATCTCGGCGAAGCCCGCCAGCGCATCCAGTCCGATCCGGTGGCGGTGCCGTACGTGTTGCACTGCCTGACGGTGATGAAGTACCTCGAGAAGGTCGCGGACTACGTGCTCAACATCGGAGAGCAGGTGATTTTCCTGCTGACCGGGCGTCGATTGAAGTTCTCCCAGTACCAGCAGCTCGGTTTGCTTCTCCCCGAGGGGACCCATGGCGATGTGGAGTTCCGTCCGTACTGGGACGGTATCAGCGGCGCCGTGGTGGCTCGGATTTCCGGCCGCGAAGGGAACATGATCTACAAGGAGGGGGCCCGCCGGAAGATCCAGGAAGAGGCCGAGAAGCTCAAGATGTGGGAGCAGATCCCGGGTGAACTGACGCCTCGCATCCTCGGGTCGGTGACGATCAAGGATCGCCAGGCCCTGCTACGCGAGTTCGTGGACAGCACACTGCTCTCGGAGCTGTACCTGTCGGATGCGCCGCGTCAGGCGAAGCTCGTCGCGACGGAGCGGGTGCTCGCGGCCGTGCGGCAAGTCTGGCAGAGTACGTTCGTCGCGACCCCGCCGACGGTGGACTATGTCGCGCAGATCCGCCGCCGCCTCCCCGAGGCGTTCGCACTGCACCCGGACCTTCGGCGCCAGGTGGAGAACGGCGTGGCGCTGGAGGACGGGCCGGCGCGGCTCGTGGATCTCCTGCCTCGGGCGGAGGCGCTGGAGCCCGGCCTGGTGCCACCGTTCTCGGTCTGGCTCCACGGCGACTTCAACGCGAACAACGTACTGTACAGCGAGCGGACGAATCAAATCAAGTTCATCGATGTGCACCGCTCCCGGCTCGGCGACTACCTCCAGGACGTGAGCGTGTTCATGTTGTCGATGGACCGCCGGCCCGACCTGTCTTCGGCCATCCGTGAGGACGTCGCCGCCGTGAACGCGCTGGTCGAGGCGTTTGCCCGGGAGTTCGCCGCCGCGTACGCGGACACCGCGTTCGAGCGCCGGCTGCTTCTGAGCCTCGCGCGCTCCTGCATCACCTCTGTTCGCGTCGTCATCGATCCGGGCCACGCCGAGACGCTGCTCCGCCGCGGCGTGGCGCTGCTGCGGCAGGTGGTGGAAGGATCGTGACGTTGCGCGTCGGGGTTGCCGGGATTCCGGGAGCGTGGTCCACCGAACACCTGCGGCAGGCGTTGGAGAAGTGCGGCTGCGAGACGCTGACGTTCCGAGCGTCGGACTGCGTCGTCGAGTTGCCGGGCGGTGCGGTACGGCACGACGGGGTCGATCTCGGCGATCTGGATGCGGTCGTGGTGAAGAAGCTCGGAGCGACAACGGATCCGGCGGCTCCGAGCCGGGCACACCTGCTGATGCAGCTTGAGGCGCGGGGCGTCCGCGTATTCAGCCCCGCCGCGGCGATCGCGGAAGTCCAGGACCGCTATCGGATGACCTGGTGCCTCAGCCAGGCGGAGATTCCCATTCCGCGGACGATCGTGACCGAGAGCGTGCAGGAGGCGGTGGCCGCGATCCGGCGCTGGAACCGTGCCGTGGTCAAGCCGCTGTTCACGTCCAAAGGGAGCGGCATGCTCATGCTCAGCAGTGAGACGACGCTCCGGCTGACTCTCAGGCGGTGGCAACGTGAATGGCACATGCCGTTCTACGTCCAGGAGTACGTGCGGCACGGCGGGCGAGACATCGGCGTGGTCGTGCTGGCGGGGCAGGTGCTCGGCGCGTACTACCGCGTCGCCCGGGAGGATGCATGGCTCACGACGACGGCGGCCGGCGGGCACTACGAGCCGTGTCCGGTGACGCCGGAGATGCGTGAGCTCGCGATTCGCGCCGCGGATGTATTTGGGCTGACCTTCACGTGTGTGGACCTGGTGGAAGGTCCCGAGGGCTATCTCGCGTACGAGGTGAGCGCATTCGGCGGGTTCGGAGGGTTGTGGCGTACGCAGGGCATCGACGCGGCGCAGCGGTACGCCGAGCACGTCGTGCGGACGCTCGGGGGACGGACTCCTGATGAGCGAACTGGCAGCGATTCTTCGCGCGTATCGGCCTGACGCGTCCTTGGCGCTCGAGATCACCGGCGTATCCCTGCGTGTGCATACCAACGCACCTGCGGTGCGTGAGCGGCTCGGCAGGTATTTCGCTGCCTACGCCGTTGAGGATCCCGGACCCGGGGCGTCCGACGTGTTTCTGTTCTCCGGAACCCCGGTGTACGACCCGAGCCGGATGAGTGACGTCCCCCGGCGCTCGCGCGCCGACACGGTCAAGGAGGCGTTCTACGACGCGCCGGATGCCCGCATCGTGCTCAAGCGGCGCACCGGCGTCGTGATCTACGTGGCGGAGCCCTTTCACTACATCGTCGGCGACCTCGAGGCGAACTTCAATCAGGCCGTGAACATGATCATGATGGTGTTTGCCAAGACCTTGCTGCGGCGCGGATACATCATGCTGCACGCCTCGGCGATTTTGGGCGAGACGGGTGGCATCGCGTTTGCGTCGCCGTCCGGGTCGGGGAAGTCGACCCTGGCGCTCATGCTCCTCGAGCAGCGCCATCACCTGGTGAGCAACGATCGCCTGCTCCTGCGTCCCATGCCCGGCGGCGTCGAGATGATCGGCGTACCCAAGCAGCCGCGCGTGAATCCAGGGACCCTGCTCCGCGTCCCCAGCCTTACCCGGCTGCTGCCCGCGGACGAGGTGACCCGCTACCGGCCGCTTCCACCGGAACAACTCTGGGTCCTCGAGCACAAGCACGACGTCGATGTGGACGCTATCTATGGTCCTGGCACCGTGCAACTCCGGGGCCGCCTGCGCGCGGTCTTCTTGCTTCGGTGGAGCATCAACAGCCGCGGGTGGAGCGTGCACACCGTCCCGCCCGGCGAGCGCGTGGCCGCGCTCAGTCGGGTAGTCAAGGGTCTCGGGGTATACGACGTGGCCCCGCCGAGTGCCGAGGCTCGGGACAGGACGCTTGCGGCTGCGTGCGAGACGGTGTCGGTGTACGAGGTTTCCGGCCGCGCGGACCTCGATAGGCTCGCGGCGCTGGTGCTCGAGCACCCGATGCTCTCTCCCGCTGCCGGCGCACCGTAGCATACTCTCGGCGCGCCGGCGAGAATTCCGTGGGCCCGCGCATCCTTCGCGAGTGCGACATCCGCAGCGTGGCCGCCCGGGGGCATCGACCGCGCCGGGGATGCGCGCCGGTTCCGGGGGCAGGAGTCGGCGGGCGATCGACTCGTGCGGTTGGCTCGCGTGGGGCCGCGGGGGGCACGGAAATCCAGGCTCCGAGGGAGCCGGTCATGACGACATCGGGCGAGCTCAACCCGCGGCGGACCTTTGACACGACGGCATGCTCGTGGGAGTGCGAATGCAGCATCACGATGGATGACGGTTTCGTGCTGCAAGCCGATGTCCCTCGCGAGCCTGCCGCGGCGGCCGAACACCAGGCCCTCGGCCATCCCGTGACGCTCTCGACAGCCGCCCCGGGCCAGCCGGACCGAGAAGTGCCGTGACGAGCGGATTCGAGCTTCCGGATGCGTTTCAGTCGCCGCGGTTCTCACAGCTTGCCACTTTCATGCGGCTGCCGCATTTGCGCGATCCACGGGGGCTGAACGTGGGGATCCTCGGGATTCCGTTCGACGGCGGAACGAGCTACCGGTCCGGCGCCCGCTTCGGACCGCGTGAGATCCGCAACCATTCCGCGCTGATCCGCCCATATCACCCGGTGCTGCGTGTGTCGCCGTTCGAGCGCCTGAAGATCGCAGACTGCGGCGACGTGGACACGAACCCCATGGACATCGTCGATACGCACGGACGGATCGAGAGGGCGGTCGGAGAGATTCTGACGGCCGGCGCGGTGCCGGCGTGCGTCGGCGGGGACCATTCGATCTCGCTCGGGATTCTGCGGGCCGTCGCCCGCGCACACGGGCCTGTGGCGCTTGTACACTTCGACAGCCATCAGGATATGTGGGACCAGTATTTTGGCAACCGGTACTTCCATGGTGCGCCGTTCCGGCGCGCCATCGAGGAGGGACTCTACGATCCGAACGCGGCGGTACAGCTCGGCATCCGCGGCCCGGTGTACGGGCCCGAAGATTTCGCGTTCGGCGATGCGCACGGGATCACGGTGGTGCGGGCGGAAGAAATCCACCGGTGCGGGACCGATGCGGCGCTCGAGCCGGTCCGGAGGCTTGAAGGCCGCAAGGTGTACGTGTCGTTCGATATCGACTCGGTGGATCCCGCATTCGCGCCGGGAACGGGCACGCCGGAAGTCGGCGGGCTCTCGAGCGCACAGGCGCTCGAGCTTCTGCGCGGGCTCGCCGGGTTGAACATCGTCGCGTTCGACATCGTCGAGGTGGCGCCCCCATACGACCACGCCGGCATCACGGCCATGTTGGCCGCGAACCTGCTGTTCGAGCTGCTCTCGGTGGTCTCACTCGGCGCTTCGCCCCGGTAGCGTGGAATGTGGCGCGTTCGCAGACCTGCCTCTGGGCTTATGCCTGAGCCCGCGGCGTGAGCTCATGTGCGGGCGGACCAAACCGCCGTGGGCCAGAGCCGCGACGCCGCGTGGCGATTCCGCCGGGGTGACGACGCGAACGTTCGAGCCCGCCGACCGGCACACGCTGCCGGTCCGTCGGGCGACGCCTGATGCGAGGCTGCGATTGTCCCGCGGGGCTCCCGGGCACGGGACTACCGCGAGGGCGTGGACGCGACGTCGAGTGGGTCCGGGGATCGCCTCTCCTGTGGGATTCGTCCGATCACGGCCAGAATGCGCTGCGCGAGCTCCGAGCTCGGGCGAGCGCGCCCCCGGGCGATCTGGTTGAGGTGCGAAGCACTGACGCCCACCCGCATCGCGAGTGCGGATTGACTCACCCGCCGTCGGGCACACCACGTGCTCAGCGACATCCCGAGATCGGCCAGTGCCGACGGCTGCGAATGCTCGGCGATGGCGCCGGATGCACCCCGTCCCAGGGACGAGTCTTGGGGGCGCCCTTGGCCGGTCGCGCCGGAGATAGCGACGCGATCGGATGGAGCCGCGTCGACCGAATTCGGAGCCGATCCGGTACCCCGCTCGGCGCCGTCTTGCCGCAGTTGGCTGCCTTCGGCTTCGCTCCGCACCGCTCCGATCCTTGCCTTCCCTCCCCCCGGTCTCGGCTCCAGTTTAGAGGTCGGACCCGAGAGTGGCGTTTTCGGAAGGTTAGGATGTCCCAAAAAACGTCGGAAAATACGGCACAAAGCTGCGCTTCGTGAGCGTGGTCGGAAGGAGAGGACACGTGCGGCCATCTGCACGTGTCCTCTCAGCGATTCCGGTACTCGGTTTCTACCGGCGACGGTGATGCTCCGGCGCCGAAGACACTTCCGGGACCAACCCGGCGATTACTTGCTCGGGATCTTCCCGACGACGCCCTGGACGAACCAGTCTAGCGAAAGCTGGGCGGCGTGGTCCAGTGTACCGCCGGCCGGCACCTTGACCATCCCCATCTGATCCTTGATCGGTCCCGCGAACTCGTCCAACTTCCCGGCGAGGATTGCCTGCCGCTTCGCGGCGACGAGCGCCCGCGTCGACGCCGGGACCGCCGGGCCCAGAGGCGCGATGTCCACGGTTCCGCGGTCCATGCCCCACCAGAGGTCCTCGCCATGGAACGTTCCGGCTTCGACCTGTTTGGCGATGTACACGTACATCGGCCCCCAGTGCCACACTGGCGCGGTGAGGAAGGCCTTGGGGCCAAATCGGCTCATGTCCGAGTTGTAGCCGATCGCGAACTTGCCCGCCGCCGCGGCGGCCTGCACGGTCGCCGGCGAGTCCTGGTGCTGCGTCAGGACGTCGGCGCCGATGCTGAGCAGGCTGTCCGCCGCTTCCTTTTCCTGCGCAGGATCGTACCAGGTGTTGGACCAAACAACGTGGACGGTCGCCTTCGGATTGACCGACCGCACGCCGAGCGTGAACGCGTCGACGCCCCGGATTACCTCGGGGATCGGGTGCGCGGCGACGAACCCGATAATGTTGGTCTTGGTCATCCTGCCGGCCACCATCCCGGTCAGGTAGCGGGCTTGCTCGATCTTGCCGAACGCGGTCATCATATTCTTGGCTCGCTTAAAGCCCGAAATGTGGACGAAGTCGACCTTCGGGAACTCTCCCGCCACCTTGAGCATCGGGTCCATGTAGCCGAACGAGGTCCCGATGATCAGCCCGTATCCTTTCCGGGCCAGGTCCGTGAAGACTCGCTCGGAGTCTGCGCCCTCGGCGACGTTCTCGACGGCGGTTGTCGTAACGTTGGGATCGTGAGCTTCGAGGTACTTCCGACCCTGGTCGTGTTCGTAGGTCCAGCCCGCGTCGCCGACCGGACCGACGTAGACAAACGCCACCTTGATCTTTCCAGTTCCCGGTGCGACCCCCGGTGCGCCCAACACGAGCGCGACCACAAGCGCGACCGCCAGGACCGCGCCGACCTGCCGTCCCCACTTCATCATCGGCATCCCCCCTAGCCCTTACTCGCCCGCTGCGCGTTCACTTACGGTTTCGCGCCCGGTCCGGGACGTCCTGCCGTTCTCAGGGCAAGAGAAGGGCGCAGGGAGTTTGCGCGAGCGGCGGACACGTGAGCGCGACGGAGTCCTTGATGGCAAGGCAGGGGCGAGGAATGCGATGCGCAAGGCGGATCGCATGCCGCCCGGGTGCCGCAAGGCCCGAGCGGACGCTCTCGCGACCGAGCGTCGGGCAGGAATCTACTACCGCTCCAACGTGATAGTGCACTCCCCGGGTGAACTTGGCGTGGCCAGGGTTTCCGGCGAACTGCACCCTCGCAGCCATTCGTTGGGACGGCAATAGTCTAAGGCGTCGTGATGGTGGGCACGTTCCGAGAAGGAGGCATCCGGATCGGGGCGCTGCACCAAGAATCCGGGCAGCAGCAACGCCTATGCCCATGATTGAGTCGGTTCACGGGGTCAGGAACGGCGCGCCCGAACTGGGTGTTACGCAGCCGGTCGGTCACTCAGCCGGGCGGCCGTGAGCGCCCGCCCGCCAGGCGCCGAGCACGACCTCGCCGGCGTCACGGCCCCGCCCCAGGTGCAACCCACCGGACCGCACGGACCACGGGTGCCCTTGCTGGTGCGGGTCATCCTGATTTTCGTCCTCGGCGCCGCCGTCGCATGCGCAGCCTCCGCGCTCGTGTACAGGGCCGTCGATTCGGCTGCGGCCGCGATCTCCGGCGTGCGTGCGGCAAACCAGGTCATCGTCGCGAACGACCGGTTGAGCGGCGCCGTTGTCGACGCGGAAACAACCGAGCGGGCCTTTCTGCTGACCGGCAACAACGCGTTCCTCACCGCGTACGCTGGCGCGCTGCGGTCGTTCGACGACGCGGTGAGCGACTTGCGGAAGCTCGTGACCTCTCCCGAGCAGATGGGCCGGCTCGAGGAGATGCAATCGCTGTTCGGGCGCTGGCGGACGGGGGTGGCGTCGTCCGAGATCGCCGCCCGGCAGGCGGCCCCCATCGGGCTGAGCCAGGCCGCACAAACCGCGTACGCGACGACGCTGACGCTGCGCCGGCTTGCGGCGGAGTATGCGGGCGCCCCGACGGCCGCCAGGTTCGAACAGTGGACGGTCCAGGTCGAGGTGCTCCGGCAGGACCTCAACGCCATGGTCGCGCTTGATCAGTCGTCCTCGGGGCTGGCCGCGCTGCAGCGTGCCTACACCCTGGTCGGCGACGCGGAGATGCTCGGGCGCGACACGCGCTCGGGCCCCATGACCGGCATCGCAGCCGAGCTCGATGGAATCCTCAGCGACCGCCTGAAGGCGACCCAGGCTGGCGAGGCCCGCGTCCAGCAACTGGTGACCCTCGATGCGGGGCGGACGCTGATCGACCAGATCCGCCACACTGACGTCTCGTTCGTGTCCGCGGCAAACGCCGGCCTTGAGGCACGGATTGCGGCGAACCAGCGATCCGTGCTCCAGGCGAAGCTCGCGTCGGCCGGCGCGCCCTTGCTTATCGTGTTGCTGCTCGGGCTCGTTCTTCGGGTGTGGTCCAGCGTCGGGGCATCCATCGCGGAGGTGGCGGAGGCCTCCGCCGCCTTGGCCGCGGGCGATTTCACGCGGCGCGTGCAGGTCCGCGGCCAGGACCGGACTGCGGTGATGGCACGCGCTTACAATGCGATGGCGGACCGCATGCGCGCCCAGGCCAACGAAGCCCAGGCGCTGGTACGGATGGGTGATCTCTTCCAGGCGGCCGTGTCGGTCGAGGAAGCGTGCGAGATCATAGCGCGAGGCATGCCGGACATGTTCCCCGGGTTGACCGGTGCCGTGTATTTCCTGAGCCCGTCGCGAGACGTGCTCGAGTCCATCGCCACGTGGGGGGGCGTGTCCCAGGGGATGCCGGTCTTCGGCCCCGACGACTGCTGGGGGCTGCGACGCGGCCACGCGCACTACTTCAGCAGCTCCTCCAACGATATCCCGTGCCGTCACCTGCCGCCGCCGCCGGGAGCGTCCGTTTGCGTCCCGCTCGTCGCGCAAGGCGACACGATCGGCCTCTTGTCCCTGGTCGAGACCGATCGCGCGTTCCAGCTCTCGGAACAGGCGGTTCGGCTTGCACGCGTCGTCGGCGACCAGATCGGTCTCGCGATCGCCAATCTCCGTCTGCGCGAGACGCTGCGCGACCAGTCGATTCGCGACGCGCTCACCGGGCTGTACAACCGCCGATATCTCGAGGAGACGCTGGATCGCGAAATCCGCAGAGCCGAACGAACCGGCCAGCCTCTGGGCATCGTGATGTTCGACATCGACCTGTTCAAACAGTTCAACGACGCGTTCGGCCACGGGGCCGGCGACCACTTGCTTCGCGACATCGGCGCTCTCCTGCGGACCTTGTCGCGCCGGGAGGATATCGCGTGCCGGTATGGCGGTGACGAATTCGTGATCGCCCTGCTCGGTACCACGCTCGAGGACGCCCGGCAGCGGGCGGAAGAGATCGGCAACGCCGCCCGCCATCTCGACATCCGCTACCAGGACGGGGCCGTTGGTTCGGTGACGCTGTCCCTCGGCGTGGCGGCATTTCCCGTGCACGGCGCGACGACGGAGACGCTGATCCGTGCGGCGGACGCGGCGCTGTACCGTGCGAAGCAGCATGGACGCGCCCGTGTGGAGGTCGCCGCGGCGTAGGACGATGCGCGGCCGCCGCGGCACCGCGGCGTTGCCGGCGGACAGTCATCGCAGCCGGCACGCTATTCTCCAGAGCGCCGGCCCCGGACGTGTTATTGGTCGCGGCTGTACGAGACGCTGAGTGCCGCGGGTGCGCCGAGCCTACGGCGCGCGGTCTCCCGCGTCGCAAACACAAGCACGACGATCGTGAACACGTACGGAGCCATCAATAACAGGTACACCGGCAGCCCGGTGCCGCTCGCCTGCAGATGGAGCTGCAACGCGTTCACGCCGCCAAACAAGTAGGCTCCCACGACCGCGCGAAGCGGATCCCACGTCGCGAAAATCACGAGGGCGACCGCGATCCAGCCCCGGCCGGCTGTCATGTTCTCGATCCACATGCTCGTGTACGCCGTCGAGAGGTACGCGCCGCCGGCGCCCGCGAGCGCGCCGCCGATCGCGACGCACCCGTATCGGACGCGCGCCACGTCCACCCCCATGGCGTCGGCCGCTTCGGGGCGTTCTCCGACCGCGCGAATGTTGAGTCCCCATCGGGTTCGATAGAGGGCGTACCACGCCGCCAGAACCAGGAGGTAGCTGAGATACACGAGTGCATCCTGACGGAACAACACCGGCCCCACGAGCGGTAAAGCCTCCAGGCCGGGGATGGGCATCGGCCGAAACCCGGTGGCCGGGACGCCGACGAACGACCGCCCCAGCGACGCGGACAGGCCGGTGCCGAAAATCGTCAGCGCGAGACCGCTCGCAACCTGGTTCGCCCGCAGGGTGATGCTGAGGACCGCGTGGATCAGGCTGAGCGCGGCGCCGGTGGCGCCCGCCGCGATCAACCCCAGCCAGGGATTCCCCGTGCGGGCGGTGGTCACGAATCCTGCGAACGCGCCCACGAGCATCATTCCCTCGACGCCGAGGTTGAGTACGCCGGACCGTTCGGCGAAGATCTCGCCGAGCGTGGCGAACAGGACGGGCGTGCCGGACCGCACGGCGGCCGCGAGGACGGCGGCGATCAACGGGCTCACGTGATGTGGCTCGCGGACGCGGCGTGGTCACGCCGACCGATCCGCAGCCGATACCCGGCCAGTTGCTCGCTCCCGAGGACGAAGAAGAAGATCAAGCCCTGCAGCATGTACACGACGGCGATCGGCAGATTGAGCGAGATCTGCAGCCCGTCGCCTCCGAGGAACAGCCCGCCGAGCAGGATTGCGACCAGCACGGTCGCGGCCGGATTGAGGCGGGCCAGCCACGCGACGATGATGCCGGTGTACCCGTACCCGGGGGACAGCCCCTGCTGCAGCCGCCCCGAAACCGCGGAAACCTCTCCGGCCCCGGCGAGTCCCGCCAGTGCGCCAGCCGCTGCCATGACGAGCAGGATGTTCCGGGCGAGATCGATCCCGGCGTACCGAGCCGCGTCGGGGTTGTCGCCGATGATTCGGATCTCAAGCCCCCATCGCGTGCGCTTGAGGACAAAAACCACGGCGCCGACGGCGAGGAGCGCCAGCGCAAACCCGAGGTGAACCCGGGTGCCGGCGATGAGCACGGGAAGCTTCGCCGCTGGCGGCAGGATCGGCGAGAGCGGAAAGCCGCGGCTCTGCGGATCTTGCCAGGGCCCGTAGATCAGGAAGTCCACCAGCAGGAGCGCCACGTAGTTCAGCAGCAGCGTGGTGATCGTCTCGTTTACCGCAAGCCATGCCCTCAGCATCCCGGGCACGAGGCACCACGCCGCCCCCGCCGCCATCCCGGCGAGGAGCAACACCGGAACGGCGAGCGACGAGTGACCGATCGGCGTGAACACGGCGATCCACGTGGCCGCGATCGCGCCGCACTGCAACTGTCCTTCCGCGCCGATATTCCACAGCCGCATCCGGGCGGGCAGCAGCACGGCCAGACCGGTGAAGATGAGCGGCGTGGCTTTGACGATGGTCTCCGACCATCCGAACGCGCTCCCGAACGGGTCGCTCACGAGCTCGGCGTACGCGGCGAACGGGTTTACGCCCGAGGCGGCGAGCACGAGTCCTCCCGCCGCGAGCGCGGCGCCAATCGAAACGGCGAGCGCGACGGCGGACGCGGCTCCCGACGAACGACGTCGCTCCAGGTGAATCACGCGGTCTCCTCCGGTAGCGCCAGACGGGTGCCGCCCATCAACAGGCCGATCTGCTCCACGGTGACGTCCTCGGGACGCACGATGGCCATGAGCTGTCCACCGCAGAGGACGGCCACGCGGTCGCTGAGCTGGAGGATCTCGTCCAGATCCTCGGAGATCAGAAGCACGCCGACGTCCGCATGCCGCTGATCAAAAAGCGCACGGTGGACGGCTTCGGTCGCGCCGACGTCGAGACCGCGCGTCGGGTGAAAGGCCAGCAGCACCCTCGGCCCCGCGGAAATCTCTCGCGCGAGAATGAGGCGCTGAAGGTTGCCGCCCGACAACGCCTCGACCGATGCTTCCGGGCCCGGCGTCTGAATCTTATACTCCTCGATCAGCTCGCGCGCGACCTCGTCGACCGTTTGATGGTCGAGCAGCGGTCCGCGGCCGAATCTCGGCTCCCGGTAACTCTTGAGGACGAGGTTGTCGGCGACGCTGAGGTGCGGGGCGACTCCGGTACCGAGCCGGTCCTCCGGCACGTGGCCGAGCCCAGCCCGGATCGCGTCAAGAGGGCTGGCGTTCGTCCTCTCGCGCCCGGCGATGCTGACGTGGCCCCGGGTGGGGCGGCGCAGCCCCGCCACCACCTCACCGAGCTCACGCTGCCCGTTCCCGGCGACTCCGGCGACGCCCACAATCTCGCCCGCGTGTACGGCGAGCGATACGCCTCGGAGCGCGCCGGGGCCCCGGTCTCCATCCGCCCACAGATCTCGAACCTCCAGCACGATTGGCCCTTGCTCCACGGGCGTGCGCTCCGCCAGGTCGAACGTCTCGCGACCCACCATCATGCGCGCGAGCGCCTGCGGCGACGTCGTCGCGGTGGTCGTCGTCCCCACGAGCCGCCCGGCCCGCAGCACGGTGACCCGGTCGGCCGCCGCCATGACCTCGGAGAGCTTGTGAGTAATGACGATGATCGTCCGGCCCTCGGCCGCGAGCCGGCGCAACGTGTCGAAGAGGTCCCGGGTCTCCTGCGGCGTGAGCACCGCGGTGGGTTCGTCGAGAATCAGCACGTCCGCGCCGCGCGCCAGCAGCTTGAGGATCTCGACACGTTGCTGCTCGCCCACGCTGAGCTGCCACACGCGCGCGAGCGGATGCACGGCCATCCCATACCGTGCCGCCTCGGCGCTGATCTGAGCTGCGGCGGCGCGTTCGTCGAGCCGCCATCCCTGAGACGGCAGGCCCAGCAGCACGTTCTCCACCACCGAGAGCGACGGGACCAGCATGAACTGCTGGAACACCATGCCAAGGCCTGCCCGCAACGCGTCTTTGGGCGACCGGAGCACCCTCGGCACGCCGTGCAGGCGGATCTCGCCCGCGTCCGGCCGGTAGAATCCGTACAGCGCCTTCATGAGCGTGGATTTGCCGGCGCCGTTCTCGCCGAGGAGGGCGTGAATCTCTCCGCGCGCCGCCGCGAAGTCGACCGCGTCGTTGGCCACGACGCCGGGAAAGCGCTTCGTGATGCCGCGCATCTCGACCGACCACGACGGTGGGGAGGAGGTCATCGAGGCGGAAGGAGGCATGTCATAACACCCGGTGCGGCAGCGCCGTCGGCACGCTCACGAGGACGAGACCAGATGGGCACGGCGCATAGTTCGTGTTCGCAAAACACGTTCCTTTGCCTGCGCTCGGCCGGCCATCGGGCGGCGTTGTCGGGCTCCCGGGTGCCCGCGACGTCTCGCGTCGGATCTACCCGGAACCCGTGGCGGCGGATGGCGGATTATCCGTCATCCGCCGCTCTCCGGCCGCGAGCCGGCGCTCCGCGCCGGCAGCGTCTCTTCAATATAAGAATAGATTCCTCGTGCATGGACCGAGCCGTCCGTCTCGCGGCGAAACGCCCGTCACACCGCCTTGGGGCCCCGCGCACCTCGGGCCCACACCTGATTCACAAAACATACCGATGTCCTGGCGTGATGCGGGAGTTGATCGCGCAGGAACGTTGACGCGCTCCTCGTCGCCTCGCAGTTCCGGCGGTGCGCAGCGGCGCGGGCCGATCGCGGCCCCACTCGGACGCGACGAACCGGTTGTGCCTTTTGTAATCCTGTCTGTCCTGACCGATAACACTTTCATCACACCGGGTTAATCGGGCCATGATAGCCTCGGTGCGGAACGAGCAAGACCAAGTGGTGGCGGAGTGCGCACTGAGGAGGCATATGGATCCGACGCGCCGGTATGAGATATTCGCCGAAGCGGAACTGGCCGTTCTGGAGCGGTGGGCGGACGCGATCCTGGCCGAGTCGGACGTACGGATTCTGAAATACCCCTCGAACGATCTCGTGATGATGGAAGTCCACGACCCGATCACGGACGGTGCGTTCTTCCTTGGCGAGGTGCTGATCCAGGAGTGTCGTGTCATGGTCGGGGACGTGCCGGGCTACGGGTACGCGCTCGGGACCGACGCATCCCGCGCGTTGTGCTCGGCGATCCTCGACGCAGCTCTCTCGGGCGGCCACCCGCTTGCTGCTGCGGTCGCCGCGGCGCTCGAGGCGGAGGCCGAGCTTGTGCGGAGCAGGCATGCCGCGGAGTCACGGCTTCTCGAGCGAAGCCGGGTGAGGTTCGAGGTGCTCGAGGGATGATCAGTCCGGGGCAGGGCGCCCGCGACGATGTCCTCGAGACCCAGGCCGCGTTTCGGGCGCTGCTGGACGGCCTGGCGCGCCCCGGCACCGTTACCCATCTCCCGGCGCCGCCCCACGCACCGACGGGCGTCGATCCCAGATTGCTGCAGGTCGCACTCGTGTTGCTCGATGCCGAGGTCACGTTCGCCACGGCCGGCGATGGGGCGCTTGCGCGGTATGTCGGCCTGCTGACCGGGAGCCGGGTAACCGTTCCGGAGGGCGCGGCGTTCCTCCTTGCTTCCGGAAGCGCACCCGTGGCGGAGATCGAAGCGCTGCCCGCCGGGACCGCGGAATGTCCCGAGGACGGCGCGACGGTCGTGCTCGCGGTACGTCGCTGCTCGCCTGCTCGACCGGCGGTACGGGCGGCCGCGGCGGATTCCGAGGCGCCCGTCGAGGTCGTTCTGACGGGTCCCGGAATCGAGTTCGAAGCGAAGGTGTGGATCACCGGCCTGGACCCGGCTAACCTGGCGGTGCTAGCGCGGCGGAACGCCGAGTTTCCTCTCGGCATCGACGCATTTGTGGTCTCGGAATCCGGCGAGGTGATCGGGCTCCCTCGCACGGTGTGCTTCGCCCGCCGAACGGCGCGCTGATGGGATACGTTGCAGCCCGGGGCGGAGTCGAGGCGATCGAGCAAGCGCAGCAGCTCGCGCGTTACTTCCGCCTCCGCGGCGGATCGGCGCCGGTCGACGTGCGCCAGATCCAGGAACAGCTTCGGTTCGCGGTGGACCGGGTAATGGGGGAGGGCTCGCTCTACAGCCCGTTCCACGCCGCGCTGGCGCTCAAGCAGACCGAGGGCGACGTGTCGGAGAGCGCGTTGATGCTGAGGGCGTTCGCCTCCACGTGTCCGCGGAGCCACGTCTCTGGCGTCGCGCGGACCGCGGAGATGCGAGTGGTGAGGCGGATCTCCGCGGCGTTCCAGGAAGTTCCAGGTGGACAGATGCTCGGGCCGACCCGCGACTATGCGCAGCGTCTGTTCGAGTTCGCGTTGTGTGATGAGCGCGAGGAGCACGTGCGGGAGTTCCTTGCCCAGTATGTGAACGGGGCGCGAATCGAGACGGACGGCGCTTCACCCGTGTTTCCCAAAGTGCTCGACGTGCTCCGGGCCGAGGGCATGGTGGCTTCACCGCCGCGCCGGGCTGCCGCCGAGGCTGACCGGCCGTTCGACATCACGCGAAAGGCATTGACGTTTCCCGCGCCGCGCTCGGCCCGGCTCCAGGCGCTCGCGCGGGGCGATACGGGCGGTCTCCTCGCGTTCGCGTACTCGAGCATGCGCGGATACGGCGACGTTCATCCGACGATCGGCGACCTGCGGGTCGGGTACATGCCGCTGCGGGTCTGCCACCCGGAGCACGGGGTGCCGGTCATGGCCGGCTGGGTACTCGCGACGGAGGCGGAGGTGATCGCGCGATTCGCCGCCCCCGAGGGAAACGGCGGGCCCATGTTTACCGTGGGATACGGGCTGTGCTTCGGTCACAACGAACTGAAGGCGATCTGTATGGCGGTGCTCGACCGTGCGATGAACGAGCCCGTCGCCACCGCGCCCGCCGAGAACGAGGAATTCGTGCTGTCGCACGTGGATCCCGTCGAGTCGTCGGGGTTTGCGCTGCACTACAAGCTCCCGCACTACGTGACGTTTCAAGCCGACGTGGCCCGCCTGCAGGCGGCGCAGCTGCATGCCGCACACCGGAAGGCCGATGGCGTCGATTCGTGAGTTCCTCACCCTGCCGCGTGACCGCCAGCGGCGGTACAATTTCGCCTACCTGGACGAGCACAGCAAACGCGAAGTGCGGCGGCGCCTGCTGAAGGCGGTGGCGATCCCGGGGCACCAGGTGCCCTTCGCCTCGCGCGAGCTGCCCATCGCGCGGGGATGGGGCACCGGCGGCCTGCAGATCACGCTCGCGCTGATCGGGCCTCACGACGTCTTGAAGGTCATCGATCAGGGAGCGGACGACAGCGTCAACGCCGTCAATCTCCGTCAGCTGATCGTCCGCACCACCGGCGTCCGGACGACCACAGACACGCGCCACGCGACCGTCGTACAGACCCGGCACCGCATCCCCGAGGAGCCGATGACGGCGGACCAGGTTCTGGTGCTCCAGGTGCCGGAGCCGGAGCCGCTGCGCCACGTCGAGCCGAGCACGGTGAGGGCGCGCCGGATGCACGCGGAGGGGGACTACAGCGCGATGTGGGTCCGCCTGTACGAGGACGTCGTGCGCTGGGGCGAGGTGACGATCTCGAGCCAGTATCCGGTGCGGGTGCATCGACGATACGTCATGGATCCCACCCCGATTCCACGGTGGGACGTTCCGCGGCTGCACCGAGCGGAAGTGCTCTACCTGTTCGGCGCCGGCCGCGAGAAGCGTCTCTACGCGGTCCCACCGTTCACCGAGGTGGAGCCGCTCGCGTTCGACGACGTTCCGTTTCGGGTCGAAGAGTTTGGGGGCGCTCGCTGCCGCCGCTGCGGCAGCGAGGCGTCCTTTCTCAACGCCAGCTTCGATCCGGTGACCGGGGCAAGGACGTTTGTCTGCTCCGATACGGACTACTGCACGCGCCGCATGGCCGCCCTCCGCTTCGAGGAGACCGCCCGATGACCGCGGGCGCACCGTTGCTCCGAGTCGACGGGCTCACGAAGATCTACGGCTCCTGCTGCCCGGCCTGCGTGGCGCTTACGGGTCCCGACGTCGGCACGAACGTGTGCCCCCGCTGCCGGTCCGTGGTCGCGTGCGCGGACATCTCGCTCGTCGTGGACGCGGGGGAGATCTTCGGGATCGTTGGCGAGAGTGGCTCCGGGAAGACCACGGTCCTGCGGTGCCTCTATGGGGACGAGCGCCCGACATCGGGTTGCGCCCGCCTCGCGTCTCTGGAGGATGGTCGCGCCAACGTGTTCGAGGCCCCGCCGCGCCGCCGCCACGAGATCCGCACTCGTCTGCTTGGAATGGTGTACCAGCACCCGTCGCTCGGACTGCGCATGGACCTGAGCAGCGGCGCCAACATCGCCGAGCGGCTCCTGATGGTCGGCCAGCGGCATTTCGGCCGGATCCGCGCGCGGGCGCAGGGATTGCTGGAGCGCACCGAGGTACCGGTGGGCCGGATGGACGAGCCGCCGCGCCGATTCAGCGGAGGGATGCAGCAGCGAGTACAGATCGCCAAGGCCCTCGCGAACGATCCGCCGATTCTGCTGCTGGACGAGGTCACGAGCAGCCTCGACGCGTCCGTGCAGGCGCGCGTGCTTGACCTGATCCGTGAGCTGCAACGACGCCTGGGCGTCGCGATGATCGTGGTGTCGCACGACCTCGGCGTCATCCGCCTCCTCGCCTCACGGACGGCGGTCATGAAAGACGGGCGGATCGTCGAAGTCGGCCTGACCGATCAGATTCTCGAGGATCCGCAGCACGAGTACACTCAGCTCCTGGTCGGAGCACAGGTGTAGCGGGGCCATGCCACAGGGTGCGGCGCTGGTGTCGGTCGATCGCCTCACCAAGACGTTTAGATTGTACGCGCTTGGGGACGCGCTGGTGCGGGGATGCGCCGGCGTGTCGTTCGACGTCGGTCCCGGCCACTGCGTACGGCTCGCGGGCCCGAGCGGGTCTGGCAAGTCGTCGGTGTTGAAGTGCGTCTACCGTACGTACCGGCCGACGTCCGGCACGATCCGGTACCGCGACGCCGCCGGAGAGATGGTCGATCTGGGGCGGGCGGATGATCGGCGGGTGCTCGCGCTGCGCCGCCGGGAGATCGCCTACGTTTCGCAGTTTCTGCGGGTCGTGCCCAGGGTCCCGGCCCGCGACGTCATCGCCGAAGGGTTGTGGCACCTCGGGTTCGAGGTCGAGCAGGGACGTCTGGCCGCGGACGCGGTGCTCGACCGGCTCGCAATCCCCAGGGCGCTATGGCCGGCCTCGCCGGTCACGTTCAGCGGGGGGGAGCAGCAACGCGTCAACCTGGCACGTGCGATCGTCCTGCAGCCGCGGTTGCTCCTGCTCGACGAACCCACGTCCGCGTTGAGCCC
>Ga0187781_10001010_pt1 | contig 21087 bp, 17 predicted proteins | sample 0715_SJ02_MP02_2_FD_132447 | JGI IMG/M metagenome (GOLD analysis project Ga0187781, IMG submission 132447) | Tropical peat soil microbial communities from peatlands in Department of Meta, Colombia - 0715_SJ02_MP02_20_MG | ecosystem: Environmental > Terrestrial > Soil > Wetlands > Peat | place... | reverse complement strand
TTATTTCAACTCGGTGGGCCGGATTCAAGGGCCGCGCTCGAACCTTTTCTCGTTAATCTGTTTTCCGATCCCGACATCATTGACCTGCCTCTGTCCCGCATAGGACGGCGCGCTTTAGCCAAGTTGATTGCACGTGCACGCGCAAGAAAGGCTGGCCCACACTACGCGGCAATCGGAGGTCATTCTCCCATTCGCGTGCTGACCGAGCGACAGGCGGCCGCGCTGGAAGAGCGCCTGAAGTCCGACGGTCTCGAAGCGCGCTGCGTCGTGGCGATGCGCTACTGGCACCCGTTTGTGGACGAGGCCATTACTCAACTGCAGACTGTCGACGTCGATCAGCTAGTGCTGTTACCCCTATATCCGCAGTATTCCAGCACGACCACGGGCAGCAGCCTGAACGACTGGAATCGTCATTGGACGGGGACAACGCCTACCGTCCGGGTCGAGGCCTTTTACCGCGATTCGCTTTACATTGACGCGCTGGTGGAAAGAATTGATGAAGCGCTGGCGCTTTTTCCTTGCCGAGAGAATGTTGAACTGATCTTCAGCGCTCACGGCGTGCCTTTATCGGTAATCGAGAAAGGCGATCCGTATCAGCAGCAGATCGAGGAGACGACCGCTCTCGTCATGGAAAGAGGAGCATGGCCGAATCATCACTGCCTCTGCTATCAAAGCAAGGTGGGCACGAGCCGATGGCTGCAGCCTTCGCTTCGCTCCACGCTGCGGAGTATAGCGGCCCAAGGGGTGGAGGATGTTTGTGTGGTTCCCATATCGTTCGTATCGGACCACGTCGAAACCCTGGGAGAGATCAATCATTGCGCCCGGCAAGAAGCTCTTAGTTTGGGCATCAAACGGTTCGCGATGACCGAAGGCCTCAACGATTCGCCAAAATTCATTGATGCTCTGAGGAGGCAGGTGCTCGCGGCGATTGGCGAAACGAGTCTTATCGACGAAGAGGAAGCGGGAGAGAGGGAGCCGGCGACGCTTCAGATGGCTGCCGACTGAAACACGACAATTGGTTCACAAGGAGGGTCATGGCGGAGAATCCGGGTGTGGCCAACGTTGCGGCCAAGAAGCCAAGCGCGGCTGAGCCCTACGTCGGCTCGACCGCGGTGGGTACCTCAAAAGCGGCGGCTTCCGCCGGAGTGGCCGCGGTGGGTCCAGAGGATGGCACGATCGATCAGAAACGCCGCCGGCTCGCCTGGGTAGCGATCATTGCCTTCTTGACCACTTGGTTGCTGGCATTTTTTCGCTTTTTCTTGCCTCGCACGCTTTTCGAACCATCCACTGTCTTCAAAATTGGCTATCTCTCCGATTACAGCCTGGGTGTCGATACGAAGTGGCAGCAGAAATACCGCATCTGGGTGGACCGGCGGCCCGATCGTCTCTTCGTCATTTATGCCCGTTGTACGCACTTGGGCTGCACCCCGGATTGGAAAGCCAGCGAGAACAAGTTCAAGTGTCCGTGCCACGGAAGCGGCTACGACGACGAGGGCGTCAACTTTGAGGGACCTGCGCCACGGCCGATGGATCGGGCCTTTGTCCAGTTAGCACCCGATGGGCAGATCTTAGTGGACACTTCACGATTGTTTCAGTGGCCGAAGGGGCAGCCCAGTCACTTCAACGATCCGGGATCGTACTTGTCTGTATAAGTATGGTGCTTGAGATGTTCGGTTCATAGCAAAGATTTCGCGGCAGGGCGTCGAGCGAAAATGAGGTCGAGCAAAAATGCCTGACGAGAAAAATGGCGACAACTCCAAGTCAACCAGCGTGATTGAGCAGCTGACCCAAGAGGTGAAGGCGGACTTTCAGTCTCTCGCAACCGATATCCCAGCCAAAGCCAAAGAGCAAATCGATCTGCTGAAGGACCCGACCAAGACTCAGGTCTACACGTCGATTTTTCGACACAAGCACGACAACACGCCTCGCAATCGAGCTCTCGGCGTGCTGTCCAATGTTTTCCTGCATCTGCATCCGGCCAAGATCAACCGCGACGCGGTGCGCTACAGCTATACCTGGGGAATGGGCGGCATAACGTTTTACTTGTTTATTGTCCTCACCTTCACGGGCGTGCTGCTCATGTTCTACTACCACCCAACCAAGGTGCAGGCCTTCCGTGACGTGCTTTACCTGGAGCACGATGTTCCCTTTGGCAAGCTCTTGCGGAACATGCACCGTTGGGCGGCGCACTTGATGGTGATTGCTGTCTGGCTGCACATGTTTCGTGTCTTCCTCACTGGCTCCTACAAAAAACCGCGGGAGTTTAACTGGAATATCGGCGTCTTCCTGTTGGTTTTCACACTGCTGCTTTCCTTCACCGGATATCTTCTGCCCGATGACCAACTCGGATTCTGGGCCGTCACCGTTGGTACGAATATGGCTCGCGCTACGCCTGGTCTCGGACATGAAGGACCATTCGGGCCGCAGTTGGGCATGACTCCTTACAACGATGTGAGGTTCGGGCTGCTGGGCGGCTCGATTGTGGACGCCAACGCGCTGCTTCGCTCTTACATTTGGCATTGCATCGGCATTCCGATTGTGGCCTCGGTGTTGATGATCGTCCATTTCTGGCGCGTACGAAAGGATGGAGGCATTTCCGGGCCGGCGGCGGTCGTGCTCGAAGCCGAAGTCAAGGAGGCGAGACGGTAAGTATGGACTGGAAGCAACTGTGGGAGATCGTTTCTGCCCCGGACAACGTGCCCATCGTGGGCTTGATTCCGCTTCTTGCCTTTTACATCTATCTGGCAGTTCGGCAGGCGCGCGCGAATGATGAACTCATTGCGCAGCTTGAAGGCGATACCGCGTTGGCTAAGACCCACCACCGTAAAACCTGGCCCTTTAAGCCTGGATGGCAAAAGGAAATTCATGTTTGGCCATTTCTGCTGCGCGTGGAGTTTCTGGCGGCGATCATCGTCACCATCATCTTGATGGTCTGGTCCATCACCCTGAATGCGCCTCTAGAAGAGCCTGCCAACCCCAACCTCACCATGAACCCGGCGAAAGCCCCGTGGTATTTCCTCGGCTTGCAGGAGATGCTGGTTTATTTCGATCCGTGGATCGCAGGCGTGATGATGCCAACGCTGATCATCATCGGGCTCATGGTGATCCCTTACATTGACACGAATCCGCTCGGCAGCGGCTATTACACGTGGAAACAGCGTAAATTCGCCATTTCGATGTTCCTGTTCGGGTTCATCATCCTTTGGGTTTCGATGATTATGATCGGGACCTTCATTCGCGGGCCGGGGTGGCAATGGTTCTGGCCCGGGCAAACCTGGGATCATAATCGTCTCATCTACGAGGTGAACCGCGACCTCCCGGACATATTTGGGATCACTTCCAATTGGGTCAAGGGAGTGTTCGGCGCGATCGTGGTGGGTGGCTTTTACCTCATCGGCGGTTTCATTTTGCACGCTTTCTTCCGCCGTTATAACCCAAAGGATTACAAGCGCATGAGCTTCTTGCAGTATTCGATCATGATGTTCTTCGTACTGACGATGTTTGGGCTGCCGGTCAAAATGTTGCTGCGGCTTCTGTTTCACATCAAGTATGTGTGGATCACTCCCTGGTTCAACGTGTGAAATGTTCAACGTGTGAAATGTTCAATGTTGTGAGATTGCGCGTCTATTCGAAATTGGCGGAACTGCATCCCTGCCGCGAAACTGTTAGGAGGAATTGGTGCCGGAAAAGCCCGCCCCCGAAGATGATCCGCTAGTCCAGAAGTCGCTGGCTATCTGGTATGCCGTAGCTACGATTCTGCTCGTCGCATCGCTGCTCTGGGCGTTGTGGGATGAGGCGTTCGGACAGCGTCCGTGGAAGGCCTATCAGCACGTGTGGAAGGAGCGGTATTCCGCATTCCTCGGGACGGCGCGTTCTACTTCGGAGAAGACAGAAAAACAAATTGAGAGCAACGACGATTACGTCAAACTCAAGCAGGCCTACGAGCAGATCAGCCAGCAGACGGCGCCGCGCACGAAGGAAATCAACGATCGTTTACGCATTCTGAGCGCAAAGATTCTCGCGGTGCAGAACGTATTTACCGATCGGCGCGCTTATGTGAACGCTCTGACTTACGACATCGAGAACACGACGAATGACTTGTCAAAGAAGGCCAAGCTCAAGGATCTCGAGAAGTATAAGGGTGAAACGGCGACGGTCGAGTACCCGGATGGCACCAAGCCGTATACCTATCAGCAACTCGAGGAAACTTACAACGATCTGAAGGAACAACGCACCGCGCTCAGCGCCGAACTCGGTGAGGTGCTCAAGCCGGTCACAGAGCAGAAGGCCAAGCTCGACGCGTATATCTCCGATCACACAGTGGACCTTACGCCCACGCAAATCCGCGGCCTGCAGGATAAGACCGAGTCGTGGGATCCAGTCATCATGCAGATCAATGTCGCGGATGCCAATATCGTGGACCGGTGCGAGTCGTGCCACATGGGCATCCGGGAGCCGATCAAGCTGACCGCGGCCGCGATGGCGCCGAAAGGCAAGGCACCGGACGAGTATGCGCGGGCTTTCACTTCGCATCCAGATGCGCAGCTGCTGAAGATCCACGATCCGGACAAGTTCGCCTGTACTCCCTGTCATCAGGGCAATGGCCGCGCCACGACCAGTGTCGAGAAAGCGCATGGGACGTACGAACACTGGCTCTGGCCCTTGTTTCCCAAACCAAACGTCGAAGCCGGCTGTCAGACCTGCCATGCCGCCGACATGCTGCTCGTGAGCGGCGACGTGGGCTGGACGATCAGCGAAGGCAAGGATTTATTCCGCCAGCGCGGGTGCGTCGGCTGTCATCGCTACGAAGGCTATGACACGGAGCCTGAGGACATCAACTCCATCGCGCAACAGATCAAACAGATGGAGGAGCAAAAGACCCAGAACCTGAAGCAGGCAAGCTACCTGATGCAGCAGGCGGACTCCGCCGCCACTAACCAGGAAGCCAGCCGCCTCAACAATCAGGCCGTGGCGCTGCGGGTTGAGAACAGCAAACTCGATCTGCGGATCGTGCAGCTCGATCGCACTACCAAGAGCCTGCTGCAGGACATCAAGAAGATCGGACCTAATCTGAAAGATGTTCGCATCAAGCTGAACAAAAACTGGATTCCGGTGTGGCTGAAGAAGCCGACCGATTTTCGTCCCACGACGCGGATGCCCAATTTCCGCCTCAACGATGGGCAAATTCAGGCTATCTCCGCGTACCTCTGGCAATCGGCTCTGACCGATGAGCCGGTGAAGCAAAAGCCCGGGAACGCCGTGCATGGGAAAGAACTGTTCGAGACGCGCGGCTGTCTGGCGTGCCATTCCATCGGCGAAGGCGACCAGAGGACTGGCGGCACTTTTGCGGCGAATCTGACTCGCGTCGGTGAAAAGGCGAACTACGATTACCTGGTGCGCTGGGTGCACAATGCCCGTCAGCGCACGCGTCCATATTGTTTGTATGAGAAGAAAGACATCGGCCCCGAAGACTACGCCAAAAAGGGTTTGCCGTATGTCTTCGACCTGCAGCACAGCAAGTGTCCCAATGACGGCCACGAACTGCAGGTTCAGAACATGACGGTGATGCCTAGCCTGCGCTTGTCGGACGACGATGCGCGAGATGTCGCGTCCTACCTGATTACTCTTATGAAGAAGGACGCGAGTTCTTATCCTGACGCCGCTTTCATGGATGATCCCAACCTGAAGGCCGAAGGAAAAAAATGGATTCAGCACTTCGGGTGCGCCGGATGTCATGAAATTGCCGGCTTGGAAGACGAAGGAAGGATCGGAACCGAGCTGACTTTCGAAGGCAGCAAGCCCATTGAACGCCTGGACTTTGCCCTTCTCACGGAAACTGCGCAGCGCGGAACGGCTGAGCCCATTACGGATGCGGAGGATCGCGCCCGGCTTCCGGAGGGTCCCGCGAAGGAATCGTGGTACTCGCATTTGGGCTTCTTTGAGCACAAGCTCGCAGAGCCGAATATCTGGGATAAGGGAAAAATCAAGTCTGAGACCGAGAAACTGCGCATGCCGAACCCTCACTTGACCCCGGAACAGGTGCGGGCGCTATCGACATTTTTGCTCGGAAGTCAGGAAACCGGGCTTCCGGATTCCTATCGCTATCGTCCTCTCGACTATCGGCGCGACATCCAGGAGGGATGGTGGGTGGTGAAGAAGTACAATTGCACCGGCTGCCACCAGTTCCTCGCCGGTCAGCAAACTGCGCTGATGGGCATGCCGCGTTACCAGGAAGCGCAGGAGCTACTTCCGCCCAAACTGCTGACGGAAGGCGCTCGTGTGGATCCGCAGTGGTTACTGCATTTCCTGTCGAATCCATCGCTCAGCGAAACCGACAACAATCGCAATGGCGTGCGCTGGTATCTGCAGGTACGCATGCCAACCTTCAGCTTCTCGGAGAACGAATTAGGTAAGCTGGTGCGCTTTTTCCAGGCTTTGTCGCGGCAGCCATTCCCGTATATTCCGGAGCCGGAACCGGTTTTGACGGCGAAGGAAACCGACATGGCGCGCAGCTTGTTCTCCAGCCCGGCGGCGCCTTGCCTGAAGTGTCACGCCACCGGCGATCCGGCGCACGATCGGAATGCCGTCGCGCCCAACTTCCTTCTGGCCCGCGGCCGCCTCAAGGCGGACTGGATGGAACGATGGCTCATCGATCCCCAGGCGATCAGCCCAGGGACGTCGATGCCTTCGGGACTATTCAAGCGCGAAAACGGGCGTTGGGTATTTGCCGGCCCCACTCCGCCCTCCTTCGCGGGCTATGATAAGGACCAGACACGCCTGCTGGTGAACTACATCTTGCAACTCACTCCGGAGGAGCAGCGGCGTGCGGCGGGAGCAACCGGGCGCCGCCAAGCCAGCGGGAACAGCACGCTCGCACAGCCGAAGCAATCAAGCAATGAAAGAAAGCAGCCCCTCAACCGCAAACAGGAGATGCACGGGGCTGGAGAGTAAACACAAAGAAATCTGATCTCAGATAGGAAAGGTGCGGTGAAACCATGAATTGGAAACTACGGACGACCCTGGTTGGCTTGTGCGGCATCGCTAGTCTTTGCCTTGTGCTGGCCGGATGCAGCAAGAAATCGAACGAAGAACAACCCTCCGGCGCTCCCATGGCCGAGTCGGCTCCGGCAGCAACGCCGATTGATCCCGCAACTGTGGCCAGCGTCTCCGGCACCGTCACTCTGACGGGCACTCCCCCCAAGATGGCCAAGATCGACATGAGCCAGGATCCAGGCTGCAAGGGCATGAACATGGCCGAGACCGTGGTCGACAACGGCGGCAAACTGGCCAATGTTTTTGTCTATGTCAAGGACGGACTTGGGAATCGGACCTTTGACGTTCCGGCTACATCTGTGACGATTGATCAAAGCGGATGCAAATATCATCCGCACGTTCTGGGAGTCATGGCTGGACAAACCCTCAAGATCGTAAATAGCGATCCAACCACGCACAATATCCACCCCACTCCGGCGGACAATCGCGAGTGGAACGAGTCGCAGCCTCCCCAAGCTCCGCCGCTGGAAAAGACCTTCGCCCGCGAGGAGATTCTGCTGCCCGTGAAGTGCAATCAGCATCCCTGGATGAAAATGTACGTCAACGTCGTAAAAAGCCCGTTCTTCGCGGTTACGGGTCCCGATGGAAAGTTCGAAATCAAGGGCCTCCCTCCGGGCGACTACACTTTGGCGTTCGTACAGGAGAAGCTAGGCACACAAGAGCAAAAGGTCACGTTGGGTCCGAAGGACAACAAGACTGTGGACGCGACGTTCAAGGCAGAATAAGTTTCGTCTGCTGTATGCGTTCAAGGCATGAAATAGACTGAGGAAGGCGGCCAGATGGCATGATGCTGGTGATCTCTGTCGTTCTTGCAGTGGTTCCACTGTTTGGGATTGTATGGACGATTGCGACGGGCACGATCACGACGCAGGACGGCTTATTCATGAGCCTGATCTCACTCGCCGTCTCTGGTCTTTTTGCCCTCAACGCTTACTGGGAACTGCGGGACTCCGGCGCACTCGCCTTGCTACGCAAGAGGAAGGCCGGGGAGGGACCAGCATCCGCGGCTTCCGCAAAAACGACCGTAAGAACGACCGAGAAAACGGTCCCCGAGGGCAAGGACGCGACACTAACAGCAGGTCGTCGTTAGCCTCCAAAGCCAGAAAACTGGACCTTCGAGCGAGGGTATGGTCTCCACCTGTTCGATTTATTGAGCAGTGCAGAACACTGTGACAATCCGATTGCAGAGAAACGCTCGCCGGAGATCCGTTTTTCTCCGCGGCCTTGGCGGCGCTTCTTTGCGCGGTGAGGAGCTCCGACCGCAAAGCGCGGAGGAGTCGCCAAGGTCGCAAACAAAGGTGCAAGTGAAGTCACTATATTCTGCAATTGCCAATGAGCGAAGCCGATTCAACGGTGTATGCCTATAACTGACTCGAAGCTCGGCGGCAATGCGATGCCGTCTGTGCGGACCGCCTCCTCAGATGCGCCCAGCAGCGAGCCTGGTTCTGTGCCGCAGGCCAAGCGGTCGAGCCTGTCACTGCAGCACCGTCTGCTGTTCCTCGTCCTCGGGTGGCTGCTGGTTCTCACGCCGTTCTTGTTCTGGTGGAACACCTGGTTTGGGCGCAGCCTTACCAGCAAGCAAATGGACGAGTATCTGAAGGATGATGCTCATCCGCGTCACATTCAACATGCGATCATCCAGATCGGAGAGCGCATGAGCCAGCGCGATCCAAGTGTCACACGCTGGTATGGCGATTTGCTAAGGCTCTCCGCATATCCGCGCGAGGAAGTCCGGAGCACGGATGCATGGGTAATGGGACAGGACACTGGAGTTCCTGGCTTCCATGAGGCGCTGACGAGGATGCTACAAGACCCATCAATGCTTGTACGAGGCAACGCAGCGCTTTCGCTGGTGCGCTTCGGGGATGCTTCGGGGAGGGATCAGATCCTCTCCTTGCTGCGTCCGGTTGTGATCACTACTTCCATCGCCGGACGGATTGTGGACGCGTCTCCCGCTGGCACTTCGATCCACCAGGGTGGACTGGTGGCGAAACTCGAGACTTTCAACTCGCAGATTCAGGAACTGCGATCGCCAATCGCAGGCCGGGTCCAGGTAGCCTCAGCGGCGGGAACCACGGTGGAGGCAGGAACCTCGGTGGCAACCGTCGACCCCGATGAAGATCAGGTCTGGGAAGCGCTGCGCGCTCTGTATCTGATTGGACGGTTCGAGGATCTGCCAGTCATCCGTCCTTACGAGAGAAACTCAACTGAATTCTCAGAGAAACTACGACAGCAAGCGATTGACACGGATCGCGCTATTCAGGAGAGAGGAAGCCATTGAGCTCGGTTGTGGACTGCGGAATATCCATGCCAGATCGGGTTTTCGATTGAACCCTGATTGAGCTAATAGCTCATAGGCCCGACTTCCTGCTCTACTTCCGCGATGTCCACCATTACGATTGCGTCCCAGGGACACCCATCCAGGAAACATCCGTCTGGGCCTTTGCTGACACACTTTTTGCAGCCAATACACAGGAGCGGGTCCACCTCGATTCGGCCAAACGGCGGGTGATCCACGTCAGGAATCCAGAACATGCAATCTTCGACTGGGCAGTACTCGACACACGCCGGCGATCCCGCGCAGCCCGTGCAGCACTCGGTGATGACTGCCAGTTCCTTGGGCTTCTTTTTGCGGGGCGTGGTCAAGCCCTTGGAACGTGGTTCCTGCTTCAGTTCGTCCGGCACCAGCCCCACAGTCTTAGAAACCGGCGATGTGGTCATGGGAAGGGATTATACCGTCCGCGGCGCGCTTTGCAAAAGTACTCGGTGGAGCGATCTGGGACTCAGGAGTAATGCGATCCCGCTCGTCTTTGGAGCCCATGCTGAACTGCAGCAAAGCGAAGTCGGGGCCATCGCAGGACATTTCGTCTCATTTTCGATAGCATGGTACAACCGTTGAGGTCCAAACCTATGGCTACGGAATTCTGCCAGAAATGCAAACAATCCCATCCCGGCCTCCCCTGCGATTACGACGACAAAGGTGAATGTGCCGAAACGATTGAAGCCAGCAAGGACGCAGAAGGGTCCGACTTGGAATCACAAGAACGGCCAGATCAGCGGGAAAGTACTCCACCCTTGGGGAAAGGTGGCGTAGTTTGAGGCCGCGAAATAGCGGACAGGGGGACTGAAGCAGCAGATCGCGGAGAATGAGGCCGCTCTCCCCTAGCGTGATCACTAATTGCGTTCCGTTCCTTTGAAGAGTGTCGTTGTCCCGGTGTTCGCCGCTATAGTCTGATATTTGCTTCGCGCGATCAAGGAACTTGCCTCGCATGCCGTCAGAAAGTCTGCAGAGACGTGAGCCGGTGGAACCGCTACTTCTTAGTCCGATCGAGGGTATGTTCTGGCATCTTGAAGAGCATTTCGGCGGTGCATTCCGCGTGGTGGTGGTGTTGCGGCTCGACGGGTGTATCGAAGCCGACTCATTGGCCACAGCACTGCGGCACCTGCAGCGGCGTCATCCCAAGTTGCGCGCTGTGATTGCCCAGGGCAGTGATGGACGTCTTCGTTACGAGTTCGAAGATTCAGCGCCTCCTCCCATCCCGTTCGAGATCATGGACTACAAGGAAGAGGATCTGCCTTGGCGAGAAGGGGTGCGCCAGCTGCTGCAGACTGACTGGCAGGCTGGACCACTTGCAGCAGTTACCGTCCTTCGCAGCCGGCCACGTGGCTGCTCGGAGCTGCTGCTGACCGCACATCACGCGATCGCGGATGGCATGTCGGCAATCATGCTCATGGACGATTTGCTGACCGAGTACGCCAAGGCAGAAGCCAATCCTGACGCACCACCCCCTCCCGTCTTGCCTGCGGTCGTAGCAAAGCGCGCGAAACCCTCTGGCGGATGGTTAAGCCGGCTATGGTTGCTCCAGCGTTTTGTGCGGAACCAGCGTGAGGAAAGACGCTCACGTCAAACCTCGCTGCCTGAGACTCGCGGCATTCCACCCCAGTCGCAGTGGGTGCATTGGGTACTCTCCACCGACGATACAACGCGTCTGGTGCGGCGCTGCCGCAAGGAGCAGGTATCGCTTGCCGGCGCGCTGGCCGCGGCGGCGTACAGTGGCCTCATGGACTGCTTACCGGTTTCGCAGGCCTTGTTCAAATGCCAATTCCCTTTCAACCTTCGCGAAGTGCTGGAGGGGTCCGCAGGGCCGGTCACGGCCCAGGATCTGGGCTGTTTTGCGAGCATCATGAATCAATTCTGCGAAGTACATCAGCCGCCGACGTTCTGGAACCTGGCGAGACACGAACACCAGTCTCTCCAGGTATTTGTGAAGCACGGAGGCCCGTCGTTCAACTACAACATGGCAGCGGTGGCCGCGACCCGGTTGTTCGAACGGGCTTCACCCATCTTAACGGCTTCCAGCAACAAGCGCGTTACTCTGCTCGTTGCCAATTACGGCGTGATCAACATTCGGAATGAGTATGGCAGCCTTCGTCCCAGAGAATGCACCCTTACTTTCAAGAACGACCTAACCGGCCCGTCCCTCCTGATCGAAGCGCTGGTATTGGGACAACGATTGAATATCGGGTTTGCGGCCGACAGTCTCGAACCAGCGTTTTGGGATCGCCTCCAGATGGCCGTTCGCAGGCGACTGGAAGCCGCGAGCGCCGCTATCGAGACAGCGTCAATCGAGGCTAGAGCTACCCCAGCGGATGAGCGTCGCTCCCCAGGAATATCCAACGCCGAAGCCGACCAGCATGACTAACGCGCCAGGCGCGAGTCGCCCCTCTTCTTGTGCCTGACACAGGGCGATCGGTATGGACGACGAGACAGTGTTGCCGACCTGTTCCATCGCTATTACAAACTTCTCCGCAGGAATCTGCAGCTTCCGTCGCAGGTGATCGAGCATGAAACGATTGGCTTGGTGAAACACGAAGAGGTCCACCGCTTCTTGAACAATTTCGGCCTTTGCGAGCAGCTGTTTGACGGCCTCGGGTACTACGCAAAGTGTGAAGTTGAAGACCTCTGCTCCGTTCATGTAGAGATCGTTCACCGTTCGTGCGTTGCCGCTGTTGTCCGGCACTAGTTTGGCCTGAGGCACGACCCGCTGGCGCATACCACCCGTAGGGACAATCAGGTTGCCGGCGCCAGCGCCATCCGTCCCATACACGAATGGGCCAATCAGCGTTTCCTTGCCCTTCGCGAGGACAAGGGTCGCAGCAGCGCCATCACCGAACAGAGTCCGCACGCTCTTGTCCGCGGGATTGATCAGCTTGCTGTACGTGTCGGCAGTTAGCAGGAGAACCCTCCGCGCCTGCCCGCTTTCAATCAGGGCTTTCGCTAATCCAAGGCCATAGATGTATCCCGAACATCCAAGATTAAAGTCGAGCGCGCCACACGACAGTGGCAGGCCGAGGCGGTGCTGCAGCACGCACGCGGTTGTGGGAAGAATGTAGTCCGGCGTCTGGGTGCAGTTGAGAAGGAAGTCCACGCTGGATGGGTCGAGTGACGCCTGTACCATCAACGCTTGTGCGGCGCGGACGGCAAGATCCGAGGCGCATTCGTCAGGCGCGGCAACCCGCCTGGTCTGAATGCCTGTCTTCTCGTAAATCTTCTCGGCGGGCCATCCTTTGTACTCTGACGCCAGCTGTTCGTTATCGAGCGCAGCTTCTGGAAGCGCATAGCGAATGGCCGCCACAGACGCCTTCATCGTGTACCCCGCAATTGTGGTGCGTCAATCCTCTCAGGCTGTGGTAAGCCGGTCGTCGAGTAACGCCAGCAGTTCATTTAGCGTCTTTGATTTGGCGATCTGATCGTTGGAGAGCGTCACCCCGAGCTTTTCGTCGGCTAACGCCATGAATAGTACCGCTGCCAGAGAATCCCAGCCAGCGAGCTCCGCCAGTGCCTGATTTTCCTTCAGGCTGCCTTCGGGCATCTCTAACTGGTCCTCGAGTTCCCGCACGAACTCACGTTTCGTCACGTGCGCTCCGCCTTTCCAGATCAGGCTCGTTTCCGCAGTCCGGACAGATAGTTGCCTCGCTACGGATGATTGCCGCACGCTCCATCGAACACTATATCCCAGGATTCATATGCTGGGAAAAAGAGCCTCCTGAGATTGGCAGAGCGGCCTCCAGGATTCCATTCGGCGCTCGCTGCAATCCCTTCTTTCGAGTACTCCGGATACCCTGGTTCCCTGAAATGAGTTAGTTGCTTCAAGTTGCTCCCGTCTCTATTCATCATCATAAACTCGGTTTTGAGCGAAAGCGTTTTATAAGACTTTGGGTCGCTGCGGTACGGGTAGGAACTCATAAACAATATTTCTCGTCCATCAGGAGAAAAGACCCCGTGTTCGTCCCAGATTTTGGGCGATTGAGTGAGATTGGCCAGCTCGCCGCTTCTGATATTCAGGATGTATTGATCCATGCCTTGTGCGTCCTTTTCCACTGAACCACTGAACAGCAGGGATTCATTGTCGGGAGCGAAGTTGCCTGGCTCATTCCAGTACATTCCTGTGGGGGTAATATCTTTGATATTCGTAAAGCCTGGCACACCATTTTGATCTTCAAAATCGGCCAGAATGAGTTGCCACCTTCCAAACGGTGAGTACTTGAATATATTTCCGTCGACAATTTGTGACCAGACCGCTTTCTTCCCATCATTGGTAAGAGCCGGTCCTGTGAATCCGTCGGGCGTTCCTTTGACCCCCGATTTGAAGTCGGTTAATCGATACCAATCTTTACCGTCAGGGGACACCGCGTACATATTGGTCCATAGGCCATTTTGTAGTTGTCCCATCACATACTTCCGGCTCAATCCCAAAAGCGGCGGAGGAGAGTATTTCTCACGCTCGACTGCCAAAAAGATCCACCGGCCGGACGGATGCCAATGTGGCTGCATCTTAGAGCGATCTGCCGCTGGGCCCCCAGGCCGCTGCATGCACGTTACGCACGTGAGTTCAGAACTGGAATCATTACCGATATAGATTTGGAAGACGCCCTTCTTGTCTTCTTTATTAAGAAGGTACTTCCTGCCGTCCGGTGAATATACTTTCAATCCCTGCACATCGCTTTTCTTTAGTTCTTTGACACCACAGGCTGCGATGTCAGCATCTGTTGTAACCGAAGAACTGCTTCTAGGTAGTGTTTGCGGAACCTGGCTGTGGCCGCTCGATACTGCCAACGCAATGACCACAGCGATTCGTACCGGTTGTCTTCTGAATGCCGCAAAAACTGTGCCGGCGCGATAGGGAAAAAAGGCTGCGACCAGCACTGGATGCGTCATCTGGAGACACCTCGCAGGTCAAATATTCAACTAGTCGATGAGCCGAAATGCTCCAACTGAATCAGGCTACGTCGCGCAAAAGTCAATCCCCACAATAAACTAGTTCGAAAAAAGGGTCAAAAAACCATCAGCCGCGGCGTTTACTGCCGCCCTCTAAGCCCTTAGATTTGTATGGCAGGTCTTCCGGGGAGGGAAACCTGTCACTCGCGCGGCTAACGGAGCGCTCAGGCCGATCTGGTGAAAAGAGGTCGAATCGGAAGACTAAAAGTCGTGATCTTCCTGGGTGCAGGAACACTGTCCCCTGCCGCTGCCGAGCGTGAAGGTGAACGCGCACGATTGCTGGAGCGCCTCGAGTTCAGCGAAGGACAGGTTCGCGTCCTCCAACGGGGCTTCGGTGGTGTAAAAAGGCCCCCGAACAGGAAGGTTGGACGCGGCTTGGATATGCGTCATCATTCCGCGTAGTCCGGGCGCAAATAAATCGGACGTAAGTGACGCCCCAAAAACCTTGATGACGCCACGGGTCAATGGACTTCTGTTAGTCAGTGGATTCGCTGTGAGGTCTGCGTTCACGGATTCCGAAAGCACACCGTCAGCGGAGATTAGGCAGCCACAACACTCCTGCATTTCCTGGCTGTCATCGAAAACCAAAATGTATGCGGCCATATATCCGTTTGGTAGTCCCTCCGCCTGTGAGGTGGAGGCGTCGCCATCGTTGACTAGGCGGAGTACTGCATCCGGTGCACCCTTTGTATTCGCGTTGGAATAGTAGGTAACAAAATAGTAACTGTTGTCCCCCTGATTTTGGGCCAAGGCGTTTCCCGTTAGGATTATGGTCACCAGGGCCAGCGACGCAACAATTACGAGCTTTTTCATAATGAGTGCCCGAGTTGTAACGGTGGCGACTGGCCACCTCGAGGTCATCGGTACTCCCAGGTCGGCTGAGTTTCAGGCGCAGGCCGAAAGATTAGAAGTCCGAATCCTCCGCGGTGCAAGAGCAAATGCCATGGCCGCTGCCCAACGTGATCGCGAACGAACACGAGGATTGCAGCGCTGAGAGTTCAGCCGCAGACAAGTTCGAGTCAGCCAAAGGAGCCTCAACAACGGGCCAAGCAGGGCCGGTGGGCCCTCCCTTTTGGATTTGCGTCATCCATCCCCAAATCCCAGGTTGCGGTACGTTGTCGGTCGGATCATAGTTGGAACTCGAAATGACCTTGATCACGCCACGCGTCAGCACTTTGCCAGTGAGCGTGTTAGCCGTGAGTCCTTTGTCCACGGATTCCGAAAGCAGGCCGTCAGGCGAAATGTAGCAATTGCAGCACTCCTGCAATTCCTGGCTGTCATCGAATACATAGACAGAAGCGTAAAGAGATCCGCCCGGGATTCCCTCGATTTCATAGGTAGAGGCGCCGCCATCATTGACCAGGCGCAGGACTCCATCCGGTGCACCTTTTGTATTCGCGTTGGAATAGTAGGTGACAAAATAGTAACTGTTGTCTCCCTGGGCCAAAGCGTTTCCTCCCAGTAGTACGACCCCCGCGGCCAGACACAACACAATTGAAAGCTTTTTCATGGCGATATCCTGACTTGCTTCAAGTGGGCGCCCTGCCGGGGGGGAGGATCAGCTAGCGGCACTCTGCGGCATTTTCAAACTCGGCGAGATTCTTTACAAGTATTCAAGTGGCTTAGTTCGAGCGCAGTAAACACGTCACTTAATCCGAGAGTATTAGTTCCGCAACGACTCAGTAATTAAATGCTCGGTTCCCTTGACGTGGCGGAATACTTGGGTTAGAGTCCCACGCAAATAAACTTGCACGGAGCCTCCTGTGACCCACGCGGCAAAGTGAGGGGAAGGATCCAGTTGACTTGCCCTGAATGGTGCATAGAACTTACTGTCCCCCGGAAGGGGCGGGAACCCGGTAGTCGGCAGTGATGGTGCAGGAAGCACCTGGGGGACGAATAGTGGTGACAGACATAGCGTCATTGTTGAGTGGCAAAGCCGCGGGCTCGGCGGACAGGGCGATGTAGAGGTTCAGATCTCGTCGAGCGCTCGTCGCGCTATTCAACAGATGACTCCTTAGACAAGGAAAGTTTTTGAGGGTACGTCTGATCGATCAGAAGGAGACATTCCATGAAAACCTCAAATCCATTAGCAGGGTACGTGCGATCTCGGCAGGGGCAAGTGAACTGGATCGTGTTCGTCGCTACGACCGTAGCGTTCGTGATGACGACGGGTCTTTGTTCAGCATCTGATATTGGCGTCACCTGCGCGCTGCCGCCCGTGGTAGAACAGGTCACGTCTTGTGTTGGACAGTACAAGGTCAGCATCAACACGTCAAACACCGACAGCAATGCCACAGTGACAGCTGAGATACTGGGACTCGACCAGAATGGCAAATTGCTAAAAACTTTCATGGTTCAGAACGGCGACACGGTGGAGTTGGGGAGCCGCCTGCCGCCGCCGGATTGGGAATTTAAGCAAACCAGTAATCTCACCGAGGTCATCGCCCCGGTGCCCCTGCTCCATGTCACTGTGCAGGATCAAGGCCAGACGGCCGAGGCGTTCTGCTCCAACATTCCGTATGTAGAGGTTTTGCAGCCAACGGGTGGGGTCGTGAGCGAATCGAACGGGACCAACACAACCAATGTCTTCGCGGCCGTTCCTGCCACCAATCCCCAATCTCTCCAGCTCAACTTGGATGGCGTTAATATCTTGAGCCAGGTTCCCAACTTCCTTAATTGCACTCCAAACGCCCCCTGCAGCGGCAGCGCGAGTATCAACGGCAACAACGTGAATTATTCGAACCTGGCTGTCGATATCGCGGAGACCATCGACGCTCCGGCGTCGAATACAGTAAAGGCGACGCTGAGCAATCTTTCCTGCGGCGGACATATCTTTAACGTGTCGACCAAGGAGGGCACCATAGCCAGCCTGACGAGCCGATTGTGTGATGTCGATTCGCTTAACAAGACAGGGACGTCGTCCGTCTTCGAGATTTCGATAACGAATCCTACTCCGGGGATGATCACGCCGACAGTGCCAACGCCGGTCGCAGGTCAAGTGTGCAGCGGCACCCAGATCACAGACGTCAACATCAACGGCAAAGACCTACCCGTAACCGGTGAGACATTCACTAAGGGCAACGGCACAACTACGGGCGACGTCTATCTAGTGCCGATCAACACCACCCTCGACCAGACGGACCTCGTCCGCGACGCCTTCGAGACACACGACGCGCCGCTCGGAACCTTCGACCCCGGTTCGAATCGCCTCGCTGCATCCGCCACGGACATCAACGGCAATCGGACGTATCAGAATCTGATTTTTGCCACGGGAGCCGTAGCTCCGGTCGCTGTCGACCCCAACGCTGTTATCTTTCAAAGCGAAGCGATGCGGAATGCCCTGAACTCCCAGCTTAAGAATTTGGTGAACGAAAAGATCGAAAAAGCGGGAGCAAAAATCGCACAAGCTATGGATCCGCCGACAAACACCGATTTACCGAACGCGTTCGTCGTTGGGCTGACGGCGGCTGGGGCGCAAACGATGTTCAACAAACTGTGTACCGCACCGGTTCAGTCCGCGGACCCGAGCATCAACGGCCTGACGCCCGGACAAATCTTTAGCCAGGCGGTCACGACTGCGATTGAACAAATCCCGCTGCCCGGCAGTAATGGGGTGCCCCAACTGTCAATCTCTTCACCTTGCTCCTGCAATCCCCCCGTCAATATTACCCTTCAGAGTGTGAACGTCGGCACCGATGTGACCTGCAATTTGACATTCAACAACGGCTATTTCCACGTGACGATGGGCCTGCCCGACGTCAGCGTCGTCGCGGACGCGATAGGGTACTGCGAAGAGACCTTCTTGGGCGCATGCACCGATGGCGCCGCAGTTGGAGTGCAAGGGTCGGCTAGTGTGACGGGCATCGAGCTCGACTTCGACGTCACGGAAGCGGACCTGCTAAATAACACGGTCTCGCCGCCTGTTTTCGCTACAGGGACCACCACATTGGGCGCTAACACCGATATCGAGAACCCATTCGGCGGCACGGGAATCAGCTTTTGCGGTATCAGCGAAGTGTGCAAGGTGCTCGTCGAGATCTTCACTTTCGGCGCCGTCAATCTGACCCCGACCATCAATATTTCGCAGATCAACAATTTCTCCGCACAGATAGGCGCCAGTCAACCGGACCCGGTGAAACTGCACCAGATCAAAGTCGACCCAACTGTCGTCGCCAACTTCCAGCAGAATGAGAGCGGAGACCTTTCGTCGGTGACCATTACGCCAAACGGGATTACGGCCGGGCTCGTTGGACATTTTTCGTCGCTAGCCTATGACCCCACTGTGCCGGCAACGCCCGGCGTCCATCTTACCCCGGCGCCGGTTCCAACGCTGCCGGTACCCAATGCGGATAGCCTCTTCGTCGGCATCTCCGACGATGCGATCAATATGTTTTTCGCGACCCTGACCGCCGCCGGCAGGTTGCAGACCGGTACTCCCGGGGGAAACAGTTGCATCAATACGGGCGTCACAGTCGGCGACCTTCTGCCGGCCGACTGCGACACTTTGACGGTGGCCAACGACGATATCGCGACCGTCGCTGAGCGCGGCTACTGTCATGCCATCAAAGGCGACAACTGCGCCACGCTGTCGTTCAATGATCCGGCCGCGTCGGTGAGTGACAACGCCAACCTCACAGCGTCGGAACAGGGCGAGTGCTACGGAGCACAGGGAGTGCCAGCGGGACAAACGTGCGCTAGCCTCACCGGCAGCGTCGCCGGCGGCAATCTCTTTTTCTTGGCGGCGTGCAGCATCACCCCGTACTACAACTTGCAGGCAGACCAGCCACTGCTGTTCTGCGCTAGAGGCGACGTGCCGCCCCGGATGCTTTTCCCGGATACCCCGGGCACCGGGACCGCGGTGCCGGCGGTTCTGCGCATACCCAGTCTGAGCGTTGCGCTGATCATCGACCGGGACCCGTCTCAGGTCATCGGTAATGGTGGAGCATTCGGGGACATCCCTGGCTGCTTTGCTCAGAATACCCCGACTGGCGTGGACTGCAACGTCTTCTCGGCATGCCTGGATCTCAACCTCAATTTCTCGATGAACTTCGAGACCTGTTCAGATGGCAATCCCGGGTTTGCGTCTGCCTTCCAGGAGGTCCAAGTCCTGGACCGGCAGGTTGGCACCGTCTGCGGTGGGCCGACCTCGCCGACCACGGATTCGAGCGTCCTCGCGCAGGGGAGCAACACTACCATCACTATCCCGCTCGGCAACAACGGGGCGCAATTTGCGCCGCCTATTTGCGGCGCCGGTCTGAATCTCGGCGGATTCGTGCAATGCACGAGTCCGGAAATACTCTCGATCAGATCGGAGTTTACCGATCCCACCTCGAGAGACTACCTCGCAATCAGCTGCGCGGTTCAGTGACCCGAGTTCCACGCGATGCACCGCCTACAGCCCTCCTGGTAGCAGCAAGCGACCAGGAGGGCTTTTCACCCGATCTTAAGCGCGTGAGGAAGATGCGTGTGTTTTGGAGGAGTCGATGTCATCGAGCCGTGTAGTGCTCACTGTGCTGTTTGTCGCCACTGTGATTGCCGTTCGCGCCCAAGAGGCTGACAAGGCCGCGGAAGTGAACGGCGCGCCCATCATGACCGCTGAGGTCGACGCGAAGCTGGGGAACAAACTCAACCAACTTCAGCAGCAGATTTACGCCCTTCGCCAGAAGCAGCTCGACACGATGATTGATCAGAAGCTGCTCGAGGAAGAATCGGCGAAGCGAGGCGTCACGATCGCCGCCCTCGTGCAGGCAGAGGTCACCTCGCACGTGACCCCCGCGACGTCCGAGGACGCCGAGAAATTCTTTAAAGAGAACAGCGCAAAGTTCAAAGGTGATTTCAAGAGCCTCGAAGAGCAGATCAAGAATTTTCTGACGGGTCAGCTCCTGCAGACCCGGGAGCAGGAATTCCTAAAGTCACTCCGGGCGGCGGCGAAAGTCGACGTCCTCCTGACGCGGCCTCCTATCTTCCGCTTCAAAGTAGCCATCGATGGCGCGCCGGTCCGCGGCAACGCAAGTGCGCCAGTCACGATCGTAGAATTCGCTGATTACCACTGCCCTTTCTGCCGTAAGGCTGAACCGGTGCTCGACGAACTGCGCGCCAAATATGGAGCAAAGATCAGGATCGCGTACCTCGATTTCCCGCTCGACAATCTCCACCCGCAGGCACGGGCGGCCGCCGAGGCGTCGCATTGTGCGCTTGAGCAGGGCAAGTTCTGGGAGTTCCATGACCGGCTTTTCAAAAACGACCCCGACTCCTCTCAAGCCGCGCTGAACCGCATCGCGAAGGAGATAGGCATGGACGTGGCTGCATTTGAAGCCTGCAGTAGCTCTGGCAAGTACAAGACGCCGGTTCAAGCGAGCGTCCAGGAAGGTTCCAGACTCGAAGTCACGGGAACGCCCACTTTTTTCATCAACGGCCGGATTTTGACCGGTGCGCAGCCGGTCGGCGCGTTTGTCACAATCATCGACGAGGAACTCGCGGGCACGGCCGCGGCGCCGCGTGAGTCCGCCGCACTGCGCTAAAGCAATCCTTGCCAATGCCAGCGTGACGGGATCTCGACCGCGGCGTCGAACGTGCACCATCGGAACCGGAAGCGGAGCATCGGCTTGAACCCGAACCAGCAGTTACCGGAGCTGCTCCCCTGAAACGGCACGAAGTCGATTATGATTTCGGACGAAAGGAAGGGGAACGAACGATGTCGGTGAGCAAGCACACGGAAGCACAGATGATCGGAGCGCTGAAGCAACTCGAGGCTG